>Ga0209491_10006705_pt1 | contig 15717 bp, 8 predicted proteins | sample BON02_FD_187213 | JGI IMG/M metagenome (GOLD analysis project Ga0209491, IMG submission 187213) | Freshwater microbial communities from Lake Bonney liftoff mats and glacier meltwater in Antarctica - BON-02 (SPAdes) (version 2) | ecosystem: Environmental > Aquatic > Freshwater > Ice > Glacier...
GACAAAGTCCTTGTCGCCCGTGTTGAGATAATAATCGGTGGCGGCATTAAGCGTGCCGGTATTTGAATCGGCCGAGATGTTGCCTTTAGCCAGGACATAATCAAGCGAACCGTCTTCATTCATCCGCTCGCGGAGCCAGAACTCGATGGTCTTGCGCGCGATCTTGTTGAGGTCGATGCCCGTGACCCGAGCCTTGTTCCCCATGCCATTGAGCCATTGCAGGTTCCGGTCCATCATGCACGAGACTGGATTGGAGATCACGTTGTCGCCCATGATGCCGCCGGGCGAGCCGAGTTGGTCCTCCACCGGAGAATAGGGAGTGACATGGAGCAGGGAGATCAGACCACGACGGACCTTGGCCCACTGGGCATCGGGGATGTCGGCGCGGGGTTTCTCTAAACGAACAGGCTGAAACACCAGACTCCGTTCACCTATCCCGCCGCCGAGCAGATCTACGCGCAGGTCGAGACGCTTGTTTGTCCGGCTGCCGGTGAAGCGGCAATGGAGCGCTCCGTCCTTGCCATCGTTACTCAGCCGGAGCTGGCCCATGTCGAGCGCGCTGATGATGAGCGGTGCCTTCACCGCGCCTTCCATGCCCCACTGCTCGGCCAAAACGGTCGTGCCCATCGCGCGCGGGTCGAAGGGAATGAACAGCTCGGTCTTGGCCACGCGCTCTGCGCCAGCGCCGTCCAACGAAACGTTCATCTTCAGCGTTTGGTCTTCGATCCATACTATCCAGACAGCGGTGGCATTCTCTATCGGGCTGAAGGAGAACTCCGCGCGCCCCTTGGTGATTTGGCGTTTCGCGTCGAGGGACGAGGAAAGAATTTGCGTGCCATCGCTTAGTGTGAAAACAAGCTGCATCGGCTCGCGCAGGAGCTGGGTCTTGGCGCGGTCGCCGCCTTCGGTATCGATGCCGAACTCGCTTACGGCAGCGGTCAGCGGGTCCGCGCGCAGGTTGTAAACGGTGGTGCCCGTCGGCGTCCAGTCACGCCCGGTATTCGACGGCTGCGCGACGAAATTGCCGAATTGCTGCGGTGGCGTGAACGGCTTGTCAGTGAACGTCATGCCCGACGGATCGCTCATCGCCTCGGTCAGCGTGCGCAACAATTTGGGCGTCGCGGAAGTCGTGTCCCAGAGTGTCACGCTTTGTTTGCCGAAGCTCGAGCAGGCCAGCCATCCCTCCGGCGTAAAAGTGAGCGCGGCCGGCGTAAGCACCTCGGCTGCGGGCACCATCACAGTGTTTGTCTCGCCATCGAAGCACGCGATTCCGCCGCTGCCACTCCACCAGCATTTGCCCGCCGCATCAAACGCGATCCCCCACGGCGTGAACCCCGCCTGCTCCACGAACACGCTCGGCGCCGCGGCATCTAATGGAAACTTCCGCACTCGCGATTCCGCAAACTCTGTTGTAAACACCGCGCCATCACGTACCGCAATCTGTGTAATCCAGCCCTTTTCATTGCCCGCTGCCACCGTACCCTTGAACGCGCCAGTCTTGCCGTCGTAGAGCTGTACCTTGCTGTCATCGCAACTCGCCACCAATAGATCGCCATCGTGCCAGACCAGGGACGAGGCGCTCGCCAGATAGCCCGGCTGCCCGGCGGCCGCCGCCGTGAAATTGCCCAGATACCTCCCGCTTGCGCCATCGAACTTCTTCACCGCGCCCGGCCCGCCCACCGCTCCCGTGGCGACATACAGCGCTCCGTCCGGTCCGAAGGCCAGCGCGTTGGGCCGATCCAACCCGCGAATGAAGGTGCCCACATGCCGGCCAGTGCCGGTCTCGTAGCGCTCGACCGTGCCGCTGCCGCTCATGGCGACAAGTAAATCATCGGCGTTGAGGCGCGGGGCGCTGCTAATGTTTAAATGAATCAGAAGGAAAAGAATGAGCTTTAGGAACTTCATGGTTTTAATTTCTTCGCGTTCGCATTCACTGCCGATGGAAAGCAAGTCGTCGCTGGAGGCTATGATGGTCTTATCCGTTTCTACGATACGAACAATGGTGAAGCGCTGAAAGAGTTTAACAGCGTCCCGCTCCTGTGACGGTTCGTCGACTAAAAACCGTCGTGGCTTCGCGTTGTCGTGATAGAGCGACGAAAAAGCGACAACCAAGGGACGCTTCATCGGAGAAACATGGAACGGGAAAAAGCGACATTTGTCAGGCATGCGTAAGTTCGTGGACCTCTCCGCTGCTGTCGCCGAACGAGCCGCGATCGATTCCGAACCGATGTGCAATCGAGAGGAGCAGGTCGTTCATTGGCCGCTCTTCATGATACTTCAGATACTGCCCGTGCTTTAGGCCCAGGTTGCCGCCCCCCGCGAGCACAAGCGGATAGTTCTTATGGATGTGTGTGTCGCTCGTGCCGGAGCCGAACAGCGTGACCGTACTGTCAAGGAGAGTGCCATCGCCATCGGGCGTGTTCCGCAGCTTCACGAGAAACTTCTGCAGCTGCTCGACGAGAAACCGATCGTACTGTGCCCAACGGGCGTAGCCTCCCTCGCTGCGGGTCGAATGGCTCAGGTTGTGATGCGTCGGCAGTCCTAGCGCGGCGGGGAACGAGTCGCCGATACATGTGCCCTCGCAGGCCATCTGGTAGGTTACAACCCGCGTCGAATCCGTCTTCAGCGCCAGATACATCAGCTCGAACATTGAATCGAGATAGCTCTGCGCCCCCTGTTTCGCGAACCCGTCAAGGTTTACCGCCGCCGGATCGATGTTTGGTCGAGGAACGGCCGCCCATTCCTCGGCTCGATCAAGGTCGTGTTCCAGCTCGCGGATCGACTGGCGGTAATCCTCAAACGCTCGCCGATCCTCGGGGTTGAGCCGCAGCAGGAGCGAGTCGGCACTTTCCTTCGTCACGTCCAGCAGACTGCGGCGCGGACGCAACCCGGCTGGCCCCGCCTCATCGACGCCAAAGAGTCGGTTAAAGATCTGGCGTGGCTCAGAGAGTGCCGGCACGAACTTGCCGTGGCGATCGACGGAGATCGTCTGCGCCATTAACGGCACACCCACGCCGCCCCCTGACGAAAGCGTCAGCGATGGGAACCGAGTCGCGCCCTCGAGGTGTGACGCGATCAACTGGTCGAGACTGACAAAGTTCGCGCTGCCCCGTACGATGTTGGCTCCGTTGAGAAACAGCCCGCCGTTGCGATGACCGGTCGCGATCTCCCGATAGTGCGAGTGGGACAGGCCCGAGAGGACCGTGATGTCCTGCCTGAACTCGGCGAGAGGTGCGAGCGAACTGCTGAGCTGGAAGTCGCGACCACCGTCACCGTCTGGGAACCAGTGGTAGTTTTGATAATCCGTGTTCGCGGGGTCGTCGCTTTTCGGCGGCACGGAGACGCCGAAGGGAAAGAAGATCGCGCAGAAACGCCGCGCCTTCTCGGCCGCACCAGGCGCGGCCACGGCGAGTTTCTCAAGCGACGCGAAGAAGGGGAGCACGAGCGTCGCCCCTGAACCGATCAGGAACGCCTTGCGGCTGATGACTTTCATGACTGAGGTTCTCCAGGAACAAGGGATTAATGTATCAAGGGATTAATCAGACTTACCACGGAACGACTCGCTGGCGACCACCGCCTGCACGAGCACTTTGAAATCGTAGTTCGTATCGACAAACGCCCGCTGCGCCCGATCGACCGACTCGTCGTCGAGAAGATCGAGCTGGCGGCCCACCGCGTACTGCAGCAGGCTTTCCACGAACCCGTGGGAAAACGCTTCGAGCCGGCGGTTCAAAATGTAGGCTTTGAGATCGTTCGGGCTGTTGATGATCTCGCCGTCCGCAAGGGCGAGCGACAACTCCATCGGCTGCTGCTGGTCTCCCGCCTGCACGGTTTCGCGCCACGCGCCGATTGCATCGAAGTTTTCGAACGCCAGCCCGAACGGATCAATCCGACGATGGCAGTTGACGCATGTGGAATTCGTCTCCGCGTGCTCGGCGATTCGCTCCCGCAGCGTCTTCGCCTTGATCAGGCCCTGCTCTTTCAGGAGCGTCACCTTCGGCGGTGGTGGCGGTGGATCGAAGAGAATCCGTTCCAGTACCCAAGTGCCCCGCCGTATCGGGTGTGAGTCAGTTCCATCAGAGTTCATTTTCATCAGCATCGCCTGCGTGAGCACGCCACCATGCGGACTGTTCTCAGGCAGTTTCACCTTCACAAATTCTCCTTGACCGTTGTAGCCCTCGATGCCGTAGAGTTTCGCCAGTCGCGGATTCAGCCAAAGATGCTCATCGTCAATGAGAGAAAGCACGCTGGCGGGGCCATCGAGTCCGAGCGCGCTGTGGATGGTCCTGCGAAACTGTTCCTTGATGTCAGATTCAAGCTCAGAGTCGTAAAATGCGAACCGAGAGGCATCCAGCGCAATCCGGTCAAAGCCGTCCAAATGCCACGCTTCGCCAAAAAAGTGATCGACGAACCTCCGAGCCCGCGTATCACTCAACATTCGGTCGGTCTCGGCTCGAAGCACGGTGTCGTCCAACAGCCTGCCTTCCGCACAGGCCGCCAGCAGGCGCTCGTCCGGAGGCTCGCCCCAGAGCCAGAATGAGAGCTTCGCCGCGAGCAACAGAGCTTGCGAATGCCGGTCAGAGGGCGACGTGAAGTTTGCCAGAAAGAGGTGCTTTGGGGAGATCAGGACAGACGCCAGTACTTCGTGAATGGCTGGCTCAAAGCCGATACCCTGCTCGCGGAGTGTTCGGTAGAGTCCCACAAACGCCTGAACATCCTCGGTCGTTGCGAAGCCCCGGGCCGCCTCATGCACAAACCTCTCGATGACATGCGCGGCGTAAGTGTCATTTGATCCTCGCTCCGGCGAATCAAAGAACACCGTGTTCTGCACTGGCGAGTCGTCGAGCGTCAGTTCGGCCCAGTCAATCTCAATCCCAGGGGCCTTGCCAGCGAGTTCCTGTTGCGTCTTCGTAAACACATCGACGAGTTCGTAGTCCCCCATGTAGTAGTTGGGGAGCGTCTTGTCGCGGGCACGCTGGAGGATTTCAGCGTACGAACCGATGTGGATATTTCCGAGACTGATCCGATGGTGACCGGGCGCGAGGGAAAGTCCCTCTTCGTGGCGACTCGCATTCTCCACGAGAATCACGAAGAAGGCTCCCATACAGTTGCCCCAGTCGTTGGTAACAAACGACGTGAGCCTCGGAACATTTCCGTCCCGATACGTGTGTTCCGCAGGGATGCTGTCAAGGAATGGGAAATCCCGCACGTTGCCTGTGAACTCGTAAACCTGCTCGTCGGCCGAGATCTGTATACTGTCGACGGTATGGAAATGGTTCGCGAAGACATCGAAATATCCGGCCTTGATTCGCATGACCGGCAACGCACCGTCAGTGCCGGGCTTGCCACGGACGCGGATGCGAAATGTGAACCGGCCCCGCGAATACATCTGGCTCGCAGGGAAGGCCGCAGCATTGGCCAGGAGCAGGTCGTTCTCGAATGCCTGCAGAGGCCCCGGCCTGAACGGAAAGAGCGCGGGACCGAACACGGCCTTATTCATGGGGCGGTTAAGAAAAGAGTCGCCCTTGAGTTCCATAATTTCCCGACGGCTCTGAAACTCCACGTCAGTCATCGGGTGGGCCACGTTCTTCACGAAGTCGAAGATGTGATCCTGCGTGGCACGCGACGTGTAGCAGAACTCGCCGTCGTAGAGATAATGGATCGGACTCCGCGAAGTCTCGACGAATGGCGCGGAGTCCCGAAGCGCCGCCAGCGATGCGATTTTCAAGCCCTCGACATGGCTCTTCGTCAGCGGATTGGCGTTCGCGTCATTGGAGAACCCCGACTTCTCGAACGCGTCTTCCGGGACATGTTCGTCGCGCGGAAAATCCCGTAACGACGACTCGGCCCCTAGGAGCCGCAGCAGCGACCGGTTGAACTCGCGGCTGGTCAGACGACGGGATACGTGACGGGCCGGCGCGGCCCGTAATCGCTCACGCTGCAGCCGCTGTCCCTCGTCGATCCAGGACGAGATTGCAGCGACCTCTTCGCCAGACAACGGATCCTCGCCTTCGGGCGGCATGGCCCGTGAGGCGACCAGCGTGCGGATCTTCTTCCACACCGCGACCTCGTCGGAATCGTCCATCGAGCCATCGAGTGCCGCTACCACAACACCGGCTTCCGGTTCATCTGCATCGTGGCAGGAGGAGCAGGCGCGGACCAGCAGCGGGGCGATCACGTCACGATGCCGCGACTGATGGACAGCCGTCTCGGCCTCCTGCCCCAAACTCGCGGCGTTGTCCAAACGATCCTGTGCGATCACTTTCGCGAGGCTGCCAGGAGTTAACAAGCAAGTCAGGACGACCAGCCTGAAAAGAGTCTTCAGGCCAGGAAAAGACAGTGTGATGTCGCAGTCGCGATGTCTCATTTCTCACTTCCGTTACAGAAGGCGGATGCCATCATCATTGCTGCCCTACTTCGACAGGGGTTGAATCAGGCAGATACGGTGTTCCGCGAAACCGGTGCGCGGCTCGGTTTCGCTTTTCTTCCATGCGCCAAACGCCGTCGCCGGCATCGTCCATGTGATGTTCCGGTCGGCATCGATCACGAACGCCTGCACGCGGTTCTGGTTCTTTTCCTGGTAATGCCAGTCGACCCAGCCCTGATCCTTGTAGGGTTCCGGGTTGTAAGACCACGAGCAGCTACCGTCCGGTTCGACGACGTACAGCCCTTCGCTGGCGACGAGCAGGTAACGTCCCAGAGGCGACGCGCCGGTCGCCGGTGCCTTCTCGTCGGCAAACCCAACGGGCAATGTGTGAAAGAGGATTATCACAAGAGAGAACAACTCAAGTCCACACCTGCGTAAATCGGTGCATGCAATTGCCATCATGATCGGATGATCCTCTCGGTCTGGTTATTCAGATTCCATATGTGTTGTGCCACTTGAAACTTCATGCTTCCAGAATCTCCTTCAGCACAACCCCATGCACATCGGTCAGACGATGATCGCGACCGCCGTAGCGGAAGGTGAGGCGTTCGTGGTCAATCCCCAATTGATGCAGGATCGTGGCATGGATGTCATGAATCGTGACCGGGTTCTCCGCGACCGCTTCCCCGAACTCGTTGGTCGTTCCGTAGGTCATGCCGCCCCGAATGCCGCCGCCGGCCAGGAAAATCGTGTAGCCGTTGATGTGATGATCGCGACCGTCCTCGCCGGGGCTGTGCGGCGTGCGTCCCATCTCGCCGGCCCAGACTACGAGCGTTTCATCGAGCAGGCCACGCTGTTTGAGATCAAGAATGAGTGCAGCGACCGACTGCTCGGTAATCCGTGCGTTCCTTTCATGGTTTGCCTTGAGCGCCCCGTGCTGATCCCACGGCGAATTGTTGCCATCGAAGCTGGGACAGGTGATCTCGATGAACCGCACGCCGGCTTCGACCAGCCGCCGCGCGCGGAGCGTCTGCATCGCGTAGTAGTTCTGATGCTCGTCCTGCGAACCGATGCCGTACATGGTTTGAATATGGGCGGGCTCGGCGCTGATATCAATGAATCCCGGTAGCGCGGACTGCATACGGAACGCGGTTTCGTAGTTGGCGATCGCTGCCTCGATCGCGGCGCCGTCCGAACTCTTGCGGGCAAACGCCGTGTTCTGGTCGGCCAGCAGGGCGAGCTTGCGGCGTTGCAGGTCGGCGGTGTCGGCGGGCACGATATTGTCGACGGGCGTTCCCTTCGCCCGCACCATTGTCGCCTGATGACTGGCCGGCAGATACGAGCTGCCAAAGTTTTCCATCCCGCCGTTCGGTACCCAGTCGTTATTCAGCAGCACGTAACCAGGCAGGTCGCGGTTCTCGGTTCCGAGTCCGTACGAGGCCCATGCTCCGAGGCTCGGATGTTGACCGGTCACGCGTCCCGTATGCAGCAACAGATTCTGCTGCCCGTGCAGCGGCAGGTGCCCGACCATCGAACGGATGACACAGATGTCATCGACCACACCGGAGATATGCGGGAACAAGTCACTGACCCAGAGACCGCTTTCGCCCCGCTGCTGAAATTCCCAGGGACTGGGTAGCCACATCCGATTCGGGTCGGAGTACAGCGCGTTGGTCGAGTGTTTTCCGACCTTTTCACCCGCGTGCTTTTTCAGCATCGGCTTGGGATCGAACGTGTCGACATGACTCGGGCCGCCGTCCATGAAGCAGAAGACGACGCTGCGGACTTTCGGCGTGAAATGCATCGCGGGCGAGTGTGGCCTGGTCTCAGCGCGCCCTTCCTCGGCAAGCAATCCGGACAGCGCCAACCAGCCGAAACCGGTGGATGCGGCTAGCAGCATCTCGCGACGAGTGACGGTAGGAGAAGAAAGATGTGTCATGGAAGACCTCTGTCGTGAGATTCGCTTTGTACGACGGACTTCAAGTCCGTCGCTGGTGGATTCTGTTTTTGACGGACTGGAAGTCCGTCGTACGAAAGCTGTTTTATCTATAGTGCGTGAATTCTTGCAGATTGAACATGGTATGTGCCGCGTGTTTCCACGCATCGTGATCCTTCAATACATCGGCGTCGTTGCTCAGACTCCTGAGCAGCGCAACCCAGCGGGTGAGCTCATCTTCTGCGGGAGGACGACCGAGGGCTTGCAAAAACATAGATTCGATGCGACTCTCAACCGACGGACTTTCATCCGACAGCAGTCGGCTCGACCACTGTTCAGCCATTGTCAGGACCAGCGGATCGTTGAGCATCACCAGAGCCTGTGCAGGAACGCTGGTTTCGTCGCGTCGACCGGTCGGGAGCTTCGGGTCGGGTGCGTTGAAGCTCTGCAGAAACTTCGAGCGGTCCATGATCGACACTTGGAGATAGATCGAGCGGCGGCCGTTCCCGTCGAGTGGACCGGAGAACAGTCGCTTGGCTGCATCCTCGACCTCCCGCTGCGGATTGAGCGGCCGGCCAAAGAGCGTGGGGTCGAGCCGACCCGATACGGCCAGCAGCGAATCGCGAATCGATTCAGCCTCGAGCCGCCGAGTCGGATAGTGATGCAGCCAGCGGTTGGCAGGATCGACGGTTGCGGCCTGGGCCGAGACGACTCCAGACTGCCGGAACGTGCGGCTGAGCACCAGCCTCCGGATCAGCCGTTTCGTGGACCAGCCGTCGTCAATGGCTTCGCGAGTCAGATGATCGAGTAATTCCAGATGCGACGGCTGCTCGCCCAGGTGGCCGAAGTCATCGGGTGTTCGCACCAGCCCACGACCAAAGACCCATTGCCAGACGCGATTGACATACACTCGGGCCGCCAGGCCATGCTGCGGATCGGTCAGGAACTCCGCCAGTTCCAGACGACCGCTGCGTGGAGTGCTGCCTATGCCACTCGCGGGACGGTCTACTTCCAGTGTGGCTGCGAACTGCGGTAGACCGCGCGGAACCAAGTCGCTGCGGCGATTAATGTCGCCACGAATATTCATGGCATAGTCCATCGGCGCGACGCCACGTTCGTCCATACTGTTACAGGTGCGGGCGAATGCAAGGGAAGCCTCGACCTCGCGATATTGCTTCACCAACTCCGCCAGTTCTGCGTCGTCGTCGAGCCGATTCTGCAGCATGCCCCGACTCAGCATCCAGTTGAGCAGTTCAACATCTTCACTGCTGACCGGCCCCGCCTTGTAATTCGCAACACTGTCGGCCAGCCAGTTGCCGACGCGACGCCAGGCTTGCCTGGTGTTGGTCGGGGCCGGTTCATCAAACAGACTAGCGAACCGTTGCAAGTCGTCCAGCGGCTGGCCTGCCTCATCGTGGCTGACGATGCCTGTCACGCTGAACCAGCTCCGTTTGTCGAAGCCTTCATCCTGCGGCGGCAACGTTTTACCGCCGGCCGTGGCTACTCCGGTCCGCGGAGGAAAGTTTGGATTCAGGTCGCTGGTGGCGATTTCATACGCCACGCGCTGAATGCCGTTGGACGCTGAGATATCGCCGAGCGTGACCCACGCCGGTTGCTGCTGGCTGAGGAACGTTACATTTTCGGTCTGAAACCCGTTGTCGGAAATGCGCAGGTAGCCGCTCCATTGGTCTCCCGCCAGTGCCAGGCTGACATGCGGGCCGGGCAAATCTTCTTGGCGCGGCAGTCGCAACGCTCCGGGGAGTTTGGAAGAGAGGGCATGCGTGTGATATCCGCGCGCCAAAAGTCGTTCGACGACGATGTCCCCTTCCAACGCGATCAACGGTTCGCCGCCTGATGTGTAGCCGGTCAGCATCCCGTCGCCGTCGAGCACGAAGCCGTCCAGAAGGTCAGGCTGTGAGAAATCGACCAGAGGCTTGAATTTCGTATTCGACGCCCGCCGCTGTTCGCAGGTCGTGCGCCACTCTGTCGTCATTTGCTGCCACGCTGCTGTTGTCGCCTCGTCGCTCGCCAGACCCTCGGTCTCAGCCGGCTTCAACGGAGTTTCTGCACCCGCCGTGATTCGAAACCGACCGAGCGTGTGCTGGCTGCCGTAACGATGTTCGAGCGTCACTGTCCACTGACCGCCGTACGGAAGCTCGATCGGGCTCGCCAGGGTAAACCAGGCAGTACGGTCCAAGTTGCCGCCCAGTCCGACTCCCCAGCCTGTATTGCCAGCCGGCTGGAGCGCGTCGGCGACAGGATAATTCGGCTGCTCGTAATCGGCCCGTGCGGCGGCCAGCGCAACCTGTTGTGGTTCGGCCAGCGCCGCGTCAATGTCGTGGATCGCTCCGGGATCCAGCGCGTTGATCGCGGAGCGATCTGCGACTATCGCCTCGGTGAACGGCCGAACGCTCACGCGGAGATGGCTGAGGACAAAGTTGCCGTGCTGCATCCGCCCGGGACCTCGGTTTCCCAGCGTGTCATGCGTCAGGGCTTCGAGTCGAATCTGATCCACGGTCCCCGATCCGGTCCGGAACGTCACGGTGTAAACGTCGGTCGCCGGCACATCCCCCTCGGCCAGAATCGAGCCGTCTTGCTGAATTGTCAGCCTGGTCGCCTGCTCAGCCGCAACCGCTGTCAGGTGACTGCTCTCCCGCCAGACCGCGTCGGTCGCCCTGGGGAGCAGTCGGTGCACCAACCACTCGACATCGCCCACTTTGGCCTTCGCCAGTTCGGCTCGATCGATTTTCAATGCAGCGTTACGAAGTGCGTCCCCCGCCGCCAGCTCTTCCGCCCGCAGAGCCCACAGGGTCGCCGTTCGGTCTCGAATCGTGCCGCGCAGTTGCCGAAGTTTCTCGATTGTCGCGGCGTTCTTTTCCGGAGCGTCGATGGCGCGCGACGTCCAGCGGGGCGTCATGAACATTCCGGCCAGCGCGTAGTAATCCGTCTGCGAAATGGCGTCGAGTTTGTGGTTATGACATCTTGCACAGGCCACGGTCATCGCGAGAAACGCTTTTGAAAAGGCGTCAATCTTGTTGTCGATCATCTCTTCGCGGACGCCGTTGATCATCTCGTTGTCGCCGTGCCGATGTTCACCCATGTGATAGAACATCGGCCCGATGAGGCTCTCGTTGAAACCGCTCGCCGGATCAATTCGCGGCGTCGCCAGCAAGTCTCCGGCGATCTGCTCACGCGTGAGTTGATCGAATCCGACGTCGGAGTTGAACGCGCGAATCAGATAGTCCCGATACTCCCACGACCCCTTGGCCGGGTTGTCCCATTCATAACCGTAAGTATCTGTGTAGCGAACAACGTCCATCCAGTGCCGCGCGATTCGTTCGCCGAAATGAGGCGAATCCAGCAGATCATCCACCAGACGCTCGTAAGCGGCGGTCGAATCGTCCTGCCAGCTCGATAGGAACTTCTCACGTTGCTCCGGAGAGGGAGGCAGTCCGGTTAGGACAAATGCCAGTCGCCGAAGCAGGACTTCCGGTTCCGCTTCGGGAGCAGGCTGCAAGTTCGCATTCTCTAGCGACGCAAGAATGAATCGATCGACGGGACGCACTCCCCAATTGCTGTCAGCCACTGTCGGTGGCTCGCTCATTGCCGGTGGCTTCAGGCTCCACCAGTCCAGGCGTCTTTGAAACTCCTCGATCCACGCATTGGTGGTGGGTTGGGAGGAGATGCTCTCCGGTTGTCTGGGGGCGACAGCCCCTTGGCGAATCCAGTCTGTGAGCAATGCCACTTCGTCGGCGGGCAACTGCTCGTCCGGCGGCATCTTCAGATCTTTGTCTGTGTAATGAACGGCCCTGATCAGCAGACTGTCCTCTGGTTTTCCGGAACGAATCGCAGGGCCGGATTCACCGCCCCGCTCCCAACCCTGCCGAGTATCCAGACGCAGCCCGCCTTCCTGCATCGCTTCGCCATGACACTCGACGCACCGTGCGATCAGCAGCGGTCGAATCTTCGACTCAAAAAACGCGAGTTGCTCGGCGGAGTCCGTTTCTCCGGCGGCTGGTGCAGAGGACACGATCTCCTCAGAGCTAGCAATCGACGCAAAGGCGAAGCAGATTGCAATGCCGCACACGCAGTTCAGCATGACAGACGCGAGTCGCGAATTTTTCAGAACTTGTATCACTGCCTTGCTCCATGGAAGCGACGTCAACACGTCCTTTACTTTACCGCCGTCAGTTTCTCAATGTTGTATTGGTGACGCAAAGTCGTTCGTGAGTGGAAATATGTTTCTCTTTTGTGCATTCTCGTCGTTGGCATCGATCAACGCTATGACGAGCCTCTTTTAAAATGGTAATATCCTGTCATTCAGTAAATCTGGAAACGTGGGTAGTGTCCGGAGGGCGCAATGACGCAGACAGCATTTCAGGGATCATTTTTTCAGCAAATTGGCGAGTTTTCGCAGATCCTCGACGTGCTCCAGTTGCTGCCGGGCGCAATGTTTATGATTAAGGATCTGGAATCGCGTTATGTTTACATGAGCCTGCCGAGTCGGCGGGCAATCCATCGCGAGTCGCCCGAAGACGTGATCGGTAAGACTGACTTTGATCTGTTCCCGAAGATGATTGCCGAGAGCTTTCGCCAGAACGACTTGCTCGTTTTTCTTCATGGCAAGCCGCTCGTGAACGAAGTGCATCTGACATGCTTCTTCTCGCAGTCCCCGCTATGGTCCTTTTCCAGCAAGTATCCGGTTCGCGGTCGAGGCGGCGAAGTGATTGGCCTCGTAATTTTAAACGAACCATACGATCACGTCATGGGGAAGCAGGCCGAACTGAATCGTTTGATTCCCGCGATCGATCATGTCACACGGCACTATTCTGAACCGATCACGATCCATGATTTGTCTGGCCTGTGCAACATGTCCGAGAGCCATTTCATGCGTGTGTTCAAGCAGCGATTGAACATGACGGCATACGCTTTTGTAGAACAGGTGCGACTGTTCCAGGCGATGGAATCGCTCAAGCATAGCGGTGCGAGAATCACACAAATTGCGCTCGATTGCGGCTTCTATGACCACAGCGCATTCGTGAAGCGTTTCAAAAAGTTTACCGGCACAACGCCTCTGCGCTTTCGACAAAACTACCAGTCGCAATTCAATTCCAATCAAGCCTTGATTTTGCCAAAAATAAACAAGCTGGACAAGAATCCGTATTGAGCCCGACGTGCCAATTGACAACCTGCATCAGAACTCATATCTCAGGATGAGATTTTTCGACCTTAGGTTGTTCAGATTCCAGACGTTCGTAAGTGATTTGGGTGTGACCGGCATTCCCGACGTTTGAGAGAGGGGTAAACGGGGGTGACAAAAAGGGCCTCATTGAGGAAAAAACGTGATAATGGACAAACGTTTTATTTCCGCAAGGAGGCCGGACTGATGTTGAAGGAATCGGGGTTGGAAGTCAATGTTGGGCTGATTCGTGGCAAGCTGGAGGATCTCATCACGTTTGTGAGCACTGCCGCGGAAAAGGGAACAGCCGCTCATGAAGTCGAGCGGGGGCTGTTTCGAAGTCTGCTGGAACTCGGAAAACTGCGGTTCGGGCTGTTCCTCTTGAGCGTTGGCGAAGGCGACGTCGGAGAATCGGTGACGCTTGACGACGGTCGAACGCTGCATCGCCACAAGGCGCTGAATCGGCGGAGACTGCTGACGGCATTCGGCGAATTCTTTCTGAATCGGCAAGTGTACAGCGAACGGTCTCACGCGGCGATCGAGCTGATTCCGGCGGATCAGCGGCTGCCGCTTCCGGAGAGCGAAGTGTCGTATCTGCTGCAGGGATGGGACCAGATGTTCGGTGTAGAGATGGCGTTTGGGAAGACTCGCGACATGATTGAAAGTCTTCTCGGCATTCGTCAGTCTGTGGATACGCTGGAGGGCGGATCACGAGCGATGGCCGAAGCGGCGGATGATTTTTCGCTCAACTGCCGCCCATGGATCGCGAAGCAGAAGGCCGTCTGTAGGTCGTCACGGAAGACAACAAAGGCATTCCGATGGTGCGGCCCGCGACGGAATCGGCACCGGCTGGCCGGCTGACAAAAGGTCAGAAGAAGAACAAGAAACAGATGGGAACAATTGTGCCACCCACCTAGTTTGCTTCAGCAAACTGAAAGACACTTCTTTCGAAACCGTTTTTGCAGTTCTGACTCAGGCAGTTGCGACTTGAGCCCGGCGTTCTCGACGCTTCGAACGGAACGCGAGGACGGACAGCAGAGATCCCGCCTCGTTACGGAAGCGTTTACGGAAGTTCTTCACTAGATCGAACCACGTGTCTTCGCTGCAATCCAGGCGATCCAGAATCGGAGCACACGCCGCTGGAATCGCTCCACGCTTTTCCGTGCGGAACTGACGACCAGTCCAATCAAGCAATTCCAGATATTCATCCAGCGACATCGGCAGACAGCCTTTGTTGCCCGCTCGACGATCGGTCTCCTTCTCACGCACTTTCTTACGCTTCGCTTCCAGCGGTATCGGAGCCAACCAGCCGGCTTTCTCACCGTGTTCAATGCGCTGATCCTGAGCATCCGCTGTCGAAACTTCAGCCGCTGACGCTCGATCTTCAATGCGATTTTTGACGCTTGTGAAGTCGCTGGTCTCCGGAGTTTCCGCGATCCCCGCTCGGATCGGATTCAAATCCACATATGCCATGCACGCCACAATCGCCGTTTCATCCAGAAGCGGCTGAACGCGGAAACGAGTCTCCCAAAAATGGCCGGTGACATCATCCTCACGATTCCCGCGTTTTGCGATCGGTTCGCTCAAACACTTCATAAACCATGAAACATTCGACAACCGTTTGCGTTTTTCTTTCAGGCCCGATGCGTCGTTACGAATGTGATTGAGTTCAAACTCCGTCGGTTCTGCCGGCGAGCCATCTTGCTGGCGTCGCTGAGGAAACAGATTCCACCAACGCACGGCAATTTCGTCATCCGACCATGTTTTGACAAGATCAGGCCGAGTCCGTGCGACGACGTGCATGTGATTGCTGAGGACTGCAAACGCCATAACGTCAATTGCGAAGATCCCCGCAAGAACTTCGAGTCGATCTCGAATCCAGTCTTTCCGATGCGAGAAGTCTCTGCCGGTATTTTCATCAATTCCGCACAAAAAAGTGCGTCGCACACAGCGATTGATCAAATGAAAGACCTGTATTTCATCATCTGCAAAGATCTCACGCCGATTGACTCGTGGCATTGCAACTCTCCTCACCCAAAGAGAACTAACTCATTCAAGCAAAACAATGTAGACGACCAAGTTTCCTTTGTCAAGGTGACTGGTACCTGTGGTTTCTTTCTTCCGACAATGCGCTTACGCATTCTGATGCGACGTTTCATGGACGAGAAATGACGTAACCGAACGATCCTGTTTCCTGAGACGTATGTATGGCCAGTCCACGAGAATCACTGCGTG
>Ga0209491_10006706_pt1 | contig 15712 bp, 10 predicted proteins | sample BON02_FD_187213 | JGI IMG/M metagenome (GOLD analysis project Ga0209491, IMG submission 187213) | Freshwater microbial communities from Lake Bonney liftoff mats and glacier meltwater in Antarctica - BON-02 (SPAdes) (version 2) | ecosystem: Environmental > Aquatic > Freshwater > Ice > Glacier...
AGGGGGGGAGGGGGGGGAAAAGGAAGGGCGGCGCGCCTGTCTCTTGCGATCCTTGCGCAAAAGCTTTGTTTGTCGCGCGAAAGCGACGGCGGCGTTTTTGTCTGTTTCTTTTCTCTTCCGGCGCGACCCTCGCCGCTTATCAGGCAAACGAGGCCACACGCACGCAGCAGTGTCCCGCACGCGCGCAGGACACACACAAAGTCACAGAAAACACAAAACACCAAAAACCGTCATTTCCCCCCCCAATAGACGCCGGCAAGGGGAAGGGGCGCGGTCGGCGCCGCCGTATGTTTTGTTCCGCTCGGGTTTTCAAGCGAGCGCGCCCGGATGTGACCGAGAGCTTTCTTCCTTTGTATTTCACCGGCGAAGAGGTGTCGGTCAGAAATACCTGGCGCTAGAGAAGAAAGGAAAAAGCGACGTAAGCTTTCGTTTTCAAAAGAGACGCCCCAAAAACGAACGACGCACAAAAATAAACCCTTTATCTCTAGAGCCGCGCGATCAGCGCCGTCACCTCCTCCTCCGTGTACAGGTGGTAGTCGGGCGCCACGGAGACCACGTCCACGTTGCTCGCCGTCACCTTCTCCTCCATCACCTGACGCAGCGTCGCCAGCGCAAGCGCCTCGGCCTCCTGCAGGCTCATGTCCGCCCGCCACTTCTCCTGCAGCGACGTCTGCGCGCCCTCGGCGCCGCTGCCGATGGCGGTGGCCTTGTATTTCACGTAGGTGCCGCTCGGGTCCGTGTGGTAGAGCACGGGGCCCGAGGCCGGGTCCCACCCGGCCACGAGCAAGGCGACGCCAAAGGGGCGCGACATCCCGCCGCCGCCGCCGTCGTCGTCGTCCTCGCCGAAGCGCATGGCCAGGTCGCACAGCGACTGCGTCAGCGACTCGAGCGGCATGGCCTCGTTGTACGAGAAGCGATGCTGCTGCGCCTCGGCGCGCGCGTGGTCCACCAGGGTCTTGGCGTCGGCGGTCAGGCCGCTGACCGCGCAGCCGCAGTGGCTGTCGATCTCGGCGACCTTGTGGATCGAAGAGGGGTCTAGGAGGGTGGATGTGACGCGCTTCTCGACGGCGAGGACAACGCCGTCGGGCGTGGCGATGCCGATGGCGGTGGAGCCGAGCTGCCGATTTGTTATGAGGGGCGGGTGTTTTTTGCGTGAGCGGCGTTTTTGCGTGAGCGGGCGTCAGGGCGAGGGGAAGGGGGGCGAGGGGCGGCGAAGGCGGCGCGCGGTTCGGGCGAGCGTGCGCGCGAGCGGGCGGCGCACCTTGACGGCCTCGATGGCGTACTCGATCTGGAACAGGCGGCCGTCGGGCGAGTAGGTCGACACGCCGCGGTCGTACTCGGAGCGTCTGTACGGAGTTGAGTGTGTTGTGGACGAGGGGGAAAAGGGGAAAGGGGTTGGCGTTTGTGTGTTCTCCTGCTTTCACTGATGTGTCGAGAGAGAGAGAGAGAAAGGGACTCACGTCAAAAACATCCTGCGCGCGGCTGCTGCTCCTCGTCGCCTGGGCCCGCTGCGCAAGAGGATGATCTCCGCCCTCTCTGTCCCGCCGGGCTGGTCGGGCGCGTGCAATCGACGACGGGATCAGAAGAACAGAAGAAACTGCCTCTCGAGAGCTCTCGAGTTTGGAGTCTTTGGGGCGGGGGGGCCTTCTACAGTTGCTAGCGTTGCTTTGCGCTCGTGGGTGGTGGCGTTGACGATGCTGACGAGATGATCCGGATCGCTCGGGCGAAGAGTCTTCGCACGCGAGAGGAGACTTGCTGTGCGGCGACGTCAGGCATCGGCGGCGCTCGCCGAATCGGGAGCGCTCGCCGACGCCGACACTTCGCACGGTGGTGCCAGCGCCGCCCGAGGCAGGGGCCGCGGCACACGCCGCAAGATGGTGCCCGCGCGCTCGTGTGTATCAGCACTGTACTCGGGCGGGGACTGGTCATCGGTGCGGTTACGGGCGACGTCGAGGCCGCGGGCTCTGGCAGGAGCTCTGCTGGCGCGATCGACGAAGAAGCCTCCGCCGCCGCCGCCGCCGCCCCTCCTCCCGCCGCCGCCGCCGCGTTGCAAGCCGGCGCACAGAGACGCCATTGAGCTCGCCTCAAAACAGCTCGTGCGCCTCCTCCTCCTCGTCCTCCTCGCCGTCCTCCTTGACCCCCGCCAGCCCCGCGCACCGCTCCCGGAAGAGGCACCACCGGCACGCCGGCTCGCGCGCCGCGTCGCCGCTCCGCCGGGTCGGCGGCCGCCGGCCGACCAAAAAAGCCAAGTGGGCCGCCGCCCGCCTGCTCAGCGCGCGGCCGCCGGCCGAGCCAACGTCCAGCCACGCCGCGTACACCAGGGGCCTGCCCGCGCCCTGGCCCACGAACTCGACGCGCACGAAAGGGGAGGGGTCAGGAAGGGCGGCCGCGGCGAGGCGCGACGCGACGAGGAACGCGTCCGCGAGCGTCCTCGTCGGCGGCGGCGGCGGAGGCGTTGTCTCTGGCGGCGGCGTTGTCGTCTTCGGCGGCGGCGTCTGCGTCTGGGTCGGCTGCGTCAGCGTCTGCGTCGGCTGGGAGGCGGGACGTCCCGGGCGCGGCCGGAGGCGGCGCGGGCTCACGCTGCGCGGCGTGGCGGCGGGGGGGCTGCCGGAGGACAGCACGACGACAGAGGCCGGCGAGGGCGCCGCCGCCGCCGCCGCCGCCGCCGCCGCCGGGCCGCGGGCGCGGAGGCGGCGGCGCGGGCTCGCGCTGGGCGGGGCGGCGGCGGCAGGCGCGGAGCGGCTGGCGGACAGCACGACGACCGGTTCGGGCGAGGGCGCCGCCGCCGCCGCCGCCGCCGCTGCCGCCGCGAGGGGGGACGGCCCGCGGCCGCGGCGGGCGCGCCGCGGCGCCGACGCGGGCGGCAGCGACGGCCGCGCCACCCCGAGCAGCGCGTCGGCCGCCGCCTGGGCCTCGGCGACGGCCGCCGCCACCTCGGCCGTCAGCTCGTCGCCCGGAAGCACGCCCTGGGCCTCGCAAAAGCCGCCGGGGCGCACCCAGGCGCCGCTCAGGCTTTTGCCTCCGCTCCCGCTCCCGCCGGGCGAGCGAGGCGCCGTCGCCCCCGCCTCCTCCGCCCCTCCCCCCGCCCCTCCCGCCGCCCCTCCCGCCGCCTCTGCCGCCGCTTCTCGCGCAAAGTCCCCCAGCATCCCCCTGTAGAGGCTCGCCTGCATGGCGGCGCCGCGGACGGCCTCGCCGCTGGGCGGGGCCGGGGCGCGCCCGGCGCCGTTGCCGCCGCCGCCGCCGCCGCCGCCGCCGCCGCCGCCGGAGCGCGTCTTGAGCTCGGTCACCAGAAACTCTTCCTGCTGCTGCTGCTGCTGCTGCTGCTGCTGCTGCTGCTGCTGCTGCCGCTGCCGCTGCTGCTGCCGCTGCTGCTGCTGGTGCTGCTGATCTTGCTGCTGCTGCTTTTCCTGCTGCTCCTGCTGCTGCTGGTTCTGCTGATCTTGCTGCCCTTGCTCCTGCTCGCCCGATCGCCTGCGGCGGCGGTGCCCCCGCCGCCGCCGCTCCTGCGATGCGGGCGGGCTCGGCCGCGGGTCGCCGTCGCCGTCGCCGGCGCTGGCGCCGCTCGGTGGCGGCGCCGCCGCCTCCCCGCGGGCGGCCGCCGCGCTCTCGGCCGCCGCGCGGGCGGCCCAACCCTTTGGTTGGCGCTCGACCTGGTCGACGATGCCCGTCAGCCACTGGCTGCCCGTTCGAGGCAGCGCTGGCGCTTGATGGGGCGGCGGCGGCGGCGGCAGCGGCAGCCCTGACGACGACAGAGGAAACAGCGGCGGCAGCGGCGGCGGCGGCGGCGGCAAGGGCACGCGCCCAAAGCACCAGACTTCGCGCGCGCGGCCAAACTGCAGCAGCTCGGCGAGCGCGGCGGCGCTCGAGAGCGCGCGCAGGGCCACCCGGTCCGAGCGCGTCACGGGGGTCACCTCGCGCCGCGCGCCCTCGCCGCGCAGCCCCATCGCGACGGCCGCCGCCATCGACACTCCGGGCGGCGGCGCCTCCTCCCGCCTGAGGTGCTCCTCCTTGCCGCGGCGCATCTCGGCCGTCTCGTCGTCGCGCGCCAGCCAGGGGGCGGCCGACCGGTAGGCCTGGCGCAGCTGGCACCAGTCGGCGCCGCTGAGGTCCGTCGGCGAAATGATCAGCGGGGCGCGGGCGCCCGCGCCCACGCCGCGGCGGCGCGCGCCCGCGCCGCGCGCGGCAACGCGGTCGTACGCGAGGGGGACGCGCGTCAGCTCGGCCTCGCGGATGGCGGCCGTGGCCTCGGCGTACTCGCACTCGCGCTCTGCCTCCTCCTTCTCCTCGGCGGCGCGGAGGGCGGCGGCGCTGGCCTCGGCATTTTCCTCGGCGTTTTCCTCGGCGTCGCCGGCGTCGCTGGCGTCGCGGTCGGCAGCGTGCGCAGCGTCGTTGGCGTCGTCGGCATTGGCGTCGGCATTGGCGTCGGCATTGGCGTCGGGGGCGAGAGGCGGCCCGATGTGGTCGTCGCCGCCGTCGCGTGAGGTGGCGGCGGCGGGTTGCTCGGGCGGCGGGCAAGCCGGCACGGGGTCGTCGCGTGCTTGGGCTGGGGCTGAGGCCGGGCCCTCGGCGGAGGAGATAATTTCCGTCATTGCAGGTGGAGGAGGCAGGAACAAAAGCGTTCCCCGAAGGTCACCCCTAGGCGGGGTGTTGGTTGAGATCAGCGAAGAGTCATGGTTGTTGTTGTGACGAGCGCGGAGTGGGCAGATAGGAGCGATTTGGGCCGGCGAAAATCGCAATCACCTTGCGACGCGCGCGCCGCGCCCGCTTATGCACGTCGCCGGCGTCGGGCGTCGATCGATCCATACCCCAAGGCCGCAAACCGCGGTCAAAACAGCTCCTACATCAAGCAGTCCTGCCTCGTCCCGCATTCGAACCCGCTTGGATTGGTCCACGGACCACGACAGCGGTCGATCGCCATCACTTTCCTCGCTCACCCGCCATCGCTACAAAAAAGCGATCCATCCGACTATGGCGACCACCACTACTCCATCTCCATCATCCACGAGCGCCAGTCATCCGCCGGCCAAGCGGAGAAGGAGGCGACGAAGCGGCGACGGCATCGACGACGACGACCACGACGACGGCCGCGCGGCCGGCGCCGCACCACCGCCGCCCGCGCCAGCGCCAGCGCCAACAGCGCCGGCAGCGGCCTGGTGGCACGCGCCCGTGGCCGGCGCCGTCTCGGGCGTCGCGTCCCGCTGCGTGGTCTACCCGGCCGACACGGTCAAGGCGCAGCTGCAGGTCCAGGGCGCCCTGCCCGGCGGCGGCCCCCGCTACCCGGGCGCGCTGGCCGCCGCGCGCGGCGCCGTCGCGACGGGCGGCGGCCTCGGCGCCCTGTACAGAGGGCTGGGCGCCGTGCTGCTCGGGGTGGTGCCGGCCAACGCGGCCTACTTTGGCGGGTACGAGGGCGCCAAGGCGGTCCTGGCCGCCAGGCGGGAGGGGGCCGCGGGCGAGGGCGGCGCGGGGGACGGCGGCGGCGGCGGCGGCGGCGGCGGCGGCGATCCCTCCCGCACCCCCTCCCCCTCCCCCTCCCCCGGCTCTGCGCGAGCGGCCCCCCTCCCGCCTTTGCTCAGCCTCGACGACGTGGTCGTCGGCGCCGCCGCGCAGCTGCTGGCCGGCGTCGTCTACACCCCCGTGGACATCGTCAAGGAGCGGCTGCAGGTCCAGTCGATCATGGGCGGGGCAGGGACGGGCGGCGGCGGCGGCGGCGGCGGCGGCGGCGGCGGCCGAGCGACCGGCGCCGACGTCGTCCGCGCCCTGCTCCGAGCGGGGGGCGACGGCCCCCCCTCGGCCTCCTCGTCCTCCTCCTCATCCTCGGGCCCCTCGGTCCGGCGCCTGTTCCGCGGCTACTGGGCCACGAACGCCGTGTGGATTCCGTGGAACATGCTCTACGTCGCCGGGTACGAGGCGTCCAAGCGGGCGGCAAGGGACATGGGCGTCGGCGCTGGTGGCGGTGGCGGGGGCGGCGGTGGTGGCAAGGGCGGGGGCGATCGGGCGGAAGCCGGCGACCTTTCTCGGGGGCAGCAGCAGCAGCCGGCCGGGGACGCCGCCGCCCTCCCGGCCTGGTGCGTGGCCCTCTGCTCCGCCTCGGCCGCCGCCGCCGCCGCCGTCGTCACGCACCCGGCCGACGTCGTCAAGACGCGCCTGCAGGTGCTGCCGGTGGCGGGCGGCGGCGGGGCGGCGGCGGCTGGGGGCGGCGGCCATTCGGGCCTGTCGGCATGGGGCGTGGCGCGCGAGCTGGTGCGGAGGGAGGGGGCGCGCGCTCTGTGGAGCGGCCTGGGCGCGCGCGTGGCCAACATCGCGCCCGGTTGCGCGCTGTCGTGGGCGCTGTACGAGCAGGTCAAGGGGGCGCTGCCGTGCTGAAGGGGGGTCGCCGGAGAGGAAGAGGCGGGGGGGGGCTGTGATGTCGCTTCGGCTTCGGCGTCAGGCGTCGGGCGTCAGGCGTCGTGCATCGGCGGCGGCACCGGCGGTCTTGGCCTTCATCTGGCGCTTTGCGGTCTGTGTCAACACATATCCAATCACACACATCCAATCGCACACCTCCAATTGTACCTCGGCAACCAGCTCAAGTCGTCTCACGCATCCAATCGAGGCGACGCACCACGACAAACGACAGTCGGCGCCTCGAGGAAGACGCTCGCCGCTGTCTCTCGATCGTCCCATTTTCACGCGCGCGCGCACCCACAGCGGACCCTACTTCAATTCAGTGTTACTCTCGCGAGTAATCAGCGAGCGACCGCCGGTCGATCCCAGATCCCGGGCGGGAGTTTTCCCAAAGAGCGACAGTGGAAGGGGGGAAGGGAGAGAGAGCTCTCTCCCACGCAAAATCGGCGCGCGAAACAATGGCAGAGGTACGTGATCGTGAGCACGGCGAAACGATGCCCGTACAGCCGCCATCTCTCGTTCCTCGACTCAACTCCCCTTCGACAGGACAAAAACAACAACAACAAAAGCAGGCGCCGCGCCAACGCCGCGCCGCCGGCGCGCGCGCGCCGCCGCCGCCGCCGCCCGACCCGCTGCGCGGCAAGGACTGGATGTTCGACCCGACGAGCGGCAGCCTGCTGCAGATGGACGCGCTGCGCGGCGTGGCGTACTGCCCGCAGACGGGGTACACGCGCAGCCTCGACGGTGAGTTTGAGGACCGCCGCTTTTGCGTTGCGTTCTTGACGCCTCTTGCCTGCCGCAGCCGCGGCCGCACCCCCCGCCCCACCCGCTCACACATGCACGCGCGCGCCCCACGCTCAAAACAAAACAACAAAACAACGACACCTCAGAGCTCGCCAGCATCGAGCTCGTCTCCACCACCGACATGGACGAGTACGCGCGCACCTACGGCCTCGAGATGCTCGTGCGCACGGGGGCCGCCGGCGCCGCCGACGACGCGGGCGACGGCGCCACGCGGGCGCGCGCCAGGCAGACGGTCGACGAGCCCTGCCCGCAGTGCCGGCACCGCAAGCTCGAGTTCTACACGATGCAGCTGCGGTCGGCGGACGAGGGGCAGACGGTCTTCTACGAGTGCCTGAACTGCAAGCACAAGTGGTCGGTGAACAACTGATCGGTTTTTAGACGAAAGGGGGGGGGCTCTGTGCGGCGCCCGGCGCCGACGCCGACGCCAACGCCGACGCCGACGCCAACGCCGACGCCGCGAGGCATAAGAGGCGGCGCCGGTAGCAGGACCGTAGCCCCTTAGAAGTAATCACTAATTCTCCATTCCTAACGCGTGTTCGCCTTCGATCGAGCGTGCGAGCGGGCGCACCACGACGATCGACCCGACGAAGAAACGCTCCCCTCTCTCTCCCGTCGTTTTCTCTCTCCTAACGAATCCCGAGCGCAATGGCCGTCCCAAACGGCGCCCCTCTCGAGGGCGACGAGGTCCAGCCTGTGGAGCGCCTGAGCGGCGTCGTGTACTACTCCCGCGAGCAGCTCGAGGCCTCGCCCTCGCGACGCGACGGCATCTCGGCCGCGCAGGAGGCCGAGTGGCGGGCCGAGTACAGTGCCATCGTGTCCGAGGCGGGCATGCGCCTGCGCATGTGAGTCGGCGGTGGCTGGCGCCCGTTGTCGCAGGCGGACGCGTCGTGCGAACGCCGCCGTCGCCGACGCGCGCATCCCGCTCCCGCCGTCGTGCGCTCACACGAAGTCCCTCGAAAACCAAGAAAAAAACAGACCCCAATGGGCCATCTACACGGCCGCGCAGCTGTGCCACCGCTTCTATGCTGTGCGCTCGATGGCGCGCAACGACCGATATGTGAGTAGGTTTGCGTGCGTGGGTTGGGTGCGGAGCGTCTCGCCCAGACAACCGCAGCGTCCATTTCCTCGACGCCGCTCGCCGGCCTAACGCGACGGGAACCGAACCCAACAAAAAAACAACCATCAGCTCATCGCGGCCGCGTGCCTCTTCCTGAGCGCCAAGCTCCAGGAGTTCCCCAAGCGCGCCTCGGACGTGGCCACGGCCTGCGACCACGTGCGCTTCTACCCGCACTACGAGCGCGCGCACCGCGCCTGGCGCGAGCAGCGCGGCCAGCAGATTCAGCAGCAGCAGCAGAACCAACAGCAGCAGCAGCAGCAGCAGCAGCCGCATCCGCAGCAGCCCGCCGCCCTCTTTGCCGTCGGCCCGGGCGCCCCGCCCCCGCCCCCGCCCTCGCGCGCCCAAGCCCCCGCGCCCCAGGCCGAGCCTCCGCGCTGGTGGGAGGACCGCGCGCACGCGCAGCGCCACCGCGAGGAGCTGCTGGTCGCCGAGCGCGCCGTCCTCTTTGCGCTCAACTTCGCGCTCGCCGCCGCTGCCCACCCCTACGCGCACCTGCTGCGGTGGGTGGCCGAGCTCGACTGGGCCGCGCGCGCGGCGCGCGCGCGGCGCGAGGGCTCGGTCGGGGCCCGGGTGGCGGCCCTGGCGGCGGCCGGGGGGGTGAGCGGTGCCGCGGCCGAGGCGCCGAGTGAGTCGGCGGCGGCGGCGACGTTGGCGGCGGCGGCGGCGGCCGCGCGGGCGGCGCGCGCCGAGGCGGCCGTCGAGGCCGACGCCGGGGGCGGCGCCGGGGGCGCGGCTGGTGGGGTCGAGGGCCTTGTTTGCGACGCGCCGGCGGGCGGGGCAGGGGGCCGAGTCGAGGGGAAGGAGGCGGCGGAGGGAGGGGAGGCAGGGCGCGCCAAGGAGAAGGAGGCCGAGGCGGCGGCGGCCCTCCCCCCCGCCGTCGCCGCGCCCGCGCCGCCCGCCGCCGGGCCGACGCCCGCCGAGGCCGCCGCCGCCGACGCCGGCGCGGCCGCGGCCATGTCGCGCGACGTGCTGCACGTGGCCTGGAGCCTGGTGACCGACTCGGCGCGCACGCAGCTGGCCCTGCGGCACCACCCGTCCAAGCTGGCCGCCGCCGCCCTGTACACGGCCGCGCTGCTTACAGGCACGCTGCCGCTGCCGCCGCGCGCGCCGCCGCGGGACGGGGGGAGGGGGGCGGCGGGCGCGGGCGGCGCGGGCGGCGGCGGCACCGGTGGCGGCGGCACAGGCGGCGGCGAAGGCAAAGGCGGCGGCGCAGGCGGCGGCGAGGGCGACGGCGCCGAGAGGGACGACGACGGTCCGGCGTCGATCGTGGCCTTCTTCCGGCAGTACCGCCTGACCGCCGCCGAGCTGGACGACATCGCGACCGAGATGATGGACGCGAGCGACGCGCTGTGCAGCGGGGGTGGCGACACCAACAACGGCGACGCGGGGCCGAGGGTGGCGGGGGCGGCGCTGGCGCTGGCGGAGCGGCGGCGAGCTGCGCCGTCGGCGGCGGAGGCGGCGGCCGCGCGCGACGCCAAGCGGGCGCAGGCGGGGTAGAGTCGTCTTGTTTCTCGTGTCACATACGCAAGGGCCCCTTACTCTGTCTCTCTCTCACTCCACGGGTAGCCCGTCCATTCGCCCAAACCCCGAAGACAGAGTCGGCGCAAGCAGAAAAACAACGAAAGCCTCCTCCTCCCCTCTTTCTGCCGCACGAGAGAGACCACGCGTGTGTCCTTTGGCCCCGGGCACGCGCACTGCGTACTAGCCGCAGTAGCAGCAAAGCGGCCGATTCAGCGGACGAGCGGGCGCGTGAGGTGAACGTAGCTCTCTTCCCCCCCCTCTCTGTCAACCGGATCGCTCGATCGAGTGCGCGCGCCCCACCCGCCTCCTCTCTGCCAGCCACGATGCTGCACAAAAAGTCGTTCGTCAAGAAGACCAAGGCCGGCAACGTGGTCAAGGTGCGTCTCCCCCGTCGGGATCGGGAGCGCGGCGGCCGCACGGCCGAGCGCGCGACGCGCGCCCGTCACGTCCCGCCGGCGTCGGCGCCGCCGCCCCCCGCCCGCCCGCCGCGCTCAAAATCCCTCGACCGCCGAAACGCCGCCCCCCGCCCCCGCCCCCGCCCCCGCCCCCGCCCCCGCCCAAAACCAAACCAAGCAGGTCGTCCGCGAGCACTACCTGCGCGACGACATCCCCAGCGGCATCCCCTCGGACCCGGCCTCCGCGTCGGCCGCGGGCGGCGACAACGACGGAGCCGACGGAGCCGCCCCCGCCGCCGCCGTGCTGCTGAGCGCCGACGCCCCCGTCTACGCCGTCATTGACACCAACGTCGCGCTCCACCAGGCCGACGTGCTCGAGCACCCGGCCGTGCGCGACGTGGTCGTGTGCGAGACCGTGCTCAACGAGGCCGAGCACCGCAACCGCGCCGCCGGCGCGCGCCTGCGCGCGCTGTGCCAGCCCTCGTCGGGCAAGCGCTTCCTCGTCTTTGCCAACGACCACCACCGCGCGACCTACGTGGCCCGGGCTGCCGGCGAGAGCGCCAACGACCACAACGACCGGGCCATCCGCGCGGCGGCCGCGTGGTACGGGCAGAGGGTGGCGGCGGCGGCGGCGGCGGCGGCGGCGGCGGCGGGCGGGGGCGGAGGGCCGGATGGGGGGGCGAGCAGGCCGCCGAGGCCGCCGCCCCGCGTGGTGCTTGTGACGGACGACGCGGCGAGCCGCGCCGCCGCGCTGGCGGGCGGGATCGAGGCGGTCGGCACGCTGCAGTTCGCGCGCATGTGCGCGGACGTGGCGCCGGACCTGGCGGACCTGGTGGCGCGCGGCGGCGGCGGGGCCTCGGCGGGGCCCGGCGCAGAGGAGGGGATGGACGTCGACGGCGGCAGCGGCGGCGGCGGCGGCGGCGGCGGCGGCGCGGGCAAGACGCCCTCCGCCGGCGGCGGCGCCGCCTCTGCCTCTCGCGCCGCCAAGCGCCAGCGCATCTTCCCGGAGCACCTGTCCCCCGAGCAGCTCGCCGCGGGCCTCGCCGCCGGCCGCCTGCACCAGGGCAGCCTGCGCGCCTCGCGCTACAACCCGTTCGAGGGGCGAGTGACTGTGTCTGCGGCCGTCGGCGGAGGCGGCGGCGGCGGCGCGGCGGCGGGCGGCGGCGCAAAAGAGGGTGTGGCGGGCGGCGGCGGCGGCGGCGGCAGCGAGATCCTCGTCTCCGGCCGCCTGGACATGAACCGCGCGTTCGACGGCGACATCGTGGTGATCGAGGTGCACCCGGAGGCCGAGTGGCGCCTGCCGCCGGGCGCGGCGGCACGGCGCGGCGGCGCGGGCGACCGCAACGAGCCTTCGGACGAGCCTGCGGGTGCCGGCGGCGCCGACGGCGACGGCGACGACCCCGACGGCCGCGACGGCGAGCGCGGCGCCTTCCAGGTCATGGGCGCCTCGCACTTTGACGGCGCGGACGCCGCCGAGGCCGAGGCCGAGGCCGGCGGCGAGGGCGACGAATGGGGGCCCGGCGCCTCGCGCGCGCGCCCGACCGGCCGCGTCGTCGGCGTCTCGCGGCGCGCGTGGCGCCCGCGCGGCTACGCCGGCTCGCTCGACCCGCGCGACGTGGGGCTCGAGCCGCGCGTCGCGGGGGGGTTGCTGGAGCCCGTGTCGGACGGGCGCACCGTGCAGGCGCTGTTCGTGCCGGTGGACCGGCGCTTCCCCAAGATTCGGTGAGTTGTCGGATGAGGGGGCAAAAGCGAGAGAGGGGGGGGGGGGGCTTCTTGTCGTTTCTCGGGTCCGTTTCGGCGCTCTCCCTCTTTCTCGGCGGCGACGCTTGCCCCTGAGACGCACGCCTCAAACGCTCACGAAATCACCCAACACCCCTCCAAACAACGACCGGATCACAAACAACCCCCTACAAAATGACAAACGACCCCTCACAAAACAACAACAAAACTGAAACAAAAACGACAACAAAAACAAAAAACAAAAGCATCCACACGCGCCAGGCGGCCACGCTGTCGGACAAGCGGCTGGTCGTCGCCGTCGACGGGTGGGACGCCCGCTCGTCTTTTCCGGACGGCCACTACGTCCGCGCGCTCGGGCCCATCGGCGACCTGTCCACTGAGACCGAGGTCCTCATCCACGAGAACGACATCAACACCGCGCCCTTCTCGGAGGCCGTGCACGCGTGCGTCCCGGCCCTGCCCTGGGCCGTCGACCCTGCGCGAGACCTACCGCCGCCGGCCGGCGCCTCCGCCGCCGCCGCCGCCGCGTCCGCCCATCGGGAGGACCTGCGCCACCTCGACGTCTGCTCCGTCGACCCCCCCGGCTGCGTGGACATCGACGACGCCCTCCACTGCCGCCCCCTGGCAGGCGGGCTGTGCTTCGAGGCGGGCGTGCACATCGCCGACGTGACTCATTTCGTCCTGCCAAACACCCCCTTGGACGACGAGGCGGCGCGCCGCGCGACGACGACCTACTTGGTGCAGCGGCGCATCGACATGCTGCCAAAGGCGCTGACGGAGGAGATTTGCTCGCTGCGGTGAGTTCGTACGATGATGATGCGGGCTGTCTCGTTGTCTGGTCGGCGTGTTGGTCTTGTCGTTTGTGTCCTTGTTTGTTTCGTTTTTCTCGAGCGCCGACGCTCACCACGCTCCCTCGCGCTCCCCCCCACCCCCCGCCGTCCGGGGCCCGCCAAACCCAAAAACACACACCAAACCAAACCGAAAACAGCGGCGGCGTCGAGCGCCTGGCCTTCTCCGTCATCTGGACCCTCGACGCCGACGCCAACATCCTGTCCACGCGCTTCTGCAAGTCGGTCATCAAGTCGCGCGCGGCGCTAACCTACCAGGCCGCGCAGGAGCGCATCGACGCCGCAGAGGCGCGCAAGGAGGGAACGGCGGCGGCGGCGGCGGCAGCGGGCGGCGGCGGCGGCGGCGGCGGCGGCGGCGGTGGCGGCGGTGGAAATGCCGCCGGCGAGAACGGCGACGACGTCGTCACGGCCTCCCTGCGCCTGCTCATGCGCCTCTCCAAGAAGATCCGCGCGCGGCGCTTTGCCGCCGGCGCGCTCGAGCTGGCGTCGCCCGAGGTGCGGTTCGACGTCGACCGGGAGGCGGCGGCGGCGGACGGCGGCGGCGGCGGCAAGGGCGGGTCGGCGGCCGCGCCGGTCAAGATCCGGTCGGTCGGCGCGTACCAGCTGCGCGACACCAACGCCATGGTCGAGGAGTGGATGCTCCTGGCCAACCAGTCGGTCGCGCGCGCCGTCGTCGCGCGCTTCCCCGCCGGCGCGCTGCTGCGCCGGCACCAGGCGCCCTCCCCCCGGCAGTTCGAGCCGCTGCTGGCGGCCGGCGCGGCCGCCGGCTTCGCCGTCGACGCGTCCTCCTCGGGGGCCCTGGGTCGTTCGCTCGACGCGGCGCGGCGCGACGGCGACCCCTACTTCAACACGCTCGCGCGCCTGACGGCCACGCGCTGCATGACGCAGGCGCGCTACTTCGCCTCTGGAGACGTCGGCTCAGCCGCCGAGTGGTGGCACTACGGCCTGGCCGCGCCGATCTACACGCACTTCACCTCGCCCATCCGGCGGTACGCCGACGTGGTCGTGCACCGGCTGCTGGCGGCGCTGGTGGCGAGCGGGGGCGGCGGGGGCGGCGGCATGTGCAGCGGCGGCGGGGGCGGCGGCGGCGGCGAGGGCGGGGCGCTCCCGGACGCGCTGCGCGACCGCGACGCGCTGGCCGCCTGCTCGGACAACCTGAACCTGCGGCACCGCAACGCCCAGATGGCGGGGCGGGCGTCGGCGGAGCTGTTTACGCTGGTCTACTTTGCCAACCGGGCGGCCGAGGAGCAGCAGCGCGCCGGCGGCGCCGGCGCGGGCGCCGGCGCGGGCGCCGGCGGCGAGGAGGCCGACGCTCGCGTGGTCAAGGTGCGGCGCGACGGGTGCGTCGTGTTCGTGCCCAAGTACGGCATCGAGGGGGCGGCCGAGCCCGAGGGCGACCCGTCAACGGGGCCGGCGGCGGCGCGCCCCCGCGCGGGCGGCAAGAACAACAGCGGCGGCGCGCCGCAGCAGCAAGGCGCGACGGCCGCCGGCGCCGGCGCCGCGCGCTGGCGCTTTGACGAGGCCGCGCAGCGCGTCGAGGATTTGGCGGCGGCGGCGGCAGGGAGCGGCGGCGCGGCGGCGGGCCTGTTTGGCCGGTGCCGCGTGCGCATCTCGGCGCGCGAGGGCGCGGGCAGGCGGCGCAGGCTGGTGCTCGAGCTGCTGTCGGTCGGGGAGTAGTGCGGACAGAGAGAGCGGGGGGGGCAGAACGAAGCAGAAGGCTGACGATGACGACGATGACAAGCGGGCGGCCGGCGGCCGGCGGCCGGCGAACGGGCGGCGACGCCGGGGAGATGCGCGCGCGCCGCCCGTCAATCTTTCGCGACTCGAGAGTGCGGTCACGAGGCGACGCTCTCGCGGCCTCGTGCTTGGCGACCAGGCCCTCCGCCTGAAGGACAAAAACCCCTGATTTTCTTTTGCCCCCAAAGTGTTGGGGGCAAAAGGGGGGCGGAACGGCCGGGGGCGCCGCCTCGCTCGGCACACGGGGCTCGCTTATATGATATAAGTTATATCGACACGTAGCCTCTTCCCCCAATTCAACCAACTTTTCAACACAATGCATACGCTAGACGCATAGGATGGCCTTCTTGAGCCAATTAGGTCGGTCCCAACGGCCCCGTCCCGGCGTCCCGACGTCCCCCGCGCGTCTCGGGAGACGCGAAAGCCTTCCTACGCTCTCTTGTTTTCTTCGCCTCGCCGCTCAACCCCCCCCCCCCTTGACCCGCCCAATTACACGCACAGTTCGAGGCGCCCTGGACATAGAGGACCAGGCGCTGCGTGGCTACTCCAACCTCGGGAGTGAGTGAACCGCAGCCGCGGCGCGTTCCCGTCTCCTTCCGCTGTCGCTGTTTCTTGGGTCTCCCCCCCCCCCTCTCTCTCTTTTTTGGTTTGGTGTTGGCCGCCGCCCGCGGAGGCCGGCGCGCCCGGAGCGACTCGCGCGCGCCCCAGCCAGGGGCGCACCTACGTGACGCATCTCGTCGCCGAGCGTGCGCATCGGGCGCGCGCGGGGCGCGCAATCGGCGCCATATCCGCTCCCTCCCCTTGCGAGTGGACAGGCCGCAGAAGCGAAAACTCACAGAGAGGACCTGTCGCCCGGCTCCCCCCTTCTTTTTCTCCCCCTCCCCCCCTCCCCCCCCCAACAAATCCTCCCCCCCGCAACAGATGGCTACGAGGCCCTCTACTCGCCGGAGCCGGCCCCTCCGGAGCCCGCAGCGTCGAGCGCGGCCTCGGGACAGGTGAGAGACCGACCGCGAGAGAGCTGGGCGCAGAGGGAACGAAAAGGGGGGGGGGAGGCGGCGGCGGAGGGGCTCGGGAGAGCGGGTGGCGGTCGCTCGGGCGGGGCGGTCGGGCCCAGCGGTGACGAGGACGGCCGGCCCTAGAGTTTTTTTTCCTCCCCCCCGTTCCCT
>Ga0209491_10006709_pt1 | contig 15706 bp, 14 predicted proteins | sample BON02_FD_187213 | JGI IMG/M metagenome (GOLD analysis project Ga0209491, IMG submission 187213) | Freshwater microbial communities from Lake Bonney liftoff mats and glacier meltwater in Antarctica - BON-02 (SPAdes) (version 2) | ecosystem: Environmental > Aquatic > Freshwater > Ice > Glacier...
GGATTCCAAGATTCGGAGCCCGTCCTTTCGGCGGTTCTGTGCAGTCGGCACGAAGAACCCGGTTGGCCTTATTGCCACCGTCTTTCCTGAGTTCATCGCCCGCGACGGAAAAGAGCCCACGAACGTGGGCCGTCAAGGAAAAAAGCAACAGGTAGGTGCGGCCCACAGGCTTGCCGAGGACACGGCCTGATGCGCCTTGATGGCACACGGCCACGGGCTATAGTCGGGGAATAGGTGATGAGATCGGGCAAGACAATGGCAATGGCCACTTCAATAGTCGGTTGACTGCACGCAAGCGAAGCGCGCAGGCACGGTGGCGGCATACCGGGTCGAAGGCGTCAGGGATGGATAAGGCCGGTGTTTTACCGGTCCCGATAGGGATGAGCGAATAGCGAACCTGTTACAGCCCGATCATCGAAGTGGTGACGCTAAAAGTAATTTCGTTCAATTTAGGCTTCTGAGGTTTTTAACGAGGGCCTTAAAGTAGTGTGGGATAAAAACTTTTCTCTGTTAAACACATTTTCTAACGGTTTGGGGAATTTGGCCCAGCGGCCAAAGGCGCTCGATTAAAATCGTCTATCCGCTTATACGTATCGGGGGTTCGAATTCCCCTCTGCCCGCCAGCATTCTTAGTTCTAACTCAACTACCCAAATTTAGCACCCCCTGAGCCCCTCACCACGCGGGGTTCTTGCTAAAAGCTAATGATTTGAGCAAATGCAAAATTGCCTCAAAACCGTGCTCAAACCCCTTTCTGCTCAAAACCTAATGACATGAACCGTGCTCAGGTACGCTTCTCGAAAGTTGGTGAATTTCGCCGTACTGATTGAATAGTGGTTGGTTTGACGGGTGATTGTGATGGGCAAAAAGTAAATCAAAAATTGACTTGCCTAATGATGCTTTCTTTAGAAAAGGAAAGAACTCAGGTCGAGCAAGCTTTTTTGGGGGTTTGCAATTGGCATAAGGTTGTCCAACTTCATTCCCCATTACTCACCACCCTCAAACTCAGCGTTCTTAAACCCCAGCACATTGCAGTTCTCCTTCACTGCGCGCTGCAAGCCATCGTCGAAACCTGTTGCTGACTCGGCCTGAATCTCGATGGCGATCTTCACCTTGACGCCGGGACGAGCAGTGAATTGCATGATGACTTCGTCGACGATATCTGCGAATTGTTTTTTGGCCTGAATCGCATCAAGTTCGATGCTGCCGTAAAACTGATTCTTGATAGACTGTGGTGCATCACCGCTAACGGTTGGGGAGGTCGGTTTTTCTGAATCCTCAACGTGTGGTGATCGTTCTCCGGTGGGACTGATCGTCAGGTCAGTCGGTTTTGGCCGTGCTGCTTCGTCGGCGGCTTTCTGCGCTTCCGTTTCAGCTGCAAGATAAGCTGCAGCGGCAACCGGTTCGATCAGTAGCAGTGATGAATCGAGGAACAGCGACGTGCGTTTGCCGAAACTGAATCCAACGTAACGGCCATCCTCTTTGCCTTGGGCAAAGCCAAAGAAATCCCGGCTTTCTGCACCAACGGCCATCGTGTGTTGAAACGCTGTATCGTCCTTGATACGTGGCAAATAGAGTTGCTGGCAACTTTGCTGCCACACATTGAGTGCGATGGTGTCTTTGATGCTGTCCTTCCAGAACCAGTCTTTCAGCACCTTGGTCAAGTGAACAGGGGCCCACTCAGTAATCAAGAGTTCGTTTTCTTTCAATACACGCTCTATTTCCTGAGACAGATTTTGCGCGCTCGGATTGACCTGAAAGTGTTCCCACTGAATCTCGGAAAGCCCCTTGCCTGGACGAGCCTCTTGCATTGGCGCAACCATCCACTTGTAGGTTTCGCGGATCATACGGCGCAGGGCATCGTTCGCATCTTCAAAACTCTTGCTTGCCTGCCGAGACTGAAACTGATCAAGGTTGAGTTTCATTTCCTTGATGTCGTTGACAATAGATTGCCACGCCAAGGTTGAACGTACCTGATCTTTCAGACGGTTGACGCTGTCGTAATCTGCGACAAGGAAGATCAGGCGGTTCTGTTTGAAACGCGGCTGATCACCTCGAGACTTTAAAATATTAGTCGAGCGCTCGATAGCAAGGCTCTGGCCACTGCGGCTAAAACCAGCATCTGGCGGTAGCACAACAAGGCGCAGTTGCCAATCATCTGGAACGTCGCTACTTGCTGTGAAAACGTGGATGCCGCCGAACACCCCGGTGGCTAAACTCCTCTGCACACGATCACGGATCACCGGAAACACGTCTTCCTTGTCCTGGAAGCGACGTTTGCGCTCCTCCATTTCTCGGCGCAGGTTCGGGCGGGTATCGAACCAGAAACGGTTGTTGCCACTGTTCAGGTAGTGAAGGCGGTCGCTCAAGCGACGAATCGCATCTTTATAAATACCGACCTGCTGGCCTGGTTGTGCCACGCCCAAAATAATGCGCTCCAGTTCAAGGCCGCGCACCATCTGGTTTGCAGTGGTAGGTGCACTTCCGAGGAATACCGCTCGTGCTGAACGGCGGCAGGCTTGCAAGCTACCAAGCCGCGTGTCATTATTTTCGATCTCTGTGGTTTCGGCACGCTCGCCGTCAATATCGCGTTCGACCACCGGGTCCCAGCCTTGAGGCAAGTAGTAAATCACCTCGTTGCGGGTATTGGCGTCGTCAAGCGGAAAGCTACCTGGCATGATTAATGGGTCTTTATCGTTCTTTTCCCAAAGCCGGTGAATGACCTTGGCCATTAGTTTCAATACACCACGGGTTCGCTGAAAGTTATCGAGTGACGACCAGTCTTCGTAGAGACGATCAAACACCTCAGGGTGGATTGGATAGGCGTGTAACAGACGCTCGTAATAGCGACTTTCTTGAGTCTCGCGCGGGAAGTCGTCGCTATTTGCTGTGTAGTAATCAGCAAAGGCCCGACAAACAGTTTCAGCAGCCAGTTTGTCGTTGATACTGCTGAACAAGCGACGACGGACGATCTCGAACGCCTCCTCAGTACCAACCGGTTTCCACAGCGCTTGAATGCGACCAAAGTAATGCGACAGCGACGCAAGCGCCTTTACCCCACGTTGACTGCCAGCTTCTTTGTCCGACTCCGGCAACGAAGCCAGCAAAACAGCTGTCGGCACGGCTTTCAGCGCTTCTGTCAGTGCTTGGACAAAGCTCAGGTTGGAGTCGAAGCTGCCGCCTGTTAGTGTCTTACCCTCTTCAAATTGCCGTACGTAGGCCACTAACTCGTCGATCAGAATTACGCAAGGAGCATAGCGACTGAGTAGCGTTTCCAGCACGGCCTTGCCGGGCGAAGTACCTGAATAGTCTGCATCCGCCACCAGTGCGTAGCCCTCGGCCTTACCCAACTGCCACGCTAGATCACCCCATAAGGTGCGGATGGATTGCTTGGTATCACCGTCCTGGCGTGTCACCGGTTGGTTGGGCGATGACTTGACGCCATCAAGCACAGCAACTCGTGCACGAGGCATTTCAGTCGCACCGGCTGCATCGAGAATGGTAGACACCCCTGGCAGATCACTGGCTTGCGCCTCGCCTTTGGCAATATGGTAGACCGCCAACATCGTGTGGGTCTTGCCGCCGCCGAAAGCAGTTTGCAGCTGAATAACCGGATCGCCACCCTTGCCAGACAATCGCTTCACTACGGAATCGAGCAGAAGGCGCATTCCCTCAGTGATGAAGGTGCGTTGGAAGAACAGAGTCGGGTTCTGGTACTCTGCCGTTGCCGTGCCGTCATGTACGCGCGACAAATCGGCCGCAAACTCGGCTTGTTGGAACGTGCCCTTCAGGACATCTTCATGTGGAACTGCAATTTCACGCCAAGGTTTGAGATTCATCTGCCACTCCTCAATCAATATCCAATTTTGTTTGCGAACCAACGATGCCTGCATCGTCGGACGCTTGCTCAATGCTCGTCCACGCTGCAACCAACTCGTTGTATGCACGCGCTTCTTCTGCCCATCCTTTACGCTCGCAGAGCGTGTAAAGGCGATACGCAAGTGCGCGCATGGGGTCGGCGAGGGCTGGCATACGTGCCAGCAGTGAGCCAGCAGCGGACTCGCCGTTCTGATTCAACGATAGGATTAGTTGGTGCAGGGCCTCCCAAACGGGTATGCGTAGATCGCCTTCGGGCGACCAATCCTTAGGCAGCTCTGCCCATCGCAGCAAACGCAAGCTGCCTGCACCGCTCTCCACGACGCCGGAATCCTGCAGCCCGCCAACGCTGGTGCCTTTGGCACGAGCCAAAACGTCAGCGTCGCCAAATTTGCCAGTGGCCCACCCTTGACTTTCGAACCAGTGCAAACAGAATTGAGTGTCATGATCGAAATCATCTTCGGCAAAGAAGCGGTTGATCAATTGAAGCGCTGTGCGGACGCTCATGGGCTTACCATCCGCTTCCAGCACTGCAGCATACTGGCTAAAGATGGCCATGCCGGGGCCTATGATGGCTTGTGATAAGTCTACTGGTGCGACTGGCGAGTTCACGCCACCGCGCGTCATATCGAGCAGCGCCTCTGGCAACGACGCATTAAGTTCCCTCAAAAACTCACGCCGACTCACTGACGGCGCATCGAGGGATCGCTTCCGACATACCAAGACAATGCTGGATGCAAGCGCATTGTTACCAGAGCCAATCATTCGGTTGCCAAGCTCTGTTCGCATCGGCCATGTTCCGGTAAGCGCAAACCCAGCTCGTAGTACCGCTTCGAGAAATGTTTCCCATCCTGTGCTGTGCGTACCCGCCTCTCCCTTGGTCTCGGCCTGTTTGAAAGCGTAATAGATGGTCACAGGAAAGGCGGGGTGCGCCTGTTCGGCAAGGTTGTGCATGGCGTGGGTCATACCATCGAGGAAAAAAGCCTCAGCTTCGGTCTTCCCCCCATGGCGATAAGGTGTTGCCACGAGCTCTTCAGCCTTGGGTACGGCCAAGGTGGCATATAGGCCGGGGAATATCGGCTTCAGGCTTTTACGGAGCCAAACGTAAAAGAAGTCTGACAGGTCAGCGTAGCCGATGTTATCGTAATAAGGCGGGTCGGTTGAAATTACTTTTGAACGGCTAACACCCTGAGTCTGTGCGTCAGCTTGTGTAGCAAATCCGGCTGCTCTAGCGGGAAGATACTCTCGGATGACTCTCACACCCTGGTCAATTGCATTCTCAAAACTACCCGCAGATCTTTCAATAAAGTTCGCTTCCGCAAAGTCCCAGACCATCGGTATCGCTTGTCGACCAAACGTGTTTCGAATGCTGTCACGAGATGCATCCCATCCACACAGAGACGATCCTCGGTCACACATTTTGTTGATCGCGAACGCTAAATATACCCCCACCGCCTCCGCATAGGCCGTAGCGCCATTGCCGCCCGCATCCAGTCCCCGGCCATCGTCCGGCATACCTGCCGCGAGCGCGTCGGCGCGAACGCGGGCGATTGCTTCTGGCACCAGATCGGAAAACGCGGTGAGGGCGACCAGTTGACGGGGGGTGAAGAGGTCGCCATACACATCCATACCATAGTTCGAGACGTTGACCCGGCATTTGCCGTGCAACGGTGTTTCCGGCTTCCAGGTGGGCTGCGCCTGCTGAGCTATCACCCCCTGTTCGGGAGTGGGCGACAAATAAACACGCCCTCTTGCACCCTCTGCCACGATAGCCATGAGCTTTGCACCCATGCGCCCAGCACTACCCTCCACGCGGATGTACTTGTAGTCCATCGGTGATCCCGAGAGCAGGCAAATGAAGCCAGCCCGCTTGCCTGCAGTGGTGCCACCCAAAGCACTCTCCGGCGGCGTGCCGGTGCGCACCTCAAAGTGGTAGCGATCCCCGTCCACCACCGGATGCACATAGGCCTCCTTGCCTCCCTTGCTCGACAAAATAAACGTGCTGACCAGTGGCACATCTACATGGCTGAAGGCCGGGTTGGGGCTTTTGACCGTGCGCGCCCACAGCCACGCAATGACGGTAAGCTTTTGGCCCAGTAGTGGCTTCAAGTCAGCGCGTTCGGCGACCATCTCTGCTTTGACTTCGATCTGTGGATATAGATGACCAATGCGCTGTTGCGCCTGCTCGCGCATCCAAGCGCCGTAGCGCCGCACGTCTTCGGCCAAACCACGAGCACCGCTCCAGTCTTCACTCAACTTACCCTGCTTGTCGCTCGCAAGCTTTGGCCCCACCGGTGCACGTCCAGCAAATTTTGGCGGGATTTCGATCATGGCTTTGTTGATCGTCACAGACACTGGATTGAGGTCGCTGGCAAAACTCTCCAGCCCCAGCCGCTGCGCCTCCAAAGGCAACGCGCCACCCCCTGCAAAGGGGTCGTGAAAGCCGGGCAGCTTGTCAGGGTTAAACAGCTCGTTAGCCTGTGGATGCGCCTTGTTAAGCTCACAGGTCTCACGCCAGCTGCGCACGATCTCTGCGCGGGCACGTGCCAGCACTTCTTCATTGTTGCTGTTTTCCCATATCACCAAGTCTTCAATTATTTTGAACAGGCGCTCGCGTTCGATGGCTGCATTTTCTTTGTTCACCCCGTACTTGAACCCTCCTCCTTGCTGGTAGCTGGGGTCATTGACCATCTGAGCGAAAATAACCGCACGGGCTACCGCCAGTGGGCGACGCGCCCACCACAGATGAAGAGTGCTCGGGTGGCCGTGGCGAATTGACTTCTCGCGGACTGCTGCAATGTTGATCGCATCTAGCGGCAACGCTATCTCAATAAGTTTTTTAGGTGTTTTGATATTCATTTAGTCGCCTTTAATTCTCGCAATCGCACCATCGCAGTAATCACATCCACTTAGGTAGTCGCCATAGTCGGGATCAGCATTGCCTACCCAATGCTCACTGCAGTATTCGCAAGTAATGCAATCGGCGAAACTCTCACTACATTCGGAACATCTGAAACCAAATCCTGTTGCAAGCACTGTCTGATGTCCGCCGCAGGCGGCACAGCTGGCCACGAAATCCTCTTCGCCCTGCTGAATCGCCTTATGCGATGGCTCGATGTACCCGCAGACATGGCAGATTGCCGACTGGTATCGGTCACCCGTTGCAGCGTCCAGAGACAGGTAGTTACACACTGGACATTTAGTGTAGGTGTTTGCCTTAGGGTTGCTCTTGATCACACGGTCGAACACCGCATCGAGAAACGGCGTGAGAGATTGCAGCCTTGTGCCGAATTCCGAAATCAATTTCGAGTAGCGTGAAAAGTGCTTACCCCACGGCCCGGTCAGGATTAGATACAGGTAGTACCACGCAACGTAGATTTCCCCGGCCACTGCTTCGCGCTGACTCTTTGAGTCCAGACCCGTATGGAAGAAGTGCACCACGCGGTTTCTATGGCGGGCAATCGCTTGGAACACTTTGAACGCTGTGGTATCGATGTTTTCGTCGGTCAGCGACTCAATCCGTTTTTTGGCAAGTTCAAGCCCGACCGTACGAAGCTTGCCCTGCGCAAATCGCTCGGGGGTCGCATCGGTTGGCTCCTCGGCAACCCACATCGAGCCGATGAGGACAAGTCGTGCTTTGAATACCAACTCAACCGCCGCAGCGAAGTCGATCAACGCGTACTTCGGATGCGCGTCCAGCTCATCGAGCGCACGGTTCAAAAAGTCGAGCGCATTGCGGAATAAACTATCAAAAGCCTCGGCGTCCTTCATGGTTGCTTCGCTTTCGCCAGCAACTGGTCGAGATCGAGATTGATGCTGGTGACTGCCCAATCCGGTTCTTGCGTAAAGGGCTTAGTCACGTAGAACGGACCCTCGTGTTGGTCGCCATCGACCATAACGATGGCAAGGATGAATTTGTCTTGCTGATTCAAGCCGTAGAGAATTTCGTTGCGCGTGACGGTTACGGTGCTGCTACCTTTCGCTCGCCCCTTAACCTCGATGTGGCGCGAGGGCGGAAGCTTGCCGTCGACGGCCCTTGGTAGGCTGGTTACGTCCCATCCGCATTTTTGCGCCGATACGTCGATGACTTCGTGGCCAAGTGCGCGCTCAGCGTCCATTACGGCTTTCATGGCGGCCCACTCGACTCGCGCTCTGGCGTCTGAATCTGCTGTCCAGCCTGGCTGGCCCCTGCGTTGCGCCAGCAGGCCTGCGGGGATTACCAAGGCGCCACCGGCGACTACTGGCGTGGCCGAAATGACATGACGCATTGCAAGCAGCTCTTTTTCGCGTGATTCACGGCGTGCCGTCAGATCGTCAATGGTGCGGCGGACGTTTTCGAGCGTGAGGCGCACGTCTTTGCCAGCTGTAATATCGTCTTGAAACTTGATGTATCGGTCTGACCAGTAATTAATCTCTTTGACCAAGCGTTCGTGAACGGCGGCTAAGGTCTTGTCGACATTCTTTTCGCGACGGTTCCGTACCTCGTCAAAGTGCTCGGGAACAAGATGGTTGGAGGCATGAGCCAGAGCAACCTGTTCGAGGTTTTGCGCATCTGTTCCGTTCAGCCAGGGCGCTTTTAAAACATCCTGAATCAGTGCAAGATCCGCTTTGTCGATGGAACTCATATCCAAGTGGGGGGCCCAACCAGCGTTGATAGTTTTGCCCTGCGAGTCGATTTCAACAAACTGCATTCGGCGAGAAACGACTTGCGTGGGGTTTGCACCTTCCCTAACCGAATGATCTAGGATGAACATCACTTTTGGGGTGATACCCAAATCACTGGGGTCAACCAGCACAGCGCCTTGCTTGAGTTTATTGCGGTGTTGCTCTAGTACAAGGTCGGTCACCGATTGCATGAGAGGGTGGCCGGGGTGCATTAGGCTAGCCATGGGCGCACTGACACGTTCGATCAGACGGACGTATTGTTTCTCGAAGCAAACACGCTCGTAGCGTCGCAGTATAGTCTGTGCGTTGCGACGATCACGACCAGTGATTTGTCGGTCACGTTCTCGGATATTGGCCGGAACGTGTGTGATTTCGTAACGCCCTTGCTCACGCGGGCGCAGTTCGCCGCCGAGTTGTTGAAAAGCTTGATTAAAAAAGGATCGGATAAAATAGGGCTGCAACTTGCGGGCCTCGGCCTTCTCCATTTCCTCCTTGACGGCAAATAGGCGTTCGGCGCTCATGACTTCTTCGCATAGTGCGTTGCGTTTGATAATATTTTCGAGGTGAGTGGTATCGAGCGCACCTTCAATCTTTCGCAGTAGGCGAGATTGAACTTCGGGGTCTTCACCGTATCGGATCGCCTCGATCAGCAGATCTTTGAGGCTCTTGTCTTCAAACACCTCTCCGAGAATGTCGAACACACGGCCACCCAATGCTTCGCGTTCGACTTCCAGCTTCTCGAACAAACGCTGGAACACGTCGCCCTCGCGCGTTTCAGCTGCGACCATGTTCCACAGGTGACAAACCTCGGTCTGGCCAATGCGGTGAATTCGACCGAAGCGCTGCTCTAGACGATTTGGGTTCCAAGGCAAGTCGTAATTGACCATCAAGTTGGCGTTCTGCAAGTTCACACCTTCACCTGCAGCGTCGGTGGCTAGCAAAACACGCGTGGTTGGATCATTGCGGAAAAGTTCTTGCACCTTACGGCGCTCTTCGCGTTTGATACCACCGTGTATCATCGTTACGGCATCTTCCTGACCAATCAGCCCACGGATTTTGACTGCGAGATAGCTAAGTGTGTCTCGATGTTCGGTGAATATGATTAGCTTTCGCTGGCGACCACTTTCCTCACGCATCGTTGGTGACTGCAGTAGGTTTGATAACTCATCCCACTTTCGGTCTTGCCCGGAGTGAACGACTTGCCGTGCCTGTTCTTCCAGCCCTTCAAGGATGATGATCTCGGCCTCGAGTTCTTGAATGGTTTGAGCTGCAGTGGCTTGGTCAACAACCGTCTCTTCAAAATTTTCGTAATCGTCGGGAGACATGGTGTCATCTGACTCCCAAATATCTTCTGGAACGGCATTTCCGTAGAGGATTTCAGATAGCGTATGACCACGATTCCGTAATTTTTCATCTTCAACTCGGCGCTTAAGCTTGTTGCATCGACGTTTGAGTGACTGGTAAATTGCTTCGGGGCTCGACGCCAATCGGCGTTGCAGGGAGGTCAGCGCGAAGCCAACGTTACCTTTGCGCTGGCCGTCTAGTTGATCCGCCCGATTCATTTCCTCTTTGACGTAGTCGGTGACCGCTGCGTAAAGCGCAGCTTCCGGATCAGAGAGTTTGTAGTTGGCAGTGATGGCGCGGCGGTCTGGGAACAGTTTGGTGCCATCGAAACGCAGCATTTCTTCCTTGACTGTGCGACGCATCAAATCGGTGACGTCTACCTTGTGCGCACCGTCGCGAAACTTGCCATAGAATCGGTCGGAGTCCAGCAAGGACATGAACAACTGGAAGTCTTCTTCCTTGCCATTGTGTGGTGTTGCAGTCATCAGCAGGAAGTGCCGGGTGATGGAGCCCAGCAGTTCGCCCAGTTGAAAGCGCTTAGTCTTATTGACCTTATTGCCGAAGTAGCTTGCTGAAAGTTTGTGCGCTTCGTCGACGACGATCAGATCCCAATGCGAGAGCCGCAATTTTTCCTGCAGGTCTTCGTTGCGGGAAAGTTGATCAATTCGGGCGACCATCAGATCGATGTCATCAAAAGGATTGCCGCTGCGTGATTGCTCGACCTGCTCACGTGAAAATAGTGTGAACGACAGGCCGAATTTCTCGAACATTTCATCCTGCCATTGTTCGACTAAGCTGCCAGGGGCTACGATCAGTACGCGTTTGGCATCGGCACGCATGAGCAGCTCGCGAATGAACAAGCCGGCCATTATGGTCTTGCCAGCACCGGGGTCATCGGCTAAGACATAGCGCAGCGGCTGTCGCGGCAACATTGATTCATACACGGCAGTAATTTGATGTGGCAGCGGCTCTACGTTGGAGGTGTGGACAGCCATCATAGGATCAAACAAATGGGCCAGATTGATCCGATAGGCTTCAACTGCTAACTTGAAATCTTCTCCTGGAGCATCAAATGCCCACGGTCGGCCAGCTTCTGCCAGTGACAACTTGGCCTCATCGCTGCGAAATAGCATTCGCTCAAGTAATCTGCCGTCTGCCGTTTTATAGTAAACAGTGAGGGCATTGTCGCCAACCTTTTCGGTAGTGACGATGCGCACGACACACCCTGATTCTAGGCCCGAGACGGCAGCGTTTTTTTGTATTAGTTCAAGCTTAAGCATTTAGATTTCAATTTACTTTACCCATTAGTCTTATTAAATCTTAAGTGTTGTTGTTAAAACAAATTTCTTACACATTTACAAAGTATATTGGAATTTAGAATAACTTAGTCCTACACTAGGGTTAGTAACTAACTTATATGATGCGCTGTATCACCAGGTGCGACACCCTCTCAGGTTTAACCCTCGTTTACTCCTTTTAAAAACACTTTTTCCTGCGCCGCTCAGTCAGACGGAAACGGCTTGAACAAGTCTTTCATACTCAAGCTCGTAGGGTGATTGCCTTCTAGCACCGCCTCAATCACTCTTGGCGACAGGGTTGATAAGCGGGCCACGCGGCTGACAAACGATGGGCAGATCTTTTCTTTCACCGCAATGTCGAGCAGCGTGTTGCATTTGCCGTCTAAGATCAATTTTTGCCACCTAAATGCTCTGGCAATGGCTTTGACCATGTTGTTGTCCACTTTGGCCGCGCGCCTTGCAAAGGCTCTGGTGCCGTCGGGGTTTAGCATCACGGTCCTTGGGCTGCGGGGCGATAAGTTCATCTGTATTTCGGTTGAGGGAATCATGCGGCCTCCTGTAGGTCGTCTTTGGGTCTTACAGCTTGAATAATGAGTGTGGGCATGCCATCTGAGGCCCAATCGATAGTTAGGCCCGTGGTGCGCACAGCAATGCGCTTAATTAGGCTTCGCAAAATGTGAGAGCGCTCGGCAGGGAATAGTTCGTTCCAGATCTCATCGATTGATCTCAACGCATTGATCGCTTCGTACTCTTCTATGTCAGGTCGTAGGCGACAGACCTCGCGCACAGCAGCGGCGGTGACTTCTGGTGTTTGTAAGATCTCTTTCACCTTGGCCGTGATTACAGACTCAATGTCCCCTGCTGGCAACCTTTGAATCTCACAACTCTTGGGGCCAATCTTGATCGCATCGGTATTGATGTAATAGCGGTAAAACTTGTCTTTCTTGCGGGTGTAGCCGGGGGTGAAGCACCGCCCTTCGTTTGAGTACAGCAACCCTTTGAGTAGGCATGGCGCTTGGCTTGTGCGGTCTGCACGGCCCGCGTGTAGCGGTCGATTCGCTCGGCCTTTGGTTGTGACCCACGATTTAGAGGTCGCGCAACGAGCACGCAAGTCATGCACCAAGTTGGTCAACCTTTATCATCTGGGCCAAGAACACTTTCACGCTGGGGCGCGCCGATTACCAACGCCAATACGAACCGATTCTTTATGGCTGGAAAGATGGCAGTCAGCACTTTTGGTGTGGCGCGCGAGACCAAGGCGATGTGTGGCACATCAAGAAACACCATAAAAATGATTTACACCCCACGATGAAATATGTTGAGTTAGTTGAGCGTGCGGTGCGCAACAGCAGCAAGACCCAAGACCTAGTGCTCGACCTCTTTGGGGGTTCAGGTACCACGGTCATCGCTTGTGAGAAAATAGGATGTCAAGCTCGCTTGATGGAACTGGATCCGACGTATGTGGACGTTATCATTCGCCGCTGGCAGGATTACACCTGTGGGCAAGCGGTTCGCGAGGATGGTGTCGCCTTCGATACCGCCGATGCCGATGGGCGCCAACCATAACGACCGTCCAGATTAGGTATTAGCAATGTGGTCACAAACAGCTTCAAGCATCTCAATGAAATCGCCAACCACTCTTACATCCTCCCAGCTTGGTTGGTTGCTAGACATACCGAAGCAATCTTCGACCTGACCTTCGAGATCCATCACCAAATCTTTAAATTCTTTAATCCGAGCATCAAATTCTGCTTTTGCGTCTCTTGTGATATCCATGCTCGCCTCCTCGGGGCAATGTTTTACATGAAGATTTTAGCCTGTCGATCAGACGATTCGGTAAATGCGCTCACTGCCCGGAGACTTGTCTGAACTGATTTTCAGTCTAAGATTCCCTTTTAACTGGCATGATGTTCCCTAAAATCTATATTATGAGTTTGGCTTTTATTTTCTTTTTGGTTCCATCTACAGCCAAAGCCTAGAATTACATGCTAAATAATTTTTATGTGCAAAACTGTTCTCCAATGGTCAAGTTGCTGTTTGAGTGCTAGATCTGATGGCTAATTATCGGCGCGTTTTAATTCACGATAAAAGTTCTCATGCGAGCCCAACGTGAGCAATTTCAAAGTCTGCTCATCCACTACGCGGTAGGCCAACAAATGAAGTTGATTCGAGAGGCGAAACTTGTAGACTCGCACGCCAACCAAGTCGCCCACCTTGGCCTCTCCCAACGCTGGGTCATCACTGATGGCTCGTATGGCGGCATCGAGTTCAAGCTTTTGCGGCGGGTGAAGTTTCTTGGTAGCTCGAATAAATGTAGGCGTGACAAGTAGTTTCATTTTTTGTCCAGGTTACCCAAAGACATATTCGCCTACCGACTCTTCTTGATCAGCGATCAGGATGTCGCGAATCAAAAAAAATGGTAAATCTGGGTTCTCTTCAGCGATCTTGCCGATTCGAGACCAGTACTCGATCTGTTTGGGCACTGAGCGGTGTTGCACCTGGGCGTGGCTTTTGGCTTCGTTGACGAGTTGCTCAGATAGTTTGACGTTGATGGACATAGCAGACCTCTTTATGGGTTGTTGTTATTATATTACGAAAGGTTCCAATAAGGAACCTTTGCTGTGATTCAATCCTCAACTCTCAATGCGATAGCACCTAGGCTGCCCATCAGTCTTGATTGAAGTAATTACCAGACCTAATTTCTTTTAAACGATCCTGCAAAAGCACCGCGTACGGTGTGAAGTTGTCAACCGGTGCCCTCGCGTGCAGATGCTTGGGGCTTGGTGGCGGTGGCGCCGACCAGTGTGCAGCACGATTGAGTGCGGGAAGTAAGGTAAGGTTAACTAAGAAAACATGTTTAGATAATTGCCAAGCTCAATATACGTTTTTGAAATACAAACCAAAAAAGTACTTGTTGTAAGAAAAAAATCTAAATTTGAATTGTTTGACTGATAGTTAAATTCAAGCATCGGTGTAAAGCCGAATACGTAAAGATCTCTTTTTATGAGTGAAGCAGAAAAGTTTTGCCCGATGTCTTTTCTGGTTTCGCCCCACAATGGGTCTGTATTCGAGTAGTTGCGTAAAGACATAGTGGCTTTTAGATTCAGTTGAATCGATGTTGGGCTGTGTGCAATCTGTGTGCCCAGTGTAAGGTATTGACCCGTAGAGCTGTAGGCTGACTCTTTGGCTATGGTTCTGTCGCCGCCGACCTGAACGAATGCAGTTAAGTTATCTGTAATATTGTGATTGTAAAAAATACTTGCTTGAGCTTGTGGCCCATCAAGATAGTCGTAATCAGAGTAATCAATTAACCCAGCTTTGGCTGTGAGACCGTAATAATCTTGGTTTGGTCGATTAAAAAAAATCGTGCTTGAAATGAAGGGCATGTTGTAGAGAAAAGTACCCCCGTAAAACATGGTTTGATTGCCTGCTTTGATATCTTTATAATTATTATCTTGCCAACGTTTAGTCAGTGCGAGATCAAGAACCTGTTTATTGAAATCAGGCGTTTCGTAGGTCAGTGTTGACAAATCTATTTGGGCAAACGAATTAGACCCCTTAACGATTTCTCTTTCAGCAGCAAAACCAAAGTTAACGACTGTTTGAGCAGCAATCGAGGCGTCAGGCCGCATAGACTCTTGAACAATTCGAATCTTCTGAGCGGCTGTGTAGCTCTGGCGCAAATGGGGTTGAAGGTTGGGTGAAAGATTATCCATAACAGACGTCCGCTTAAATTTAGATGGACGCTTATTGTGGATAAATTTACGACAGAAATCTAGGCGGTGCTGGTCGGATGCTTACTGATGAACATCAAAATGAGTTCCACAGTCGTTGCATTGGCAGTGAAATAGTTGGCCCATAAGTTTCTCTCAAAATTATCATCTAATTATCCTGATTAAGTGTCTCACCAAGTGATACACCTATTTGCAAAACCCTTTATTGTTATATCTAAGATTGAAAATGATTTTATAACCCCTGGCGCCACTCATGCAGCTCAGTCTATTGTGCTGCATGTTGGTCCGTTTCGCTTGCGATTTTGATAAGACCTTTAACAACCTGATGGTGAAGCTAGCTCTGCAGCTTAGTGCGCTGTGCCGATCTTTCACACCATGGCCTCAAAGTGGCCCGGAATTAAATTACTTCCAGACCACTACCTCTCAGTTTTTAAATTTCTCCAGGCATCGAGATCGTTATGACAGGTTCTTTGATATCACCTGGACTGATTCGCATAACCAGTGTGGTGCGACGTGGCTTGACCCTTTTTCCGGTCACGGGCACTCGATAAACATCAAAAATCGTTCGTGACATGCCCTCGCTTAGTTTGGCTGCCAACATGGCGGCATACACCACATCACACAACCTACCCTCTTCAGTTTGAATGTTTACCTTCTGGTTTGTTGTGGTTTGAGGCCACCACACACAATCGGCCCATGCATTTTTTGTCATGGCAACAGGTGCCCTGAACCCTACTTTGGTGGCAACTTCACTGATGTCAACGAGCATTCTGTCAGCCATTGCTTGTTGC
>Ga0209491_10006712_pt1 | contig 15700 bp, 16 predicted proteins | sample BON02_FD_187213 | JGI IMG/M metagenome (GOLD analysis project Ga0209491, IMG submission 187213) | Freshwater microbial communities from Lake Bonney liftoff mats and glacier meltwater in Antarctica - BON-02 (SPAdes) (version 2) | ecosystem: Environmental > Aquatic > Freshwater > Ice > Glacier...
CAAAGCAAATGGTCACAATCAACTGGTTGAAACAGGCCTGGCCGACAAAAGCCGAACAGATTTTTAGAAAAAAAAGGGAAAGTCCCGGTCAGAAAGCAAGGCAAGCCCAGGTTGAAAACCCATAGTACCTGACGGATCAAGACGAAAGAAAGCCGACACTACTGTTTGGGATCGCAAGTAGTGCCGGCTTCGTTCAACAAGGCTCAACCGCCAACGGGGGGGATTTGTGGGTAGGGGATGATTTGTGGTAAGTTCCCCCCGTCAGCGGTTAAGCCCTAAAAGTTATAGTCAAGCACTTTTTTTATTGTAATTGTTTTATGTTTGATTGAACAAAGTCATCAAAAGATTTTGGTTCATGCCCGGTAATGTTTTTCACCCACTGTGTTGTCTTTGGGGTCTTCTGAAATCTTGGAAAGTAATGAAGCATTATCAATACTAGGATAAACATTGAAGGAACGCATTCTTTTCTTTTTGTCAAATAAAATTGCAATAAATTTGGTGAGATGTATTGTATCTTTTTACCCAAACCACTGCTTAATTTATTGGCCATTTCAGCAAAGGACAGCTTTTCACCGTTTGTCAATTCATAACTTTTATTGAGATGGACTTCCGGCTCAGTTATAATTTTTGCTGCAACTAATCCTATGTCATCCACATCAATCAATGTAAGCTTTGCACGTCCACATACTATTTTCTGTGTGGCTTCTTCTATGGCTTGCTTTTTCTGCTCCTTATCAGGGGAAGGTTTTTGCTGGGAGTTTATATTCACGATTATCCTTCAACACATTTGCAGTAAATATTTTAAGTCCTGCACCAGGTATTATTTTTTTACGCGATGCATCTCCTTCGAGCCCAAAAAAGTATAGGGAAATACTTCCGAACACAAATAAATTAGGCACACGCCCAGTGGCACTATTAGCCAACAAAACCATTCATCTAAAATAGAACGGGTTGCTATGATAGTTATAAGAATAATAATACCAACGAAAAGTTTTTGCAGGCGTAGATATTCCAAAACTCTAAATACCCAGTAATTATTTTGGATAAATGGCAGAAATGTGGAGATTACAGTGAACAACTTAAAAAAAGAAAGTACCAGCTTTAAGATCTTAACGCAATAAGTGTTTTACTACTTGTTTTTTCCAGAGTATCTGCCCCCCTCATTCCTGAGCTTTTACCCTCTATGAGGACAATTGCGGCAATATGTCGGCATTAAGGTAATTAATTTAGATTTTTCCATCTACTTTTTCTTTACTTCATTCAACTTCAATTCCTCAATATCTGCATCCATCTTTTCTTTCTTCAATCCAACCCTAACATAGCCAAATAAACTCATGTAAATATTTGCAATCCATACAAGTGCAAAACCTCCAATTAGGTATCCTCGCCAGTCAGCAAATAACAAATGGTACCGAGTAAGAACTAAAAAGGCAAGGGTAACATAATGGCTGAAACAATATTCGCAGGTAAATACATAATAGAATTTACGTAGTAATATTGCTTTGCTGGATATAGATTTTTGCACACAGAAATCTCTTGGCTCCTTAAACAATTCTTCATGTGTTATTGTCCAGGCTATGCAGGCTATGGGTAGAGCAAGTAAAAAAAGATAAGCAACCTGTTCTGATAATTGCATTGTGTCTAAAATTAAAGTTTAAATTTACAATTTATATTTGTCTGCTTAAAGATTTTACTGTCGCCCAAGCATGACGCCCAACGCGTAAATATACGTACTTTCCGTACCGTAGCACTAAAGTACGAAAAACCCTGGAATCGCGCAGAAATTTTAGAAAAAATATTTATAGATTCTTGATAATAAGCGGTTTACAAGAATTTAATATGCGTCAATGCACCCAAAAAAATACAAAATGGGTACTTCAAAGCGCAAAAAATTGGGGTTGAAACAATACTAAATGCGTACTTTTTCAGGGTTTAAAGCTGGAAAACCACCCACTGCTTCAAAAACAAGTCAGGCACGTCGCATCATTTGCTCACGTTGCCTTTGCTGGCATAGCCTGCGCGAATAAGCCGCACAAGGCCGAAGCCATTATCCTGTCCCATAAATTTTCAAACAGTAAGAAAAGATTGGCTTTCTTCTGATTTTCATTCTCTGCCTATTAATGAGCCTTGCGTTTTTGAAGTAATTTTCATTGATTTTGCTAAGTTTTCCTGTAAATAACGACTTGAAAAATTATGAGACAGGTTAAGGGGCAGACGCCTTGCGCGAGCGCTGCGTTATTTTGTACGGGGTTGTAGCTCGCAGAGCGGCAGTCTACGTGCCCGCGGGGCCCGCGCTGAAAATCTATGCCTTTTCGTTACTACCTTTGGGCAGCGCAAGTACCCAGGTTGGGCGAAGCAGTTGCCAAAGGCTTAGAGCATTTTTGGCAAAAAAGCGGATGCTGAGGGAACTTTTGTGCTTCGCATCAAGTTCTGCGATGGCAGACAATGTAGTGTTTTGAAATCCACCACTTCGGCACGTCCCAAACCGTTGCCTTTTATTTCCTAAAAACGCGTAACTTTGACAATTATGGAAATGTTAGAAAATTTAGCCCCTTTATTAAAAACGCTTTGGTTTGTTGCTATACCGACAAGTCTAATCTTCATCATTCAGACAATCATGACTTTTGCAGGTGTTGACTCCGCAGATGGCATTGAAGCTGACTTTAGCGGAAACCATGAAAGTGCAGACACCCCATTTCAACTTTTTTCGCTGCGCAATCTTATTAATTTTTTACTCGGGTTTAGTTGGACGGGCATATCATTCTATTCCACTATTCAAAGCAAATTAATATTAATTTTATTGTCCCTTTTCATTGGGGTGCTGTTTGTCTATTTATTTTTCGTCATAATTAATCAGGTTCAAAAATTAGCGGAAGACAACTCCTTTAATATAACAAATACGCTTTATAAAACGGCAGAAGTTTATCTCCCCATTCCAGAAAGAAAAACGGGAAAAGGGAAAATAATTATCAGCGTAAACGGAGCATTTCACGAACTAGATGCTATGACAGAAAATGACAAAATTGCCTCAAATACCATGGTTAGAGTCGTGGAAATTGAAAGCAATAACATCTTAATAGTAGAAACCATTTAAAACAACAAAAATGACACCAATCATCATCATTGTAGTAGCGGCAGTAGTGTTTTTTGTAACCATCTCTGCATTAGTATCAAGGTATAAACGTTGCCCATCTGACAAAATACTCGTTATTTATGGACGAACAGGTGGTACCTCTGCCAAATGTATTCACGGTGGGGGAGCGTTTATTTGGCCCGTAATTCAAGACTATGCGTTTCTCGATTTAAAACCATTGTCTATTGAAGCAAATCTAACCAATGCATTAAGTCGCCAGAACATTCGAGTGGACGTTCCTTGCAGATTTACCATTGCAATTTCAACAGAAACCGACAGCATGAATACCGCAGCTGAAAGGTTGTTAGGATTATCGTACGAACAAATTCAGGAATTGGCAAAAGACATTTTATTCGGGCAATTACGCTTGGTGATTGCGACCATGACAATTGAAGAAATAAATTCTGACAGAGATAAATTTTTAGATAACATTTCAAAAAACGTTGACAGCGAATTAAAGAAAATTGGCCTGAAACTGATAAACGTAAACGTTACTGACATTAAAGACGAATCAGGCTATATTGAAGCATTGGGAAAAGAAGCGGCTGCAAAAGCTATAAACGAAGCGAAAATAAGTGTGGCAGAACAAGAAAAAATAGGTGAAACGGGAAAGGCATTGGCAGATAGAGAGAAAGATACCCAAATTGCAGAAACACATAGAGACAGAGACGTAAAAATTGCCATCACTCAAAAAGACAAGGAGATCAGTATTGCTTCTGCAGCCAAAGATGAAGCGATTGGTAAGGCTGAAGCAACAAGAGATACCAGGGTGAAGACCTCTGAAGCAAATGCAGTTGCTATTAAAGGAGAAAATGAAGCGAAGATTGCCATTGCAAATTCAGAAGCTCTACGAAGAGAAAAAGAAGCAGAATCTTTACGTATTGCCATTACAGCCGAAAAAGTGCAACAAGCAAGAGCATTAGAAGAAGCCTATGTTGCAGAACAAAAGGCGGAACTGGCACGTTCGGAAAGAGAACGCGCCACACAAATAGCCAACATTGTTATCCCTGCTGAAATTGCGAAACAAAGAGCCATTATTGAAGCACAGGCAGATGCAGAAAGGATAAGAGAAAATGCAAAAGGTGAAGCCGATGCCATTTTTGCCAAAATGGAAGCAGAAGCCAAAGGTTTGTTCGAGATCCTCACAAAACAAGCAGAGGGCTATAAACAAGTTGTTGCTGCTGCCGGAGGAGACCCTACGAAAGCCTTCCAATTGTTGCTTATAGAAAAACTTCCAGAGCTTGTTCGTACTCAAGTGGAAGCAGTCAAAAATATTAAAATAGATAAAATCACTGTTTGGGATTCCGGAAACAATGAAAACGGCAGCGGCTCAACAGCAAATTTCGTCGCAGGAATGATGAAAACAGTTCCACCTTTAAATGACCTTTTCAATATGGCAGGACTTAATCTTCCAACATATTTAAAAGGTGCTGAAAACAAGGAGCAAGCTGAATCGGAGGAAAAAGACGAAGCCGTGAAGCAATAATCAGCTTCTATAGATCATGGCGCGGCCGTTTACGAATGCAGCTGGCGGAAAACACAATGCTGCTGCGCTTTGCGTAGGGATCTAATTGGGCTTAGAAGTCCTGGCTGGGCGGAATGATTTTAATTTTCAGCTTTAAATATTACTTGAAATCAGAATCTAATTTTTGGGCCAAAACCTGAATCTTGGTGAAATTGATTTGGAAGCTTAAACTTGTTATCGTGTATGTCCAAATATTTCAAGTTTTGTAATTTTTTTATTTCTAATGGTACTTTTTTGAATTGATTGTTATTGAGGTATAAAGATTCCAGATTATTTAGTTGAAAGAAATTTTTCGGCAATTTTTTTAAACCATCATTTTCAAGGTGAAGCGATTTAAGACTAGGCAGTTTACTTAAAATAGAAATGTTTTTATCAAATTGAAAATCCTTTTCATCATTCAAATACAACTCTTGTAGGTTTGTTAATCCACTAAAAGTTGTAGGCAATACTTTAAAATCATTTCCACTTAAATCAAGCACTTTAAGATTTTTAAGATTGCCTATACCTTCTGGTATTTTTTTTAAATGGTCATTTTTCAAACTCAAATATTGCAGGTTTGGAAACTTTGACCAAATAGAGTCTGAGAATTGTATGTTTTGATTGCTCAAATTTAGTCTAAAAACATTTTCAGGTTTTTTTAAGGCTTCTTCTATACTAAGAAATTCCTTGTTAAGCAATGTTGAATCTGTGGGTGTTTGTGCTTTTACACTTTGAAAGAGAAGTGTAAAAAGCAAAAAGAGCAAACCTGATTTTTTTATCATTTTTTGTTATTTTAGATTCAGATAATTTATTGAAATAAGGCTACAATTTTATTTCGTAGCCTTATCAAACTTCTATTTACTTGGACTAAACGAAAGTGCTGATTTGTGAACGATAATTCTCAATTTTCCATCTTTAGAGCTGCTCGGCCACATGAGGTCGCCAAATTTGCCATTGTCAATAGCTCGAAAATAATTTTTTTATTTGTCTGTTTTTCAAAACGGTATTCAGCATGTTTGGTAAGTCATAAACAGTTCATTCTGCTTATTGTTTGTCATAGTTCAAAATTGCCACCAACACGTAAATATACTTACCTTCCGAACCGCCACACCAAAGTACGCCAAACCCTAAAATACCACCACGGCTTACATCGTTTCGGCGATGTAGATCACGGGCGTTTTTCCGTGTTTCTTCGCCAGTTCAATTAGTTTTCCACCAGAGGCAATGCAGACGATTTTGGACGCACCCACAGAGCGCCGGTAGCACCGCGTTCACGCCAATGTCGTTGACTTTAGGCATCGGAGAAGCTAAACGTTTGCAGAAATCATTGGCCGCCAATATCACCAGACCTCGGAGAGGTCTAACATTTGAACGGCTACCTGCATATTATTAAACGTTAGGCATCTCCGAGGTCCAATAACAAACGCCTGATCAATGCTTCAAACGTTGGACATCTCCGAGGTCGAAATCGCTAAGTCAACGACAATGGCGTTCACGCGGTCTGGACGAGGGCCTTCAGGCTCACGGAGCTAAAGAGAGCATCAAAACATAAAATCATATTTCCTACTTGCGGGGGAGAAAGAGGTAAAAACAGTTGTATATGGCATCCTGCTATGCGTATGCAGCAGGTGAAAACACACTGCTGCGGGGCTTGGAGTACGATTTAAATTGGGAGTAGAAGACCTGGCGGGGCGAAAATAGCCGATTATACTTCCATCAAGCCCCTGGGCGTGTATCAGTCAGCAATTACCAATTTACCTCCTGCAATAATTTTATTCCCCTCCGTAAGCCGAACGAAGTATAAACCACTGGCTAGTTTTTCACGGGATAGAACAACCGTCTGTCCATTGATATTATTCAGTTGAACAACCGTCTGTCCATAAACATTGTACAGAGTAAGGGTTGCATTTGTAAGTGAAACAGCTGTTTGCAAAGTTGTTGCGGCAGAAAAAGGATTGGGAAAAATATGGAGGACAGGTTGCGTTGTGATTTCTGTTATTGGTGTTGTTACAAGCGAACAATTTTGTTGTGCCGTAATGCCACTGCTTGCTGTAATTAGTTGCTGAAACTGCGCTCCGGCAGCGGCATCTTGCTTCAGGTAATAATTAAGCCAAGGCAATAATACATTAAGGGTAGTGGCTTGCTGGGCTGCAGGAGTTATGGTAGGCGGTGGTGTACAAGTACTTTCTCCGATATTACAAATCGCATTGGTGCCTGCAAACTGACAATGACTTCCACCGGTAATACTTACGTACGTTTTGCAAAGCGATGACAGTGCCGTATACATCGGCAATTGATGCTGTATGGGCGGTGTCACACAATCATTTGCCCCTGCAACAACGATGGATGGGATGGAAATACCCGCTGCTGCTGCGATGGAAGGTGGATTGGTATTGGCTGCTGCTAGAGTAGCAAGCGCTGTAATGCTTGTATCGTATTGTACCGCTAGAAAAGCTGAGCCTCCTCCCATAGAATGCCCCATTACGGCAGATGTATGGGCAACTGCACCGAAAAAAGTGGACGCCGCATTTGTTCCTTCGGCTTTCATAGCGCCAACTAAATAAGCAATGTCTTTCCCAAAATTACTATGCGATGGCATAATACCTGCTTCGGTGGTGGGAAAAACCATAATGTATCCGCTCGGAACAAGGGTATTCCATTCAGGGGCATAAGCACTCCACACCATTAAAAAACCGTGGCCGAAAACCAACACAGGGAATTGTCCCGAAGCAACGGAAACATTATCTCCTGCTGTTACAGCGGGATAATAAATTTCTGTCGTGATATTTCTGCTGGAGCGTGATGCGTCCACAAATGTTTGCTGTTTATGCCCAACTTGAAAAGACTGTGCCCAACTTGTTATGGAGCAAATGTTAAGTAGGAAAAAAAGCATTAATGGTTTGTTCATTTTTAGTTGTTTTGTATTTCTGAGCACGTGTAGAGAAATTGTTCAGCAAGCAATTATTTGTTTGCACGCATTTGCGCCGACGCGTAAATATACGTACAGTACCCTCACACTACAGTACACCAAATCTTAAAAATCGCGCAAAAAGTCAGAAAATTCCAAAAATACTTAACTTCATGCAGCGAGTGCTGCCGCAGCAAAAGAAATATACTCCAAAAAAAAGAGCACCCAAATAAACAGATAATACCGTTTGACAGAAGCCGGTTCCAACAACCGGACGCGCGCACCAGCCGTCCTTAACAGCGCCAGCAACAGGAGTTGCGTTATAACAAAAACTGGCTTGTTCAAAGAGAATTCTATGTAACAAGGCAAGAATAGCAGGCACACATAAACGGTCGTTAACAGCAGATTTCCGGTTCTAAATACGCTCCGGGCACCCCATTTAAGGCTTAGCGTACGGATTTGGAAACGACGATCGCCCTCCATATCCGGAATGTCCTTAAACCATGCAATGACAATACTATATATAAAAATGGTACCGGTGAGCAACCAAATAACCGGCGGAATTTGTTGTGCGTCATTGATTACAAAATGAAAATGCAGGAAAAGCAAAAGGTTGACGATAAGCCCCCGTACGGCAATGATACAAAACGCCGCCCAGAAATAAAAACGCTTAAGACGGAAGGGCGGCAGCGAATAGGCAGTGCCAATGGCAAGGCTTAACAACACGGTCAGCAACAAATAGCGGCCCTGCCACGCAGCCAGCATAAGCGCTGTGAAAAAGGAAATGCCAACCAGCCAATATCCTGTGCGCATGGAGAAAGCCCCGGAAGCCAACGGAAGCCATGGCTTGTTGATGCGGTCAATGTCAACATCCGTGATTTGATTGAGTCCGACGATGTATATATTGGCACTTAAGCAACTTAAAAGGGTTAGTACCAGCACTCCCGGATGCCATGCAGCATACCCGGAAAATGACATGGCTATCAAGTAAAGTACAATGATACTCAAGGTAGTACCGATCACGGTGTGGGGTCGCGAAAACCGGATCAAATTTCGGATCAACTCCATATATCTTGTTTCTGGCCGGAAACCTGTTGATGCGTGATGGTACTCACTGGGCAAATCGCTTCACAGGCCATGCAAGCAATGTCGCATGGCGTGTTTACAGCAATAGTGTCGAAGGCCGTGATGAAGCCCGGTTTATGCGGACAAACAGCTATACAAGCGCCACAATGGATGCAGGCATTCCACCCGATTTGAAAAACAACTGGTTCCTTTTTAGGCATGGCCAATCAAATTTTTTTGTATTCTGAATAAGGGCTGAAATAATCCGACATGGTTTTATAGAGCAAATCATCCCGCTGGGCAATGTCTTTGTTTCTAAAAATCGCCGTTTTCTCCCGGTATAATTTCCACATGGCGTTCCCGCTTGCTTCCAGCCATTGATCCTGATAACCTTTCAGGTTTTGTTTGTTTGGTTTTTGTCCGCTTTGGAGCAGGTCGGCCAGAAAATTACCGGCTATGAGTCCGCCATGCAAGGCTGTATGGATGCCGCCGCCGGTAATTGGGTTTACATGCCGGGCTGCATCACCCACCAGGATGAGGTTGTCGGCATACTGCGTTTTCAAGGGGGCTGCCAGCGGCACACCCCCACCTTGAATTTCTAGGATGCGGTAATTTTTGAACCGGTCTTTAAAAAAAGAATGCAGGATAAACTGCTCCAGGTGCCATTGTGCATCGTGCCTGGTCATGTTGCGGGCCACTCCGAGGCCAATTTCGGCGTAGCCGTGCCCCTTCGGGAAAACCCACGCATACCCGCCCGGTGCCCAGTGTTGTCCTGTGATAATTTCCAGGAGGCCATTCGTTTGAACGCCATCTACCACGTATTGCAGGCAACTGGCCAATTCCTTCAATTTGATGTGGGTTTGCAGGCCTGCCCATTTACCCACCTGGGATTGTAACCCGTCGGCGCCCACCAAAACCTTTGCCTTCACCTCAAATGTTTTGTTGAAATGGCGGAGCTGTACCGCACATCCGCCGTTTGTGGTGGACTGATAGCCAAGGCCTTCGGTCTTTAACTGCACTTCAACGCCTGCCCGTTCTGCCTGTGTCATCAGGTACCGGTCGAAACGGCGGCGATCCACCACATAGCCCAGTGGAAGTTGGCCTTCGCCTTGGCCGTATTCATCCGGTTTAATCTGGCGGTAATCGATGGTCGTTTTTTCACCCGCCTGATTGTAGATACCAAATCCGTAAATAGCCTCCTGAATGAACTCCTGGTTAGGGTCGACACCGGCGGCTTCCAATGCATGCCGACTTACAGCCCCAGAGCATTGAATCGGAGCGCCCAACTCCTGTCGTTTATCAACCAACAACACTTTTAGGCCCCGCTCCGCTGCCACGCGGGCAGTTGTAGCGCCAGCGGGCCCAGAGCCGATGATCACGATATCAAAAGAGGTTGTTGGCATTTCGAAGCATGTTAGGGCATCCGATCCGGGTGTGCCTGAATTAATCATGCTGCAAAAATCGGGGTATCGACAGGCCACAGCGTTACATAATTCTGTCAAAAATTTACAAGATTCACACTTTTTAAATGCTAGTTTATTTGCCCCGACACCGGCGCATGATTTGTAAAGTCCAATGTTCCCCTATTTGAATATTCGACAAACAAGTAAAAAGATATTTGGGCATCTGCCAACCATGAATGTTCATCGCGTTTAATATTTTGATATTGAATTGGGGTAAGTAGACCTGGCTGGGCAGCGTAAACACCAAGTAGGGCGTAAACGCTACCGACGCAGGGCGCTTGGGCAGCTTGGTCAGGGAAGGCAGGAAGACCACGCGCGGCGGAACCTGTGAATTATATAAACATAAACCTTAATTATGTAATGTTATTGGGTATTTAACAGCGGTTCTCGCTTTGCAAAAAGTTAGCATGTGATTTTTCATTTTTTTTGTAGTTCATTGAATCTCAATATCTTTCGTCCTAAAAAGGAATGATTGACGAATTGATAAAACTGGTGAGAGAAGGCTTTAAGTCCATCAAGGATCATCGCAAATACAATTCTACCTACTCGCTGGAAGATTTGTTGAGTGCTGGCTTTGCTATTTTTTCGCTCAAAGACCCGTCATTGTTAGCTTTTCGCGAGCAATATCCCATGCGAAGCGAGAATTTGAAGCGAATCTACGGAATTGACCAGATTCCGGCCGACACAGCCTTGCGGGAAGGGCTTGACGGGGTTGCCCCAGCCAACCTGCAAGGGTTGTTCAAGCCCTTGTTAGATAGGCTTCGCCAAGAAGACATGGTGAAAAAGCGGCAGGTTTTAGGCGGATATACACTGCTTGCTGGTGATGGCACACAACATTTTTGTTCTGGCAACCGGTCTTGCGCACACTGTTTGACCAAACAGCACCGCAACGGCTCCACAACATACCACCACCAAATTTTAGCGGCTGCATGGGTGCAACCGGGCGAGAAGACTGTTTTTCCCATTGCGGTGGAACCCATTGTTCGCCAGGACGGTAATGTGAAAAACGATTGTGAGCTCAATGCGGCAAAACGCCTTGTCCCACAAATCCGACAGGTGATGCCCACAGAGAAGCTTTTGCTGACGCTTGACGCACTTTACGCCAACGCCCCACTTGTCCGGCTGCTAGGGGAACACGATATTTCATTCCTGATTGGCGTGAAAGACGGATTTGTCCCCATTCAAGTAGACCGGCTGGCCACAGAAGGCGCCCTGAAAGAAATATCATGGAAAACCAAGGGCCGCTTGTGTGCCATCCGATTCGCCAACGGCTTGATCCTCAATGGCCAAAACCAAGACTTGAAGGTCAATTATCTGGAATATATGGAAGTCGACTCAAACACCGAAGCAGTGACTTTTTTCAATTCCTGGATAACGGATTTGCCCATTACCGAGGAAAATGCCCGAGAAATGGTCGCCGTGGCCAGATCGCGATGGAAAATCGAAAACGAAACATTTAACACCCTCAAGAACCAAGGCTACCACTTGGAGCACAACTACGGGCACGGCACAGAATACCTGGCCACGAACTTCGCAATCCTAACTTTCCTGGCATTCTTGACAGATCAAATCGCACAATGCCTGGATAAAAGCTTTCAAAAAGCATTAGAAATCTGCAAAACCAAAAGGGCCTTGTGGGAAAAAGTCCGACAAGTTTTTGATCTCTTACCAGCCTTGTCAATGAACGCAATTTATAGATTTATCGCCCTCAACCGTCAAGCAAACCATCCATTGCTCGAATAAATCACATGATGCTTTTTTGCAAACCGAGAACCGCTGATGAAACAGTGAAAGAAAAAACCGTCCAAATGGCTGAAAATGGCAAGGCAAAATTGGATGAAAAACTTCATGGAAAGGGGTAAGGCAATAGTGAAGCTGCCGTGTTATCCAGCATTGCAGCTTCACTATACTCACTTTTAATCCACTCTTCTCAAAATGCGGTCATACATGCCGCAGCAAATCAACTCTACTTTGAAAAATTCAATATTAATAGTAATATTCGGTGTGCTTTTAGCCACCACAGCCAGCGCCCAAATCAGTTTCAAAGCAGGCGTAAACATCGCCACGATAGCTGAAGAAGGGATGGATGTGACCCGTAACGATATTGACAATAAATCGGTGCTCGGGGCTATACTGGGCATTACCGCTGAAATACCTGTTGCAGATGTCTTCTATATCCAGCCTGAATTACTGTTTTCTCAAAGCGGCGGCAGCAACAGCTACACGGTTGGCACCGCTTACACAAAATCAACGTATAAGATAAATTACCTGGAACTGCCCGTATTGGCAAAGCTAAAATTCGGCAACAAAGACGAAAGTGGCGTGGGCATCCACGTTGCAGCGGGCCCCTGGCTTGGTTATGCGCTGAAAGGCCACAGCAATACCAAAACGACTGTGGGTGAAATGGTGATATTTGAACAAGACCGCGACTATTCATTCGACGATCAGGACAACGCCGAACGCGTAAATTACGGGTTGATCGCTGCGGCGGGTATTAGCTTTGGTCACATGGTATTGGATCTTCGGTACAACTTCGGCTTGAACAACTTGCTCGACAAAGACGCCAATAACGGAAACGACAGCAAACCCGTGTTGCAAACGCGCGGAGTCGCCCTTACTGTTGGGTATAGGTTCTAGTGCGGCACCCGGTGCCAAAATGCGTGAATCATGTAACTCTATTCTGGAATTGTGTAATATTCTTGGGCAACCAGATGCCCATCTTTGTAGTAGAAAATTTTTTCACAGCTGACCCGCCAGTTGCAGGGACAAAATAAAAAACAATGAACACGACAGAAGTAAAAGGAAACTGGAATGAGCAAAAAGGCAAGCTCAAACAAAAATTTGCAACTTTAACTGACGATGACCTGATGTTTGAAGAAGGCAAGAAAGACGAAATGTTTGGAAGGCTTCAAATCAAACTTGGCAAAACTAAAAAAGAATTGCACGAATTTATCGCATCACTTTAATCCCCTGAATTTGTATAAGGTACCGTTTAGCAGCATATTTGTTAAACGGTACCCTTCTTCAATCGCGTAAGAAAACTCGAAAAAAATAAAAATTTACAACATAAAAAACATGAAAAAATCAATTTTTGCCCTCGCTGTAGCAGCAACGTTTATTGCTGGAACAATTTTTACCAACTGCCAGTCCCCCGCCGACAAAGTGGACGATGCCAAAGCCAATGTTAAGGATGCCAAACAAGATTTAAATGAAGCGCAGAAAGATGCAAATGCAGAAGCGCAGAAAACAGCAGCAGCGGAAGAGTGGAGGATATTCAAAGCCGATGCGGAAATGAAAATCAAGCACAACGAAGACGATATAGCCGATTTAAGGGCAAAAATGAAGTCGTCTGGCAAGAAACTCAGCGCAGCTTACGCAAAATCCATTGATGAGATCGAACTCAAGAACAAGGATATCAAATCCAAGTTGGACGGATATGACAAGAATCAAAGCAACTGGGAGTCATTCAAACGCGAATTCAACCACGACATGGATGAACTCGGAAAGGCAATGAAGGCCCTAACAGTTGACAATAAAAAGTAATTGAATTTTAACCATTTTTTAAACAATTTAACTCAATCATTATGGGAAACATACTTTATATTATCGCAGTAATACTGATCATTGGATGGTTGGTTGGTTTCGTTGGATACGGCACCGGTGGCATTATCCACATCCTCCTTGTTATCGCAATTATTGCGGTATTGTTCAATGTGATTAGCGGGAGAAGATCAGTTTAATAAGGTTAGATGTGGACGATGAGGACTTTTTGACAGTGCTAACAATCCACGGTGACCATATTACGCCGCTTCTTCTTCAATGCTAATTTACTTACACAAAAAAAATAACGAAACATGAAAAAATTTGCAATCAGTTTATTGACAGTTTGCCTCTTGATGGCTTTCAGTCCTTTTGCCACGTCAGCATCTACGATTGCCCCGAAAGCGGTAGCTGCAGAAACGCCTGCCGCGCCGCCTAGTACACAAGCTTTGAATGACAGGTTGGTGGCAATAAAAACGATGGACAAATCGAACCTTAGCGGCAGTGAGCGCAAGGCATTGCGCCAAGAAAAACGCGAAATCAAAAGAACCATTAACAAAAGTGCTGGTATTAGCAACGGTGGCATATACTTGTCGGCTGGCGCTGTTATCCTCATCGTCATCCTGATTATTGTGCTGTTGTAAGCGAACACCTATTCAACAAAATTCATAGCGGCCTTTGGGATCGAACCTTGAGGTCGCTTTGAATGATTCTTCCATAGATTTGCTAAGTCAAAATTAATATCGCCGCGCACACGCCCAATTTTATTAAGCTCAAAAGTCGGTTCAAAATGGCGCTGACCTTAATAAAGAGCGGACACGAGGAACAGCAGCGCCTGCAAAATTCCTATCCATTATCCAGTTGAGCACTACACTGCATAAAACGAAAGTTTCATCACTAAATTAAAAAAAATGAGCAAGGATAAAGGAACCAAAAACGTCAAAAAAGCCCCGGCGGACAAGTCTTCCGGTAAAGTCAAACCAGCGTCAGATTACAAGAGCGAAAGCAAAAGCGGTCCAGGAAAGTCTCCATCCCTCGCACCATTTGGTCCAAAACCTGACGCTAAGTCAAAAGAAACCCACAAGTCTTGAGAAGCCATAGGGTAGAAGTTACAAAGTTAGGGGTCATCCTAAACAAAACCGAATTGGGCTTTGAGAACGCAGGCGTGTTGAATCCGGCTGTTATTCAAGAAGGCGGATCAACACACCTATTTTACCGGGCAGTGTGTCAGGGCAATTATTCGGCCATAGGGTATTGCCGTTTGGAAGGACCGCTGACAATTGTGGAGCGATTTGACACTCCCGTACTTTTTCCGCAAGCAGATTATGAATCGCAAGGAGTTGAAGACCCGCGCATTTCGAAAATTGACGGATTGTTTTATTTGACCTACACTGCTTACGACGGCATCAATGCACTTGGTGCTTATGCTACTGCGGCGACATTGCCACATTTTGAAAAAAAAGGAATCCTCACCCCGCAGATTACCTACGAAGATTTCAGAAGTTTGGCAGAAAGCAAGAGCCTCATTAACGAAAAGTATCTTCGCTACCAATGCCATCCACCTTGTAGTGCGGAACAAAAAGCTTTAGTTTGGGATAAAAATGTGGTCTTTTTCCCGCGACGTATCAAAGGCAAACTTTCTTTCTTGCATCGAATAAAGCCTGACATTCAGTTAGTAGCGGTAGATGATATGAGCGAACTGACCAGCGCATTTTGGGAAGACTACTTTCTGCATCTCCAGGAACATATTGTGCTGGAGCCAAAACACCGCCACGAAGTCAGTTACATCGGTGGTGGTTGCCCGCCCATCGAAACGGAACACGGCTGGCTGCTCATTTACCATGGGGTACACGATACCGCTTCCGGGGACAAATATGTTGCCTGTGCCGCCTTGCTGGATATGGAGAACCCCGCCAAAGAAATTGCCCGACTACCATACCCGCTTTTTTCACCCGAATACGCGTATGAAATCAGGGGAGAGGTCAACAACGTGTGCTTTCCGACCGGGACGGCTTTGTTTGGCGACGACTTGTACATCTATTATGGTGCCGCAGACGAGCAAATTGCCTGCGCTGCGCTGAGCATTA
>Ga0209491_10006718_pt1 | contig 15687 bp, 19 predicted proteins | sample BON02_FD_187213 | JGI IMG/M metagenome (GOLD analysis project Ga0209491, IMG submission 187213) | Freshwater microbial communities from Lake Bonney liftoff mats and glacier meltwater in Antarctica - BON-02 (SPAdes) (version 2) | ecosystem: Environmental > Aquatic > Freshwater > Ice > Glacier...
AGGGGCAGGATGAGGAGGGAAGATGTAAGCGAAGGGGATATGAGAGATTGCCAGCCTAACGCAGGTACTTACTTTTCTTGCCCATGCTTTTATCGTCTTGCGTCCTGTTGTTGAGCTTTGGGGGGGAGGGGAGGTCGATGGGAGACTGACACTTCTGCTGCTTGTTTGCTGCCTGTGGAATGTGCGAGAAGGGGGCGGTACAATTTTTAGCATCTGTAGGTGGGTATTTGGTGTGCATGGAGACGCAAGAGAGTGTGAACAGGACGCAACTACCACGTGCTTTGGGCTTCCTTGAAGGAGGGAGGGCGTTGCTGCTGGGTATGGTTTGGAGGGGGGAGGTTGGAATTGAAGTTGCTCTAGAACGAAAATATAATGCACGTGTGAGCAGGCTCTTGGCCTTAAAAACAGTGGCTAATGCCTTCGCAACAATTTTCCTCATTTTGGTGCGTTTTTTTCTTTCTTTCTTCTGTCATAATTGTTGTTGTTAATTTCTTGCTTGCTCGCTCACGTCGTAACCGCCCAGTCACCAAGGCCAGCCAAATCACACTAATGCTACACACACATACACAATCAAAACTACCCTCTAACCCTCCCCTCTTCCCCTCCTTCCTTTCTCATTTACTTTCCTGCCTTCCCCTTAACTTCCGCAAACACTTTTGTCATGTCCGTCACTGGCACCTTGGCAGCGTCCTCCTCCGTCCAGGGCTGCGAGAAAGGAATGGTACTCTTCACCTCAAACGTCAAATCAGAAGCATCAGGGCACGCCAAGGCCGCCACCGCCAACCTAGCCACATCATCCCTGCTCACTTTCCCCTTAATCGTGTCCCCCACATCCACAAGTAAAGGCATATTGGGCGCCTCCTCCGTCAGAGCACAAGGCCGAATAATGGTGTACGGCAACCTACTCCCCCTAATCTCATCCTCCCCCTTCAACTTATACGTCAAAATCCCACCCAACATATCATTCATCCTCACAGCAGGTGGCTCCTCCTCCAAGATAATCCCGGGCCTCCCAGGCCGCTCAACACCCGCAGAGGAAATATGAACATATCGCGGGGTGCGCGGGGCTTGCTTGCCCGTGTACGCCTCAATAGACTGAATGACCAACTTAAAAGGCCCATCTTTATAAGTGGGATTCTCCTCCCCATCATATGCAAACTTACTCAACATAATCTGCAACGCAAAGACACTGTTCAACTTAAACGGCTGTCGCTGATCAGGGGGGATACTCCTCGTCCGCGCCACAGGAATCAAGCTCGAGAAAGGCACCTCTAAATCCTCCCACTCCCCCTTCTTCGTCGGGACCATCGTACTCCAACTCGGGCCATCCCACTGATCCGAATCCCGCAAAATAATCTTATACGTATTCCCATCCCCTTTTACTCTCAACCTCATCCCCTCATACCCCGTCAAATCCAACGCCGGCTCCAAATTTCTCGTCCTCATCGACGTAAACCCTCCCGACGCAAACCCCCTCTCCGTGGTCACCACCCCCTCAAACACCCCCGCAATCCTACTCGGACTATCCTCATTCCCCTCCTCCCCCACTCCCGGCACCAGAGTAAACTTCGAATCACTCCTCCCCCCCATCACAACATCATCCAGACTCGCAAAATCTGACCATCGATCAATAAAAGCCGGGCTGCACGAATACAATTTCTTCGTACCCCCCACATCCCCATATTTCCTCAGAGCCGCCAACACATTCAGCACCCCCTTATAATCAGTCTCTTCCGGGCTATCCAAAGTCTCAGGCTCATAAAACACAATCCCCTGGTAATACTTCGCGCGATCCTCCGAATCCCCACTCTTAGGTTGAACAATCGCAGCCGTACACCCCACCACCGCCACCACCCCCTCCATAATCTCAGGCGTCAAACTCGCCACATACTTAATATCAGCCGTCACCAGCTCCAATCGACTCGTGGCCGGGTCGGGTTTCTTCCCCCCACTCAACATGGCAAGCGCTTTTTGTTCATTCCTTGCCAGCGCGCGGACGCGTAGACCTTTCTTTAACAAGAGGCTAACCACACGACGACCCACCCCACCAGTGGCGCCTGTAACTAGAACGACGCCGTGCCCTAAGGGGAGGTCCGCTCCAAGTTGTAAAGGGACAGCCGAGGCAATAGCGGCGGCAGCGGCGGCGGAGGCCTTCTTGTTGCGGCGGCCGGTAAAGAGACGGGGGCCATTGAAGGAGAAGAACGTGCGGAGGGCACGGCCGACGGGCTATGTGTGGTTGATGGGAGAGGGGGAAAGAGGAGAGGCGTGAGTGAGAAATGTGGGTAGAGGATGAGAAGGAATGTGACATACGACATGTGGCGCTGGGCGACGCGGACGGTGTGGTCCAGGGCGGAGGGCTGCTCGAAGGGCCACGTTGCTGCTCGTGTGGGGCTTGGACACGCATACCAAGGCCTGCGCCAGTGCTTATGATAGCGCACTGTGCACATTCATACGGGCCTGACCACCAACAATACGCACACCCTCCACCCTCCTTCCATCACTCTACAGCACGTACCCATCCCTTGCCCTTGGGCTTGGTCTCGCCCTCGCCGTCCGCCATGCTGATGACGGTACGAGCAGGCTGCCGGCTTTGACAGAGGCTGGACGACAGGCGGGGCGGGGCATTCATCATGAAGGCATGCGAGACGGCCAGGAAGAAGGCCGCAAAGGCCAGGAGGCAGAAGGGTGACGACGACCTCATGGCGGCGTCTCTCTGTTGGTTTTGGGAGGGGGAGGGGGGTGGGGAGGTCGAGTCAGAGAGGTTGCAAAGGGTTCGACGCTCACTAAATAAACACACATCAAGCCATAGTGGACAACCCAGCAGGGCTAAAAAAAGGACAAGAACGAGGACGATAGCTACGCTTGCCTCCGCCTCCGCGTGACGCACAAAACCGTTCCTTCTTTTGGAAGCCCTCTTCCCCTCTCAGTCCTCCCCTCCCCTTTCTTTCTTCTCCCCCGGTCAGAGCAACTCAGTAGCAATTGCCGACAGCCCCTTTTGCGTCTCACCACACACAGCGCACCACGCCCTCCACCAGTTCAGACCCTTTTGCATCCCCTGGAGCCGGAGGACGCGGAGCGCCCGCCGCCCGCATGAGCGCATCATCACAAGCAGCTAAGATCGAGGAGTCAGTCAGCGAGCGGCGGCCCGGGCTCCACCTCAAGCTCTTTCCCAGCGCCCCTCGACTCACACCACGCCCTCCACACCCCACCCCACGCACCCCACACTCACAGGCAACCAGGATGAGGCGACAAGACGCCACGATGGCCGCGCTGGCGGGGCTGGCGCTGTGTCTTGATGCCGCGCAGGCCTTTGTCACGCCTTGCCTGCCTCATCAGCAGCGTCAGACGCTCGGCCGCAGCACTGGCAGCAGCACCAGCTTTAGCAGCACCAGCCGACCCTCCGCCGCCTTCTTTCAACCACAACCACACTCCGCGCGTACCTCCCGTCTATGGATTAAGACCCCGTCCATGGCCGAAGACAAGAGCGTGGCCGACAAGAAAAAGCAGTCCCTCGAGCCCCCCTCCTCCTTCGCCCCCATCTCCTCCCTCGAAACCACGCTCAACACCGCTGACGACGCCAACGCCTCCCCACAAGACCGCGTTCGTAGCTTCGCCGCCGCTAATGGCATCGATGCCCGCCAATTTAATTTCCTTGTTAACGTTGGGTTGATTTCTATGGTTGCGGCCGTGGTGCTTGCTAAGGTAGCAACAGTCGATTTGGATTTGTGGCGTGGCTGGACCCCGGCCGAGATATTCACGAGGATTCCCTTGGATAATTGGGATGGGTATATGAATGTCCTGACGTTGCATCCTATCTGGGTGAAGGCTATTACGAGTGGGTCGGTGTATACGTTGGGAGATACGGTGGCGCAGCTGTATGAGGGGAAGACGCTTGGAGAGATTGATCGAGGGCGGGTGGCGCGGTCGGCGGCGGCGGGGTTTATTGGGCATGGGCCGTTGTCGCATTTGTGGTATGGGGTCTCGGAGGGTTTCTTTGATTGGTTGGGCTGGGAGGGGTGGTGGACTACTTTTCCCAAGATCACGGTGGATCAGCTGGTGTGGTCGCCGATATGGAATGGGTGTTATATTTTCTTGCTGGGTGCTATGAAGAGGGAGGCGCTTGGGGAGATTATTGGAACGGTGAAGTCGACGAGCTTTAATTTGATTACTTCGGGCTTGAAGTTGTGGCCGTTGGCGCATGTGGTGACGTATGGTTTTATTCCTGTGGAAAACCGACTCTTGTGGGTGGACTTGGTTGAGATTCTTTGGGTGACCATTTTGTCTAGGGAGGCCGCGAATGCCGATGCGGAGAAAGCGGAAGCAGCAAAAGCAGCAGCAGAGGCTGCGGCGGGGATTGCGTTGGATGGGGAGGGGGGGTATGCGCCGGGCGTGATGCTCTCGAAAAATGAGCCGATTATGGAGGAGGAGGCGGGGCCGATGCAATTGTCGATGAGTGTTTCTATGCCTGTGGTCGCGAATTTCTCGGAGGCTGTGGCGGCGGCGGCGAAGAAGAAGGCGCAGAGCCAGCAGATGGCTGCGGTGCCTGTGCATGTGGAGGATGATTTGACGTCGTGATAATGAGGGGGAGGGTGTGAGGGAGGGAGGGAGGGAGGGATGGAGGGAGTGTATATTAAAGCAAGACAACCCCTGTTTTAAAATTCAAAATAAGATTTAAAAATGAGGGGTTGGGGTGGAAGAGAGGGGAGGAGGAAGCCGGGCTGTGGTCTTTGTATAGAAGTATAGAAGGGAGGAGGACGAATCATTTCGATTTTCTCTTTTTCCTCAAGAAAGGGGGATGGATGTGTAAATATATAATTAAATGGTGGAGGGCTATCACTCTTTTTCAGCGCGGGAGCGAAGAAGCGAAGGAGCGAGAAGATGACTTAACCGAAAGGCAGGCAGAGAAATGGAGAGTGTGTGTCTTGTCTTCTCTTGTTGTGTTGTTATTTCCTGTTGTTTGAACGGAGGGAAGGAAGAGAAGAAGGGGAGGAAGGAAGGAGAGGATGGTTGTGGGTAATGTGAGAAAGGGCGTTAGTTGTATCATTATATCTTCTATGTGCGTGATGGTTGATGGTTTTTTCCTGGATGGAGCTAGGCTTGGTCGTGGCGCGCTAACGTGCAATGTCCAGCAGTAGCCTTCGCTATCCACGCAGTACCTTTTTTCGATTGGTGACCATAATTAGCGATTATTATACACAGAAATATATGGCCGGTCAAAGAGGAAAGTGAGAGAAAGGAGAAAAGTGAGAGAGAGGAGAAGACGAAAAGGTTCAGGAGTAATTGCGTGTGTTTTTGCGCGTGTGCGTGAGAGAGAGTCGGCGCGTGTGTAAGGAGAGGGAGAAGGAGAGGTCGTGAGAGAAGAAGAGTGTGTGTCTGAAAAGAATGCATGCTCGGTCTCGTTTCAATTTTCCACATAGTTGAGATCAAGCAGTACAATTACAAGAAAACGAAAAAAAGAAGAAGGAGAAGAAGAGGCTTTTAAGTTTTATCACGAAAAAGGAAAATAATCAAGCACCTGTTAAGAATGTCTTTCGTCCTTATCTTGCTATTTCGTTTCTCTTCATTCATTCCCTATCTTGCGCCTCTTTTTCTTTATTTACAACACAAATCCCTCCTGCTCGTCCCACCTGAAATCTCCTCTGCTTCCATCACTCCCTACTTCAACTACCCTACTCCCTTTATATAGTAGCCTTAACATCCTCATACGCCCACTCAATCCAAGGCATCAACCTCTCCACATCCTCCCTCTCCACCGTCGGCCCTCCCCACACCCTCAACCCAGGAGGAGCATCCCTATACGAAGCAATATCAAACGCCACCCCCTCCTCCTCCAGCAACCTAACCATCCCCTTCAATTGCGCTGCCGCCTTAGCCTTATCGCTACTACTCCCTCCCTTCCTCCCTCCCTCCCCTCCTCCTCCTCCACCCAACCCCCCCACTTCCAAACAAACACTCGTCGACGACCTTGTCCGCGAATCCTTCGCCAAAAAGGACAGCCACGGCCTCCCCTCCACAAACTCTTCCACCACCCCTAAATTCGCCTTACTCCGCGCAATCATCCCCTCCACCCCTCCCTCCTTCTGCACCCACCCCAAAGCATCAATATAATCCTCCACACACAACATAGAAGGCGTGTTGATCGTCGACCCCTCCCACAAACCCTCCAGCACCTTACCTGTCTTAACGTCCCCCGCCAAACGCAACAACTTGGGGATCTGCCGCGATGCTAATAGACCAGATTCTGCATTTTCCTCCAGTCTTGCCAATGCCCGAGGCGAGAGAACCATCATTCCATGCCCTCCTTCCCCTCCTAAAGCTTTTTGCCAACTAAATGTTGTCACGTCCAATTTATCCCACGGCAGCCTCATGCAAAAGCACGCCGAGGTCGCATCACACACCGTCAGCCCTCGTCCTCGCCCAGGACCCGAAGCAGGAATCCAGGGAGCGCCATCATCGGGGAGGCAGACCCCGCTAGTGGTGCCATTCCAGACAAAGCACACATCGTGCTCCTGAGCATTCACCTTTGACAAATCGGGGAGCTCACCATGAGGTGCCTTCACAAGCCGCACGTCCTCTACGCGCAGCTGATTGACCAAGTCGTCATGCCAGCTGCTGCCAAATGCATCCCATACTAGAGCTTCGACGGGCACGCCTTTCGCGCCCACCAACGACCACAATGCTGCTTCATATGCGCCCGTGTCGCCGCCACCAGGGAGCAACACCACGCGATGGTCAGCGGGAATGCCAAGAATGTCACGCGTAAGATCAAGCGCCAATCGAATGCGTGCCAAGCACTCGGGGGAGCGGTGGGAGCGGCCGAGGGTGCTGGTGGGCAAGTTGCCTAGGGAGTAGCCGAAGCGTTTCTTGGTTGGACCAGAACTAAAATGCGGGCTGGATGGCTTGGGCGTGGTGGGGCGGCTTGAAGGGAGGGTGTAAGCGTGCGCGGCGGAGGTCAAGACGAGGAGCAAGGCCGCGGTCGTGGTGGGTTGCTGCCGCCACCCGGGCCTCGGACGTCGTCGTGATGATGGTTGCGGTGGCACTAGGAGTTGGGCAGGCATGGCTTCTTGTATGAGGCCCACCGGCAACAATCCTGGGAAATGGGCAGCGTTGGTTTTGGCCTCTGTGATGTGTGTGTTGTGGTGTTGGACATAGGGTAAGTCTGTGTGTGGTGTCCAGGCCCGACGCTGCAGCCTTGCGCGAATGATGACTTTCTTGGCATACCTCGAGCCAGCTGTTGTTGAAGGCAGCGGCCGGGGATGCGGAGGGCGACGCGGAAATGGCAAAGTCGTCCTCCTGTGATTGTGATCGTGCATTTGGGAGTGGTGCCCTGAGTCCTCTCACACACCTCGCAAAAGATGATGATCTGGCCTCCAAGAATTCAAAATTGGGGGCGGAGGAGAGCAGAACGGCATTGGTTTGGTTGCTTTGTGAGGGTCGGGGCCTAGACTTTGAGCATGAATTTGGTCTTGAGCTTGTCTCTGTATGTCTGTGCATGCGCGTAAGTGGTCGTGGCGTCTTGTTGGGGTAGGAATCCAGCCATAGTCAATACGAGCTTCGGCCTTTTGCCTGCAACGGCCCGACGACCGTTCACGCTCCTGCAAATCCAGGTCCTGTCTTTGTTTGCCCCACTCCCCTATCTTTTTTCCTGTCCTCGCACGCCTTTCCAAAAAGGGGCGTTCGGTCACTGCCCTCCCCTTTATACCCATGCCTTGTCTTTTAAATCGTGGGGTATCAGGCAATCTTGTCCGTCGTGTTCTGCACATTCGATTTATGCCCGGCGGTAGGCGAGTTGGTTTGGAGATGGGCACGCTAGGTCCACTTTGACCGACGCTCTCCCGCTTGCACAATAATTTTGAGCACTCTGATTCCAACCATTCAAAATTATTGCCTGGAGCTCGAACCCTCGGTCATGGGTACCTAACGCAGGCACTCGGGCAGGAAATGCATTTCTGCTTCGACAAAATGAGAGAGCTGGTAGAGGATGACAAGATTGTCTAAGGGTGCGAAGAAAAAGGGTGCAAAGCAAAAGTGTTGGACCCCTAAACAGACCATGCATGTCCGAGCACTTTCAAAGGCTGGGGCAAGGAGAAGGGAAAAAAGAAGTCAGTAACCGACAAAATTTCACGGGCTGGACTTAGTGGACCCTAGGCCGTTGACATTCGTGCTTTTGATGGTGGGAGGGAGGAGGGTGCGGTTTAATATATTGATTGTATTCTTTTGGTGCCTTTGCCTGCTGTAAAAAGAAGGAGAAGTAAATAGCAGGAGAAACATCATGTTAGCGATTGAGTGATTTAGGGGTTACTCACTAGACCTCGTGTGCCACACAAGGAGAAGCACACACAAAAGGACACAACAAAAAGCAAAGCAACCCCACCCACCTCATTTCTGTCTTTGAATCGCGCATATTTCTTTGTGCCGGTCGGCTGGTTTTAATCGGTTGATGTATGGAGGCATTGGTTGTGTTTTATTTGCTTGCTTGCTGCTTGCCCCGCACCTCTGTGAGTTTGTAGAGGTGCAAGGCGCGCACGTTCCTGCTGCTTTCGACCTTTCCCCTTCCTCTCTCTCCTTCCTTCTTCCCCTCCTCCCCCCGACCTTCCTCTCTCTCTTTCCTGAACATTAAGCTTACGTTTACTTCTTTTTGGACACCTCTTCGAATTGGTTGCCCAAGGAATTTGCGGCGAAAAGCCAGGCAATAATGACAATATAAAACAACCCCACCACCACCGGGGCTCCGTCAATGATATTCCCAAAGAACAGGACAATCGCCTGCTGCAACAGCGCCCCACCACTCTTCCCGATACGCGCCGCCAGCACATCAATGGCGGCCTTGCCCTTGGTCTTCTCCTCCTGCCCCAAGGGGATATACGCCATCTCCTTCGTCGGGTCAAACAAGGCGTACTTAATCGACTTCGACAAAATATTCTGCACCAACCCCACCCACACCGCCGTCTGCAACGCCTTAGGCGACGAGGCCCCCGTGCTCGAAATCCCACCGAAAATAATATACCCGAAAAAGGGCGCAGCCAACAGGCCGAGCATGATGGGGGTGGTCAATGCACCGACCTTCATGCCGAAAGTCTTGACGATTTGAGACCCGAAGAAAATGACGAAGAAGGTGGTGGCGCCCATCATTGTGGAGTAGTTGCCCATGAACTGCTGGTACTTCCGCTTGTCTTGGTAGAGGAGCTTGACTTGGCTCTTCCACATGACCTGTGGAGGGAGGGAGGGAGGGAGGGGGAGAGGGAGGGGAGAAGGGAGGGTGTGTGAGTAAAAAAGGAAGAATACAAATGGGACTCTCGATCGAAGAAAATGCAGCCAACAACCACAAACATTAAAAGAACTCGCTCCCTCCCTGTCTCCCTCCTTCCCTCCCTCCCTGTCTCCCTCCCTTACCTCCGTAAAGTTAATCGCCAACCCATACGACACCACCAAAATGGCCATACACGCCAAATACCGATTCGTCAACAAAAACTTAAAACTCTCCCCCAGGCTCATCTTGGGCTTCCTCTTCTTCTTGCTCACCACCGCCGAGGCCTCGGCAGTGGTCTCCCCGCCCTTGGCAATCGCAGCCGCATTCTCCTCATCGACCAACGTGGTGATTCCCTTATAAAGCGCCATAATCGCAGCCCCCGAAATCATAATAAAACAAGTAATCAACTGAATACTCTTAAGAAAAGGGTCGTTACTCGCAGGGTCCGTCATATGCGCAGACAACACAACCGTCTGCCCTGCCGCAATGGGCGCAATGTTGGCAAGCTGGCCAAAGAGAGGATAAAACCTCTTGGCCTCATCCACCTTGATAATTTCATTCGCCAGCTGCCAGAACAGCACCGACACACCCACACTCCCAAACAATTCGGAAATGATATAAAACAGCGAATAATCCCAATTCTTAATCAACGAAATCATGAACCCCAACCCCCCCGTTTGCGCGGCAATGTTAGGCATCAACCGATTTCGGTTGGGGTAGATCAACGTGCAAAAAATGGCATAAAAAATGAAGAACGGGATAGACGTCACGTAGAACAGCGCCTTCTTACTCAGCACATTCGAGGCCTTGGCATACGCAACCATGAACATGGCAGAAGCAGGCAGCACCCCGTAAACCTTCAAAAAAGTAATGGCTTCGGCTCCGCAAGAAGAGACGATAAGCGTGTCCTTCGTGTCGCGGACCACCGTGTAAACGTAGATAATAAAAAACATCATCCCGCTCATCATGAAGAACTTGTGACATTCCTTGCTTTCGATGGGGAAGACCGTGGCACGGATCTTGCCGAAGCGGGACTTGACCATGTCGCGTTTTCTGGAGGGGTAGGGTAGGTTGGGAGGGAGGACAGGGAGGGGAGGGAGGGAGGGGAGGAGGCACGGTGAGTATGTGTCTACAGGCAGTATGCGGGAGGGGACAGTGTGATGGGAGTGCCGAGCGGATCGTAGATGTTGGCGTGTGCGTGGCATCCCGTCACATACGTGACGCAGTGCTTTTGGGCAAGCCCTCCCATCCCCCCACCCCTCCTCCCGTCCAACCCCACCCATTCCCTCCAGAACGTACCTGCGGCGTTGTGGCTTGGACGAAGTGGAAATGGCTTCGGCAATGTCTTCTGCCAGCACGGGAGCCGCGGCCTCGTGGAAGTCCTCTTCGGACATGGCTGCGTCGGTGGCATGGTCACGGGGGTCGGCCTGCTTGCCCTTGATAAAGCGCTGCACGAGGTTGGTGCCGGGGATTTTGGGGAGGGCTCCGTGGGTCACTCCGCAGAGCAAGGCCAGGGCCAGCAGCACCAGATAGGCACTGCGTCGTGGTCCGGGCGTCATGCTGCCTGTGTGGATGGGCGTGGTGGGAGGGGTGGGCATTGAGAATCGGAGGAGATGCTGGAGGGAGGGGTGCGCCGGAGGGAGAGTGAGGGGAGGCCGCGGGGCGGGTGGTGTTGACTTCGAGAGAAAGGCTTGGCACAGACAGCCGTAGACTTAGCGCGCATCGTCCCATGCACACCTCCACGTGCTGACCACCAAAGCCCTGGTTGCTGGCACTGTGTGGGGAAATGGAGAGTGCCGGTGTGGTGGCCCTTGAACTCAAAGTTGTAGTTTGATGAGTTGCTCCTGGATGGCTGGTCAGGCAACCCAGCAAAGGAAAGCAAGCCCAGCAAAAGGGCAAGCATCTAGGATTGGCAATGACAAACATTCGATAGGACGTCAATGCCCTGACACCCCTGCGCGTTTTGCCCTCAAGACCTTTCGTCCTTGCCGTGCATTGCGTTTTGTCGTGCGTGGTGCTGCGTCGCGTGACGAACTCAGTTGTTCCGAGCTGTCCATTTGCTTGCTTCAAGTCATTCAGTTTTTCACTCTTTTGCTTTGTGTTCTTTCATGGTTTATTCTTGGTTTTTATCATCCAAAGACTTTATGTCTTCTTTCTTCTTGCACCCCCGAAGGTGCATGGCCCAGCGGAGCACATTCTTGTACGTCTCCTTGCCTCCCGAGTCCAGCACGACGGCCATCCTCCCTCCTTCTACTGCTTCCACCTGCTCCCACCCACTCCCTTTGCTTGCTGTCGGCATCCCCACCAAAGGCGGCAAAACGAACAGTCTTAGTAAGTCCCGCATCATGTCATTGTACAATACGTCCTCCTCGGCTTGGTTTTGTACAGAACTTTGGAGGCCTGGGAGACGGTTAATCTCCAGTAAATGCGCGAGCGAGGTAGCGTTGCCGTTTGCTGCTTCTCCAGGTACAGCGGGAGGTCGTGCCAGCATGAAATCCAGGCCAAAGAATTCAAAATGATACGAGGAGGCCTGAGTTTTTGTGTGTGGAGTGATGGGGTGTAATGTGAGTGAGTTCTCATGGCATGCTCGGAGAAATAGTGAGCATATACATACGATTCTAGAACAAACGAACGTGCACGTGCGCAAATATGAATAAACAAACGCGCTTGTGCTTGGAATAAGATCAAGCACTACTTCCCTCCCGTCTCTCCCTCCCACTTCCTTGGCGTTCATACCTGAACCCGCAAAAAGGGTGCCGCAGCCTCCACCACCGCAGCCCACTGCGCCTTCATTTGCTCAAACAATGCCGGGTGCTCCTCGGCAAGGTCGACATGAATTTGACCAGGATAGCCAGGTTCGCCTTTATTCAGAGATAGATTAGTGAGGTGCGTGGTTTTGTCGTTCTTCTCGTCGTCTTCGTCTGTCGCCACGGGGTAGGGTTTGGCGGCCCGTAAGATGAATGCACGGCGGTATAGCCACGGCTGAAACAAGCCTGCACCTTCCTCTGGGCAACCCTCCTCCTTCTTCTCCTTGTCGTCGTCGGCGGCAGCAATGCGCAGCAGCGCGTACACTCGATAATGGAACTTGTACTTGCCCTCGTAAAGCAGGGGCCGTGTGAGGTAGCGTTGAATGACGTAGGGCTCGTCGGGGTGGAGGGAAAGCGATGCCGGGACCGAGGCGCGGAAAGGTGGCATTAGGTATACGTCTCCGCCGCCATTGGCGCCCGTGGCCTTGAGAATCCACCATTCCTCTCCATATTTGTCTTCCTTCTCGTTCGAATCTTGTTCGCGTTGTCGTCCTAATAGTCGTCGCCGTGCATCTAACCAGGCCTGCGCATCGCCGGCACGTACCACGACCGTCTCGAGCGTCGGCGGCGTGCCCTTACTGCTACTAGACAAAAGGGTCTGAAGGTAGGCAAAGTGTGCCTTATTTTCCAAGATGGACGTGTTCGAAAGCCGATTCAGTACCCGGGCGCCGTCGTGCTGCGGCTTGTCGTGGCGGGGTACGTGCGTCTCCCATACAAAGTCGAGAGGGGGTGGAGGGTGGGCGCCGTCTGCGTCTGCATCGTGTGATGGTGAGGATGCAGGTTGCCTATGGTAGGGGTGGGATTGGGGTGGTGGATTGGCGTGAATTTAATGATCCGAATAGCGTGCGTGTTTGGACTGGAGGTCCGCAGGGCAGACGGGAGGAGTGTGGCAGACAGAGCATGGGGCTGGATGGGGAGCTGTAGGCAGGGGCTTTAAAACAAAAACGTACCAATCGACCTCGACCATCTCCTGTAGCAGGGGAACAAGGCGTGCTTGTGCGGCGGCGCCCGTGACATGGTAGGTGAGGCGTGGCGGGCGTGGCGGCGGCGGTGGTGGCGGTGCTGCTGCGCGAGTCATCCATGTATCGGCTGGCGTCATGATGTTCTACGCATTTGCGGCGGGCATTGGAGCAAGACGGCACACCAGAAGAGGCGGGTGCGCCCAGCAAAGGGTCCAGCGTGGCAAAGTTGTGCCTGTGGTGGTGAATAGCGTGGTTGTGAGCTACAATAGCGGTCAAAAGGGCGCACACCAAGAGCACCAAAAAGGAAAGACGACCTGTCGGAGGGAGCGAGGAGGTCAAGTATCAGCGAGATTGAAAGTCCCCGTGATTGTTTTGTTTGCCACGACCGTATTGACTGATACTTTCTTCACACATAAATCTTGGCCCAACCCATCGAATGCGCTAGGTGTGGTGTCTTGATATTGTGGCCTGGTCGAGAACGGGGCGGTGCAGGAGATGCCGGTCGAAATGGGCCTAGAAGAGGAGAGGAGGTTAGGGAGGGTGGAAAAACCAAAAAAACAAATGCATGCGAAACCTAGTGTCGATGCCACCATCAGGTAGCTTGTTGTTTACTCTCTCGATGAAATTAGGGGTTGGGGTTCGGGCAGGCCGGATTGCCCATGCTCCTGGGTCCGCAAGGTCACAAGCGAGAGGAAGGAGTAGGGCATTGCAAAGCTGGAGGCCCTCCCCACCCTTGCGCAAACCCTAGTTTCATAAAAAGGCATAAATATGCTACTTGGCATGCAGTTTTGGTCCTGAACTATCGACTGGCTCGAGAATGTCATGGTTTGCCAGGCCATTGGTGGATGCCTAGGGCCATTCCAGGTAGGTAGGGGGGGTCAGAGGGGTCAGGGGGGCGAGCCGGATGGATGGGGGCAAGCCGTGCACCCTTACCGACCTCGCGGCGACAGCTCCATGGTAGGAACGTGAAGCTAGGGTATTAGATTATCGAAATTGTGAAAGTGCTTGCGACTTGTATGTTAACATTTCGGGAGACTAAAGACCCTTTCGATAAGGGTATATAGCGCCAAGTAGGCTGAAATTGGGACCTCGCTAGTTTGTGCGCGCGATTTCGACTTTAATGAGGAAGCTCCTTGTTGTCAATACATGGCTCAGGCCCTAGATTATTGATTTGGCCAAAAATGGATGCGGCATGCATGCGGGCTTCTGGTTGTTCCGGTAAGGGGCTCTGGTAAGAGTATAGTGCCAAGAAGGCTGAAAAATGGGACAATAATATTGATTCGTTTGCGCGATCCCGACTTCATTCAGGTAGCTCCGTGTAGCCCAGGCCCTGCATTATCGATTAAGCTGAAATGCATGCGGCGCGCATGCTTTTTCGAGGGTGTACAACACAGGACTTCGGGAGCCTCCGGGAACGGTACAGTGCCAAGAAGGCTGAGATTGGGACTTTGCTAAATAAAGCGCGCGTCTCAAACATAGTTCAGCCATCTCCATGGTTTTAGCAGGGATTCTAGGACCTGGGCTACTCAGAATGTATGGAGCCAGGAGGCGCGCATGCCGGATGCGGCTGCTCGAGACTCCGGGGTCCTTTGGGGAAGGGAAGGAGCTGTGACAAGGAGGCTAGAAATGAATCCCCATGTACTATCCGCGCCTCAGGCTAAGTATCTTCAGTCATGCCCATGCTATCAGCTGGAAGCCTGAGCCCTGGGCTACTTAAAATGTACAATGGGGGGGGGTCACCATGCCTGACTGGAATGTTCGGGATTCCTTTGGCAAGGGGAAGGAGCCGTAGGACGCTCCAGGATCCATCAGGACGCCGTTGCGGCATGCGCGCCGCAGGCATTTCCACTTTCTCGAGTCGCTATGGCCAGAAGGACATGCTGCGACCATGGAGGTGGCTGGACTATGTCTAAGTCTTGTAATACTTCAAAGGGATTCATTTCTTGTCTCCTGTCACTGCTCTTCCCCTTCCCAAAGGCCCTAGGAGTCTCGGGCAGCCGTATCCGACATGTACGCCGCCTGGCTTTGCACATTCTGAGTAGTCCTGGCCCCAGGCTCCCTGCTGATAGCATGGAGATGGCTGAACTATCCTTGAGGCGCGTGTACTTGATGGGAGCTCACTTTCGGCCTCCTTGTCACTTCTCCTTCCCTTCCCAAGGCCCTTGGAGTCTCGAGCACCTGTATCCGACATGCCCGCCGCGTAGTTTGGTATATTATGAGAAGAATAAGGCCAAGGCTTTACGCTGATAGCATGGGCATGGCTATCCTTAAGGCGCGTGTGGTTGATGGGAGCTCACTTCTGGCCTCCTGCTCTTCCCCTTCCCAAAGGCCCTAGGAGTCTCGACCAGCCGCACCCGACATGCGCGCCCCGTGGCTTTGTACATTCTGAGTAGTCCAGGCCTCAGGCCTTCTGCGGATAGCATGGAGGTGGCTGAACTATGTCTGAGGGGTTGAAACGCTCGCCAGGACGCTTCCTAGGGAGATTTTCTCACGAGCTCTAAATTCCACGCCCGTCTCACATATGTTTAAACACACTGATTGCAATACATTCAGCTATGTTGGGGTTAATTTGATGCACGCAAAAAAAAGTTGGGGCATTTTTGGTTTAGGGGCACTTTTTAACCTCCCCACCCCCTTCGCGCCTCAAAGCAAAAAAGGCAAACAAACA
>Ga0209491_10006720_pt1 | contig 15685 bp, 11 predicted proteins | sample BON02_FD_187213 | JGI IMG/M metagenome (GOLD analysis project Ga0209491, IMG submission 187213) | Freshwater microbial communities from Lake Bonney liftoff mats and glacier meltwater in Antarctica - BON-02 (SPAdes) (version 2) | ecosystem: Environmental > Aquatic > Freshwater > Ice > Glacier...
TGGCGAGGCTTCTTTCTTCTTTTTTTCCATTCTATCATCAAGCACTTGGAAAGCTCGTTCACAGTAGGGCAATGCCTCCGCCTCCTTCTTCTGGCGACGCAGAGCATCCGAGATCAAGAACAGTGCCTTGGCTGTGTGCTCGTTATTCATCCCGTACAGTTTTTCCATGTGCCCGACAGCCTCTTTGAGAGTCTCTTCTGAGGCTTCGTAGCGACCCCAGACAAACAGCATCTTTCCCAATTCAAGCGAAATGCTCGCCACTCGCTCGAGCTTGCCGGGACAGCCCTTCCAGGTCGTAATGGACTTGGCAAACATTCTGTCTGCCGCTTCGAACCGAGTCGAGTCGTAGAAAAAACGCGCAAGTTTTGATTGACAAGTCGCAACGTGAACGGCAGGAATGATTCGATCAGTAGCACCGGCTGATGCAGATTTGGAGGCATACATGTCAATTGCTTCTTCATATTCATGGACAAAATCAAACACATCTGCCATTTCATGCCAGAAGTCGTGCAAGTCGCTGACAAATTGATCGCAGTACATTGCTTGAAAAAAGTCGATATCAGCGAGACAATTCCTTAGATTCCTCCATATTTGTCGGTATTCGGCAGGCTGCGCTGACTGGAACCAATACCGAGCATTTTCAGCCAACAACCACGGATACTCTTCTATCTTGCGAAACGACAGAGGTGTCTGTGCAAAATAGGAAGAGAGCGTCACAGTCGCTTTCTGCTTCTGTTCTTCCGTTTTCAAGTATCGTTTGCACACAGCATCGTCGAACGACCCGTGAATGCAGTTTAGCAGACCGTCGGGGCAATCGAGTAGCTCGGCGACGTTTCCGCTGAACTTAGCCCACATAAGTCGGTTTACACCGCTGATGGACATGAGTTCGGTGTCGGTCATACCACGTCTTGACCGGGCAATGCTGGTGAATGTTTTGTAAACGAGACTGGGTGCAATTTGCCAAAATTCTTTCTCAACGAGTTCCAAGATAGAATCAAAGGCAGACTCCAGCGAGGTTCCTGGAAGGAAAACGTCGGTGCGAATAAAGTACTCCATTGTGATTCGTAATTGTAGCGGGTTGCGCATCTGCGCATCTTTGATAATGCGTTCCTCAAGGTCTTCCATGGGACGCCCGACACGGTGAAGCATCGATTCGCAGATGTACTTCCTTGCCCTCATTGATAGAGCCCCAATGTTCAACGTTTTGCAGAAGTTGACCTTCTTTAGGATCTGATCAAAAACAGTAGCCCCTGTCTCCATAGATAAGATAATGCGCAGACCTCCGGGCAAAACCTTTGGGATACAGTCGAGAAACTGTTTGATGCCATCATTAGGTTCATCAAAACCGTCAGCACCATCAATGACAATCACCATACCGCCCTTGGCGATTCCCATGCGCAACCAAAGTAAGAATGTGCGCTTAATCTGGATGTAATTATTTGGAACTTCTTCGTCGATTTTATAAAATGCCTTCATTTCAAATAAAATACGCCGCAGAATACCCTTTGCTGACTCAACGCCCGCCGCGCCTAAATCAAAATGCATGAAGAAAAATACGTCGCGATTTCTGTTGATTTCGTAAAGGCTTCCCCACGTCCTCAACAATGAAGTCTTGCCGCTACCAGCAGGACCCACTATATTTAGGATGGTACGATCATCAAAGGCAATATAGTTGTTCAACTGCTGTGCTATTTCTGCATCCAGGTAGTAGTGAAGCACTTCTTCCCGGCAATAGTGCAGCAGCGTTGCCCTCTGCAGAGTCAACAGGCGCTGGCGTGTCTCTGTCCCATACATCCTCTTGACTGTTCTCATCAAGTCTTTGCTCACTTGCTCCATAACTGATCCTGGACTGACATAATCGTTGACAACCGGAAGCCCTTGCAAAGAGTTGAGACGCTTCTTGAAGGCCTCAAGTGCCAGTGCATTGACTGGATCTGATTCAGAGTAGTCATCGCGTGCCAGCCCAGGCACCGAATCAACGTATTCTGGATCGCGCATATAAACAAAGGACCGCCCGTGAAACTTGTGCGGATTCGTCACGATGGCAGCAGCCACTTCAAATTCTACAATACTCTTACCTTTGACATTTTCCGTCCACGGCCGAGCTGCAACGAGATGTCCCACCTCTTCGACACGCACACCGTATTTCTCGGCAACGAAACAAAGGAAGATTGAACTACGGTCCAGTTCTTGCAGGCAGATGTCGATCATGCTGGCAGTTTCTTCCACCATTCCCATTCTGACATCGACAACAGTACAAAATATGTCATGTTTTTCGCACAAGCGCCGGACCTGTGGAATAACACCATCATGCAAAAAATAGCGTTCCTGCGCAAGATCTGATAGCGTCCCTGATACGTAGATTCGAATGTGAGGGGGTGCGCACGTATGATGCCCATACAGTGCGGTGGAGCTATTAGATGCGTTGGAAACATTGAGATCACTGCCCATGTCCTTTGATAGATCTTGAGGCGTGACACCCTGTATAATTTCTTCGTTCGACTTGTAACCCTCAGGTTTAGGCAACTTCAAGCCAAGCATCACTTCGCCTGTGATTCGCGATTCGGCGTATAGAGTATACCACTTTTGAGGCACTTTTTGGCCAACGATGCTCTCAAGTGGAATCATGGTCTCGCCAATGAGATCGTCGGCACCGATGAGATCCTTATCCCAAACTGAAACTCTCAAGGAATCGTTTACGTCATTCACAACAAGCTCAAACTTTTCCGACCATTGCGGATTCAAGTCTTTCTTGATGACCTTGGTTTTGCGCTTTTCATTTCCAACTTGCACAATCGTATAGGGATCACTGGTTCCGCCGCTGTCTTTGGCCTCGAGGCTACGACCTGCAAGCACCTCTAATGTCAAGATTGTCGAGGCGGAGTTTGCCTTTGCTTCAGCCTGAGCAGCGGCAATCTTCTTCTCTGCCTCTACCATACTCTCATGGATGGGAATGACAGTCAAAAACACCTCGGCATGGAATTCAGGATTCTCGGGGTGGGCCAGCTTATACCACTCAGACGTTTTTGCATTTAAGTCCTTCGGATTGATTTCAACCCCCCCAATAAAATCGTGTGCGCCGACCATATCATAGTCGTAGCATTCTACAATAATGAGATTCTCCTCAGACTCTACCGTAATATTAAAGGTCTCGTTCCAGGTAGGGGCCAACGTTCGTTTGATAACTTTCGTCTTGTGCTCAGTTTTGCCACAACGCAACTTGAGGTACGGGTCGCACTTTCCGAAAGGGCCCGAGTCCATCTTTGGCATTCCTCGTCCTCCAACAACCACTACCTGTAACCCCCGAATTTCCCTGTGCACCGCACCTTTGTTCGGATTCGATTTTTTGCCTACCGGGCCATCTGCAGCGTTCAACTCAATATCTTCCTGTTTTTCGGTAATTTCTTTCAGGGTGTACGAGAGTTCAATCTGACCGTCATTTGATTTATCTCCAGGTTTGGCGTTTTCGTCCTTGTCAAATTTGTGCCACTCGCGGTACTCTTGACCTGGAATCAATGTGTCAAGAGTTATACCGAATTTACCCAACGAATCGTCGGTGCCTACCATGTCCTTGTCAAAAGACTCAATATTCAACGCATCACGTCTTTGCGAACTTTGGATGTGAAACTCAAAGTTTTCCATCCACGTCGGGTTGAGGGTCTTGTTTTTCACAGCAGTCTTCTTGGCCTTGACCAAATCATCGCCCACGTAAATGCGCACATATGGATCACTGGTGCCGCCACGGTCCATTGCCAACAAATCTTTTGCACGGAGCACACTGATCTTGAGGACCGCTGGAGCTAGCTCATCTGAACTCGTTGTTTCGACAGCCGCCCTTTTTCCGCCCATTCCACCCGTAGTATTCTCCCAGAACATCAGATAATTGTCTTCGGCAGAGTACCAAGTCATTATAATGTCTTTCAGTGGCGAATCAGACTGGCCCACCCGAGGCTCCATGCTCATGTAGATCTGCACTCTGCCAGCGCCTTGAGTCCCATTTTTCATCTTTATCCACTCCTGCCGTGGCCGTAAATCCAGCAAGGCTCCAATTGCAAGAGTTCCCTTACCCATAAAGTCGTCACGCGCAGATGTGTCACGATCCCACATCTCTAATTCCATTTCCGGGACGATTGATTTTGCAGCAAAGAAAAAATCAAAGTCTTCGTGCCACTGTGGCGCGAGTGTTGCCGGTTCAACCTTGCTGCGCTTTTTCATTTGGCCGCAGGTGATAATCACATAAGGGTCTGATGTGCCTCCTTCGTCCATTGCAGGAATGTTTTGGGCCTGAATCAGACGAATTTTGAGACGCATTGTGCTGGTCAAGACGACTGCATGTTTTTGCATTGCAGCCATGATTGCTTGCTCGTCGTCTTCATTCTCAGCTTCGCCACCCTTTGCGAGTTTGCTTCCCTTGAGCTTCACAACTCCTGCCTCATCGCTGAATTTGTACATCTCGCTCTTGACTGCCTTGGTCCCAAAACCTTTGGCATGAATCTTGACCTCGCCCAAGTCAACAGCATCAGCATCCGACTTATTCTTTACATGCATCAGTAAACATGAAACATAGGCATCATTATCCCCTATCTCCCAATAAAATTCCTCGTTGATCTTGACGAGCTTAGTCCAAACCTTGGTAATACCCTGCACCAATTGGTCGCCGCACTGGTAGCGCTTGCTCTCGCGGACGAGATTGCCCATAGTAAGCCGCAAGAAGATATGTCCCTCATCTACAGGCAGCTCCTCCAACTGGTCGATCGTCACCAAAAATCGCTGTGGTCCGGACAAATCAGCAGCTTGGTCTAGATCCGGAGGATGTGCTAACTCTCCTGGGTCCCTTTTCAGCTTACGCATGCCAGAGGGCTCAGTCTCGTCTACGTCTGCAAGATTTCCAAGCGCATCCGCAACAGCCGAGGCCTGCAGGGCATTCTTTTCGGAAAATGTGGCCGACACAGGCCGGCTTGTGGGGCGAGATTCATCAAGTTTGATCTCAGCTTCCGTGCGTTCCTCTTTTTCCCTCACCACGATTTGCCCGTCGCGTGCAACATCGGTTGAAATGTCATCACTGTCTGCGCTGTCGTCAGGATTGTTTGGGTCTCGCTGCTTCTTCTGTTTTCTCTCCTTCGTGGCTGCCATGCTTTCCGAGCCACCAATCTTACTGCTGTCGTCGATATCGCCCTCAGCCTCCTGTTTGCATAGACCGTAAGCTCTAGGCAAACAATTTCGAATCTCGGGCGAGGGTCTAAAAAAGTGGTATGTGTGTGTGCGGAATAAACACTAGATCCGTACCTCGGCCGGTGCACTCGGCCGTTGTTCCTGCGGGGTCTCGTCCTCTTCTTCGTCGGGGGAGTCCTCCACGTCGTCCGCAAGGCCGGCCTTTGCCAGCGCCTTGTTCGCGACGTTAGTGGCCCGCTTCTTCAGATTGGCAAATCCATTCTTGAACCTGCTGGGCTTAGTGTTGGCCTCCTCATTTTCCCGCTCATCGCCATTCCCCGGCGGTGGCTCCCAATCCTCCTCCTTTTCCTTCTTCTTGAGCAGCGATGCTGCCCCGCCCATGTCGTCTTCTCGCCGGTCCTTCCAAATCGGACGACTAGATGAGGTGCGTTTGAAACGACGAACCTCCCACGCTGGCTAGGGCAACGCCGTCTCGAACACGCCGCCTCGCACGACCAGCACAGTGTAGCTCAACTCCCGCACTCGATAAACACTCCGGCCATCCCTGTGCACAGCACAAATTTTCGAAGTCGGACCAAGATCTGGGAAAAAAGAAACTCTTTGAATGAGCGAGGCCACTTGCTTGGCAGGCGGAAGGATTGTTCTCCACAGCATTCTGAAGACATGGGCCTTCCGGGCACGGCTAGCGCGCCAATCCACCTCTCGGGCGGGATAAAGATTGACAATCTCGACGCCACGGCGCTCGTCGCCGCGGCGTTTGCGTTCTCCTTCGTGAGCTTCGTCATTGCAATCGCCGCCACTGTCGTGGCCATCTTTGCGCTTGTTCGGCAGTCCGACAGCCGCGCTGTTGTTGTCGCTCCTCCGCTGGACCAGCACGACGGCGAAAAGAACAAGGCACAGTAGAGCAAGACCCAGTACCATCTCATGCCGACCTCTGCGTGGCAGTCGTTATGCAAAACGGCGCGGGCGGACTTTGTTCGAGACGGCTTCTGTGTGGTAGAGCCTTGCCTTTCGCCAGACGCTCTGCGGGCCTTTCGTGCCGAGTGCTCGGCGCTCTCGCGTGGCGTGGATTTGGACGAGACTGAGTGCGTCGTGGACCTCTGGGCAGCGCAGGAAATGCAGGACAACCACCCGGCGCGGGTTGACTCGGCAGAGTATCGGCAGCTGCGGGCGCGCATCGTGGCACGTGCCATGCCCTCGTTGGACGCAGGCAGAGCAGGAGAGGCAGACGTTGCCGGGGAGGACCGTGCCGTGGTGGAGCGGACAATCATGGGGCAGCTAGCCTCGCTGGCTAGTGAGGCATTCAGCGCAGTTGGGGAGAATGCCGACAGTGGAGAGCTGACAGACGGCATTGCAGAAGCAGAGCTCGGAGACCACACTCAAGGGCGGCGCGGCTGCAGCCACACCAGTCTCTTCAACGAACATTACGTCGTAAAGCCGGCCGACTCGTCGACAGAGTTTGGTTGGCACACTGATCAGAACGAGCAGCTGCAAATGTGCTTGAACCAGCCATCGTTGCCGTACGTCTCTATATGGCTTCCCCTGTGCGACACGGAAGACGAGAATGGAACGCTTGAGATTTTACCCAGATGCGCGCCTCAGCCACCCGCCAACGCCGATAAGTCGCACATATTCTTTCGCTCCCTGGTATCCCAAGATGGATCACATAGTTCCCTGGAGAAAACCGAAGAACACACAATACACAGTGTGGGTGAAAATGCGCCTACAGTGAACGAGCGAGAGTCAGGAAAAACCTGCAGACGCATACGGGTGCTTGCCGGAGGCGCTGTAATATTTGCCAGTGACATTTGGCATCGCAGTGGTCCTAATCGCTCATCAGAGCCACGGCAAGTCTTCTATGCTCAATACACGCATGGTGTCCTACGCAGTGATGGCACGTTGGGTCCTTCGCCTGCCTCGAGAACGGGCAGCACTCAAAATGAAGATGAGGGAGTGGCTCGCAAATCGAGTCGACTTGCAGGACCTTTGTCATTTGCTGTTCCCACCAAGGGTGTTGAGTAAATTGTCTTTTGACAGCCGACTGTCTGGAGGTGGAGGGACCTCTGTGCCCATCTGCTGCGTGCCAAGGGGAAGCCACCGAGGGGGAAGGAGAGACTATCGACACTGGTCATTTTTTTCACATAGATTCCGACTGCTCTGTAGTACCGGTTTGAGCTGTAGTCACCTCTCCTAAACACACCATCCTCATCCAAAAACTTACGTGAACACACCATCCTCATCCAGAAATTTACAAGCAAATTCACAAAACATGAGGGGACAAAGACAAATGAAAAGAGGAGAAAGAATCTGATCGTGAGAAAAAAAAGAGGATTGAAAATAGTGTGCTTTTACTGTAAGGGTGTCCGCCGCAGCTTGTGTTCTCCCTCTCTTGTGTGTGGGCTCTTTATGTATGCAACATGTACATGGAGGATATAAAATATACGCATACAAAGCAAAGTCTCATGCCCTTGGCGTCCTCCCCCCTTGTCTTTTTACAGACTGTGTCGCGGGTCAGTGCTCTTAAGATGTGGTCAGGTTGCTGCAAGTAGGGCACTCAAGGGGAGCTAGTTCATGGTGCCGTACTCACTCTTTCATACTCTACGACTTGTTTTCTGATCGTCGACCAATTGATGGGTGTTCTCACATACATACAAAACAAATACCTAAAAAACGTGTGTACGGCACCTTTAACTTCTGGTGGAGAAAAGAATTTTTTTGGTCACGGTCACGGTCACGATAGTCACAGTGGGGGGCAAGCGGAAACAGAGTTTATGGGTGTAGCAAAAGGCAAAGCGAGAGAGGGGATCAATAGAACACACATTCCAAGCAAAGAGGAGAAACTTATCTAAAAAATTATGCCAAAAAAGAATAGTCTTAAGTGGTTGCCAGGAACGTGAGATAAAGGAAGATAGAAAGAACACAGAACAAAGAGAGAAAAATCCTTGGCCACCCACGACCCATCCTCTCCCAATTGCTAAGGCTACGGGCCCTAGGGTATTTTATCCTCTTCATTTGAGACTCATCTTGAAAAACCTTTCGATACAGCACATGCCAGGTTATAACTTAATCGGGTCGCTATCTGGATGCAGCGTTGCCTCCCCTTTTGGTGTCGCTAAAAGCGGAATGAATAGAGATTACGTGCGCAATACCAGTTCGCGGCACGCACGGGGCGCTTTAGGCGCGTTACCTCATCCGAGTATGTTATGTAAAGCAAGCTATAATTTGCAAGATATTATGTGAGAAAAAGCAAAAGAAAGAAAGGCAGCACAAAAGTGCAAACAAAGGTCAAAAGTAGTGAAAAAAAGGGGAGTGAGTGGGGAGCAAATAGAGAAAGATGGGAGAATTGTTGAACGAAACTTGAATATACATATGCATGTGCGCAGGCTGAGGCTTAACAACGAAAAGAGATTGTGGTTGTCAGCGCCAATGTGCAAATGCAGATAAATATTGCCCTCTCGGTCATGTACAGTCCTCATGGACATACGGGAATTGAGGGAAAATGAGTTGATGCTCCGACAAGAGATTTGCTAGCATCTGGCATAGGCCCGGGAGCACAGGCTTTCGCGACTCAGTCTTGTGTAGAGACTCTCAAACTCCAAATTACTAAATATACGTGCGCATAATCGTGGTTGCAATCATAAATCAACATGTACGCACTGGGTAGCCAACAATTACAAAGTATCGTAAGATGCCTCTGTCTACATCGAGTATGGAGAACGAACAAAGGAGAGAGAGAAAAGGGAAAGACTCGAAGGAAAAAAACGTAAAAAGAAACTCGAAAGTCGTGCGTGCTTTGAGCATAGATGTGTGTATACGCGTACATATGGGATCTCTAGAACATGACATGTATACATGATGGTTGAGGAGGTGCTTCCAGCCTGCGGGACATAGCTTATGATATGACTCTCTCATGCTTCCTGTCCCTGGCTTTGTGACGTAGACTCCCTACTCCAATTCATCATATATATATGCACGCAATTGAAATATCTTTATGCGCTCATATCCAAAAATCCATAAACAAAGCGTCACGCGTAATTTTTGCTTCAAGATACGGTCATTGAGAGAAAATAAATGTTGTGTAAATGTACATGAGAAAATGGAAGGAAAACAGGAAAGCAAGAGAGAAAAAAAAAGGGAAAAGGAAAAAGGAAAAAAGGAAAAAGAAAAAATTTGGGGAGGAGAGGGAGAGGAAAGAAAAAAAGGAAATGGGAGATGGATGAAAGAAAAGAAAAGAGAAGAAGATGCAAGCCAGCCGTGAAGGAAGAAAGAAAGCAAGAAACATGAAGGAAGGAAAAAAGGAGATTGCAAACTAAGGTGGCATCGTACTTGGCGTTTTCCCCATTCCATTACTGAAAGATGCTGTTAGATAGACATTTCATAAGTTTGCTAGGCAAATACTCTTTCACCTCTGTCAGGAAGCGATCGAAGGTGAGAAGGCCAGACTTTTGCGCCCCTGAGAAAAAACGTTTAATGCCAGTGCGCGCGGATTAGTTTACTGGTATTACTAGATCTGCGGCAGACGGCTTCGCCAGCAGCCAACCGACTTTCTTCTTTCTTAATGCTTGCTTCTCCATACCTGCTATTATCTGGGGTCTTATTTATTAAGAGACATCCTCCTTCGTGAGCTTTGACGAGGGGACCTGGATAACCTGCTGCAATGAGTCGTATGCGATAAGCTTGCCAAAAAACCTCAAAATAGTGTTCCATGGAAGAAAGTATAATAAGCCTATGCCTTGAGGTTGTAATCTTAGCGATTTTGACGGCATCAGGATGCGCGCTGCTGTATGGTGTGATCGAGTATGGGGACGAGTCTTTGACGTTGGCCGTGTGCTGGATTATAAAGGTGTGATCAGAGTATAAGATGGGAAGAAGATTCAGCTCGAGGAATTGAAAGGGAGCAGGGGTTTTTTCCTTATTACCTCGCATAAAATATACTTCATGAGCGAAAGTAAAAGTGAGGCAAGAATGCATATCAGAGAAGGCAGTCTCTAGAGAAGTCATTAGCTGCGCTACTTGATCTTTCGGGCACATGAAAGCGAGCAGCGTGTCATCTGCAAATCGTGCCTTCATCACAAGCTCGGGAGATCCTGCAACTGTTTAATCCAGCGTCAGTGCTAATTGCTTATACATGTGTGCTTCTTTAAGCACCACCCCCAATGAGACCATCGAATCCGAGTAACGGTCCCATTGGTAGTCCACTTAATTGCCTACAGAAGAGCTTATCATCACCTGCAAGGGTGTATATAAAAAAAAATTCCAACAGGAATATAGCTAATTGCATATACGTCGATTGAAAAGCTTCCGCTGCTTTTCTGTCCTGCGAGCCGGGAGGGCGCCTCTCCACCCTGGCAAGCAGATATTCGTCCACTGTGCTCAAAACAAACTGCTTAGTTATAGACATATACATATCGACGATGTCAGCTGCAACAAGGAGCAGTACAGAGTCGTTCTTGAGGCGAAAAAGACTTCACCCTCCTCTGGCGAGTCGTGTCTGGTTGTTAAACATGTATTTATAAATTTGTTAAGCTCCGCAATCCTCCTGGTGACGTGCAGCCTGAGAGAGTCCTTGACAATGGGGAAATCTTCGAAATCCCTCAGTTTGCTCTGCTCTGCAATCAATTGTTTTGAAATCCCAGAATTTGAAAAACATCAAGATATTTGCGGGAAAAAAGTAAGCAATCTGAAAAAAATCATGGAATTTAACCAAAAAACAGGAATGTGAGAAGAATTGGGGAATTTGCCAAAAATTCGATGGATTTTAAGGAAAAATTCGAATTTGACAAAAAGATTGTCAAAAAAACTGAGGATAAGAATTTGAAAAAAGCAAAGGGAGCGAATTTGGAAAGAAATAAGCGGAGAATTTGAAAAGAAATGACGAAAAGGAATTCCACGTATGACAACCGGCATTTCCGAATCTGTTTAGACCGAAATGGGGCGTGTGCGGATTCCAGGAAAAGCGAATTTCCAAAACTGATGTGATGGGGAGGCATAGGACATGTCCGGATTCCAGAAAAGGTGAATTTGCACATCTAGGTGGGTAGAAATGGGGCACACGGATTCCAACAATATTGAATTTCCAAATCTGTGTGGGCGGAAAAGGGGCATGTCCGCTGCACTTCAAGATTCGGAACTGATTCTGCAAGATTCGGAGGTTCCGAATCTTGAAGTTGATAACTACCGATAATCATTGACACATTGAAACAAAGATATGGGACCGGACAAATCGACAAAAAAAAACGGGACCAGATACATCGAATCAAGCGCACGGGCTGTTGCCCCGAAGCCGCCGCGCGCCACTTGCAATCAGCCAGAGTCGATACGGATTTTCTGAGAAAATCTTTTTTTTTCCAAACAATTCACGTTGAGCCTGGAACCTTTCTGGTTGAGCCTGGAGACTTCTGGGGCTCAATCCAAAATGCGTGCAAATGCGGCGTTTTTGAAGTGCGGGGAGGGAGCCACACGGGGCCGTGTTTTGCCAATTTTGGCGCGATATTCTGTTGGAAAAAAATCGGGTTGAGCCGGCTCAGCACGATGATGAAAAGAGAACAGAATCAAATAAACAAAAAAATGTGATAATTGAAACATCGGGTTGAGCTGGCTCAACCACATGGTGTGGAATACAAATTGGATCAATCCGGCTCAATCAGATTGGGAACAAAGAAGTTCGGAATCAGCCGACTCAATCTGCTTGTGGCCATGTGAATGCTGGATTCAGCTGGCTCAATCACAATTTGATATGATAAGCATCAGATTAAGACGACTCAATCGCTACTCCTCTGATGACGGCCACTACGGATCTGGGCCTGTCCATATGTTTCTCTATGTTCCAGTTACGTGAGACTGGAGACTGGCACACCCTCCGGGCGTGCGGCAAGTTTAGCCCCGTAGCCGTCGTTCACCACTCGAAAGCAGCTAGAGCCTATACGGATGGACGTTTCGGAGGGTCACACGGGGATCGTATACAGGTGTTCATCTTTCGCCTGTAACAGCCGGAAAACACCGACAACTTGAAAACACCTTTTTGTGCCAAAAATTGAATTAAGGGTAGACTTTTTATTGAAAACGGATAGTGGGTATCCCAGGGATGCGGAAGTTACATTATTCACCCTGGCACGCCCTGGAAGTTTTGAGCTGATCCAATTTCTTTCAAAATTTCAACCCCCATTTTTTTGCCGGCATAAACCGATCTGAATTTGTTGTCACACGCCGAAATGTCCCGTTTAGCGGAAATTTTTTTGAACACGCTTAAAACGCCGAATTCGCGCGCAAATCGGGTTGAGCCAGAACAAAAGTCGAGAGCAAAAAGGAAGGAGAAAGAGAAAAGAAGGATAAAAATGAAGTGTAAAAATTGGAAACAAGTGATTTGTCAGCGAAAATCCGTACGGACTCACTTGTGGCTGATTGCGAGTGGTGCGCGGCGGCTCCAGGGCGAAAACCCCTCCGCTTGCCGCGCGCCCAGTCCCCCGGAACGGGCGAGGTCGGAGACTGGTGGAGATGAACACTGGGTGTTAAAGCGGAGAGAATTCCCAGGGGGTTTCTTTGATTTATAACCACCGCATCCTTGGGATACCCACTATTAATTATCAAACAAAAACTCTACTCTCACAGCAAGCTGTAGGATCATAATGATCATGAGCAATCAGTTCTTGTATGATAATTTGTGAGGAGGGCAACCGTGAACAAAAATGTCGGATTGAGACAGAGTGATGTTGGAGGGGGGGTACGTTATAGTCTTTTCTACATCTTGTCACGAGTCCATCTGCCAGCGAAAACATTGACTGGTGAGAGTCCTAAACACTCAGGAAATTAGCACCAAATTCAGGTTTCCCACCGTGACACACATGTTCTCCGAGTCGCTGGCACATCTGATTTAAAAATGCCCAGCTGGTGCAAAAAGAATTTGCGGCTGGCACATTAAAAAATTCCGGCTGGTGCAAAACAAATTTCCGTTTTTGGTGCCCACCCTGAGGGCCGGTCCACATGGCTCTCACGCCTCGGGCTTGTACAAACGACTCCGCGCGCTAAATCCGTCGTTACCATTGCTATTTTGTGATGACCGTAATTCGTGACAAGCTCAGGCTATTTTTCCTCGGGGCGCGCGGCGATGGAGTGCTTCAGCGCGCAGTTCCAGCGCGCCCACTGGATCGGACCAAAGTCAGGAGGACTGTGATATTTTCTTCAATGTAAGATTTTAGCATTTGGTCATTTTGCACCCCCAAAGCGATTGTTTGTGAATGACCTGGCAGAGTTTTAGAAGATTTTTGGCTGCTTCCGGGCCCTCATGTTCCTTGCCATACTAGTATGGGATGTCTCTTTTCCCCTCACGCTCCCTGCCATACTCATCTCGTTTCCATCTATGGAAAAGAAACATCCAAAAGAAGTACTATTTATTAGTCCCACTTTCGCAGATTCGACCAGCTGCTTTTCGGAATCGGGAAAGTATTATTCATTGATTGGAGTCCAGGCAAACCTTTGGTTTCCCGAGTCACGGTCCATTGGGGTGAAATAAATTTAATTCCTTATCAATGATGATTTGAGAGCAGAGATTTTCAAGTTGTTGAAAACTGATTTCGTTCCAATAAATGACACGGAAATTCCCGAACCGGATGTCAACTCAAAATTACGGCCATGGTACTGACTCGGAGTCCTTTCTCGACACTCTCACTACAGTGGCAGGCTTCAAAAACAACATCGAAAAACTTGAAATATTCTGGACACGTTGTGTCAGAGTACTCTTTGGTTCTGAGTCCGAGTCCACTTTCATACTATGTCTGGACCATATTTCTGGACCATCCAGCCGCGCCACTCGCAATAATACAGCCATTCTGCTGATTTGGCCTACACACCCACCAAAAGTTCGTCCCGGGAGACAATTTGTTTTTGGTGGTCACTCAATCCCGGAAGCGTAAAGAGAATTGAAAATAAAAGTTGTCGCGGCGGTACGGAACTTGAAATCCCATCTAGGTCTTTTCAAAAACCTGAAAACCAAATTCTTTCGAATTTTCTGAATGATCCCAGCGGCGGGCTGGCTGCCGCGGCGGCCTGCCAAGAAAATTCAAATCTAATATTTCAGCTCAATAGTAACACCTGAAACCTGAGAAAATGATTGATTCTTTTTGCCACCCCTGTTGTTTGACTATCATGAGGTGTGCCAGTGTTTGTGGAAGTCTGTCATGGTGTCCGTTTATGTGTGTTTATGTGCCAGTGCGTGTGTTGGGGGGGTTGGATGTCCACGTGTGTTCTGGTGACTTATTTCGATTTTTGGCGAGGAATGACTCGGCTATCATTTCCTGCTGTTTTCTTGCTGTTCAGCACGTCAACCACTCGGACTCGATCTTGGCGTCGCAAGAGGATTCAGACCGTGACCGAATCTCAGGCGCAGAACGAAGATTGTCGCCACAGTTGGCGCCAGTCGAAACCTTGATTTTGAAACGGAATCCGAGTCATTCGGAAGAAAGCCTGATGCCTGACCTTTTTGACTTGCCAGTGCGCCCATACTTTCGAAAAAAGTCACGGTCCTAGGTCGTGCACAGACCTAGGCATACTATGGGGTGTACCGTCACTAGGGTTGATCATCAAATTTGCCTGCAGCGTCCTGAGAAATTTAATTCCCGCCGCTCAGTGTTTGCTGCAATGGACAAGCGCTGACTGCACGACAGGATCAAGTTTGGATTAATACCCACTTTGTTTTTTGGATTAATACCTTTGGATTAATACTCCAAAAAAATCCAGAGTCGGCGCCGTCACGGTCTTTTTAGTAAAAGTTCAAGGGGAACTTACTCTCTCCCACACCAGGTGCATCCCTCCATTCACCCTCTCATACATAATCCCATGGCGTGTACCCCCTACGAACGCGTACCCCCGTCCCCGCCATGTATCACTGGGGATTACCTCCCCACTTCTACTTGAATCTTGTGCCCCGATCCCAGTAGTTTTGGATTCGCCTCTTCCCTCTTTGTACGCTTTCTTAGATCCGTGGTGTTCACACCGTAAGGTCTTGGCCATGTTTTCCTTCTTCCTACTCACCCACTTCGACATGATGTCTCAAACATTGTTCCTGGATCACTTTCTCAGGTGTCTCCTTCCCTCGTGTGGAATCTGCTTCTCCTTCCTACAACGTATTCTTGCGCATCATGACTTTGGGGGCGTTCGTACCTTGACCCAGGGCCGCCACTTTCTCACGGACCCAGTCCGCCTTTGTCTCTGCCGACGATCTCGATATGGGCGTCGGCGCCTATCCGCTTTTAACTTGTCTCTGTTGTCACAAAGACAACAGCTCCTACCTCTTAGAGCTTCCCCTTTTTCACAACCGCTTCAGTACCACTCCACCCCGCAGAGTACTCGGTCTCACACTGCACCCTCATTCCCGACATCTCTCAGCGCCACACCCTCAGCACGCGTGCACGTGTCTCTGACAGGAAAACGGACAGGACCCGCAAATAATCATGTTGGTAATAACAAGAAACACAAAAAACTACCGCCTCCCACACCCCCTGTACGAGCACTCCATGGT
>Ga0209491_10006721_pt1 | contig 15684 bp, 17 predicted proteins | sample BON02_FD_187213 | JGI IMG/M metagenome (GOLD analysis project Ga0209491, IMG submission 187213) | Freshwater microbial communities from Lake Bonney liftoff mats and glacier meltwater in Antarctica - BON-02 (SPAdes) (version 2) | ecosystem: Environmental > Aquatic > Freshwater > Ice > Glacier...
GCGCGTCGATGATCTCGAGCCTGGTGCGGACCACTGGTCGGTTGCGGTCGACGCGTCGATCGTCTTCGTTCGTGACAAGGCGTACCACCAGGCACCCAAGACCGCCGCCGGTGTGCGGCGGCTTGCGATTCCGAGCGCAGTGACCACTGTTGCCGAGCAGCACCTCGCCAACTTCGGTAGGAACAAACCGAGCGACCTCTTGTTTGTCGATCTGCGAACGAGTACAACACCGACGATGACGGTGTGGCGCCGAGTGTGGGCGAACGCTCGTCGAGACGCCAGCGTCGAATGCACCTTTCACGACTTGCGGCACCACGCCGGCACTCTGACGGCTACGGCGGGAGCCAGCATCCGCGAGTCGATGGCCCGACTGGGACATTCCTCACCGAGGGCTGCACTGCGTTATCAGCACGTCGCCGAAACACGGGACGCCGAGGTGGCGTCGGCGATGGACCGTCTCATTCAAGGCTGATGGTCAGCGTCAGCTTGGGAAGCGCTTCGAGGCTGAACGCATCGCGCCTGCGTGTGGGGTGTTTGGCCAGGTCAGCCATGGTTTCTTCGAGCGCCGTTGTTGTGCGTTGTTGCACCGTATCGCACCCTGTTGAGCGTTGTTCTAGGCACGAATTAGGCACGGACGCGTCCTTCGATCGACGGTTGCATCACGGCTCTAGATGTTCCAAGGATCGGGCTCGAGGCGGGTAGATCAGTCGGGCTGAGGTGAGTTTGACGTAGTCGTCGAGAATGTCGTCTGGCTCGCGATCGGACTCGTCGTAGTCATCGGCGGTTGCGCCGGCATCGCCGAAGATCGCCACTGCGTGTGGGCCGACTCGGTTGTCGAAGCGTGATGCGTACAGGATGCCGTCGAAGCCAGCTGCGTCGAACGCTGTTGCCCAGGCTTGGGCGAGTCCGTAGTCGCCGGTGGTCAATTCCTTGGTCATTCCGAATGCGCCCGCTGCGGTTGGAGCTGAGACGTCTGCGAGTCTGAGCTGCCGGTCGAAAGCAATGGTCGTGAAGCCCATCTTCGCAACGATCGCCGGGTCGATCTCGTGGCGAGCTGCAACGTCAGGTCCGAGGCGCTCGGAGAGACCCGCAAGGTCGTCGTGCCCGGCGTAGAGCGTGCCGCGCGGGTGAGCGAGATCGAACCGCCCTGGGTCGGGGTTGGGTGTGCTGGAGAACCACCACGGCGAGCGAGGCACAGCAGCCTCGACATCCCAACCGGTCACACGATGCAGTGGTGTGTCGGCCTTGATCGTGACAACGGGGAAGCCGCTGAGATCTTGGGGTGGCGGTTGGAGCGCGAGTTCGGAGCGGGCCATTCTGCTACCCCCGCTCAGCGGTCAGTGTGACCAGCGGTACTCGGCAGCGGCCACCGCTGGTTCGAGTTGGCCTGGTTCATCGAGGAGTTCGCGCGGTTCTCGACGGTCGATCTTGTCGTTCGAGGATGCGAACCAGACGGCGAGCTGTAGGTCGGTCGTGAGTGGCAGTAGACGCTGGATGGTGCTCGGCACTGCACGGAGTAGTCGTTTCTCGTCGAGGTCGAACTGATAGGCGGGATAGACGTAGAGGCGGCCGCTTGCTGTCGGGACAGCGAAGATGTTGTGCTGCTTCGAACGTCGTTCGGTGAGTCGAGCAGCGGAGATGTCGAGCAAGTGGCGGACGTCGCGAGGAAGCAAGATGGGACCGAGGGCGTCACGTACCCACTCCTGCTCAATCAGCTCAGGCGGTCGGGGCTCGAGGGCTGCTCGGCGAGCAGCTTCGATCGGGTCGATGCGCCGGCCCCGTGTCAGGCGTTCGAACTCCGTCGAGAACGTGTCGAGCCAATCGTTGTCGACGAGCTGTGCAGTGCCGGCCATGAAGGAAGCATACCTCTTGCTGCCTCTTGCAGCAAGAGGTTGTAGCGGGACATGTCTAGACCATGGAGAACCCCTCGTCTTCAGTTGACTACTGATCCAGCCGAAGTGACGTCGCGCCCAACGGTGCGGGGTGCGTGCACGCCAGACGACGATGTACCGACGGCCGGGCCCGTCATGACGGACCGGCTTGTACCGACTGCTGGCCACCGTTGAACAATATCGAGCACCTGATTACCGGCATAAGGGTCCGTCATAGGATAAGTCGCGGTTTGTAGTGTGGGTGGATGACAATGACCGAGGCCGGGCTGCGTGAGTTCTTGAAGACGGTGGAGCCGCATCTGAACGAGCGGCAGCGGCGGGTGGTGTTCGGGTCGATGGCTGAAGTTCTCGGTCGTGGCGGCCAGAAGATGGTGGCCGAATGTTCGACGATGTCAACGTCAACGTTGTCGAAAGCGGTTCGTGAGGTCCGCGCCGGCATCGAACCGTCAGACCGTCAACGAGTCGAGGGTGGCGGTGACCGACCAGCGATCGACAAGCAGCCCGGTTTGTTGTTGGCCCTTGACGAGTTGGTGCATCCCGGTAGTCGTGGCGATCCAATGTCGCCGTTGCGGTGGACATCAAAGTCGGTCCGCGAGTTGTCCGCTGCGCTCGGCGCGCAGGGCTGGTCGGCGTCGGCTGAGTTGGTGCGACGCCTGTTGCATCAGATCGGCTACTCGTTGCAGGCCCCAGCCAAGGTGATCGAGGGATCTGCCCACCCTGATCGCGACGCCCAGTTCTGCTATCTCAATGACCTCGCTGCGGACTTCATCGCGGATGGTCAGCCGGTGATCTCGGTGGACACGAAGAAGAAGGAACTGATCGGGAACTTCAGCAACGGCGGGCGCGAATGGCAACCCGCGGGTGAACCGGTCGAAGTGAACGATCACGATTTCCCGGATCGGGCGCTCGGCGAGTTCGCGAAAGCCATCCCCTACGGGGTGTTCGACGTGACCAACAATCAGGGCTGGGTCAACGTCGGCGATTCCGCGGACACATCAGAGTTCGCGGTCGAATCGATCCGCCGCTGGTGGAACTCCCTCGGCCAACACCGATTCCCAGACGCAACCCGGCTGCTCGTCACCGCCGACGCCGGAGGCTCGAACGGCTACCGGGTCCGGGCATGGAAGAAGCACCTCGCCGTGTTCGCTGCCGAAACCGGCCTCACGATCACGGTCGTGCATTACCCGCCTGGCACGTCGAAGTGGAACAAGATTGAGCACCGACTGTTCTCGTTCATCTCCAAGAACTGGCGCGGCCGGCCCCTCACCGACATGGCCACCATCGTTGAACTCATCGGCGGAACAACCACCGAAACCGGCCTCACCGTCAGAGCCGTCTACGACAACACCTGGTACGAGAAAGGCATCAAGATCACCAACACCGAACTCGCTGCACTCCACATCCACCCACACGACTGGCACGGCCAGTGGAACTACACCATCACCGGCTAAACGCGCGATCTAACTCGCGACGCTCCCTAATGCCGGATAGCGCGTGGGGTCAAGCGAGTCCGTCGTGAACGTTCTGATCGGGCTGGCTCGACAACGGCTACGAGCTATGTCCGGCATCGAGGTCGCGTTGGCTCTGCAAGATGCAGAAGGGATTGCCATCCGGATCGGCAAGAACCTGCCACGACTCGGAACCGCTCTGACCCAGCGCCGGAAGTGTCGCACCGAGTTCAATAGCGCGCCCTACTGCGCTTTGTTGATCGTCCGGCCGAAGGTCGAGATGGAGGGCACTGTTGCGTTGGCAGGTTGGGTGCGGGTCGTAGCGTGCTTGAGTGATTCGTCGTCGCTGTCGCCGCTCTACTTCTCCGTCGTTTGCGGGCTTCCGGTTCCCGCCCGACGTGGTTTTGCTGGCGGTCCGCTGGTATCTCCGCTACGGCTTGTCGTACCGCGATGTTGAAGAACTCCTCGCCGAACGCGGCATCGAGGTCGATCACGTCACCATCTACCGGTGGGTGCAACGGTTCACCCCGCTGGTCATCGACGCAGCGCGGCCGTGCCGTCACAGTGTCGGCGACCGCTGGTTCGTCGATGAAACCTACGTGAAGGTGGCCGGTGTGTGGCGATACGTCTACCGCGCAGTCGACCAGCACGGCCAGGTCATCGAGGTATTGGTGTCCAAGCGACGCAACGTCGCGGCGGCCACCAAGTTCTTCGAGCTGATGTTGGCGGGCCGCGACCGGCCAACAGAAATCACAACTGACCTTGCAGCACCGTTACTGCGCGTGGTCGACGACCTGCTCCCAGAAGTACTCCACGACATCACCCAATATGGGAACAATCCGATCGAGTGCGATCACGGACGGCTCAAGGCGAGACTCCGGCCAATGCGCGGTCTACGAACCGATCGGACGGCGTCGACGGTGATCCGCGGGCACGCGTTCATCCAAAACCTGAGACGCGGCCACTACGAACTCGGAGTCGAAGCCCGCCACGAGCATCTACGCGTCGCGGCAGCATTCGACGAACTCAGCGCAGCGATCTGACCGGAAGGGCAGACGCCACACCGGTGCGACGCGCCCTCCGATCGATCAACGCAACAGTGCCGTCGACGGCGACTGGTTGTATGCGGCCGGCGATGTCAACGGACGTGCGCTCCTGACCCACCAGGGCAAGTATCAGGCCCGCTGCGTCGGCGACATCGTGGCCGGGCGCGATGTCGAGGCATGGGCCGATCACTGTGCTGTCCCGCAGGTGGTGTTCACCGATCCAGAGGTCGCCGCCGTCGGCAAGTCGGGTCGTGATGCCACAGCCGACTCCGACCTCGACGTCGTGACGGTCGAGATGGCGTCGGCTGCCGGCGTCGCGTTGAGCGGCATGACCATCGGCAAGGCGTCGATCGTGATCGACCGATCGCGTGGCGTGATCGTCGGTGCGACGTTCGTCGGAGCGAACGTCGGAGAACTCCTCCACTCGCCGACGATCGCGATCGTCGGCCACGTACCGATCACCACGCTCTGGCGCGCTGTCCCGGCCTTTCCGACCGTCAGTGAGATCTGGGTTCGACTCGTCGAAGCCGACCGCGGGATCTGACGCTGACTGACATCGACAGCGACCCCAGAGCGAAATTCCCATGCGTCACGATCGGCAGTGTCAGCGCTGGGCGACGGCGATCAATTGCTGGCACGCCTGTTGGCACTCACGACACGCAGCGGCACACTCGCGACAGCACAGGTCGTCATGATTGCCACACTCTTCTGCACACTGCGCGCACATCGCAGCGCATGCGGCGACCAGCTTCTGCCACGCATCGCCACGCGGCGCGGGGCGGGCGAGCATCTTCGCGGTGATCGTGCAGATATCGGCGCAGTCGGTGCACTGGCGGATACAGGTGGCCATCGCGCTGGCATCGCGTCCGAGGTCGGAGTCAGCGCATGCCGAGCAGGCGAGTGCGCACGCCATCGCCGCCTGAGCGGCGCGATTGAGTTCGGCGAGGTCGAACGTCTCTTTGTCGGGGTGGTCGGCGAGGATGTCGGCGAGAGCCATATCGGGAACCTTTCAGGTGGGTACGTGTGAGAGACCTACCCAGTCGAGACCATCGGCAAACGTCGATCAGTCGACCAGGGACGCGAGCGCCGAGCTGAATGCCGGAGCCTGGCCCCGATGGCGAAGCGGGCGATCGGATCGACCGTCTCGTTGAGATCGCACGCCAAGTGCGCTGTGCCGGCCAGGCGACGCGGGAACAGACCGAGTCCGATAGCTCAGATCAGCCGATTCGCGTTTTGGTTGACGATGCCAGCATCGCAGCGGCCGATTCGACCGCCAAGCGGCGGCGCCTGTCGGACCAAGCCTTCCCGCGGTTCCGACGATGCCGGGCGGGTTTCGTGCACTCCCTCTTGATGAGGATTCGATCCACAATCCTCCGACAACACGAGCAGCTCCACATCGCGTACTTGCCCGAACCGGAGCCGGCTGTTGCACGAAATCCTTCCAACAGCTTCAAACCGTCGACCACGGCCAGGCCCAATCGAGCACCCCACCGTTGCGCCCAGCTTGACTCGCCGCCGGTGGACGAGGCCGAATCAATACTCACCCACAGCTCATAACAACAGCGCCGCGAACGGCCGTCGACAGCTCAGATCGGCACACGACTGCGAGCGATCACCTGCTTGAGATTGCTCATTGCGTTTGGGGCGTGGGTGCTTGCACCGCTGATCGGTCGATGATGATCTCGCTGCCGATCGGAGAGAAGCCCGCAGCAAGGAATGCGCGAAGGCTGCGTGCGTTACCGGGGGCCACGGCCGCGAAGAGGTGCTGACCTATCGGCACCGCGCCGCATGCATCTCCAATGAGGTGGCGGCCGAGGCCGGAGGAAGTGTTCGTCTCCGCAATCCCGATGCTCATCTCTGGTCGGCCGGCGAGTCCTTGGCCCACTGTGACGAATCCTCGCTCGTCGCCGTACACGACAACAGCGGTTCGGAGGTGTCGAGCGTGGCGCACGCGAGCGTGGTCATCCCACATTGACGTCGAAGGGGTCTGGATCCTGGTGCCAGTGCCAGGAGCGACGAGGATCACGTCGTTCACTCCAATGACGCCGCCGTCGGCAACGCGCAGAACTGTTGCGGGCGCGAGCGCTTCACCGAACCCGTCCAAGGTGACATCGTTGAAGTGGTCGGCGGTGAGGCCCGCAGCGATGTAGGCGTGTCCGGTCAGTGCGACGATCGCCCGATTGCCGTGTGGGAGGTCGGGGAGGAACGAGACGTATCCGTCAACGCGAGGAAAGACTCCGTGTGCTGCGCTCGTCATTACATCAAGCAGCGGGTGGGCCATCCCCAGAGTCAACTCGGATGACAGTTCAGAACAACGCCGCCCGACCGCAACTGACCCATTCCGTTGAGGCGGGTCACACGACCGGGTACCGCTCATTGATCTCGTCGAGAAACACGTAGAGACAGTCCGCTTCGAGTTGGAGGACGCCGCGCACTTCTGCTGCTGGCCAGTCCTCGCCGTCGGATCGATTCGGGTGGCGGATCAACGGACCATCGACTGCGCTCGATGCCGTATCTTCGACGGGAGCGGGGCCGGCCGCGACGGCCCGGACCAGTTCGGCGAGTTTGCTCAGCGAGAGATCCTCTGCGTTCGGTGGCAGTTCGGCCAGCGAACGAACTGGAACCTTGTCGTCTCCGCATTCGAGGACAAACCCCTTGACGTACGGTGCGTACCCGCCTGGAGCGGTTGGGAATTGGTCGAGCAGTGCAACGAAGCGCAGCCCGGTGAACTTCACAGCGTTGATCAACGGGTCGGGTCCCTGTCCCGACGCCCAGAGCGCCATCGCTGCGAACTGCGTGATGTCGCCATCACCGGCAAGCACCTCCACGTCCGACACGGTCAACGTCATGAAGGAACTGTCGCCGCTGACTTCGCGTACGGCCGAATCGATCGAGCCGGCGACTGAGAGGTCCGCCCAGTCAACGAGTTCGGCGAGATCCGCGGCCGGCTGATAGTCGTAGGTTCGTTGACCCGAACGAAGCAGAGCGACGATCTCGTCGAGGTCCGCGGCGTTCTCGCATTCAATCAAGTCTGATTCTGCGGCCTGCGGAGCCGCTTCGGATGGTGTTGACGAAGTTGTTTCGCTGTCGGACGACGCTTCCTGCAATCCACACGCGGAAACGACGAGCAATAGCGCTACGAAGCGGGCACCGATTTCACCATGAACATTCGACGCTACGAGATCCAGGGAAGTTCCCGAGACCAACAGCCACGGTTGGCACCATGAGCAAGAACAAGGAAGGTGCGAAAGGCAAACCGTGAGGTCCTCCGACCCACGACAAACGCTCCAGCAAGCCAACAAGACGACCCCGACGGCGATTGTCGTTGCCGCTCATATCGACACGAGTCCAGTCGACACTGACGTGCCACATATCTACACGTACGGGATCAGCCAGGCACTCGATAATCCGCGTCGCCTCCACCGGATGCCGTGCACTGTCGAGACCGATCGTCGTGCCGGATCACGAGCGGGGGTTGTTGGTTCCGGCGTGAACGTTACGAGCGGCCTGAACATTCTGATCCCCTGCGCCTCATGGTTGGCCGGTCACTCAGACCAATGGCTTCAGACTCGTATGGTGGTTCGATGTCGACGCTTCGATCGATCGTGTTGTTCGCTGTTGCGGCGGTGGCCGAGATCGGTGGCGCGTGGCTGATCTGGCAAGGCGTGCGCGAGCATCGTGGTGTGGCTTGGGTCGGTGCCGGCATCGTCGCGCTGGCTGCGTACGGGTTCGTCGCGACGCTGCATCCCGACGCCAACTTCGGGCGGATCCTGGCCGCCTACGGCGGAATTTTCGTGGCCGGATCGCTGACTTGGGGACGATTGGTCGACGGATTCAAGCCGGATCGCTTCGATCTCGTCGGAGCAGGGATCTGCCTTGTCGGGGTCTCGGTGATCATGTACGCGCCCCGCTGAACGGAGTTGTTCGTTCCCTGGCGGCGCGGAGAACGGTCGATCATGTGCTCTCGGTCGGCGAGAAGATGTGGCAGATCTCGCCGGCGGTGCAATTTTCTGGGTCGAGTTGTCTGCTGCGATCGAGGAGTTGGGCGAGTTCGGATTCGAGTGTGGCAAGTTGGTGACGCCGTTCGCGAACCTCGGCAAGTTTGGTTTCGAGGAGTGAGTCGACGTGGCTGCATGGGGCAGTGCGGTCGTCGCGGAAGTGAATGACGCTCGCGATCTCTGCCAGCGTGAGTCCTGCGGCCTGAGCGGTGCGTATGAAACGGAGCCGGGCGAGGGTGGCGTCGTCGTAGACGCGATATCCGTTGGCGGTCCGCTCCGGCTCGGGCAGGAGCCCCTTGCGCTCGTAGAACCGAATCGTCCTCGTCGGTATCTCGAGCGCGTCTGCGAGTTGTCCGATCAACATGACCCGACACTACCCCTTGACCTTCTTCCGTGGGAGAAGGTCTACGGTCGTTCGTGTGAGCAATCAGAAGACATCAGCACTCGCCCCGTTCGCGGCTGTAGCAGGCCTGTTGGGCCTGTGTTGTGGGCTGCCACTGCTCGCGTCGGTCGGCGTCCTCGGCGCGGTTGCTGGGATTGGGCTGGGGAGCTGGCTCGTCGTCGCCTTCGCTGTTGCTGTCGTTGCGGTCGGAGTAGTGCGGTGGCGCCGAACGAGCGACACCTGCCCAGCACCAGAAGCAGACGTAGATCCGTCACCGCTGCGCAAGGACGCCGTCCTGTCACCCACTCGCACCTCTCCGAACGAAGAGGAATCATCATGAGCAGTTGTTGCGGCACCACCGAGGCCAGTGCCCACCCGTGCCCACAGTGTGGTCACGTCGGCCCGATCGTCGGCACCGCACCCGTGCGCCCCCATCTGCCCGACGCAGTCGACGGAGACTGGCAGCACTGCGCCAACGAGTCTTGTGAGGTCATCTTCCACCTCGGCATGGACACGGTCGATATGGACTCGGTGAGCACCCAAGTTGGGTTGAAGGCCACCGACAAGGAGACGCCGGTGTGTTTCTGTTTCGCCCACACCGCTGACGACCTGGCCGAGGACTACGCCGCGAACAACGGCGTCAGCGAGATCAAAGCATCCATCAAAGCTGCGGTCGCCAACGGCCAATGCGCATGCGAGCACCTGAACCCGCGCGGGAAGTGTTGCCTCGCGGACGTCCACCGGATACTCACGACCTTTGCCCGACCGACACCGGTCTCGTGAACACCGCAATGCGTGCAACGAACCATCACACTGAAACGAACCTGGAGCAACCACAATGAGCACTGACGGAACCAACTACGACCTCATCGTGATCGGCGCCGGAATGGCCGGCAACGCCGCCGCCAACAAGTGCGCGTCAGCGGGCTGGCGCGTGGCGATCGTCGACGAACTGCCCTACGGCGGCACGTGTGCACTGCGGGGTTGTGACCCGAAGAAGATCCTGCGGCGCGGTGCCGAGATCATCGACAGCGCCCGCCTCATGAGCGGCAAGGGGATCGACGCCGACGGCCTGCACATCAACTGGGCCGACCTGATGCAGCACAAACTCGGATTCACCGAACCCGTCCCGGCGAACATGGAACGCGGCCTCACCGGCAACGGCGTCGACACGATGCACGGCACCGCCACCTTCACCGGCACGAACAGCCTCGACATCGATGGCGTCAGCTACACCGCAGACCACTTCCTCATAGCAACCGGAGCACGTCCGCGGCCACTCGATTTTCCTGGTACCGACCATCTCATCGACAGCACCGCGTTCCTCGATCTGGTCGAGTTGCCCAAGCGAATTCTGTTCGTTGGTGGCGGGTTCATCTCCTTCGAATTCGCGCATATCGCCGCTCGAGCCGGCACTCGACCGACCATCATCGATCACGGTCCACGCCCATTGAAGGGATTCGATCCCGACCTTGTCGACCTCCTCGTCGATCGCAGCACTCAGGCTGGCATCGACACCCGGACCGACACCTCGATCGTGTCAGTCGAGGCCGACGGCAGCAGCTACCGGGTGACCGTGGAACGACACGGGGATCACACAACACTCGAAGCCGACCTGGTCGTGCACGGTGCCGGCCGGATCTCAGAACTCTCTCGGCTCGGCCTCGAAGCCGCAGGCGTCGAGTATGGCCCACGTGGTGTGGACGTTGCCGCGCACCTCCAAAGCATCACCAACCCCGCTGTGTACGCCGCTGGAGACTCAGCGGACACGCCTGGCATGCCGCTCACCCCGATTGCAGTGTTCGAAGGCAAGATCGCCGCGTCGAACATGCTGAAATCGGCGACGACCGTTCCCGACTACGGCGGTGTCGCGACCGCCGTGTTTACGATTCCCGAACTCGCTCGCGTGGGCATGCTCGAGTCCGAAGCTGTCGAGGCCGGGATCGACCTCGATGTCCGATACACCGACACGAGCGGCTGGTACTCCAACTACCGGATCGGCGAAACCACCGCAGCAGTCAAGATCCTCGTCGATACATCCAGCGACACGATCGTCGGTGCCCACATGCTCGGCCCCGAATACGGCGAACTCATCAACTTCTGCGCACTTGCCATCAAACTCGGCCTGACCACCCGACAACTCAAATCAATGACCCCCTCCTACCCCACGGTGACATCCGACCTCGGCTCCATGCTCTAACCAGTCGCAACAAAATCTTCGGAGTGCCTGCCGGAGGGGCGCATATCGACGGTGGTCGCGTTCCGCATGACCAGCTCTGGTGCGGCACTTCTTCCGCACCCGGAGGCGCACATAATGCTGGAACGGATCAGCGTTGACGAGTGGCACCTACAGCGGCTCGGAGGCGACCGTAGCGACGTCGTCCGGGGGCACCTCAACTCGCTCGTGATCCCGTATTTCCAACGACTCGACGCCAGAGAAGCCGAAACGAGATGACGTCACTCTGTGTGACGAACTGACCGTATTTGGGCCTCCGCCGGTGGCCACGTGCGGGCAGATCCGGGTGGCCGCCGACACATCGACGATGCGTGAACCAGGTCGCCCATCACGTGTGGAACGGACCGATCTCTGCGGGCAAGCTGGTGCTCCACAGCGGCAACAAGCGACTGCGTGTACGGCCGGATCATCTGTCGGTGAGAACAGCGTCATGCAATGCCTTCGATCGGTAGGAGAAGCGCCGACGAGCGGTTCTGAGTGAACGCCGTCAAGTCCCTGGTCAGCTCCGCTTCCTTCGCGTGGAGATTCCCGCTGGCATCGTTCGCGAGAGGATCTCCAAAGAAGCAGTGAAACGGCCTGCCGGTTTCACCCCCATTGGTTGAGGAGCCATGCCCGCCGGGCTGGCCGAGCAGTCGGGGTAGTCACCATGAGCGAGCAAGACGACAAGATGAATCCATCCGGGCGACCATCAGCATGCTGGGTTCGAATCGAAGCTGCCGCCGAGTGGCTCGGCCTTGGCGTGCGGTTCCTGCGACGGCTCGTGGCCGAGAAACGTATCCCCTATTCGAAGGTCGGCAAGTATCTGCTTTTCGATCTTAACGAACTCGATGTCTGGGTCCGGAGTCAACACATCGACTCGCTCAGCTGACGATCAGTCGTCAGATCCGATGACCGCCCTCGCTGGAGCGGTGTGACCGGCAATGCTCCTTTGAGGCCTGTTTGGCTGTGAAGCCAAACTTTTGTAGGCACGAGTCTCATTTGGTAGGGGGTCGTTGCGTCCGAAAGGTCTGTCGGCTGGTGTCGAGGTTGTCGCGGAACCGCAGCCGGGCAGCGCGGTGACGGACTGCCATCGGCACTGTTGCGTTGACGGATCGGGTGCGTGTCGTAGCGTGCCCGGGTGACTCGTCGTCGTCGTTGTCGCCGCTCTGAGTCTCTGTCGTTTGCGGGCTTCCGGTTCCCGCCGGACGTGGTCTTGTTGGCGGTGCGCTGGTACCTGCGCTACGGCCTGTCTTACCGCGATGTCGAAGAACTTCTCGCCGAACGCGGCATCGACGTCGATCACGTCACGATCGACCGCTGGGTGCAACGCTTCACTCCGCTGATCATCGAGGCGGCTCGGCCGCGCCGTCACAGTGTCGGTGATCGCTGGTTCGTCGATGAGACCTACGTCCGCGTCGGTGGCGTGTGGCGTGTGGCGGTACGTGTATCGAGCCGTCGATCAGCACGGCCAGGTCATTGAGGTTTCAGTGTCGAAGCGACGCAACGTTGCTGCCGCTACAAGGTTCTTCGAGACAATGTTGGCGGGCCGCGAACGTCCGAGAGAAGTCACGACGGATCTGGCTGCGCCGCTGCTGCGCGTGGTCAACGACCTTCTCCTGGAGGTACTCCATGACACGAGCCAATATGGGAACAATCCGATCGAGTGCGATCACGGCCGGCTCAAGGCGAGATTCCGGCCAATGCGCGACCTACAAACGGACCGGACCGCGACGGTCGTGATCTGCGGGCACGCATTCGTGCAGAATCTGCGGCGAGGTCACTACGAACTCGGAGTCGAAGCCCGACATGAGCGTCTACGTGTCGCGGCAGCCTTCGACGAACTGACCGCAATGATCTGACCGGACAGCCCACACGTCATCGGCTGGCCGCGCCCTTCGATCGATCAACGCAACAGTGCCCGGTGAGATCCGGGTCTGCAATAGGCGTGCATATCGTGCATGTGCCCATTGTCCTAACTCGCACTCTTAGGAAGCAGCCCCGGATCCTTGTACCGTTTTGGTACGCACGACGAAGTGATAACTCGTTGTTAATGTTGGCTGCGAGCCCCCTGAGATGGAGGAGACGACCACGTGACGACACTGGACGAGCGCCCACGATTCGAGGCGCAGCCGACCGAAGCAGCTGGCCACACCGAGGGCGGAGGCGGGGCATCTCTTGTGCGCAACGTGTTGTCCTGGGTCTGCACGACAGACCACAAACGTATTGGGATCATGTATGGGGCGGTGTCGATATTCTTCTTTGCGCTCGGGGGCTTCCAGGCGTTATTGATCCGGTTGCAACTTGCTCGGCCTGACGGACAAATTGTGAGCGCTGACGCGTACAACCAGTTGTTCACGATGCACGGGACGACCATGATCTTCCTGGTGGTCGTGCCGTTGAGCACAGCGGCATTCCCGAATTTCTTAGTTCCGCTGCAGATCGGGGCGCGAGATGTGGCGTTCCCCCGAATGAACGCGTTGAGCTTCTGGCTGTTCCTCGGTGGAGGCCTCATCATCAACTCCAGCTTCGTTCTGGGCGGCGCACCCGACGGCGGCTGGTTCATGTACGCACCGAACTCGTCCAACGAATTCTCGCCCACCGACGGCGTCACCTACTGGGCGCTGGGTCTACTCGTTGCCGGCGTCGCCTCGATCATCGGCGCCATCAACCTCATCGTGACCATCTTGAATCTACGTGCCCCAGGTATGACGATGATGAAAATGCCGATCTTCACCTGGATGGCCCTCGTGACGTCGCTCCTGGTGTTGTTCGCCCTCACCGTTCTCTCCGTTGCGCTGTATCTCCTCGTTGCGCAACGCCGCTTCGGCGCAACGTTCTTCTCAGTTGAGGATGGTGCCGACCCACTGCTGTGGCAGCACCTCTTCTGGCTGTTCGGACACCCCGAGGTGTACCTGATGATCTTGCCGAGCTTTGGCATCATCTCTGAGATACTTCCCACGTTTTCCCGCAAGCCGCTCTTCGGCTACCCGTTCATCGTCTTTTCCGGTGCAGCGATCGGATTTCTCGGTTGGGGTGTGTGGGCGCACCACATGTTCGTATCGGGGCTCGGGCCAATATCGGTCGCGGTCTTCTCGATCTCAACGATGGTGATTGCGATACCAACCGGCGTCAAGATCATCAACTGGGTGATGACAATGTGGGGCGGGAAGATCTGGTTCTCTGTGCCGATGCTCTTTGCGATCGGGGAGATATCGATGTTCACCCTCGGTGGGCTCTCCGGCGTCACTCACGCTGCCGCTCCGTCGAACGCCCAGCAGACCGACACGTATTACGTGGTAGCGCACTTCCACTACGTACTGTTCGGCGGTGCACTGTTCGGACTCGTCGCGGGTCTCTACTACTGGTGGCCGAAGATGTTCGGTCGGACGCTCAACGACAGCCTGGGCTACTGGCACTTCTGGTTGATGCTGATTGGATTCAACCTGACGTTCGGTCCTCAGCACGTGTTGGGATTGCAGGGCCAACCCCGCCGCATGTACATCTACTCCGAGTCCAGGGTCGGTGAAGGATTCTTCAACCTCGCGTTCTGGAACCTGGTGTCGACGATCGGAGCATTCGTGATCGCGGTCAGCTTCCTTGTGTTCCTTGCGAACATGATCGTTTCTCGTCATTCCTACACATCAGACCCCGACCCTTGGAACGCCCGCTCACTCGAGTGGATGACGGCCACGCCAGCACCGGAGTGGAACTTCTCACACGCGCCGACGGTCCACGCGCTCGACGAGCTGTGGTATCGCAAAGTCGAAGAAGACGACGAGGGAAACATCGTCCAGCAGCGAACCGGTGCCGACATCGTCGCTGAGACCGAAGACACCGATGTGGGTCGGCAGATCGTGCTCCCGTTGCCGACTTACAAACCACTGGCCCTCGCCACCGGGATGACAATTGCAGCATATGGAATCGTCGCTTCACTGTGGATCTCGGTGATCGGCATCATCATCCTGCTGTACGCGCTCGGATCGTGGTTGCTGTCACCCTGTTTCCCGAATGCCGAGCCACAACACGAGCCCGATCGCCAGGAGCCAACCAAACTCCCCAGCCAGCGTTGAGCTGCCGGCTGCGGTCCGTGTCGGCAGCCGTTCCCGCGAAACCGTTCACCATCGCTCTGCGTTGCTCACCGACCTCGGGCGAGACGCCCGGTGCGCTGCCGCGTTCGGCCAGTGGCTCTTCAACATCGCGGTACGACAAGCCGTAGCGGAGACACCAGCGCACCGCCAGCAAGACCACGTCGGGCCCGAACCGCAAGCCCGCAAACGACGAAGAAACAAAGCGACGACCCCGACGACGGATCACCAGGGCACGCGCTGCGACCCGCAACCGATCCGTCAACGCAACAGTGCCCCCTGCTCAGCCTTGACCGTTGGCCTCGGCCGCTCTCTGCTCGCGCAGCAAGGGGATGAGGCCGCCCGCCAGGAGCATCTCGACCTGCCGCTTCGAGAGGCGGTGGCCCGCGACATAGTCCTCATTGCGAGTCTCATTGTGCACGGTGATCTCGGTTCCGGCGACGAGGGCTTGGCGGATGCCTGCCAGCACCAGGACGTCGCCGCGCTGAATGCGGTCGTGATCGGGCGCGTCTGCGAATTCGATGGCGAGTACACCGAAATTAGTGAGGTTCTGCCAGTGGATGCGTGCGAATGAGACGGCCAGCACCGCGCGCAGTCCGAGGAAGCGCGGGGTGATTG
>Ga0209491_10006725_pt1 | contig 15677 bp, 13 predicted proteins | sample BON02_FD_187213 | JGI IMG/M metagenome (GOLD analysis project Ga0209491, IMG submission 187213) | Freshwater microbial communities from Lake Bonney liftoff mats and glacier meltwater in Antarctica - BON-02 (SPAdes) (version 2) | ecosystem: Environmental > Aquatic > Freshwater > Ice > Glacier...
TACTGAGAACTATGATTACTGAGAACAATTTTATTAGTCTATAATAGGGTCGGGCTGATTAACAAAATTAAAAGTGTCTTAAATATCATATCAAAGGTTTTTAATATTGTACTCGTTTTGCGTTTGTGAAACGTACATTTATATTTTACTGCACGTGTGTTTGGCCGTGCGATTTCTCCATTCCTAGCCAGTCCCCACACGGTCACACCCCTAGGTACCTACTGTGTGACGACAAAACAACAAAAAAAAAAAAACCTGCGGCTGTGAACTTGTGATCTTCCCCGTCATTGCAATCAATGATTTATGTTTTGTGAAGTGTCATGATTGTGTCAATGGTAATACAAGACGATTTAACCAGAACTCAGGCCGCAACTGGTTTTGTCAGTACCAGGAAATAAAGTATACAATAAAAGTAACAATATGTATATGTGTATGTGTATGTAAAGGAGAGACAAGGAGAGACGAGAAACAGCGGACGAGATTCAAAGTCACAATGACTCAGGTGGAGTCTCAGAGTCAGAAAACAAGAAACAAGAAAAGACATTGAAGGTAATGTGTTTCATTGATTCAAAAAAAAAAGCGCCAAGCGCATTGTCTTGCCACGTTTTACCTCCCACTCCCACACCTGCGGCGTACCGCCTCCCAGTCCCACACCTACCTGGACTAGGCCAGATTACTTGGTGAATCGTGAGCTGACAAAATATGAGGGGTCGAAATTTTTACGGAAATCGAGAAATAGTTGTGTTGTGAACAGTAGGGGTGTGGGAGCACACGGACAGTTGACTCGGGGCTCAAATGGGCTCAGTCCTGAAACCAATACAAACGCTCAAAGAATACTACCCCTTGGTACCAAATTGTTGGAGCTTCCCGCACAGTTTCTAATAGGGAGTCCCCGTACCCTCATCGCACTCCAAACGCCACGAACAAGTCGATTGTCCACTTTTTACTATTGCCAGGTAGTCAATGGAGCTTTACTGAGATTGTTGAGTACGTATATTTTAGTCTAATGTAGAGTCGAGGTTAATTAAAATATAAAATTGAGTAAAATTTTGTACCATTGGCAATTATCAATGGTCTCATTCCGTTTTTGTGAAACATGTTTACTACACATCAAACCATTCGTGGTCAACAAGAGTGCGATTTTTCCATTCTTGGGCGGATTGTAAGGATGGAGAAATCGCACTTTGGCCATCCACGAACGGGTAAATAGCCGATTTTTAGCCTGGTAGTCTTTTTATCTTTACTCCAGATTACTGGGTATAAATACTTTAGCCTACCATCACCTCACTATGAATTAAGACATAAAAATGAGTAAAACATTGTAACACTGGTTCTTATCATTGGCCTCATTTCGTTTTTGTGAAACATAATATTTACATTTTACCACACGCGTATTCGGCCACAGTCAGATTTCTCCATCCTTGGGCGGATTTCTTTGTGCCACAGTGGGGATGATTGTCACAAATCCGTCCGAGCCCACAAGGGAGTGTGGGCTCGGAAATCGGGAGAATCCCTCTGAACCCACAACGCCCCTCCTGAGCCCGCAGTACGGAAAAGCGGAGGCGAGTGAAATAAGTAATACCTTTTGTTGACTTATCTTTTCTGATTTTTGATCAGGGGCTACGAGATATGATTGACTGGATTTTTGTGATTTTTAATCAGGAGCCACGAGATATGATTGACTTAAATTTTGTGATTTTTCATCAGGGGCCACGAGATACGGAAATTTAAGTCAACAAAACATATAACTTATTTTACTCGACTGTAATTTTCCGTACTGTGGGCTCGGGAGGGGCGTTGTGGGTTCAGAAGGATTCTCCTGATTTCAGAGCCCACACCCACTTGTGGGCTCAGACAAATTTGTTCCTAAGACTCATTCCACACTGAAACTCGAGAAAAGCAAATGTCCGAAAAGCGCGATGCCTGTTCCGGACAGATCTCGAGATTATTGAGGTGTTCGCGACCGTGTTTTTAGTTTTTGGAATTTACTTGATTTTTCAGAACGTAAACGAACCAACCTATTTTCGGTTCTTCTGGATTGCTCAATTCCAGAGCAATCATTCTTTCAAACCAGGTTTTTGATCATCCACGCCGAATCCATTCTAATCTAATTTGTCGCACCCGCGCGCTAATGCGGTGTTGGTGGCGGACAGACCCATGTATGCAGTTGGATGCAAATGTTGGACTTCATAATAGCACTGTACATGTATTCCAAATTCATTGATGCATCAAACGTGCAAATATGCAGTGTATGTGCTGAACACCCTTCATTTCAGCGACCATCAATCCTTGGTTGTTCGTATTTGGATCTGCAGAGATAGCGCAGAAAGATAGGTGTTGTGTGCAGATGTTAGACACCAGAACTGCACCGCATGCCTATACCGGGTTCAATAGTGCATTCAATGTGCAGATATACATTGTATGAAGCGACCACCTTTTGGTTAAGCGTCCATGATTCATATTTCAATGGCGCTGAGCGCAGGTCCAGAAACTTACGGACCAGATATGGAGAAAAAAAGCCAGGAGTTGGATTGAGATGCTCAGATGTCATACATGCATTTCTGTTCTCTGCCATCAGTGAGAGTAATTCCTGTTGCCAACACTTTTCAATCCCCAAAATCACCTTGGTGTCATTGGCGCCTGATGACAGGAATTTGAAAAGGCCAGGGGCACGCTGTGGATGGTGCCTACACTGTCTGCTTGCAGGAATGCCCCACTCATTCACATTTTGATGGCCTCCAAGTTCTGTCCGCTGCTATTCTTCCACCCTGTATGAATTCACTTTGTGCATCCTTGGTCTGGCGCTGGCGACCCATCAGATTTGAACGAATACATGTCATACTCATCACAGACTGCGTGCATACGACACGTGCACCCTCAAGATGAGGCGCATCAAACTACCCGCGGGTTGCCTGAGCTACGAGCACTCCTTCCCACCTCCTGCGTACAGGTTCTGTCCCCAACCTTCATCACAGACCTTCAACGCTGTTCAGAGGCAACTTTTCGTGTTCCTACGTTTTTAATCTTCGGAGATATATCTCTGGAGATATGGTACAAGGATTCAAACTCAGAAATCAAGCATAGTCAATATGGGAACCCAAAACTACCAAAAGTGATCCAGGTTCAATGGAAACTTCATGTCCAGAAAAGGAGAAAATGTCCAGAACAGGACTGGAATTCTGGTTGTCTGGAAAGTTGTTGAAAGTTGTACAACAACAACTTTCCAGACAACTCTGTTTCCGGACAAATCCCTTAAATTTGTCCTTAAAAGCATTTGTCTGAAATTGTCACATCTAGAGATCTGTAGTACCAATATTTAAAAAATGTCCGAAAAACGACGAAACAAGTTCAGTGTGGAATGAGTCTAAGTTGATTGTCCCCACTGCACCAAGAATGGAGAAATCATCTGGCCGTCCACGAAAGGGCTTTTCCTGAGTAACTACCTGCCTACGCAAAGTCAAGCATTGTATCACAGCGCCTCTTCGAGTCCCTCAGCTCACTGTCCCTCCTCTGGCTTTGACAGTGTCAACGAGGAAGCTGATGTTCACGCGAATGCCACCGTCGTAGACAGGCATGTCAATGTCCGTGCGAGCGCTGTGATGACTGATGACAACGACGACAGTGCCAATGTCGGTAATTTGCATGACAATCTCATCGAAATCCTCGGCGCTTCATCCAGGGTCGCAACTCCTCTCGACCTTGATCTCGCTTTTGGCGCTGTCGACGTCACTGACAGCCTCTCATGCACTTCACTACTCTCTCCACTCTCCCACCTCTCACCTCCCATCGCCTCTCCTCCTTCTTCTGCTGCTGCTGGGGAGCCCATCTGAGATCCAGGAGTTTTCACTATCATAATCATCTTTTTCCCCCATTGGTGGTTGTCTTATAATAAACTTTTCTATCTCTCTTCCTGAGAGGTACCAGAGTACCAAAGTACCAGGTACCAGATTGAGGTACCAGATCGAGGTACCAGGTTGCATTAGTTCTGTCAGAACCCCCCAAACAGAAACCCCTGATGCAATATTCAAATCTTCAGCACCAATTCAGCATTTAAAGTTTTTAATTTCAGTGCGCAAACAAGCGCAAATGAATTGACCTGAACTATCACCTAAAGATCTACATTGTCATTGGGTTGAACCCGGCGCAAGAATGCCATGTTGATGGGTGTAGATGGGTTGGTATGCGTGTCCACGCAACGGGATCATTTTGATCACAGTGTTGGGTTTGACATTGACACCAATTCTGACAACAACCAACCTCTTCTTGGTACCATGTCCACCACCACCAAGTTCCCAGGTGCCCACACATTTCGCGTGAATCTCGACACCAGTTTCGAACGCGATGGCCACGAGATGGGTGAAGTTTCGTCTGTATGACCATTAGGAGGTGCATCTGGTGTGCCTCTGCGTTCCAGGTTGGCATACAATACAGCAGGTCCTAGTGTGCTGGTGTCACGTCACAAGTCTGTCACCCCATCGCGTTCTGTTGTCAACCTGACTAAAGACTCACCCTCCATGACCAACATCACGAAATCACCCAGCAAATCTCCAGCTAAAAAGCGCAGTCGAGTTGCCGTGCCCGCAGTGCCACTTGGATTGATGTCCACAGGCGTTTTTGCAAATCCGCCACAACACGTTGTTAGTGTGCACGCATCACCACAACACACGTCAGCCACAACACGTTGTTAGTGTGCACGCGTCGCTGCCAGTCCCTTGCCAAAGTGCAGGGGTTCAGAGGAGGCGTCCATGCCAGCTGTATGTTGTGGGGAATGCATGGGCCGAGATGGTCTGTGTCGGATTTTTGGTGGGATTGGGTCCCACTGCTTGGAACACCGTTGGAAGCACGTTACATTTCCAACAGCCTGATTGACAAGCAGTGACGCTTCAAATGGTCCCCTGAACCAGCGGGTCTGCGTTCTGGACATTGTGCTATGTCCCACACACGTCTCTCTTTTCATCGTGCATCGCTGAAAATGTGTTTGCGCTTGTTCGCGCACTGAAGTTAAAATCGTTAAATGCAGAATTGGTACTGAAAATTTGAATATTGCATTAGGGGTTTCTGTTCGGGGGGGTTCTGACAGAACTGTTCAGTCTGGTACCTCGATCTGGTACCTCAATCTGGTACCTGGTACTTTGGTACTCTGGTACTTATCAGGAATAAAATCCGTCCACGAACCTTCGGAGCCTTCTTTCTTCTTTTTCCGAAACATAATAACAAAAACCAAAAACCTAATAGACACCTGTGTTATGGTGTCCACCACTTGTATGTGTCTCTGATGTAATGGAGTCATTAGATGTGTGGCAGCATAACAAACCATAAACCAAAAGTGTCTATTGATGTACTCACCCCTCCTCATATCCTTATCCTCTGATTCCTTTTGTATCTCCACTTTGTATTCTGTACATCCACCATTGTCCAGACTGGAATCAAAATAACTTATAATAGTAATTCACATGTTTAACATGACTTGTGTCGAAATCATTAGTTTTTTTGTCCCGAATTAGATTGGTTGGGTGGGTATGGTGATGAGACATATGTGATGTTTGGTAATACGTTGGTGTTGTGGGGGTAGAGTGTTATCAATCCTGGCGTTTCGTCGGGAGTCACTTCCAACTCTACGGTACGTCCCCAATGATACTGAAGTGGCCTTGGGTATGACCTTGCTGGAATTGCACTACGTCCTACAAGTTTTCTGTGTCTGTCAAGAAGATGGGGGAGGGGTGAACCAGGGGAGCTAGCGACATAGTGAAATCGGAGATTTCTGGAGAAGATCCCAGGGCAGCTGGAGTCCTCGTTTCTAATCTTCCTCATCCTCGGGTCAATAAAACAAAGCAACACACACACACTACAATCAAAATAACATATAATAGTAATCCACATGCTTAGTATAAACAATGAAATGTCCAAATCAAACATTGAATTTATTACCACTTAATATAAGCCATGAATACATAGAAACATGACTAAAATCAAAATAAATTGTCATAGTAATCTACATAATAATCATGCTTGACATAAACAATGTGTACAATCAAAACTTAATCTCCTATGATTGATTTGTGTTTTGTTCTATTCCTCGTTTGTTTGTATGTCTCCGTATGCGAATGTCTACTTCAAAGCAATATGCGAATGTATACGTCAATCAATATTCATAGGTCCGAGGTCCATTGCGGGAGTGCTGTTCGATTCAGCCAGGCGCTTCTGGGTTCCTTGTTGATACACCTCCATCTGTGTGCGTTTCGGCTGTACTCGGTCTAGGACCCAGACCGGGTCTTCGAAACCCAAGAAAGAAAGAAAGAAAAGACAGTCTTTTGGGTCCTAGGTGGTTAATCGGGTGCCCACCATCCGCTTAATCCAGTGATTAGGTTGAGTCTTTAAACCCCAAGAAAGAAAGAAAGGAAAGACCCTTACCATGGCGTACTATTGGTGCCAGTGAATTCAGCTTTACTGAGATTACTGAGAACAATTGTATTAGTCTATAATAGGATCAGGCTGTTTTACAATATTAAAAGTGTCTAAGATATCGTATCAAAGGTTCTTAATATTGTACTCGTTTGGCGTTTGTGAAACGTACAATTACATTTTACTACACGTGTGTTCGGCCGTGCGATTTCTCCATTCTTAGGCGGTGCCCGTACAGTGACGCCCCTAGGTACCTGCTGTGTGGTGACAAAACAACAACAACAACACCCTGCGGCCGTGACCTTGTGACCTTCCCCGAAGGACCCAATCAATGCAATCAATGATTTATGTTTTGTGAAGTGTCACGATTGTGTCAATGGTAATAAGAGACAATTCAACCAGAACTCAGGGCGCAACTGGTTTTGTCAGTACCAGGAAATAAAGTATACAATAATAGTAACAATATGTATATGTCTCACATAGTATGTGTATGCATGGAGAGGGAAAAAGAGAGACGAGAAACAGTGGGCGAGAGTCAAAGTCACAATGACTCAGATGAAGTCTCAGAGTCAGAAAACAAGAGACAAGAAACGACAAAAAGGTAATGTGTTTCATTGATTCAAAAAAAATCACGCCAAGCGCATTGTCTTGCCACGTTTTACCTCCCACCCCCACACCTGCGACCACACCTCGTGGAGATAGACCAACTCCTCCATGTTGTCACACGTGAGACATGAACATTTCTCTGTCATTACGATAATTGCGGTGGAAAACAAGCGCCTGGGCTCAACGGGTGCCGTGGAAAACAAGCGCTGCTGGACTTGGTGAAGTTGCAGGAATGATATCAAGTACATACCTCACCAAGACATTCAATCAAGGGAAAAGGTGCACAGTACCGCGACGCCACTCGTCGAGAGGATTCTAGTCCTTGGGAAAGGGGACATTGCGAGTCTGTCATATCTTGATCTCCCTGTCATTGATCTCTGCGCTTGAGAGGCTGAGAGAATTCACAGTACCAGTGGCAGAGGTTGTGAGCAAGAAATCATTGACATCTTGGATTGAGTTGTTGACGTCAGTTGATCCATCTGAATTCTTGACCCCATGAATCACAACAATGACCATACAGCCGTAATGGAGTGCCCAGCCTTGATCATGTTAATGCACTTCTGAGCTTTCTTAGTACTGTTCACCACCTGTGACAGTTCCTGATGTACTTGTAGTGCCACCTGTGTGGCAGCAAAACAAAACAAAAATTGATCAGGAGGTTCGGGAAAGCAGTTGAGGTCTGGCATATTGCGAGGATCGAGAATCATGCCAAGTTGCAACTTGTTCCTGAAGAAGATTGGTTCGCAAGGTTAGTTAGGTTACAACTTCTTTGAAAATACACACAGTCAAAAGCAGTTCGTGACTTTTTGGGCATGTCGTGTCTTGGAAAGTGCTGTGCCCCACCCCGAACCATTTGTATGTTTGTTGTCTGGCAGCAGCGGGTGACTTCCATCCTTAGCCTCTGGGTCGCAGGTTCTGTCAAGTTTTATCTTATTTTTGTCAAGAAGCAAATCTTCATGTTCGTGGTTTGTGGTCAAAAGTTGACTAAACACCTGTATGACAAAAAAATACTCAAAGAATCTCGCGCCATTTAGTACGAAAAACCAGATATGAGGTTAGTATCTGTCCTGTCAGATGATTTAGTAAAGGAAGTAATACCGGCTTCTCATGCCATATAAAAACCGGCTGTAATTTGCCGGTCACGGTTTGTATCACTAAGACAGAGTGTGACTGAGAACTGAGGTCACGAGTCATGGGACACGTGAGCAATGGCACGTCTCTCGTGATACAATTTCAGAGATGGGGCTGGAGAACGCACTGTTGTTCCTCCCAAACTGGCTGCTGCTGGGCTCCTTTTTCCGACCCTTGGGTTTTTTTTGGTTGTTGTTGTTATGCCTGGCGCCACGCAACTAGCCATCCAATTATAGCAGGAACGCACACAGGTGTTGTGCAGTAATAAGGAAGCCCAGAAGCGCCTGGCTCGAAGACACTGTGACTCCTGCCATGGACCTTGGACACATGAATGTTGTTGTGAAGTGATGTATTTTTATGTTGGTAGTGTAGTTAGGATGTGGAATATTGTTTTGAAGAGATGTCTTTGTATGTTGTGTTGTGTCTTGTTTTGTGTTTTGTGTCTATATTGGGTTTTTTTTTGGATATTTTTCCTCCTTTGTTTTTCCTTCTTTCTTGAGTTCATTAAATGTGTATGTGGGTTGCGATGGATGTGTTGTGGGCAAGGTGTATCATACTATGTAGAATGTACAAACGTGGTAAAGAAGTAGCAAGGGTCAGACTGTGACAACCAGGACTATCAGGGGCGCCGAGGTTGGCTGTTGTATCAATAACAACGATGATTGACTCCTAACATGGGTTCTGTTTGTGGGGAACCAGCCGCCTGCACGACGCTGTCCTCCCGTTGTTTGAGGGGATGCAGCAGTGTACCTAGCGCTGCCCTCCCTTCTTCTCCTTCTTCACCTCCGGCGGGTACTCTGTTGTTGCTCGCCTGCCCCTCGGAAGAGCATCGTCGAGGCAGACCCGCTTGCCCCTTGAAGAGTGAAGACGGGCCTGGTTGTCCCTCCTGTACCCCCACACGCACGGCCCCGGAAGACACGTACTGAGACTGGGTTTTGAAACACAAGCGGCAGCCTTGCTGTCTGCCTGTTTTTACCCCAAACGAACACGATGAAAACTCTTTAGTCGACCGCAACAACGACTACGATCTTAGGAGTATCCTAACATCACATGGCCTGATGTTAGTTCGTGACTCGCTGTCACAATGTACAAGTGACTGAACCCTGACAATCACTTGTTACATTCTCACACTCACAATTCAACCCATTCATCTTGGAAATGGGACTAGTTTCTAAGACTTTACTGACCCCCAATCATGAGAAGTATGGAACGAATGAACATACAATTTTTTGGTGAAGGAAAACAATTAAAAATCAATTGTTCAAAACCTTGCCTAAATATCACATCATACACAAATAATATGTAACAAACAAGACAACATGTAACATGCTAACAAGGTCCATGACCTAATCAACAACACCGCTTGGCAGGCCCATCCTGCGACCTTGTGTCAATGCTACCCCTGGCGTCTTGTAGCCCTTGGTGGCGCGTTTTGGCGTGGACGCCCGTGCTTTAAACGTCGATGGCCTTGCGTCGAATGCCTTGACTAACTCGGGAACATCTGACATTAAGATGTCCCAATGAACCCAAAAAAATTGAGACTGATTGTAGCCCTTCCATTCCACCCACAATTCTGCCTGCCCTTTGTGAATCCTGGCGTTAGAAATCCGACACACCTCATATCGAGCCACCCCCCCATCTGAAATCAAAGGTTCTGGTCACCCATCCGCGTCTCTGAAACACGAATCCCTCTCTTCATAGAACTTAAGACATTAAATATTGACTTTACAATGTGCTTTACCAAACGTCTCTGGCAGTTCTAACGTGACGGCGGCCCTATCCGCGGACAACACTTCAAAAGACCCAAACCATCAAGCAGAGAGTTTGTACGGGATATCAATAGGAGTGTATTAGAGTCCATCCACACCTTGTCACCTGCCACCACTTTGGATGCCACCGAGCGTTTCTCCAGTAAATGTCCCAGGCGTACCTGTGAGGCAGTCATGTGATCAGCAGCGGTCTTGTATCTATTTTCCATCCGCTCCACGAAGGACACAGCCTCTGCGTCCTCTGTGTTGTCTTGTGGTGCAGATAGGCCCATAGTCAATGGTACTCGAGGCGGCAAACTGTGTGCGAATTCAAATGGACTTACCTTTGTAGCTGTACTCACGTGCGTGTTGAGACCAAAGGTAACGTGCGACAAGATGGCATCCCACTCATTGTATTGAACCACTGTGGCCACTGCTGCCCGTGAAGCCTCCAAGACCTGTTGATTTGCACGTTCTGCGGGATCAGATTGAGGATTGTAACTAGACGTGAATCGCAATTTCGTACCACATAAGTTCCAGAGGGACTGTCATAGAGAACTCACAAACTTAATATCATTATCAATTGTCAGATGTAGTGGCAACCCGAACCTGCAACATATCTCCCAAAATGTCATTAGTGCCAACGCTTCAGAAGACATTTGTCCCTCCTTTGCAGCTGCTGCAACAATCATTTTTCAGGTGTGATCCACCCATGTGACAATCCAGGTGTGTCCACTCTTAGTAGCCGACAGCAGACCTATGAGATCCATAGCCTAACTGGTGAATGGTTGCAGCGGAATCGAAGAGAAGGACTCTGCACCCATTCGCAACTGATTCGAACTTTTGGAAGCAGCACACACTGCACATGAGCGCACGAAATGCGCCACATCCGCAAACAGATTAGGTCAGTAGTATGCATAGGTAACAGCTGCGTATGTCTGATCAATGCCAGGGTGCCCTGCAAGTATGCTATCCCCGTGAGCAGCGCGCAATACTGCCTCTCTGCTGGCCCCTGACACGCAAAAGCGAGCCCAGACATCCTCTGGGCGTTGGTAGCACAACACATTGTTGAAATCGAGGAAGAAATTCCGAAAGAAGTTGTTGTCTGAATCCTTGACTGACTCAAGAACCCCACTCAGGAAACCATCAGTGGGCACAGCCAACTTGAGGTCATCTGTGAGAGAGAACTGTTCTGTAGTGGACTGAAGAGACATGATGTACCCACCGCTCTGTAAGACAGGGCTCCGTCGTGCTGGGAAAATAGAGCCAACTCCACCCCGTGACCAAACCCCAAAATGTCCCAAACTCTTAAAGTGTGGCCTATGCCATGCATGTCTATCTGACGTGCTACACACGTCATGTCAGGAGGTTCCGAGTCACTGGAGTCTCTGAGGATGGATAGGATTGATTGCCTGACCACCTCCATAGTCACTGCACCTGTCTGCACCTCTGCAGCCCAGAGTCCTGAGACCCTATTTCGTTCCCGTACTGTTGCCTGACCTTTCCACACAGGCAACACCAAGACCTAGGGTGTTGGGCATAGCTGCAAGCCGTGCAATGATGAATATTTGACGTGCAAAACATCACCAGCATATTGATAGGAGATAACGGCAATGTGGATTCCCATGGGCGTGACAGGAAGTCTGGGACTACATTCTCCGGACCAGGCATACTTAATTTCTGTAAAGTTATAATCCGCGAAGAACTCACACAATCTAAGGAGTCGCTGTGACAGTGCCTTCTGTGTGAACAGATATTTCAAACTGTTGTGGTCAGAGTAAATTTGGAAGGGGACCCCCAACAATACAGTGCGCCATGTAGTCAAGACCATCTGAGCAGCCAAGGCTTCCACGTTGCGAGCGTTGTAGTGATACTGCGCACCTGACAGTTTTCGAGACATGAATACCACGGGCCTGTGTGCAGATTCACCTGGTTGCTATTGCAAGAGGACTGCGCCCACTGCGATCTGACTTGTATCAATGTGAACTGCGGTACGGAGCAGTGGATCAACGTGTCGAAGCACAGGTGCAGATGTAAGCGTGGTTTTGAGCTTGTTGAAGGCCGTATCACATTCAACAGACCACGCAATCCTGCGCGTGCCTGGATCTGAAGCTTTCAGCAAATCTGTAAGGGGGGCTGCCATCTCAGGAAAAGATGGGATGAAGGTACGAAAGAAATTCGCCATACCTAAAAACGAACGCAGATGTTTCGCTGTCTTGGGCGCTGGCCATTCCACAACAGCTACCACCTTGGACTCAGTGGTTGACCAACCCTCTGCCGAGATATTAAATCCCAAGAACTTCATGTGTGTATGAAAGAGTTCAGTCTTAGAGCCTTTAATCAGGAGCTCATGTTCCCGCAGAGTGTCCAACACTGCTGTCAATTTCACCAAGTGCTCTGCCAGATGGTCTCATTCAGTACATATCAGCAGACTGTCAAAGTAGCACACACAGTACTCTGCAGCAATATGATTGTGCAAGATGTCATATATGAGGCGCTGGAAATAGCTTGGTGTATTTGACAGGCCAAAGGGACAAGTGACCCATTTGTACTGTCCCCCAGGGTTGACAAATGCTGTTTTGTGCTGATCCCCTTCTCGAATGCGCAGCTGATGGAACCCACTGTGCAAATCGAGTTTGGAGAACATTTTGCAACCTCTGGTTCATGCAACGAGGTCTGTGGCCACCAGGATTGGGTAGCAATCACGCAGAGTTTGATAATTCAACTTTTGATAATCAATACACAAGCGCAGTTTCCCATCCTTTTTGGGAATAAACAACACTGGGCCGCCATACAAACTCTTACTTCGACTGATTATACCTGTTCTCTCGAGGACTGCAATCTGTCTGTTCAACTCTGGCAAGTGTTGCGGCGCCACCTGGTATGGCCGACCAGCCTGTGGACGTGCTCCTTCCATTTCTGTGATATCAAGATCCCAGTGTCAGCACGGTGTGGTGTCAAGCGCAGCATTTCGCGAGTCTCGAAAACCGTGAGTTCATACCCTCCCAAGATCCCCACGATGGCATCCTGTTTTTGTAGGGACAGATGACTCAACTGTTCTCGAACGCCAGCCTCCACAAAATCGAACGAGCGTTCGCCGGGTGCAACTAGTCCTGGAATGGTCATGTCCACCAGGTTTTCCAGTTCTGTATCCTCGGGTAGTTCTTTGGCCACATCCCCAATCATGTGTATGCCTGGGCGTCTGAATTCACCATTTTGGAAGTGGCGCGCCTCTTGCCAGCGGCTCCTGGCTCCCATAAGTGGTGACTGGTAGTCCTCCATCCCGAGTGTTGACTCTCACGAGATTGACCCGTCAAGTCCCAATTGATCTGACATTGTCTGACTGGTGAGGGGCTGATGTTTGATGCCAGAGTCCACAAGGACCCGAGATTTCAACCACTAGGGCCTGTGTGCCACTGTTGTTCACACTATGGCTGCAAACATACTTGGAACGTGCGGTCCTGTGGGATCATGAACCAACATTGATTTGCGCACACCTGAGGTGTGCTGGGCAGGAGAGACCTGGTGAACCTGTCTTGTGACAGTTGCCAGGTTGGGTGATGGTTCCCACCGCGCGAGAGCAGCACAGATTCTCCTGTGCTCGTTCTCAATCTGTTGCAAAAACAGTGCCACTTGTGTGCTGACCTCCTCTGATGAGACGTATATTTTTAATAACGCTCACTCCCGTAGTGGAAAATTGGTTACTTTTTGGATTACAAAAAAATAACAAAGTGATCGATTTTGACATTTTTTTGGCATGACCTGACCCCCCCCGGGCCCCCAGTTCCACCTTGCGAATGCGATTTTAGGAGGGTCACCTGGCATGTTGACTTGACAAGTTGACTTGACAAGCTGTCAACAAGCCCTTGCAACCTTGCAAGTTCTTTTGGCTATCACATCAGTGGCCAGAACTGTCATAACACACTCTACACTGCACACATTTGCACCCCACCAATTGTGTACATTGTGAATTCTGCCAATTGTCTCCCGTAGTATGAAAAGACGCACACGATTCACACTGACAGTGTATGAATTCGCACTGCGGACAAGAAGTGTCACACGGTAATGTTTCCAGGTTGCCCGCATGAGCTGCCTGCCATCGGCTCCAGAGAGCCAGCAAGTGTGGTGCCTCTAAAACTGAGGTGGAAGATTCAGTCAATTGACTTTCACAAAGTGCTGTGTGAAGTGGAGACACGCAAACATCTAAAGACACACTATGCGCAGGAACCGGACCAGACACAGGAGATGCTGCAGACACCAGACAAGACTCAGTTTGTTTAATAGGATCCAAAAAATGACGCTGTGTTGTTGTCACCAATGACTGAAGAGCCCCCATCCCCACTTCCACATGCGCTGCACTGTCAGATGTCGTGACCTCATCTTCCAGAGGGTATCCAGCGCCCTCGAAATAATCACCTGACAGTGAATGTGGCGCACGGTCAACAATCCCCTCCATTTCCTTGGTGTCCTCAATAATGACAGTCAGAGAACCAGGTTTGTACGGCGCACACGGCCGTAATGTTCAGAAAGCAAAGTTACCTGTAACTGACGCCACCTCCCCCTCCAGCGTGACTGTGAAAGGGTTTAGAACCATGCATCAATAGCAGTGATGATTGACTCTGAACACGGGTTCTGTTTGTGGGGAACCAGCCGCCTGCACGACGCTATCCTCCCGTTGTTTGAGGGGATGCAGCAGTGTACCCAGCGCTGCCCTCCCTTCTGCTCCTTCTCCGCCTCCGGCGGGTACTCCGTTGTTGTTCGCCTGCCCCTCGGAAGAGCAGCGTCGAGGCAGACCCGCTTGCCCCCTGAAGAGCAAAGACGGGCCTGGTTGTCCCTCCTGTACCCCAACACGCACGGCCCCGGAAGACACATGCTGAGACTGGGTTTTGAAAGACAAGCGGCAGCCTTGCTGTCTGCCTGTTTTCACTCCAAACGAACACTATGAAAACTCTTTAGTCGACCGCAACAACGACTGCAATCTCAACGTTTTTACCAGTCGTCACGTCCCGTTTACACCTGGCAACTCACGTGCGTTTTCATTTGGTCTTAAGAGTATCCAAACATCACATGGCTTGATGTTAGTTCGTGACTCGCTGTCACGATGTACAAGTGACTGAACCCTGACAATCACTTGTTACGGGTTGTTCAAACCCCAAAGTTCAAACACGACATCCAGTATGTGATACTTTCAGTCAATGATGTAATCACCTTCCCAAGGAATTTTCGGCGATTCATCCGTCACCTTAGCTCAGTGGTGAAGAGCGCGGCACTTAAGAAATCTAGTTCTCTGCAGGTTCCCGGTTCGATTCCGGCCGAAAACACGTCAACTCAGAATCACATGGATTTGAGCAAATAGACCCTCAAACAAGGGTTCTAAACTACTGTTTCCAGTAATAAAAGCAATTTAAATTAAAAACAAATCATACGCAGATATACAAACAAACGATGAATAGAACAAAACACACATGAACAATGACAGATTTATTTTGAATTGGAATAAATCTGATGTTTGATTTTGGCATTTCATTGTTTATGTTTTTTACTATTGCAATGTATGTTGATTTCAGGCATGTAAATATTTAGTCATTGTGCATGTTAAGTAGTAATAGATTTAATGTTTTTTTTTTGTGTCCTTTTACATTTCATTGTTTATGCTAAACATCTGTAATACAACCAATTCCACTTGGGGTGACATTTTCGAATACTGTTTCAAAGCTCAAAGCTCAAAGCTCGAACGTCTCTTTTCACTGAGATGCGGCAAAAGAGACTTTCGAGCTTTGAGCTTTGAGC
>Ga0209491_10006727_pt1 | contig 15673 bp, 15 predicted proteins | sample BON02_FD_187213 | JGI IMG/M metagenome (GOLD analysis project Ga0209491, IMG submission 187213) | Freshwater microbial communities from Lake Bonney liftoff mats and glacier meltwater in Antarctica - BON-02 (SPAdes) (version 2) | ecosystem: Environmental > Aquatic > Freshwater > Ice > Glacier...
GACTGAACATTGGATTACGTCCAAACCTGCCTGCCGGCAGGTTCGATGGGGAGCACCGTATCGGCACAACCCCATCTTAAACGGACAAGGTTAACACTCCACTCACGGCCGTCTACACGATTAGCTTCCGTTTTTATTTATAATTTTTTCGATGGTTTCTTCCAATATCTGACTACCTTCTTTCGTTTCTCGTAAACGGGCCCTTACATTTTTGATAAATGTTTCTTGCGCTTCTTTTCGACCTAGGTCTTTACCTTTCTCGATAGAATGCTTCATGTCAATTTTATACAATACTAGAAATAAGTCAAAAGTTAATATGAAGTAGGCGAATTTAAAAACGCCTTCAATGTCATCAGAGTCCCATTTAATATCTGGAAACCAATTTTTCAAATCATTCTTTCGAGATTTTGAACTTGGTATTAATTTGAAATAGTTCGAAAATGAATCTATTTCAGCAATATGAGCGAACTTGTTTCTTATCGCCATAAATGACTGAAACTTGGTTTTGTCCTGTTTTGTAACCCCTTTTAAATCTTGGATCAGTTTAATTTTATTGTCAAATCCCAAGCTTGCACTTCCGTAACCCAGTGATTCTGATTTTTTCCAATCAATTTCAAGTATACTTCCAAGTGTATCCGATGCTTTCTCTTCCATAAAAACAGCACATTCAATAATACAATACCTTGATTCTTTCTTGAGTGATTCTAAAAGTTTATCAATTTTTGATTTATCATTCATTGAAGCTTTTCTGTTCTTTTCAAATGGTGGTTAGCATTCGGCTAAAGCACACTATGCACTTTATTCACATTATAACTACCCCCTAAACTAACTAAGTTTTTATGATTTAAAAAGTGCTTACAGTGTTTATGAAGAAATATGTGCCTTGGTTTTTGTGATCGAACCATTTTAGCACAATATTATTTTTTCTATTTCCTTTGACTACCAATAATCAGTAGGAAAAATGAAAATGTAATAAGAAACTCCTTGAGGATTTCCTGAAAATATTGGCTATTTGGTTATTTCGACATTCAAAAATTAAATAAAGGACTCGTAAAAGACGGCTATTCCTTAAAACCAGATTATGCAATAGAGTTTGTGATAGCCTGTCCTGACTTTTTTCAGGAAGTCTTGCAATCGCAAGAAAATTAATCTCTTTGGAGATTTAGGCTAGAACCACTATAGTGAAATCGAAAACAGTAACGATTGACTGAATTTGTCCGCCGCGGCGGATCAGCAACTAATAGATTGTCTATTGCATTTTTCGGGTTAAACCTTATAATACTCCACCGACTTCCCGTCAAATCCTGAAACGCGACCAATCAATTCTTGGCGTTTTTTCTCGTCAAAGGCCTTGAATTTTTTGGCGAAATTAATTTTTTCAGTGAGCATATCTGCATGGTCTGCTCCGGTCACCAATACGCTAATAGGAAGGGACCAGGAGAAGTAAATGGCTTCTTCTACACTCAGTACATTGGGTACAATCCGTGGTTTATCTCCACCATTAAAATGAGTCGTTCCACCAAAAAAACCGCCATTGGCCAAGGTCTTCATGGCACATGGAGCCATGCCTTTTTCAAGAAGGCGAGGCATTACATTGGTAATAAAACTCTTGTAATTCGGGTCGAAGGCATTGATGGGCATTTGACAAGCTTCTAACTCATCTGTGCTCTCCAGCATACGAAGGTGGGCATTGTAATCTGTGTGACCTGAAAATCCAATGTGTTTTACTTTTCCACTTTCCTTTGCTTTCAGCACATAATCCAACACCCCATTTTTCAATCTATTGTCTACGTCCCCGGGACTGGTAACGGCATGAATCAACCAAAGGTCTATGTAGTCTGTTTTCATCCGACTAAGGGTGCCCTCCAGGTGCTCTTGGGCCGTTTTGGCATCTCTTGCAGTGGACTTGCTTTGAATAAAGGCGATGTCTCGGTATTTGGGTGTAAGAAATTGTCCATACCTTCTTTCGCCTGTTCCACCTCCATAGGACTCGGCATTGTCGAAAAATCTAATGCCACCTTCCAGGGCGCGTTCAATGGTTTTTTGTGCTTCACTTTCCTTCATTCGGGCAATGTGCGCTCCTCCAAGTCCTAGCATGGTAACTGACAATCCGGATTTTCCAAACTTCCGTTTGGGGAGCAAATCTCCCAATCGATCGCTCATATAGGGACTTTGCACCGCTTTTCCGGCGGCATTAATATTCGTCAAGGGCAACATCATACCAGCTGTCAATCCGGCCAATGATTTTAAAAAAGACCTTCTTTGGTTATTTTGATTGTTATTTTCCATGGTTGATTCGGTTAGAATTTAAGTTGGATTCCACTAATAATATTTATTCCCGGCATCGGAAAGCCATTTTCGAGTTGATAGGCCATGTCAAAGAGGTTTTTACCTGTGACATAGGCATTTATTTTAGGGGTAATGGAATACATTCCCCTGAGATCCAATAAGGCGTAATTTTCAGTTGCAGCAGCTTCCAATAGGCTGTTGCGAAGGCCTCCAATGAGCCGCATGGATGGGATAATGGTGAATTTATTCACCGAGAAATCCGCCTGAAAGTTCAAGTTATGGGTGGGCGCAAATAAAACATTTTCACTGGCATTTACATAAGCGTAATTGAGTACTACATGCCATGATTCCGAAGACCGAAAGCGGATTTGGCTTTCAATTCCATTGTTTGAAAAGCTACCAGTATTTCTTCCAATAGGAGGCGTATCCATGGGATTGACCTGGATCAAATTGGAGCCTTTGGCCACGAAAGCCATGACCTCAACTTCTAATTTTCTATCCAAAAACATGGCTTGAAAACCTGCTTCATGATTCCATAATTCCTCCGGTTTCAACATTTCATTTGAGGTAGGAAATAGGAAAAGATCCACAACAGATGGACTGCGAAAGGCCTTTGAAGAGGATGCTTTAAGGGTAACATTGGTAGCTGCCTGAATGGCCACTCCAAAACCGGGAAGTACCTTTCCCCCAAACTGGGAATTCTGTACTTGACGGACTCCCGCATTCAAACTTATCTTCTCGCCAATATCCTGCTGCACTTGCAGGTACAGGTCTGTTTCATTGATCAAATGCTGATCTCCCAGTCCAACCCGGGCTGGGGGAGGTAGGTTTTCGTTGTATGCCTTTCCTCCAAATCGCTTGTAGTCTATGCCCACGGTAATTACTTGTTTGGGGAGTAGGCTGATGTTTTGGAAGAAGGTGATGCCTTGGTTTTGGTCTTTGGAGGAAAAGCCCGTTTGGAATTCATGGGTTCCAAAATTATGAAAAAACAATACTGCCCCAGAAATATTCCCCCAATCATTGTGCAAGGAAACAGCAGCCCTTCCTCGAAAGTATTCTCGTCGGTCTTCTTCCAGCGGTGAATTGGTAGGTCCCGGTTGGTAATAAGTGGCATCGGAAAGTTGTACGTCTCCAGAAAGAGACAGGGAAGGGGAGAAGGCATACCCCATTTTCAAGTACCCAGAGGTATTGTCGAAACTATCATTGGCATCGGCTCGAAAGCCATTCGTTCGATTTTTGTTTAGGGATACCATGGAATGAAATTTCCCCTGCTTGAAAGCGGTGTTGACAGTCCCTAGGAAGGTCCCGAAGGACCCATACCCCATATTTGCCGACCCTTGCCAGCCTTCTTCGGTTGCTTTCCTGGTGATTAGGTTGATGGCGCCTCCCATGGCGTTCGAGCCATAGAGTACCGATGCAGCACCGCGTTGAACTTCAACCCGCTCTATATCGGAGGCATTGTAGGCATCTGCAATAGGGTGTGCAAAAATCCCCATATATTGAGGTTGACCATCAATCAATACCAGCACCCTGTTGTTGGGCGTTCCACTTATGCCGCGAATACTTATATTTCCTCCTGATCCGGGTCCGACGCCAAATCCTGTCAAACTTCTGTCATTCAAAAAAAAGCCTGGTACTTGATATGCGATCAGTGGCAAGATGTTAAGTTCTCCTGATCGAGCGATTGTTTCCCTCGAAATGGTGGATATTGAAGCGGCTACTTTTCTTTTTTGCCGCTCCACTCTTGTGCCAGTCACTACTACCTCATCCAGCTCTAAAATCAGGCTGTCCCTTTCCTGTGCCATCAAAGATCCGCAACAGCAGATGAAAAGTATACCTATTATCCCGCTAATTTTCATAAATCAGTGGTTTAGAGGCAGTATGCCATGGCCAGTGAACACAAGTCTTAATGTCTGCAAAAAGGACGAAATCTGCTTTTCCCTTTAAGACAAAAGTTATTACAGCGTAATCCTTCAATGATTTTTTTAATAGTTCCAGTGTTTTTCCAGTGACAGATACATCGTCTACCAATAGAATCCGAGACCCTTTTGGAAAGGAAGAAGAGAAAGCATCTAAAAATTCCGGTGATTCCCTGTTTGGCTGATTGCTGTCATCTCTATAGTTCACCGAGGCAATGAAAAGGGGAACGACGAGTTGATGGGCTATCAGACTGGCAGGGACTGTTCCACCTCTGCCAATACCCACGACAATATCGGTCGGAGGAAAAGGGAATTCGGCCAGTGCTTTACTTATCTTGACAAAAGAAATGGGTACTTTTGCATCCATGGTTGTTTGATTAAAAAGGCTAGGTCTAGCTAATAACTACGAGAATATTCCTTACTTTTAATTGACTCCCTTCTGTGTTGGTAGGTACTTTAAGGTTACCATATTGATCACAAATAAAATCAATATACCTGCCGTTGCATTGATTAAGGAAGAGCTGAGAAACAGGAACGGAGTTGTTTCTATAAGTGGTATTAAAAGCAATAAAGTGGATGAAATTATTTTTGTTCCGATATAGGCGGTGGGAGCAGCAATCCATTTTAATTTCCCTTGAAGCAGTACATTGGCCAAGAGGGTGAAAAAGACTAGTTCGACAGTAAGGATTCCCATAAAGCCCCATTGTGGGTTGCCAGTTAAGAGAAAATTCAATGTGGGTGCCAAAGCAGCAACGATAAGGGCTACAGGAAGTCTATAACCAACCAAGGCAATAAATGGAATATAAAACATGGGCAACAAATACGCTCCAATCGGAATACCATTATAAGGAGGAGCGAGATGTACAATTATTGGGAAAATAATGGCTATAGGCAACACCCAGCCAGCTGTTTTCAAAGTAGACGGGTGGTCATTTTTTAGGGTTATTTGCATGGTTTCTCAGGGATTTAATTCGGACAATGCGATAGCCTTTGTTGATAATGAAGTTTTCGAAAGACTATAGCCTTTTTATGAGTTTATAATAGATGCTTTAATTTAATGAATTCTTTTTAATCCTCCAATACTGAGTTATTAATTACGGGAAATTTACAAATATCGGTATTAAATTAATGGTTAAATTTTTTTGATAACCCTTAGCAAAGGAATATTGGGTAAGAAATGCATTAAATACTCAATCCGTTTCAGGCAGGTATGGGAGGTTGAGCAGAGCCGAAGCCATTATTGGAAACAAAATATTAATCGATCAGAGAAAAATTTCAAAGGTAGGAGACAGCATGACAAGACTTGAACCCAATTAGGTGGCACAAATCGAATTGTTTTTTCCAGAAAAACACCTTTAGCAATTTTTTCTTAGACAATGTTAGTAGCAGACCATTACAAATGGCCGTTTTAAAATTGCTTTTCTAAAGTTCATTGCGAATTGATAGAAAGGTGTAATTGCAAATTACACCTAGATGGAGAATAAAAACTACCTTTACAATTCCTCAATTTTGGCTAAAGCCAGTTTTCGTATTTATCTTTAAAATGGGCTAAAGCCCATTTCTATTGAGTATTTGGTTTATTGACTGAAATTTGGGAATAGGATAAAAAATTCATCTTTATAAATAGCCTCCTGCTTTAGCTGGAGGCAAATGGGGAATTAGCAATATCTCTGGCTTTAGCCAAATGATCAGTTTCAAACCATACCTAGATGGGGTTTTTTCATTGATTTTAATAGGGGGTTGACATGGTAAAAATCGATTGGGTTGAAGTATTTATCAAAACAACTTCGGGCACCACACCAATAACAATTCCCGATAGGCAATTTAGAGTTGCATAATTATAGTTCTATCTATAGCAGCGTTAATGGTGGCTCAATCGAGCATTACGAAGCATTTTAAATTAAATCTAATAATTGAAAATTGGAAAACATTTTCCAGAACCAATTTTAATGCATTGGCTCAAGTTGGAGAAGAGAGATTAGTATTACTTAGAATTCCATAAACCGTTTGGTAATCTGAGGTTTTACAAATTTTTTTAAATGTTCAGGATAGCCTAATTCCCAAGGAGTAGGACCAACGTAGGAGGAGTATTTTCCTGACATGGTAATGTAACCCTCTGTAGATATTTCAACAACTGTAAAAAGAGGTTCTTTATATGGAGCAGTATATTTTATCCACTTAAAATCTTTATCTACCCCTTCATTGTATCTCAGGTATTCATATTCTTCTCCCAGCCACTTGTAGGCCATTGAGTTTATGGTGATGTACCAGATTCCATTGATGTTTTCTGCAAAATCATGATGGGTATGCCCATTAAAGCTCGCAATGATTCTGCTTTCGGGCTTTGATTGGTTATGTATTTCAAATAAAGCCCTTACTTTGTCAGCATTTTTTATACTGTATCTTTCTCCCGGATTTCCCGGGTCACTACCAATTCCCTGATGAGAAAACAAAATGATTGGCTCGGAAGCTTTTTTTAGCTCTTCTTTCAGCCATGAAATTTGTTCGGCTCCAATATAGGACCGGTAGCCTTTTTGATCCGGATACTCCTTGTCATTTCCATCCAAAACAATGAATAGAAATCCATTTCGAGAAAATGAATAGTATGAATTCATCATTTTCCTGTAGGCGATGGCTTCTTCAAGGGAAGTTCCCCCATCCATCTCATGGTTGCCAATGATATGGTATTTAGGGCCCGGAAAAGAATTCCAGATCTCAAAGTAAGGAGCGTATCGCTCATCAGGAATCCCAAAGTCACCGAGCTCCACGATAAAATCAGGTTTAGCAATTTTCATACTGTCAATAAATGAAGATATGCGGTATTCAGCATCATGCATTGTGGGCAGGTGAACATCGGAACACATCCCAATACGCACTTTTTTTATTTCCTTCTTCGGACTACAATTTATTACCAAGAGGACTACACAAATTGCAATGATAAAGCGTTGCATTTTTTAAGGTTATAGTTAGTTAGCTTAATAACTCCTTGTGGTTAATCACACCCTATCTATACCCATCTGAAAAGCAAACTGACTATCTTAAAAGCCTATAATCTTTGATTTAAATCCAAGGTAGTAGAAGCATCCCATTTAATACCGATTCGAAGACGTGGGAAAAGTAGCGTTATGTAGCTAATTTGGGTCAGGATTTTGTCAGCATTGTTGCGGAAAAAAAAGCAACAATACCGGCAAAATAATTTGGGTTTCATTTTCTTACCGCTTAGTCGCACCAATGCTTAAAATATTTCGGGTTACAGGAGGGTCACTCATTTTTAGCCTGGAATCCTCCTACAAAAATCAAATGACTTATATGGAATTATGCAATAGAAATCTTAATAGAATGGCTATTCCATATTTCAGGTTCAATTCCTCCGGGGCTTGCCCCAATGATTATCTACAACCTATCCTTATAAGTGCGACTTTTCTAAAGCGTATTTACGATTGATAGAAAGGTGTAATTACAAATTCCATAGGATAGGAGGGTGGAGTTGCAAATGCCTAGATGGGGCCTAGTCGAGGTAGGGTCAATTTAAGCTGATTTTCAAATTGTTACTTGATTTATAATACATTAAAAGAATAAAGCGTCCCATCCTTAAGTTGGAACCGCAGTCGTACTATCTTTCCTTTTAAGTCACTTAATTTTTTATTTCCCCAGCTAACCGGTGTATTAAGCCCTGACCCGACAAATGGAGTACAGTCTTCAGCACTCCAACCTTCCAGCGGTTCATCACGAATCGCCGACCGAACCTCGACTCGAATCTCTCCCGCTGCATCAGCATTGATAAATAAGTCTCCATTGACCTCAAAAGGACGGGTTAGAATTCTCCCGAGCATATCTGGTAATGAGCGAGCCCCAAACAACCTATCCAATTTCGTCGTTGCAAAGCCTATGGCTGGGGTACCCGGGACATTGTGCTTTGTCTTGTTACCAGAATAATAGAAGCGCATTTCATCCTCTTTTATTACAGGTTCTGTGATGTATATTTGTCCAGCGTCCCAATCATTTTCCTTGCCCAACTCCAGCGGACTCTTCTGAGCGATTGCTGGCAAACGAAACCACTGATACGCGTCATTACTCCAGACCAATTCTGTTGAAACCCTATCTGTTTTTCCAGGGGCATAAAGCTGTAGCAACCCAAAGAACAAATCTCCTCTTCTAAAAACACTTGTGCCATAAAAATCCGTCACATCACCTTCTTCAGGAGACATTACAGTGCGTTCATGCGTCCAATGCACTAAATCATCGCTCTCCACAACCGCAATACGTCGTCTATTTACATGTTCCAATCCCTCACCTGCATAGGCTTTGGGACGGACAAACACATACCAACGATTCCGAACTTCATCAAATACAAAATTGTTTCGTGTATCGCTGTGATACCAAACTGCGGGGTTCTTGAAGGAACTATTGAAAGTCTTGCCATCTGCAGAATAGGACACGAATACACCTCCTGCCTCATTATGGATAGCAACAAATTTATTCTCTGCTGAGGTTGATGCAGGATTAAATTCTACATCAATATCTTGCGTTTTCTCCCGACCCAATTGGATCAAATTGGTTTTTTTAAGTGACGCTCCTTTTTTATCAAAAACATCCAGTATCGGCTTTTCCCACTTAATTCCATCCATTGATTTTGCATAGGAAATATTATATGAAAAAGGGAGTTTGTTGTAATAGGCAGTAGAATCCCATACGAGATACCACATTTTGTACAATTGATCTTGGGGATCAAACAGCACTGCACCTCCTAAAGGTCCAGTTCCCTCCCAAGGGAAATCCTTCACAACAACTGGATTCCCGGTGTACTTTTCTAGTGGAACAACAAAACGCTCAATCATCCATCGGTCCTCAATTATTCGATCGTCAACTATAAAATACGGGCCTTTTGCAGGGAGTTTGCTTAGCTGTTTATCCGATATTGGGACTTCCCAAGGTTCCAAATCACTATTTTGACCAAAGCCTTCTGTCAAAGCAAAAAAACAGATGGCAAAACACCATAGTTTAAATAAAATTCTATTCATCCTAATTAAATATTTTAGATAAAATGTTAATTCAGTTATAATAAACAACAATAAAACCATTAATCCAGCAAACAAGTATTCTAAATGCTTAATTTTGTTTAACTTTAAATACCAACCTTAAAATGCCTTATTTTTGGCTAAAGCCGATATTTAGCCAATTATTATAGAATGGGCTGAGGCCCATTCCTATTGATTTTTTTTCTATGATTGATTTAGGCTAAATGCTTGAAAAATGTTGAAGGGTAATTTTTATGAATAGCCTCCTGCTTTAGCTGGAGGAATTAGAGATTTTAATACCTCTCTGGCTTTAGCCAAATCATAAACCAGAGAACTTCCCCAAATGGGAAGAAGCCAAAACCTTTTGAACAGTTAATTCAAGAAGAATGTGCACTTGGGAGTTACAAATTTAATTTGATAGCGAGGCATAGTTCCAAACATAAATACAGAACGGCATTTAGATCAAGACAGGTGGGACAAAGCGAACAGCTTTATCTAGAAAAACGATTACAGACATTTCTAAGACAATTTTAGAATCAGGCCATTGCAAATGCCTATTACAAGATGGTTTTTAAAGTACGTTTCCGATCTAAATAAAGGTGTAATTACAAATTACACCTAGACGGGGTTACGGGCGTATAGGTTTACAGGCTTCTTACAGTACCAGCATGTGCCAGCGGTGAACTTCATTTATTCTCTTTTCAACTTAAGCCCTGATCCAAAAGATAACTGCGCAGCCAGACCAATTGTGACAGTTATCGTTTCGATAAGGTTGGACAGATTTCTTCAGCAAATAGCACCTAAGCGAAATAACGCCTCAAGCAGCAGTCAGAACAGCTAAAACCTATCCATCGCAATAGTCCAGAACAAAACGGAAAACAGGACTACTGCGAAAGAAAGACTGGTCAAGTTAAAGCCCTGACCAAGGCTTACAAGAAAACCGATGCTGCTTAGTTCATCAGTACCAAACCATCCCACGAATAATACACCCTGTCAACAATAAAATGCTAGACTAGATGTTTTATTAATGCGGAAACTTTACTCTTGCTTAACCGTTTTAAGAGTAGGCGTAACAAAATATTTGGAATTTGAGCGCATAACAGGTATATTTGTACAAATGAAATTGAAAATCACCATACAGAAAAACAGCAAAGCTGCGGAGACTATCAAGGATTTCGCCAATCAAAAGAATGATTTCAGGGATGCCGTTAAAAGCGGAAGGGTGAACGAATATGCCGAAGATAACAAAGCCAAAATCTCCCAACCCGTACGCCGTCACGCTGAAAAATGGCATTTATCAATTTGAAACAAATAGTCAGCTATCCTACTTCTGCCGTTTCATTGATTTAACCAAAGCAATATACCCTTTGCTATACATGTATGACATACATATACATGAATTTTCGTTTTACCATGAAAATAAAATAGGTCAGACAAAGCACGATGACCGAGTGCCAGCCACGATTAATTCCCTTATGCATTCTTTTTTCAATGATGACCCGATCAAACACAATCTTCTGTATTATGTTTGCGATTATTCCGATGAACGGCAAGAGGGTAGAAAAAAACTTTTTAACAGATGGTACAAAAATTATGCGGACATAATGGTCAAAACGGACATTGAATGCGAAACGCCTGATAATGGCATAATATACGGGTGTTTGATAAGAAAAGATAATTTCCCTTTCGAGCACATCCTTGAAACAGAGGTCATTGGCAAAGCCGAGGGGCTGTTTATTCATAAATATGGCAATTGACAACCTCCTGTTTTTTGTTTTCTTATTTTTAAAGGCACTCCTTCAATATAACTGACCATTGGAAATATGGTATTATATTTAATTATAATAGTATCAACATCACAACGATTAAAGTATTCTGAAAACATCTTATATTCGCTACTGTATTCTTTTTCTTCAACCTTATAGGTGTAGTAAATATTAATGTCCAAAGAGTCTCTTTCTATTGCCAATTCTATATTATCAGGTGATTCCACTTCAAAAATATTACCTAAACCATTTAAAGCAATAAATTTTGAAAGACTATAAATTAATCCTATGCCCCAAAATAACAGTCCTATAAAAAGGAAAGTTTTAGTTATTAATCTCATTAATATTCACCCTTTTTAACTTGTTGAACTATTTTAATGGCAGATTCAGTAGCCATTCCTGTACCTGCTGAAATTTTGTTAACGGTATTTACTGTATTCTTCCCTACTTCACCCATACCTGTTGTTATCTTATTTACCGCTTTACCTACAGTTTTTATATCAGCACCCATTTCGGTTAATGTCCGAGCTGTTGGTGTAATATTTTTTGACATTGTGCTTTGAACTGCCTTAGTCGAATTCTTTACAACTTGTAGACCCTTACCTACTGCACCACCACCAGCTCCACCAATCGCTCCTGAAAATGCTCCTTTCGTTGCTTTATTAACCATATTATCAGTGGAAATATTACTAACAGCATCAGATATACTACTTCCTTTATTTACTCTTTCCACAATTTGACCTGTTGCATCTCCTGCAACTGCACCAGCAGCTCCACCAATTGCACCAGCCCCTGCACCAGCTGCAATTACAACAAATGCTCCACCTCCTGTAGCAACTGTAGCCGCAACAACTAAATCAACCGCAGCACCAGTTATTGCGCCAGAAACTGCACCTTCGGTAGCACCTGCCCAAATATCTCTACCACTTTGATATGAATCATAAGCTCCAGCTGCCGCTCCAACAACAGTTCCAATGAACTCACCATTAACATCAATATTTTTTATAGGATTCCCCTATCAGCGCAGTCAAATCATCGTAGTGACTGGGTGTTAGTTTTTAACTACACCCAAATATCTTTACCGTTTTATAAGGGTAAATATGCTAAAACAAACAATAATCCATTTCAATCAATCTTTTTCCTCCAGTATATCCCCAAGTATACGAATTGCAAGTTTTAAGTCTTATGAAAGTGGAGTTATAAACCCAATCTCGGACGAAACCCTAAACTAAGCCGAGGCGGGAAAAATCCTCTGAGAACAGGTTAATAGTATGCCTTTTCAAATGGTCATTTTAAGATGATTTTTCTTAAGCTAATTGCGATTTATAGAAAGGTGTAATTACAAATTACACCTAAGTGGGCTAGTGGCAAAATACACCTAACCCAAACCAAAATCCTAATACTTCCAGAGGGGCGTGGCCTTCTACAAGATTGTGCTCAGTTGACTATTTTATCAATAATTAAAACCTTAAAGCTATTTTAATGGATTTAACAAGTACTATTAGGCATCGCCTTGTTTACTTAATTCTTTCGTATTCTCCTCGATTATATCAAAACAAATATGTACAATCTGCCTTGATATTATAATGTAAAATTTAATATCGTCATCGTTATTTGACATTAACTTTTGGCTAATTTCTTTCAACAACTCAGAATTATCCTTAGATAAATCACCGCCATTCCTCGCCTCAAATTTCAATACCTCCAATTCAGAAATTGCGTTGGAAGTTCTAGTCTGAATATCTTTTTCTGAAGAAAGAAACTCTAATGCATTTTTACAGACTTCTATTCCATAACTCTTACCCATATTTGGTCTAGTTTTAATTTAAGTTTCAATTTACTATAATAAATGATAAAGCAAGTGGTACTACTCTTTCAAATATTCTTTATATATATTTTTATATTTTTTTTTCTGCGATAGTCTACTCTCTTCAATAATCTCTTTCCTTCTTTTTGAGTCTTGTTTGATCCATCGGTATGGATCTGAATTTTGGAATCCATTATCATTGAAGATCGTTTCATGGACCAATATTCCATTACCTGTTAACTGTACTTCCAAAAATCCAAAACCTATAAAACTATCAGGTGCCTTATTATGTTGAAAATATCCATTCCCGAAATTAAAATTATTTTCTAACATGTTAATTTCACCTTTGTAATCCTCATAACCGTGTAATGAAATTTCATTAATAATCTTTAAACTATTCCTATCTTGTTTTAATTCAAAGCATCTGAAGGGTTTACTGTCTGCTATCTCATACTTATTAAATGCTAAATATAAACCTTCATATTTTTTTAGTATACTACTAAAATACCAGTTTTCCTTAATTGTCATGATACAGTTCCACATTAATGTCAACCCTAGGCCTAAAATAGCACCTAAGAATAGAAACCATACTGAATTGTCATCATTTGACAACTCATTCAGTTGTTCAGAGATTATTTGTTGATTTTGCAATAGCTTACCTGCAATTGAATCGGAATGATGGATGTAGCCGGCCTTCATATTTATCAATGTATCAATATTGTTATGACTTAAGTCTATCATTTTATTTACATTAACAGTTTGAATAAACCCCTTCGTAGTCAAATCAACGTAGTGACTGAGCGTAGTTTACAACTCTACACACAAACATTTTTGCCTATTTGTAATGGGTAAAGATGCTAAAATAAACAATATCCTACTTCAACCAATCCTTTCCCTCCAGAATAATTCCTAGAACTCGAATTGCAAGCTTTTAGTGATATAAAGCTGCAATAACAAACCCAAACACCACCGAAACCCTAAATTATGCAAAGTCGGGATAAATTCTCTGAGAAAGGGTTAATAGCAGGCCATTACAAATGGCCGTTTTAAAATGATTATTCAAAAAATCATTGCGATAGATAGAAAGGTGTAATTGTAAATTACACCTAGTCCAACGTCCCTTTATTATTGAAACTTAAACTACCCTCAAACGGGGCTTAAAAACGAATACTTCTACTTTTTTGTAGAGTATATGGGAACTTCAATTAAATAACCTACAGTAACCGTATCTCCATTTTTTAGGGGCGAAGAAAATTTAGGGAGTTCATTGATAATTGATTTTAAATATTCGATTTCATCTTCTTTATCTGTATATGCACTTTCAAATCGGATCTCACCTTCTCCATTGATCAAAGTGTTGACTCCTACCAATTTTTCCTCTCTTTGACGATCTTCCCCCTCCCTTAAAAACTTTTGTATCAAAGAATCATTTTCATACTCATCTGAAGCCCCTAATATCACTGGTTTTTTATCCACTGAATAATAATCATAAATCTTTCTATCCTCTTGCTCATTTAATGGGATAGATGACATCTCTCTTTCCCATTTGGCTTTCACTACAGAAATAATCTCAACTTTTTCGGGATTATTCTTCTCAACGCTGATTCTTAACCTATCCGAAGAATTAAAATCTTCGGTAATAGAATCCAGGGGGATTTTTTTAAAGTATATCTTCTCCAAATATTCAAATGAGATATATACTCCACTTGTATCAATTTTATTTATGTCAGCATTTTTAATTTCGTAATTATCCCTACAACTAACAACCGTTACCACAAACAGTATTATACAAATCCGTTTTACACACCTTTTCATTTCTTATAATAATTTGATTTATAATAATCGGCCGCTGCCACTCTCTGCCATCCTTTGCCCGAATAATTCTCGGCATTTGCCTTTAAAAATTTGTTCCAGGATGATTGATTCGTTAAAGAGGTAACTCCTTTATTACCATTCAGACCCGTACTTTTATAGCCTGGCTTCCGAATGGCTGTTCCAAACTTTGACACCTTAGGTAATGAATGAAAAGAAGGCATCGCATCGAAACTTTGATCTATAGATGAGATCATCATCTTCAGCCTCATTGATGTATAGCCATAGCGTGCTTCATCAGCTGAATAAGTTAAAGGAATTGCTTTACCTGCTTTTTCAGACAATTTCAGATAACTACTAATTACATTGTAGGATTTCAACAATTCATTTCTGGAACTGAATTCTCTGAAACTATACTCGTAATTATTGTTAACATTATATGTTCTGTCGTCAAAACTGGCGTCAAAATTAGTTAGAACAACACTTTCTTTCAGCTTGTATGCATATACTTCAGACCCTGATACACTACCCTGTCCAAGTTTTTCCCCTTCATTATTTACAACATTAACATACTGGGCTTTATCTCCTCCTTTATCACTAATCCATTCAAAATCCCTGGTCTCAGTGTTGTAATTATACTCATCCAACTTCCCATCAGGATCTATTCTGTTCAGCGGATTGTTCTGCACAAAGTTGTAAGGTGATACCCACTCCCTTTGATCAGCCAACGGATCCACAACACCCCACCGCCCCAAAACAGGATCGTACATCCTAGCGCCATAATCATAATACTGAAGGCCGTTTTCCTCGATCAGTTCTTACCATTGTACAAATACTTATTCGCTCCTTCCCTTCAACCTGGCCCACTGCTAAAATAACTCAAAGGGGTTATTTTTTAACGCGCTGTCCTCAGCATACTGATAACCCAAACCAGTCAATTTCAACCCCCCAAAGTCCCTGAGTACCTCAGGACAGGCTCCGTGGGTTTCCAGGATCACTCTTGAACCAATTCTGGAGATGCTAAAGTCATCGAACCAGACGTCTTCGGCTGTTTCATTTACC
>Ga0209491_10006729_pt1 | contig 15670 bp, 12 predicted proteins | sample BON02_FD_187213 | JGI IMG/M metagenome (GOLD analysis project Ga0209491, IMG submission 187213) | Freshwater microbial communities from Lake Bonney liftoff mats and glacier meltwater in Antarctica - BON-02 (SPAdes) (version 2) | ecosystem: Environmental > Aquatic > Freshwater > Ice > Glacier...
TGCTGGACTAATGGCGGGCTTAATTGCAGGGCTCACGGTGATGTCTCAATCACTCAAGGCAGCTTGGGCTGATCCGGTGAAAAGTATCAAAGGCGAGTAAGTACTTCATTTGGGATATGAGATATCAGATTTTTTGGAAAGATTGAATAAGCCGGAAAGCTGAAATTTGCAACCGGAGCTTTCGCTGAGAATTATTAGTTTTAGGGTGAGTTTCTTAGTCCTAATTGTGAAGATCTGAAATGTAATGAAGTCCAAGTCTGAAGACTTAACTAGATAAGTCCCGTAGAGACTATATATAGTTAGAAAAATAGAATTTCCGTAAGATTTGTTTTGGCCGGAATAATATCAATTGAGGTTTGATATTTCGCCAAAACGGTTGAATTTCAATTCATAAATAATGTTTTTGGGGATTAAAAATCCCCTGATTCAGGTTCGGGATCACATTCCGATAGCTATCGGAATCCGAACAGTAGGTCTTTATTGGGTGATCCTGGCCCAGTGAATAATATAAGTGCGGCAATTTGGGAGTTTAAAAATGCCGGGTCAAATGCAGTAGTAAGTAATAAATCCGGAAAAAATATGATTACTTTCTTCTAGAAAGGTGATGGAGTAGTGACTAACTTATTCACTGACAGGATTATGAATTCAAACTTTGGGGAAACACTGGGATAGTTGAAAAATACCAGTGCCGAAATATTCTGCTTTCAAACGATAAGTAGATCAAACGCTTCAGAGTCTTGAGTCCAGTACTGGTAGGCTAAACGAGAATATGGAAGTCTTGAAGTCAAACTTCCTTTGCAGAGGGTCTTATAGAAAGTAGGAAAAAGCCAAAAAAGAAAGCTGAGGAAAACCATAATTAAAGGTTTTTTTTCAATAGATTTTTTGGCAAAGGATATTTTCGTTTTGCGATCAATGACAAGATGGAAGAGATTATCCTATATCATATACATAAAGCGGGTTAGCTTTTCACAGCACCTGATTAAAAGTAATTCTTGCCGCTCTGATTTACTTTTTGCCCGTCAGCGCACAAAACTGTCCGTATCAATTTCTTCAAAAAAGATGAAAACTCTATTTTGAATCGTTAAGAGGAGTTTTTGAATGGCATAATTTGGGATTATTTTAAAATGAATTTAATAGCCCATCTGCTCGTCATGCTTAAAAACTACATCAAAATCGCCTGGAGAAATTTTACTCATCTCAAGTCTTTTGGGATAATCAACTTAATTGGATTGACTGCCGGAACTGTCTGTAGTTTGGCAATCCTGATTTTTGTCTTATCACAATTCGGCTTCGAGAAACAGTTTGACAATTTCGAAAATATTTATAAAGTCACTTCATTCATAAATAATCGAGGGGAATTTTCGGATTCAAAACTGATCTCAGCAAGTCCGTCAATCGGCCCGGCATTGGTTGAAGATTTTGAAGAAGTTGTCAACCAAACCAGAGTGGTGAACATGGGAGAGGAGTTTTTAATGAAGCCGGAAGGCTCTACAAAATCATTTTTTGAGTCTAACAGCTACCTTGTCGATTCGACTTTTTTTCAAGTTTTTGAATTTTCGCTTCTCGAAGGAAATCTGAATACTGCTTTAAAAGAGCCAAGAAGTTTGGTGCTATCCTCATCACTCGCTACAAAGTTATTCGGAGCGGGTAGTTCTGCTCTCGGAAGACAAGTACAGCTTACCAATCAAGGTGATGATATCACTACCAAAGTGACAGCAGTATTTGATGATGAAGTAGGTAAGACCCACCTCAGACCGAATTTTATGTTAAGTATGTCAAGTACGGGCATGGGTACTTATGTGTTAACCGAAAATGAGTGGGCGGGAAACAATTTTATTCATACCTACATCGAACTGAGTCCAGGAAGTGATTCAGAGGAATTAGTCAAAGCACTTCCTGATTTTCTGCAGCGGCATGGAGCAGAGCAACTGGCAGCAGGCAATATGGATAAGACCATGGGTCTTTTTCCACTCAGAGACATAAACTTAAAATCCAGTGAGTATAGCTTTGCTTTGACTGATGTATCAGATATCAATTATTTGTACCTCCTGATTGCAATTGGCATCTTTATCCAGTTGATGGCTTGTATCAATTACATCAATTTGACTACAGCCCAAGCTATTCGCAGAGCTAAAGAGATTGGTGTAAGAAAGGTGAATGGTGCTTCTAGCCAATCGCTTATTTATCAGTTTATTACCGAGTCCGTTTTCTTCTCATTGCTTGCGGTTTTATTTGCGATTCCGATCTTGATCTTTGCCCTTCCTTATTTGAATCAGCTTTTTGGCAGTACATTTCAATCAGAAAATATAATGACATTCCAAATGTTGATTTCAATATTTTCCCTTGGATTGGTTACCGGGATTATTTCCGGTGCTTACCCGGCCTTCTATCTGGCAATGATCAATGTGAACCGACTATTTAAAGTAAAAAGTGCTACTTCAAGATCTGTTTTTTCGCTCCGAAATACACTCGTTGTATTTCAGTTTGGGATGGTGTTTATTTTAATTTATGCAGTTTCTGTAATCTCCGAACAATTAAATCACTTAAACCAAAAGGATATCGGTTTCTCAAAAAATCAAAAGCTGGTTATTCCGCTCAAAACGGCCTCCGCTTCAAAAAATTATACTACGATCAAATCAGAATTTGAAAAGCTTTCTCAGGTTAATTCTGTAACGGCCTGCCAATTTTATCCTTCACAGAATATCTGGTATGACAACAAAATTTTCCAAAAAGGTTCCTTAGTCAGTGAAGGAAAGGTGGTTCAGTTGAATTTAGCTCGGGAAAATTTCTTCGAAACTATGGGGATCACAGTTCTCGAGGGAAGGTCAATCGCTGAGAATGACAGTAACCAAATGGTAGTAAATCAGACATTTTTAAAAACATTCGGGATTGCTCAAGAAGAAGCCGTTGGTTCCGTTTTTGAGCAATGGAGCTCAAGTGGGGAGCTACAGCCTACTTGGCAAATTATAGGGGTAATAGAAGACTATAATTACCTTTCTCTGAAAAGTGAAGTACTGCCCGTTGCTACATTTTATGATACCGAGCTATCGAATGCAGTCGTCAGCTTCAATGCCGAGAACCCAAGTGAGCTTATTGCAGCAATTGAAAGTACATGGCAAATTTTAAATCCTGAACTGCCCTTTGAATATTCATTTTTGGATGATGAAATGGCGAAGGTTTATGTGGAAGAAGCTCGCTTGAAAAAGGTTTCTTATACTTTCACAGGACTGGCTATTTTAATCAGTCTATTGGGAATTTGGGGCTTAGTTTCTTATAGTTTGGATCAGCGGAAAAAGGAGATTGGAGTACGCAAAGTATTGGGAGCTTCTGTATCAGAGCTAACGAAATTGCTTTCGAAGGAATTTGTAATTTTAGTTGGAGTTTCGATCGTCATTGCTTCTCCTTTGGCATTTTTCGCCATGGATGCTTGGCTAGCTGACTTTTCTAGCAAAATTGATAATACGAGGGTTTTGCTCATTTTCTCAGTGCTACTGACATTTCTGGTAAGCCTTAGTACGGTTATTTACAAGACGATCAGCGCTGCAAGTGCAAACCCGATTGAGAGTATTATGACAGAATAATCGAATTCAAAATTTCAAGAGGTGGCCAGATAACGAACAAAGCTGTCCGTATCAATTTCCTTTAGAAGGGATGCTAGATGGGTAGCCCGGATCCCGATGAATATCCCCGGATGGTTTTGTTTTGGCCAAATAGGCGCCGATAAAGAAAACAATGTACCGCCAAAACCAAAAGAGTCATTTTATAAGAATTACAAATTCCCTTGGATAGTAAAGCGTAGTTACCAGCTACGATTAGAAGAAGAATCGGACGATTTATTTCATTGGGTCACCTACAGAGAAGTTTGTTTAGATCACTTTTGTGGATCGACAAAGCAAAGAGTGGATGAAGGTAAAAAATAGCTGAATGTCGATCAGTGAGAAAACATAGTCAAATGTATGTTATTCCGTTTCGTGAAGATATCAAAACCCACAACCGACAACCGACAACCGACAACTGACAACCGATAACTCTATAAAAACGTTAATCAGTCAAATACAAAAGTGAGTGGATGAATAAAACGGATATGTGCCACATCCTGCCTTAAATATGAAAACACCAAATGAATTTTAATTTAGAATAGTAATTTAACTGGTTAAACTTTTAGGTGGAAAGAGCAAAAAGTAGGACAGGCTTAAAATCTGCACTCCAATTTTTATCCAAATTTTACGATCGCAAGAAATATTTTTGACTGTCAAAACAGAAGTTTGAAAGAAGAAAAAAATCAATGTGCATCAATTTTGAGTGGCTGTATCAGGTTTTCTTTTTAACATAAGTCTTGTCCCTGACACAACAATTTTGCCTTCAGATCTTGAATACCAATTATTATAGTTATTTAAAACAGAATTTGCAGGAACCATATGCTTATAGCTATCCTATCAGGTTTTATTTTTTCAGTGTTTTTAGTTGTAGCCGGAAAATTTTTTCGTGGAAAACCTGCTATCCTTTCAGCAATCATTCCGCTATCGCTGTTTGTTTATTTTGTCGGGTTTATCAAAGAAGTTTCCGGTGGTGGAATAATTAGGGAAAGTTATGACTGGGTTCCTTCATTTGGAGCGAATCTCGGATTCACCCTCGACGGCTTGTCGCTGCTGTTTTCATTAATGATCACAGGTATCGGCTTTCTTGTTTTTGTCTACACCTCCATCTATCTCAAAGGTCATCAGTACCTGGATAGATTTTATGGATACCTGAGTATATTCATGGCAGCTATGCTCGGCCTGGTTCTTTCAGATAATATGATCTCCCTTTTTGTTTTCTGGGAGCTTACCAGCATCAGTTCGTTTTTCCTAATTGGGTTTAACAATACTAGCGAGCCTTCTAGGAAATCGGCAATCACAGCTTTGGCAGTCACTGGACTAGGTGGAATGTCCCTCTTGGCGGGGGCTTTGATATTAGGTGTTGTAGGAGGTACTTACACCATTTCGGAGTTGCTGAATTCCAACCAAGTACTAGCTGACAGCCCATATTATATTCCTATAGTTATTTTTGTATTTGGAGCGGCATTTACCAAATCTGCCCAGTTCCCATTTCACTTCTGGTTGCCCGGCTCTATGTTGGCTCCGACTCCAGTTTCTACTTATTTGCACTCTGCAGCTATGGTAAAAGCTGGAATCTATTTGTTAATGAGATTTACACCGATTCTTGGTAACACCGAATTCTGGAATTCTACCCTCCTCCTCGTAGGTGCGATCACGATGGTTTACGCGGTTGTACACACGCTATTTAGAAAAGATCTGAAAGGAATACTGGCTTATTCCACTATTTCAGCTTTGGGAATATTAGTTTTCTTGATAGGCCAGGGTACCGGAAAGGCTATGCTGGCAGCGGCACTTTTTATTGTAGTTCATGCACTTTATAAAGCCACTTTATTCTTGGTTACAGGAATAATTGATCATCAAACCAACACTCGCGACGTCACTGTACTTCGTGGACTAAGAAAGGTCATGTTCCCCGCAGCTATTGCAGGGTTTCTAGCCGCTATTTCAAGTGCGGGAATCCCTCCAACCGTAGGATTTATAGGAAAAGAACTTACATATGAGTCAACACTTAGTTTTAACAGTGTACCTGTGTTGTGGATCACACTTATTTTGATCACCAAAATCTTACTACTATACGCGGGGTTTGTAGCCGGAATCAGTCCTTTTGTAGGGAAACTTCCCCAGCAATTTGTAAATACCAAGCGTCCTGGTATTCTATTCTGGCTTCCTCCAATGATCCTTGCAGTGCTGGGAATTGCCTTTGGAATTTTTCCGTCATTGATTGAGCCTATTGTTTTCCCAGTGGTGACTGCCATGGGAGAAAGCCTCGGAAACGAGCACTTGAAGCTATGGCATGGATTCAATACCGTGCTCTGGTTGAGTATAGCAACCATAGTTGTAGGGACTGCATTGTATTTCACTTTGAAACCTTCACAAAAGCTAGTGGCAAGCGCAGAACGAGTTGAATTCATTTCCCCTAAATCCCTTACAGCAGGTGCCTGGACTTATTTCAATAAATCCGCTTCACTTTGGACACGAATTTTTCAAAATGGGTATCTACGAAATTACATTGCTACTATAGTGCTTTTTCTAATTGCTTTAACTGGTTATTCACTCTATAATACAGCCAAATTTGACCTGGACCGTTCTACTTTAACTGAAATAACTGTATACGGAATTGCTGTGGTGATACTAATGTTCTCATCGGTATTTCTCGTTGTTTTCACAAAGTCACGGCTCACGGCAGTGGCGTCTATGGGAGTGATGGGATTGTCAATTTGTTTACTTTTTGTGTTTTACAGTGCGCCTGATCTTGCGATGACTCAGTTTTCTATAGATACGCTCACAGTAATTCTCTTTGTACTGGTATTATACCGCTTACCACGATATTTAAAGCTTTCTGACTACCGTAACAGAATAAAGGATGGCGCTATATCCTTGGCCTTTGGGGCCATTATTACGGTATTGATTTTAGAAGTTTTAGCATCTCCAGTAGATAAGACAATTAGTAAATATTACGCAGAGAATGCGTATGTACTTGCTAAAGGGAAAAATGTGGTGAATGTAATCCTTGTAGATTTCAGAGGAACTGACACTTTTATGGAAATTTCAGTTTTGGCTATTGCAGCCATTGGGGTTTTCGCACTGCTCAAATTGCATCTGAAAGAAACGGACCAACACTAAATTAAAAATTAATGAGAACCATTATACTAAAAACAGCCTCATCCTATCTGCTACCAGTTTTACTGTTATTTAGCGTGTTTATTCTGCTTCGCGGACATTATCTGCCTGGTGGAGGATTTGTTGGGGGTTTGATTGCTGCTATGGCCTATTTATTACACGCATTTGCCAACGGACTCTCTGACACCAGAAGCCTTTTGAAATATCACCCCGGGTTTTTAATGCCATTAGGCCTCGCCCTCGCATTTGTGAGCGGGTTGGCTCCCTTGTTTGTTGACTTACCTTTTATGACAGGATTATGGTATCCCGGAGAAATTCCCGTCTTGGGACATATTGGCTCAGCGCTATTTTTTGATATTGGGGTGTACCTGGTCGTGGTAGGGTCAACGCTTACTATAATTTTTACAATTGCAGACACTATCTGATTTATGGAAATAGTATTAGCTATAATGGTTGGAGTTTTATACGCTGCGGGTATCTATATGATCCTGCGCAGAAGCCTTGTAAAGCTTATTTTGGGAATCATAATCTTGGGCAATGGAGCCAATCTCCTGATATTCTTACTGGGGCGGATTTCAAAAGGAAGCCCTCCAATAATTCCCGGAGACCTCAAGGTTTTTGCAGCTGCCTATGCTGACCCTATTCCTCAGGCTTTGATATTAACCGCAATTGTAATTAGTTTTGGCTTGCAGTCATTCGCCATTATTCTTATCAAAAGAGTCTATGAGGTAGTAAAAACAGACGATCTGGATGAAATGAACACAATAGATCAAGACTCATGACAGGACAATTAGTGATATATCCACTGCTCCTGCAATTGCTGTTAAGCATCATTTTAATGTTTTTTTGGAGCAGGGTAAGCTGGCAAAAAGTGATTAGTATCGTCGGCGGATTTATAAATATTGCTGCTTCTGTATGGCTTTTTGCTTTTATCTGGAATGAAGGAACACACACCGTGCAAGCAGGAGATTGGGCTGCTCCTTTTGGAATCACCTTTGTAGCCGATAGTCTCTCGGCCACGCTGGTGCTGCTTACCGCCATTTCGGGTCTTGCGGTGTCTGTCTTTTCAGCATCATCTATTGCGGCAGCCCGACTAAAATATGGGTACTTTCCTATCTTTCATTTTCTGCTACTTGGGCTCAATGGCGCATTTTTAACCGGAGATGTCTTCAACTTGTACGTGTGGTTTGAGATCATTATCATAAGCTCTTTTGTGCTGATTACTCTTGGAGGAGAAAAAGCCCAACTTGAAGGGGCAGTAAAGTATTTCACGTTAAATATTCTGGGCTCCATGATTTTTCTTACTGCGATTGCAGTGTTGTATGGATTGACAGGTTCGCTTAATATGGCGGATCTTTCCCTAAAAGTGGCTGCTATCGAAAACCGAGGTCTAGTTGAGATTACGGGCATTCTATTCCTTATTGCCTTTGGAATAAAAGCTGCTGTATTCCCACTATATTTTTGGCTTCCAGACTCCTATCACACTCCACCTTCCGCTGTGTCGGCGATTTTTGCGGGCTTGCTTACCAAAGTGGGTGTCTATGCCCTTATCAGATTCTTCACCCTCATTTTTGTGGCTAATATATTTCTTCAAGATACCATTTTGGTACTAGCCATCCTCACCTTGGTAAGTGGAGGACTTGGCGCTTTGGTACAAAATAATCTGCGAAAAGTATTTTCCTATCTTATCATTTGCCACATAGGCTTTATGATTATAGGCCTTGGAATTTTTACAGAGGTGGCTATCGCAGGCGCCATTTTCTACCTTATTCATGACATTATTGTAAAAACGAATTTGTTCATGGTTAGCGGATTGATCTATAGGATCACAGGAACCAATAGCATCACAGCTTGTGGAGGTTTATATGCCCAATATCCATTGTTTAGTCTACTTATTGCCATTCCGTTATTCTCTCTGGTAGGAATTCCTCCTTTGTCAGGGTTTTGGCCTAAGATCTCTTTGATCACAGCAGCTTTTGAAATTGAAAACTGGTGGGCTATTGGCGCCATCCTGTTTGCAAGCTTGATTACTTTGGTAATTATTGCTAAAGTATGGGCCAATGTGGTATGGAAAGATAAGCCTGAGTTGCCAGAAAGACTTGATTTCAGGTACTATGAGAAACTCACCAAAGAAGGAAAGATACAGCTCGTTGCTCCTATTGTTTTCCTGTCACTTGTTTCGTTGTATATAGGTTTTGGGGCAGAGCATGTGCAGCAACTCTCCTCACGGGTTGCAAGTGAACTTATGGATAGTCAGCAGTATATTGATGCTGTTTTTAAGCCAAAAAAACCATAAACCCATGAGAAACAAATTTTTATCAAATATATTATTAACCTTCATATGGGTTGCCCTTACAGGTGATTTTGCCTTTTCCAATTTCCTTTTTGGGTTTTTGCTCAGTTTCTTTATTCTTAGAATGGTTTCTTATGGAGAAAGTAGTGCTAAATATTTTAGGATCGTTCCTAAGACTGTCGCCTTTATATTTTATTTCCTTAGTGAATTAGTGAAAGCTAATTTGCAAGTAGCCTATGAAGTGATGACTCCAAGGTTAGATATGACTCCTGGAATAGTGGGGTTTCCTCTGGATGCTCGTACCGATCTTGAGATCTCTATCTTAGCCAACCTAATCTCTTTGACTCCCGGTACACTTAGCTTGGATGTGTCAGATGATCGAAAAGTACTTTATGTACATTCCATGTATATAAAAAATCGGGAAACCTTTATTGCAGGCTTGAAAAATGGATTTGAAAAACGTTTACTCGAAATCTTACGATGACATTATTGGATTTTATATATTATTTCGTGCTTCCGGTACTATCCATATCCATCATATTGATATTTATCAGGTTTCTAATGGGCCCCAAAATGGTAGATAGAATCATTGCTCTGGATTTGATCGTCACCACAGGAATTGGCTTTATCAGCGCTTATAGTATTCTTTACAATCAGCCTACACTGCTTGATGTGGCTATGATTCTGGCACTTATTGCTTTTTTGGGTACCGTTGCCTTTACCTATTACATTCAACAAAAATATAAGCCATGACAGATATAATTGTGGGAGTCCTAGCCTTTTTTGGAACTGCATTTGTTTTTCTTGCAGCATTGGGAATTGTACGAATGCGTGATACCTATTTGCGCATCTCAGTGACTACCAAAGCGGCGACTTTAGGCATAGGATTATTGCTTGTAGCTTCTGCGATACATTCCGACGAATTGGCAATTACAGCAAAGGTTTTTGCCATTATCCTTTTTTTGCTACTTACAGCGCCGGTAAGTGCCCATTTGGTAGGACGTACTTCCTATTTTTCGGGAGTGAAACTTTGGAAAAATTCCGTCATGGATGACATGGAAGGAAAATATAACCCTGAAACCGAAGCGCTAGGCAGCGGTCTGGAGGATGAAACTGAAAACTTAGATTCTGAAAAAGTTGCTAAAGAGTAATACAAAACGGTCAACGTTAGTTAAGCATTAACAACCCACAACCCAATCACCGAGTGCAACCAAACCTATGGAAATATGGTTACGACCACATGCATACCCTCGAACCTTACTACAACTGGAGTCACCTATATGTAGCTTCAGAAGATCCTCAGTCACCTTTTTTTGGTTACGAAAACAGTGAGGTTCACTTTACAGATCAGATCTATAATTTTCTGATTCACCCTCAGTGGGATAATATCGATAGCGAAACACTTTTTCTGAAAGTTATCTATGTGGATTACACCGATGGTTTTGCAGTGATCGAACTCATGGGAGAATGGAATGACCTTTTGCATAACGACATTATGACGTTAAAGCGTGGGGTCATTGAGTTGATGATCGGCGAAGGGATCACTAAATACATTTTGATCTGTGAAAATCTGCTGAATTTTCATGCAGATTTGGATTCTGATGATTATTACGATGAATGGCAAGATGAATTGGAAGATGGCTGGATTGCCGCATTGAACTTGCGCGATCATGTCTTGACCGAAATGAGCAAATTCGGGATCGATCGATACCTGGTCATGGGAGGAACGTTGAACGATATTAGCTGGAGAACCCGTCACCCAAAAGAACTTTTTGAAAAAATTGATGAATTGGTCATGAGAAGGTTGAGTATTTGAGTTCAAGATTTGAGAAGGTTAGAAGCACACCAAACAGTAAAATTTGACTCCAAACTGCCTGACCGTTTTACCTCAGGTCCGGCGACGGAGTACTGCCAACCGGATTTTGCTTAATAAATACTGCCCACTGCCTACAGCCTCCTGAGTCAACTTTGCCCGTGTACGGACAATTTTGTCCGAGGTAATTATTCTATATTTTCCAAAAAGCTATTTTTAACGCACTCAGGCTATTTTTTGATGGCACAGAAGTGGGAGTATGGACATACGTAATTGCCAGTGCCGATACGACAGATAAATTGGAAAGGATCTCTGCTAGGTTGAAGCCATCCCTGCGGGAGACAGGCAATATCAACCTTTGAAGCAGATTGCCTGCCCTTCAGGCGGTGGGCTTCGGATTTTAAATGATCTGATAACTGTTAAGTTTGGTATTTAAGCCTCGCAATGATGAATAGTAACGACAACCGACAACCCAAAACCGACAACCGCCAACTGACAACCCAAAACCCACAACCGAAAACCGAAAACCGACAAAACCATGTTCAAAAACTACCTTAAAATTGCTTTTCGCTGATATTTGAGAAATCGAAAATTCACCGCTTTGAATTTGATGAGTTTGGTTGCCGGTCTATTTGTAGCCTATGTAGGGATTTCTTACATCAGTTTTGAAAACAGTTATGAAAGCTTTCATAAAAACTCCGATCAAATCTATCGCCTGGCTCGCACCTACCGTTCTCAGGATTACAGTGTGATTGGATTCCCGAATTGGTCTGATGATACAGCTCAATCCCAGCAAGTACAAGCTGAAACTTTTAAATCATCCCCGGGAATTGAGAACGTTACGCAATTTATTACTTCACCTAATACGGAGTTTATCCGGTCGGGAGAAAGCCAAATCCAGAGCGATGGGATTTTGACTACCAATACGCCAGCTGGTTTTGTAACTATGTTTACTTGGGAGCCAATTCTAGGGACTTTGGAGAGCTTCTCCGCTGACACCAAAAAAGTAATGCTCACAGCTTCGGTTGCTGAAAAGCTCTTTGGTCCAGACTATTCATCGCAGTCAGGTTTAATCAATAGTTCGGTGCAGATTGGTGGTCAAGACTATGAGCTTGCAGCAATTATTCAGGATGTTCCCGTCAATTCTCACTTTGATTTTCATGTTGCCTTAAGTTCAGGGCGGATTGATTATTGGGGTAGTAGAATCTATGTTCAGACCAATGAAAAAAGCGATTTCAAAGAAGTTGAAAGTCAACTAAATAAAACCATAGCAGTCTTCAACCCACGGCTTGCAAAAGAGGAGTTGTATGCCGGGCACTACCTTCAACCAATCCAAGATATTCACCTCAACTCGAATATTCTCTACGAGTCGAAAACTCCCGGGAACACCAATTACATTACCCTAATTGGCTTTTTTGCAGGCTTCATCTTGGTAATAACACTTTTTAATTATGCCAACCTTACACTGGCTATCAAATCAAAAGAAAGTAAAACAATTGGAGTCAGGAAAGCCATGGGAGCTCAAAATTCCATGATCACCACTCAGTTTTTGATGGAGGGAGTGTTACTTTCACTGAGTGCTCTCCCTTTTGTTGGACTTCTGATTTCCTTGGCAATCCCTCAATTCAATGCATTGATGGGGACGGCGATTTCCAATAATCTAATCGCTGAGCCGATGACCTTTTTGACCTTATTAGTTTTGGCAATTCTGGTGGGCATATTGGCAAGTTTATCCCCGGCGATTTACTTAAGCATGAGGGGTGCAGTCAGTCTTTTCAAAGAAGATCTAAAGCAGTCTAGCTTCCAGCAATTCCCTATTCGAAAATATTTGGTGATCAGTCAGTTTGTACTTTTGATTGCCATTAGCTGTGTTTCCTATTTCATATCCCAACAGCTTCTATTTGTGGAAGGAAAAGATATCGGATACAAGAAGGAAGGGATACTTTATACCTACTCTTCACCGGAAAATCGGGAAGTTTTTCAGCAAAGACTCCGGCAAATCTCTGGAGTGATCGCGGTTGGGAATGGGAGTTCTTTTGGGATTCAATCATTCAATCAAGGGACCTATCAGCTTGAGGGATTGGAGACTGTTTTTGATGATTCCAACCAACTGTATTTGGACTTCGAAGGAATCAAAGCATACGAATTGGAGACTACGCTCAAGGAAAAACCTGGAGCCCGAACTACCCTTATCAATCGCACAGCCGCAGAGAAATATGCAAACCTAAAAGGGATAACTGCAGAGGATCTGATCGGTATGCAGATCCTCACCGAGCCAGAATACATCAATGAAGAGACTGGGCAGATTGGGTTTCCATTTACTATTGGGGGGATTTTCGAAGATATTAATCTCTTTTCCCTTCATGAAAAAGTTGAACCTTATTTCTTGACTACCTATGAAAATGTTGAAATGGATGGGCGAAGTATAGTTTCCTATTATCCTGAAAATGCTGCCGCCGTTTTAGCTGCTGTGAATTCAATCTATAGTGATTTGGATGAGCCGTTTCCTTTGGAACTTGAATTCCTCAGCGAAAATGTGAGGCAGCTCTATGCTCAAGATCGACAGACTGCCGACTTGCTTCTTTACTTCAATATTATTGCAGTCTTCCTTGCTGCCTTAGGAATCATAGGAATTACCATTTTCCTAACGATGGCTCGAAAGAAAGAAATTGGGATACGAAAGGTGCTTGGCGCATCGGTCTTTTCAATCATCCAATCGGCTACCAAAGAATATTTGATCTTAGTCGGAATTGCTTTTCTGATCGCTTGGCCAATTGCCTACTACGCGGCGAATTCCTGGCTTTCCAATTTTGCCTACCGAATCGAAATCAATCAATTTGTCTTCGCTTCCGTTGGTTTGATGACTTTTGTATTCACAGCAGTCATTGTGGGGATCATTGCCTATCAGGCTGCCCAGGCAAATCCGGTGAATAGTTTGAAAAGCGAATAAAACTGAAAGTATGAATGCTAAAGTAAAAAGGGGGAAAATTATGTGCTGGGACGTTTCGATTTAACTACTCAATATAAAAGTGCAAGTCGAAAATCGAAAACGTTTTATTCTGCCGTGTTAACTCCGACCATTTAAGTATGTGTCTCATAAGAAAATTAAATTAGGTTTGATTTAAGTCCCTCGGATTTAGTCTCGATCTGCGGGAATCTTATACCGGAAAAACGAGGCACAGACCGAGGTAAATAGGTTTCGTTTTTGTCCGTGGTTAAGATTTACCCATCCGAATGTAATTCGATTAGATTCCCTTCTGAATCTTCAAAGAAACCCATAAAGCCATTTTCTCCAATCCTGGTTTTTGGTATCGTGATTTGAGCTCCGGCAGTTTCGATTTGATCCAGCAGCAATTGAAGATTGGGATTTCCAGTTAGGTCGGTGACCAAACCTTCTTTACTTGGTTTATAATCTGGACTTTGTACGAGTCCACTTCCTGAAAGAGGCAGTTCAGTGCTGAATATCGCCATTTTATATCCTTCACATCAAATATTTTTATTTCAATCTTAAATATTTTCTTGTAGAAATCTTTTACCCGATCAATGTTCGTGGCCAGAATTTCAAATCAGTTGCGTGCGTTGCTGTCTTTGCTGAGTCATGCCATTTTTTGTTTTTTTGTGAAAAATACTGGGTTATACTATCGATGTTGAAAATTTCAAAGAAGTCTTGTTATGAGTAAGTTAAAAAAAAATAAAAAGACCTTTTTCTTAGCTAATTGATTTGATCAGAGAACCTCAGAAAGTGAATTTTCTTTTAAACTAGGATATAATGGGAAAAGGTTAGCACTTAAAATAAAGTACCATCCACTGCCTACTGAGTTCTGCCTACTGAGCACTGCCCACTGCCTCCTGAATAAACTTTGCCCGCAAGCGAACGATTTTGTTCGGGTAAATAAATCAATGTTTTCCAAAAGTGCTTAATTGATTGTTTTAGGCTATTTTTTGATGGCACAGAAGTGGAAATAATAGAGAATGATCATGCAAGACCAGCGGCTTTATTGCATGGGCCGCGTGATTGCGATACATGCAACAGAGTATTAAGTTTAGACTAGGTTCAGCCGGTGAGAAGCAATCTTATCGGTTTGAAACAGATTGCCTGCCCTCCGGGAGTCGGGCTTCGGATTTGAAGAAGTGTATTAAATAACTAAGCGTACTATTAAATCCTCGCAATGACGTAAGGCAAGACCAGCGATGTCATTGCTATACCTGAAACAGAGTATTAAGTTTAGACTGGGTTCAGCCGGTGAGAAGCAATCTTATCGGTTTGAAACAGATTGCCTGCCATCCGGGAGGCGGGCTTCGGATTTGAAGAAGTGTAGTAAATAACTAAGCGTGCTATTAAATCCTCGCAATGACAAATCAAGCACTCGCAATGACGAAAAGTAATGACAACCCACAACTGACAACTGAAAACCGACAACCCCATGCTCAAAAACTACTTTAAAATCGCTTGGAGAAACTTACTGAGGCAAAAGTCATTTTCTTTAATTAATATCCTTGGTCTTTCCATTGGTCTCGCATCTTGCTTGATCTTACTCGCTTTTGTGAAGCAGGAGCAATCCTATGATCAGTTTCATCCTGAGAGTGAGCAGATCTATCGGGTAGTTCAGGATGTGAATAAGGCTAGCCAATGGGCTTGGACTGGTGGGGCGATATCTCCCATGCTTCGCAAAGAATTTCAGAATGAGTTGAGCAATGTGGTAATGGTCGTTCCGAGCAATGTCTACTTCAGCTCACCAGATGGAATTGCACCGGATGAAAGTTTTCAGGAAGCTCATTTTTACTATGCCGATGCAGGTTTCGATGAAGTTTTTGGATTTAAACTGAAAGAAGGATCCTGGCAGG
>Ga0209491_10006731_pt1 | contig 15669 bp, 4 predicted proteins | sample BON02_FD_187213 | JGI IMG/M metagenome (GOLD analysis project Ga0209491, IMG submission 187213) | Freshwater microbial communities from Lake Bonney liftoff mats and glacier meltwater in Antarctica - BON-02 (SPAdes) (version 2) | ecosystem: Environmental > Aquatic > Freshwater > Ice > Glacier...
GGGCGGGCAAAAGAGGAGGGCGGAGTAGGGGCGGGTTGGAGGGAGGCGAGATAGAGTCGAGGGGCGCGAGGCAGAGAAGGTCCTTTTGGCGCAGAAAACTCGACGGGCGGACGGCCTCGCGAAAAAAAAAACCCAACCCCCTCATCGGCGCGCGCAACGCGTGTCTCACCGGGTCCCCGAGCCCGTCCACCATCCCGCGGACCGCCTCGCCGTCCCGCCCGAGGAAGAGGATGTACTCGTACACCTCCCCTAGGCTGTCCGTCGCCGCCGCCAGCGCGTCGCCGCGGCCGAGCGCGCAGACCGCGACGAGGACCTGCTCGCCCCGCGCCCACTCGAGCAGGTTGATGATGAACTCCACGCCCTTCCGCGTCGCGCGGTCGACCGAGTGGAAGAGGACGACGTCGCCGGCCTCGAGGCCCAGCCGCCCGGCCAGCCCCAGGATCGAGGCGTTGCTGCCGCTCTCCCGGCGCTGGTGCACGGCCATCAGGGTGTCCCCGCCAAACACGGCGGCGACCCGCCAGCCAATGTCGGCCCCGTACTCTGCACCCGCGTGCGAGTCGGCCGACGAAGAGCGCATGACGACGAGGACGCGGGCTGGGCGGCCATCTGCTCGGAGGTAGCGCCTCTGCGGATGTTGTTTTGGTTGTTGACGAGGGGAGGGCGGAGAGTGTGTTTTTTGTCGAGGGCGCGCCGCCCGCCCGCCACGAAAAAACGCGCCGCCAGGGAAACTCAAAGGAGAGACGCAAAAGAGAAAGGTGTTGGACGCACCACGCGAAGCGGTCGCCCGCCATCGTCTGCGCCGTCGCCGTCGCAGCCGCCCCCTCCTCCGCCCCCTTCCCGCCCGCTCGTTTGGGCGGCCGAGGCGAAGAACGCGCGCGCCGGAGCCCAGGCCATAGGTCTCGCGGGCGCAAAGCGCGCGCGAGAGGCGGGAGGCGGGCCGCGCTTGCTCGCGCTTGCTCGGCACAGCCGCAGCGGCACAGCCCTCGTCACCGTGCGTTGCGAACGGAGGGCTAAAAGAAGGCGGGGTCGCCGCGGAAACTTTGAACGAATTTGGAAAAGGTACGCGCGCGCGCACTTTTCGCCCACACCGGTTGCGTGCTCGAGCGTCTGCGCGTGTAAGCCGCTTACAGTAAGCGTGTAAGCGTGTGCGCGAGTCTACGTGTCCCGGGCCCTCTCCCGCCTTCCGCTCCCCTCCCTTATCGGACAAAACGCCTCGCCGACTGACCGCCGACGTGAAAGCGGCGGGGCCGGCGCGGCCGCGGGCGGCGGCGCGGCGGCGGCCAACAAGGGGACGGCGCGTTGGGGCCTCCGGCGCCGACGCCACCGAAAAAGGACGCACGCCGCTCACCATCGTGCGCACTTTGACGCCCGCGTGGCGCCAGCTAAACACAAACACGGGCTCGTACACAGGGCCGCGCGCCACGCCCGGGTCGCGCAGCACCAGGACGTTCTCATCGTTGTAGAGCACCGCCGAGCGCGTCCAGTTGAACGAGCCCGTCAAAAGCACGGTTCCGTCGAGCACCGCGAATTTGTTGTGCATCAGGCGCTGGCGGGGCTCGTTGCCGTCGTGGCGCACGGGCACGCCCGCGGCGCGCAGGGAGGCCGCGTCCGACCCCGTCGACGCGATCTGCTCGTCGTCCGTGATGAACCGGACATGCACGCCGCGGCGGTGCGCGTCCATCAAGGCTTGCGCGATCTCGTCGCACGTGAGGCTGAAGACGGCGGCGCTGATGCTTCGGCGCGCCGAGGCCAGCGTGGCGAGCAGGCGCGTCAGGCTGGTGGCGCCGTGCGCGTAGTCGCAGCCGCCCTTGCGGCGGCAGGCGGCGCCGAAGCGGCACGGCATGCCCGGGTCGGGGAAGAACAGGACCTCGGTCTGCCCCACCGCCCCTGCCTTGCCGCCGCCGCCTCCGCCGGGGGCGAGGACGACGGCAGCGCCATTGCCATTGCCGCCGCTGCCGGATGCGAGCTGCTGCTCTAGCTGCCGGATGCGTCCCTGCAGCGCGGCGGTGTGGTCGTCGTCGGCGAAAAAGGTCGAGAGCAGGCAGCCCATGATGGGGTGAGACGTCAGACAGGGGGGGGGAAAGAGGAGCGAGGGAGCGCGTGCGCGCCGGCGTCGACGTCGGACGGAGCGCGACGCGCGACGCGCGACGAGGACGAGGACGAGAACGGGGGCGGGGGAAGACACGCGGCGGCCACGCGACTAGAGCCGACCAACCTGCTGCTGGATCACGCGCTCGGCGAGGCGGTACGACACGTAGGACAAGAGGAGGGCGAAGAGCGGGGCGGCGCCCATGAGAGAGGGGGGGGTGGCGGATCACGATCAGCGAGAGCTAAGACGCAGAGAGAGAGTGGTGGGGTTCGCGGCGACGCGGGGTACAAAGTGGGGGTCGAGTCAGAGGGCGGCCAAGGGCTTGCTACGTACTCCTGTGTTGTCGCCTTCTCTTGAGGCACCAGCTTGAAGCCGCTCTCTACCGCCCGCCCGCCTGTCGCTGCGCGCGCGCTCGCTCGCCGACGACGCGCGCGCCCCCCCCGGAAATACAAAACAAATCAGACTGAGCGGCGACGCGCAAACACAAACCCCCCTTGCGCAACCCTCAATGATCGGATCGCGTTGGCGCATGAGCTGGCAGGCCCGCTGAATTGAGGAGCGCGCGCGCCGCATCAGCAAAAAACGCACTCCTCCTCTCTGTCATCACGACGCGCCAAACGCCGATCGCGGATCGACCATGAGCGCCACCGAGCGGGAGCACGTCGCGACGGCTGAAGCACCCGCCGCCAGCCCCACCCGGAAGCGGCCGCGCGCAGACGCCAACGGCAACGGCAACGGCAACGGCAACGCCAACGCCAACGGCAACGGCAACGGCCACGCAACCGCCGAAACCGCCGCCGCCGACGCGCCGACGTGCGGCGTCTGCCTCGAGGAAGGGCTCGTCGAGATCGGAGAGCTCGATGTCTGCGCGCACGTCTTTTGCTTTGCTTGTGCACTGCGCTGGAGCGAGAGCGACACGCGCTGCCCGTTCTGCAAGGCGCGCTTCACCAGCATCTCGCGCAAGGCGCTGGCGCTGGCAGCGGGGCCGCCGCCATCGTCCTCGCCGCCGGGCAAGCGCGCGGCGACGGGGGCATCAGCAGCGGGCGCCGCCGCCTCTGCCGGCCCGCGCCGCCTGGCCGGCACGGTCGTCGAGACCGTCCGCGTCGAGGAGCGCACCCTCGCGTGGCGGCCCGACGAGGGCGACGACGGCGGCGCCGGCGCCCAGCAGCTCCTGTGGTTCCTCGCCGACCTGCGCTGCGCCGTCTGCGGCCGCGGCGACGGCGACCACGAGCTGCTCATCTGCGACGGGTGCGAAGGAGGGTTCCACTGCGGGTGCGTAGGCCTGGCGCGCGTGCCCGAGGGGGACTGGTTCTGCGCAGGTTGCGAGCGCGAGCGGGCGCGCGGGCGCGCGCGGGAGCGCGAGCGGGCGCGGGCGGTGGCCGGGGGGCGCCGGGGGCGGGCCGGCGCGAGCCCGGGCGCGGGCGCGACGGCGTCGGCGGCAGCGGCAGCCGGGGCAGCGGCGGCTGCGGCGGCGGTGGCGGCCCGTCGGCGCCAACAGCAGCGCGCGCCCGAGGTGGTCGTGATCTTGAGCGGCGACGACGACTTTCCGGGCGACGAGCCGGAGGAGGAGGACCTTGTGGAGAACCTGCCGCTGCAGGAGCGCCTGCGGTTGCGTCAGCAGCAGCAGCAGCAGCAGCAGCGGCAGCGGCAGCGGCAGCGGCAGCGAGCAGCAGGTCCGGCCGGCGCCTCGGCGCGCGCGCAGAGGCTCGGGCGGCGCGGCGGCGAAAGCACCGTCGTCGTCCTCGGCGGGCGCACCAGCGAGGAGGGGGCGGCGGCGGGCGGGCTCGGCGAGGACGGCGAGGACGAGGAGAGCTGGATGCTCTCCTGCAGCGACAGCGACGACGACGAGCAGGCGCGCGGCGGCTCGGCTTCCTCCTCGTCGTGTGGCGGCGAGAGCGACGCGGACGAGGACGAGGAGGGGTTCGGGCAGGGCGCCGGGCGCGGCACGGGACCGAGCCGAGCCGAGCCCGCCGCCCGCGCCCGCGCCCGCGCCCGCGCCCGCGCCGGCCGCCGCCGCTCACAGGGCGGCCGCCGCCGCGCGAGGCCCCGCCAGGGCAGGGTCGTGGTGGACGACGAGGACTCTGAGGAGGAGGAATGGGAGACCGCGGCGGCTGCGGCGGGCACAGCGCGCGCGCCACCCCTGCGCAGCCGCCGCCCCCGCGCCGTCGTCCTTAGCGATGAGGTCGCTGCGACGCCGGCGCCCGCCTCGGCCGCGCGTGGCGCCGGCGGCGGCACCGGCGGCCGCGGCCGCGGAGGCAGCGGCTCTGCGCTCGCGCGCGCCCGCGTGCTCGCGACGAGCTCCTACTTTTCCGGGTCGGCGTCGGCGGCCGCGGCGGTGGCCGAGCAGCAGCAGCGCCTGCGCACGCGGGAAGAGGTCGTCGCGGCGCTGCACGCGGACCAGGAGCGGCGGCGGCGGCTGGAGGGCGGCGGCGGCGGCGGCGGCGGGAGCGCGGCGCGCTCGGGCCCGGGCCGGGGGGCTGGCGGTGGCGGCGGCGGCGGCGGCGGCGGTGGTGCTGCCGACGGCGACGACGGCGGGTCCATTGCGCCCCTGGCCCAGCGCCTCGCGGCCCTCCAGCACGAGCGGCGGCAGCAGCGCGCGGCAGCCGCGCGCGGAGACACAACGGCGGGCGAGCAGGCGCTCTGGGCCGAGATGGAGCGGGCGCGCGCCGGCGCCGGCGCCGGGGCCGCGGTGGGCGGGGCCGGCGGCGGGCGCGCTGGCGCTCCGCCTGCCGGCACGCTCACCTCAGCCTCGCCAGACGGCCGTGCCGCCGCGGTCGCCGCGTCCGGCGCGCTCTCCCTGCCCGTTCGCCCGCCGCCGACCGGCGCGTCCTCGCCTCCTGTGGCCGTTGCCGTCCGGCGGCTCGTGCTAGCGGCCGCTGGGCAGGCGCCGCCGCCGCCGATTCAGCAGCAGCAGCAGCAGCAGCAGCCGCGACAGCAACGGCCCCCAGCAGCACCGGCGGCAGCCGCAGCAGCCGGTCGGTTCGCAGGCCTCGACGCCCCTCTCGTGGCTGTCGTCCGCAGCAGCAGCGGCAGCGGCGTCATCCAGGCCGGCCGCGCTGCCCCTGCGGCCGCCGCCGTCGCCGCGAGCCGCTTTTTCCCCTCGGCCGCCGCTGCGCCCGATGGCCGGGCGCCCCCTTCCACGGCCGATCACGCTCGCCCCAGGCTGGCACCGCCGCCTTCCAACAGCCGACGCTCTGGCGGTGGCGGTGGCGCTGGTGGCGGCTCAGGGGGCCTGGCCGCCCGCCTCGAGCGCCAGCTCGGCCAACGCCCGCAGCCGCGGCCTTACCCGCAGCCGCAGCTGCAGCCGCAGCCGCCGGCGGACTTGCGGCCGGCGGCCCCGCCCACATCTTCCGCCCAGACGACGACGCCCAAAGACGCGGCCGCGGCCGCCGTCAGAGCGACGCTGCGCCCGTCTTTCGAGGCCGGGCGCCTCTCTCGCGACGCGCACCGCGCGTCTGCGCGCAGGGCGACGCACGCCCTGCTGCCCGCGCTCGAGGCGGTGGCGGCGGCGGCGGCGGCAGGAGGAGGCGGGTGGGGCGTCCGGGAGCTGCAGGCGGTCGCGTCGCGCCCCGCCGCGGGAGGCGACGACGACGAAGCGCCCGCGGTCGCGCGCGCGAGAGAGGCCGTGCGCCGGGCCGTCGAGGACGCGCTCTTGGCCACCGCGCTCGAGGAACCCTGAGAGTGGAATTGCATGTCTCTAGGAAGAGGAGTTGAAAATAAAATTGAAAAGCAAGCGTCCGAAAAACAAAGATGTCCGAAAAGCGACTCCAAAATCGAAATCGAGAGCCCGAATCACGCGCCGCCGTGGCCGCCGGTGCCCGCGTCGTAGTCGCGGCGCCGGCGCGCGTCGCGCAGGCAGTGGTACGCGGCGCTCAGCCGCTGGAAGCGGGCCGTGGCCGCCGCGCGCTCGGCGTCCGAGGCGCCGGGCCCCGCGCGATCCGGGTGGTCGCGCATGGCCTTGCCGCGGAAGGCGGCCTGGATCTCAGCGGTGGTGGCGTCGGGCGGCACGCCGAGCGATTTGTAGAAGCCTTGCGGATCGCGGGGCGACGCGGGCGCGCCGGGCGGTGGGCGAGCGCCCGCGCGCTGCTGCTGCTGCTGCTGTTGGCGTTGCTGATCCTGATACTGCTGCCCGCCCTGTTGCTGCCACTGCTGCCCCGCGCCGTAGCGCCGCTCGTACTGGTCTCGGCGCGCCTGCTCGCCCGCTCGCCGACGGGCGTGCCTGCGCGCCATCTCGGCCGCCTTCCTCTCCGCCCACGCAAAGGGGTTGCGCACCGCCTCGGCCAGGTCCTCGGCCGTGAACGTGAAGGGGTCGTCGCTCTCGGGGCCGCCGCCGCCCGCGGCCGAGTAGTCCTGCCCCGCGCGCGCGCGCCGCGCCTCCTCCTCGTCGGCGCGGCGCGACCGCGCGCCCTCGGCGTGCTCGTACGCGCGCACGTACTCGGCGTCGAAGCCGCCGGCCGCGTCGTCGGCGCCCCCGGTCGCCGAAGAGGCAGAACCAGCACCGGCGCCAGCACCACCACCACCGCTGCCGGGCAGCCGAACGCCAAACAGCTGCTGCGTGGCAGAGGCAAAGCGCGCGTACAGTCCCTTGGCCGCGTCGGCGCCTGCCCCGGCGATCCCTGCGGCCGCGTCGACCGCGCGCTCCCCGCCGCGGTCGGCCAGCGTGCGGGCGGCCGGCCACACGCGCGCGGCGAGGCCCGCCCCGATGAAGGGGAGCACGAAACCGCCGTAGAAGAGCGACGCGCCGGATATGGCCGCCGCCGCCCCCGTGACCTGCAGCCCGAGCAGGACGGCCGCCGTCGTCAGCACGGCCACCTTTGTCTCGTCCGGCAGGATGGGCCCTGCCACGCGCAGCAGCAGGGCGAGGGGCGGGGGGGGGGACGGCGCGTTGGGGCCTCCGGCGCCGACGCCACCGAACGGACGCACGCCGCTCACCATCGTGCGCACTTTGACGCCCGCGTGGCGCCAGCTAAACACAAACACGGGCGCGTACACAGGGGCGACCGCGACGCCGCCGCCGCCGCCCGCGCCGCCGCCGCCCCCGCCGCCGCCGCCGCCCGTCAGTAGAAACCCGACGCGCAGGTCCAGCAGCCGCACGCGCGTGGCCGTGCCGCCGCCGCCGCCGCCCTGGCGCAGCACGCGGGGCGCCAAGGCGCGCACGACGTCCTCGCAGCGCTGCCCCTCGAGCGCCTGGAGCTGGCGGGCGGCCAGGCGCCGCGCGACGTCCGGGGGCATGACAAAGGGCCCCACCCGGCGGCAGTCATCCTCGCCCTCCTCGCCTTGTTGCTGCGGTTGCCTCCCGCGCCCACCGCCACCGGCCGCCGCTGACGCAAGCGGCGAGGAGCTCAGCATCTCTGGCGTGATCGGCCGAGCGCGCCCCACCGCCCACGAGGGGCCGACCTTGCGCGCGTCACCGCGCCCGTACTTTGGGCTGCCGGCGTACAGCTGCAGGCGCGCGTCCCCCGGCGCGTAGCAATGGTCGACCCCCGCCGCGGCCGCCGCCCGCGCGCACGCGCGCTCCTGTTCGGCGGGCGACGGCGGCGGGCCCTGTGTGGTCGCGTTTGGTCCTCCTCCTCCTGCCCACCCGCCATCCGAGAACGCCTCGGTGGCCAGCACGGCGGCGACGCTGTCGTATCTTAGCTCGACGTCGGTCCACTCGGTCTCCCACCGCGGCTCGCGCCTGCCCGTGCGCGAGTCGTACCGGGAAACGAGCCGGTCGACGCCGAGCGAGGCGCGCGTCAGTCGCGTCCGCACCAGCGCGCCGCCAGGCGGCACCACCCAGAACGGCAAGAACGTCTCCTTGGCGCCGCGCCTCAGGGCGGGAAGCTGGCGCGCCTGCAACCAGTGACGGCTGTGATAGCGCTGGAAAGCGGCGTCGGCCTCGTCGCGCGTCACCTCGAACGGCACGGCGCGCAGCTTTTGCCGCGCGGGGCCGCGGTCGGGCAGGGCGCCTCTAGTGGCCTTTGCGTCTGCGGCAAACGCACGGCTCGCCGCCGTTGTCGGCGTCGTCGCCGTCGTTTTCGGTGGGACCTCGAACGTCACTGCTGCTGCCGCTGGCTGTGGCCATGCAACCAAGGCGCCGGACGCCGGTCGCTGGGCCCACGACCGCGCGCCCTGGGCGAGCAGGAGCATGCTCCGCGGGGCCCATGATGCGAGGCACGGGCGCGAGGCCATCATGACGAATGCTACCGGTATGTCTTCATCGGCGCGCCCCTTCCAGCTCCGCGTCTTCTTTTTGTGTTGTTTGTGTGATGATCAGTTCTTGATTTTGCAAGGAAATGTGTGTCTGCCTTGCATGTGGGATCGATGTTTTGTGCCCGGCGGGGGGAGCGCGGCGCCGCAATCGATGATCCGGCGTCGCGCGCACCATCGACCGAGCGCGACGCGTCCAGCTGCCGCGCCGCCCGTCTTCTTTCGATTTGTAGCTTGGACGCGCCCCCTCCTCGAAGAAGGACTCGACACATCCGACATCACACATCACACATCCACCAACAGCCCCCAAGACAGCGAGGGAGAGCGCAGAGGAGACCCAACCCACCCCCTCCCTTTTGCCGAGAAAAAGCGACAGTCAATGAGGAGCACCGTTTCGTCGACCGGTGGCGCCCCGGCGGGGGCGCGGCTGCTGGGCGCGCGCCGGCCGACCCAAAGGTCGCGAGCATCGCTGCGCGCCCCCTCGCGGCGCATCATCGCGGTGGCGGTGCGTTGTGTTCGTGTTCTTGGGGTGTGGAGGAGGAAAAACAAAAACCCTCATTCGAAAAACCGATGCGCGGCGCTTTGCGTCCCTTTCTCTGGTCCTCTTGAACGCCCATCGATCCATTGTTTGGGCCGTCGCTGACGTTGTTTCTCATGACCACCGCGAAACACCCACACCAACAAACGATCAGGCCGCCGCGTCGCCGGCGCCGCCGACGGCCACCACCGACGGCGCCGCCGCCGCCGGCCCGCCGCGTCCGCCCGCGGCCGTCCGAGTCCGCTTCCGCCTCGTGCGCAAGGTCTCGTTCGGCGAGCGCGTGGCCGTGGTCGGCGCCGCGCCCGAGCTGGGCGCCTGGGACGTCGGTGCCGCGCCCCGCCTCCGCTGGTCCGAGGGGCACGAGTGGCGCGGGCTCGTCGACTTTGCGGCGCCGTCGCGCGTCGACAACGACAACAACAACGGGTCGACGGCCGCCGCCGCCGGAGACGACGACGACGACGACGACGACGACGACGACGACGACGACGACTTTGCGGCGGCGGCCCGCCCGCCGAGCGAGTACAAGTTTGTCGTCGTCAAGGACGACGGCGGCACTTCCGCGAGCTGGGAGGGCGGCGACAACCGCGTGCTCGACGTGGCGGGCCTGTTCCCCGGCCCGGGCATGGCGGTCGACGTGGCCGTGCCCGAGGGCGGCGGCGCGCGCGAGGCGGTGGCGTCGGTCGTCCCCCTGTCGGCGCTCGACGGCACGCCCGCGGCGCGCGCGCCCGACCCGTCGTCGTCGTCGTCGTCGTCGAAGAAAAAGGCGTCGTCCAAGGACAAGGACAGGCGCGACGACAACGGGACGAAGCACCGGTCGCAACCGTCGCCGCAGGCCGTCGCGGACCGCGGCCCCTCCCCCGGCGGCGGTGCGGCCGGCGTGGGCGACGGCGAGGGGCGCGTCGGCGTGGGCGCGGCGGGCTGGCTGGGCAAGGACGTCTCCTTCATGCAGAGCAACGACCACTCGCGCGACCGGCCCGCCGCCGCCACCTGGGACGCTTCGCACCTGCCCAAGGGCCACCCAGCCCGCGCCCTGGTCCAGGGCGACCGCGACGCGCCCAGCTGGCTCGAGAAGCTAAGGGTGGCGCAGCGCGTGCTGGTCGACGCCGCCCCGAGGCAGCGGCCGCGCCTGCAGGCGCTGGCGCACGCCTACGCCTACCTGCAGTGGGTGGCGACGGGCGCCGTGCCCTGCGCCGAGGGCGGGGGGCACTTCCGGCCCAACCACCACGCGCGCGCGGCGCAGGCGGTGTTCCGGTCGCTCGAGTGGGCGATCGAGGAGGACGCGGCCGAGGCGGGCGCGCGCGCGCGCCGCCAGCAGGCCGGCGGAGCCGCGCTTTGGGAGGACGAGGACGAGGACGACGAGGCCAGCGAGGGCGGCGAGGTCGGCGGCGGCGGCGGCGACGGAGACCTCGACGACGACGCCCGCCCCCTGTACGCCCCGCGCCTCCGCACCCTCCTCGCCCGCCGCCTGTCCACCAAGCTCCCCTCGTTCGGCGAGCAGTTTACGCAGACGGTCCCGCTCACGCGCATCCGCGACATCGCGCACCGCGGCGACATCCCGCACGATTTAAAACAGGAGATCAAGCACACGCTGCAGAACAAGCTGCACCGGAACGCCGGGCCCGAGGACCTGGTGGCGGCGGAGGCCATGCTCGCGCGCCTGGACGCGGCGCCCGCGGGGACCTACTCGGAGCCCTTTCTGTGCGAGTTCCGCACCTTCTCAGCCGAGCTGCGCGAGTTTTTCGGCGCCGCGTCGCTGGCCCAGCTGCTGAGGGACGGCGTGCGCCCCTCGCTGGCCGGCGCGGCGACCGTGACGGGCGCCGGGTCGCCCGTGGCCGCGGCCAGCGCCGACAGCGATAGCGACGGCGACGGCGCCGGCGGCGACCGGGCTGGCGAGCAGGACGACTCGGTGCGCGCCCTCGACCACTTCCTTGCGCGCAAGGCGGACCTGGACGCCAAGGCGGCCTCGGCGGGCCTCGACGACCTGGTCGGCGTCGCGCACGCGCTCGTCACCGTGCGCGCCGTGCTGCTCGGGGGGCTGGCAAGCGGCATGCGCAACGACGCGCCCGACGGGGCGGCGGCGACGCGGCAGCGGTGGCGCCTGGCGGAGGCGCGCTCGGAGGACTACTTGTTCGTGCTGCTGTCGCGCGTGGTGGGAGGGATGCTGGCGCAGGGAGGGGGAGGAGGGGGAGGGGGCGGGGGCGACGACCAGGACGGCGCGGCGTTCCTGGCGGCCGCAGACGCGCTCGCGCGGGGCTCGGACCGCGCGTGGGCGGCGCCCATGGGCGCGGCCGTGCTGGGCCTGCGCTCCCTCGCGCTGAGCGGCTGGCAGCCCGCCGAGTGCGCGGCCGCCGAGCGCGAGCTGGCCGCATGGCAGGACGCCGGCGGCGTCGCCGTCGACGCCGACGGCGCCGCGCGGCGGCTCCGCGCGACGCTCGACCGCGCGCAGCGCGTCTGCGGGGCCTACACGGACGCCATGCTGGCGGTGCTGCCGGGCGCCGCGCGCCGCATGGGCCCCGCCCTGGGCGTGCCCGCGCACGCCGTCGCCACCTTTGCCGAGGCCGAGGTGCGCGCGTCCGTCGCCTTCCAGCTCAGCCGCCTGCTGGCGCTGCTGCAGCGCGCGGCGCGCGTCGCCGCCGCCGCCGCCAACGGCGGCGCCGGCCTGAGCGAGTGGGAGCCGATCGTGGCGGGCACGGCGCGCGGCGTGCTGGTGGACGTGCCCTCGCTCGACTGCGACGCCGCCCGCCGCGCCATCGCCGCCGCCGGGGACAAGGGCGTCGTGCTGCTGCTGCGCGAGGCCACGGGCGACGAGGAGCTGGCGGTCGGCGTCGGCAGCGGCGGCAGCGGGAACGGCGGCGCGGCGAGGCCGCCGCTCCGCGGCATTGCGCTCGCGCAGCCCCTGCCACACCTGAGCCACCTGGGCGTGCGCGCGCGCCAGGAGCGCGTGCCCCTGGCCACCATCTCGCCCTCGGCCCTCGCGCGCGAGGTCCTGCCCTTCCTGGGCAAGGCCGTGGAGCTGCGCGTGGGCGCGGACGGGTCGACGGTCGAGCTGGCCTTGCTGCCCGGGGGCGAGGCAGACTTGGCGGCGGCGCCGCCTGCCGCTGCTTCGTCGGCCAAAACCGCCCTCGCCGCCCCCGCCGCTGCTCCTCCCCCGGACGCCGACCGCAGCAAGGCGCGCGAGGTCGTCCCTCTGCTCGATGCCACGGCGCAGACGTGCGGCGCCAAGGCGGCCAGCTGCGCGCGCTTGCTGCGCCTGGCGGCGGCGGCAGGGGCGGGTACCCACGGCAACGGCTCGGCCGCTGCTGCTTCTGCAGCCGCCCCGCCCCCGCCGCTCTTCCGCGCGCCGCGCGGGGCCGTCCTGCCGTTTGGCGCGATGGAGGCCGCCGCCGACGCCGCGGGCGTGCGCGCTCAGTACGTCGCCCTGCTCGAGCGCACCGAGGCCCTCAGCGCCGAGGCCGCCGCCGCCGTCGACGACGCGGCCGCGCTCGCCCGCCTGGACGCCGCGTGCGCCGAGCTCATGCGGCTGGTGGCCGCGTCGCTGCGTCCGTCGGCAGAGGCGCTGGCGGCCGTCGCGGCGGCGTTCCCCGCTCCCGGGGGTCGGGCGGGGGCGCCCGCCACCCCGACGCACCTGATCGCGCGCTCCTCGGCCAACGTGGAGGACCTCGCGGGAATGTCCGGCGCGGGCCTGTACGACTCGGTGCCAAACGTGCCCTTTGCCCTCTCCCTCTCCTCCTCGGCGGGCGGCGGCGGCGCCTCCTCCTCCCCCCCGCCGTCCGCGCAGCTCGCCGCCGATCTCGGCGCCGCCGTCGCGCAGGTGTGGGCGTCGCTGCACACGCGCCGCGCCGTCCTGGCCCGGCGCGCGGCGGGCGTGCCGCAGAGCTCGGCCGCCATGGCCGTGCTCGTGCAGGAGCAGCTGTCGCCCGACGTGGCGTTTGTGCTGCACACGCGCTCGCCGGTCGAGCTCGCCGCCGCCGCGCCGGGCAGCGGTAACGGCAACGGGAGCAACGGGAGCAACGGGAGCAACGGCCACGGCAGCGGCGTCGCTTCGCCCCTGGCGCTGGCCGAGCTGGCCCCGGGCCTGGGCGAAACGCTCGCTGGCGCCTCGCGCGGTAGCGGCTGGCGCCTGCTGCTCGACAAGGCAAAGGGGGAGCTCGCGTCGACCCTCGCCTTTGCAAACTTTTCAGAGGCGCTCGTCCCGCCGTCGTCGTCGGCGGCGTCGTCGCCGGCAGCGGGGGGCGTCGGCGCCCCGTCCCAGCACCCCGAGGCCCTGTACGCCAAGGCCGGCGGGCGCATCAGCGGCGACGTGGTCTTGGCCTCGGCCGTCGCGCTCTCCCGTCCCGCCGCCGCCGCCGCATCCGGCGGCCGCACCTACGCGCTCGCCCGGCGGCCCGTGGACTACTCGCGCCAGAGGCTGTCGGCCGACGCGGCGTCGCGGCGCGAGCTGGGCGCGGCGCTGGCGCGCGTCAGCGCGGCGCTCGAGGCCGAGTTCGGGGGCGAGGCGCAGGACGCCGAGGGGTGCGTGGTGGGGTTCAACGCCCTGGGGTCTGGCGGCGCCCCGTACCAGATCTACGTGGTGCAGTCGCGCCCGCAGCCGTGATTTGATGGATTGTTTTGTTTTCTTGAAATCTATTTTGGGGCGGATTTGTTTTCCCCTTGTCGGCGCGTTTTGCAATCACTCCTCGCCAAGTATTTTCTCATTCCCGCGAAACTTATTCAGTCTTGCTGTCATGTGTCTGATTCTCACGTCTCGCCCTTGTCGCAGTCTTTTACGCCCAAACCAGCCCGTGCTGCGCCGCGGCCTCCTTGACGCCGCGCGCGTACTCCTCGAACGCCGCCTGCTCCTCGCGCACGGCGTCGACCGCCCCGCTCGCCTCGAGGCGCGCCGTCGCGCGCTCGCCCGCGGCCTGCCGGCAGCGCTGCTCGTGCTGAGCCTGCCACACCGCCGACAGCCGCAGGCCGGCCTCGCGGCGCAGCGCCCGCGCCGCCTGCGACCTCTGCGCCTCGCGTACCGCGGCGCGCGCGTCGTCTTCCAGGTCCTCCTTGGCGTCCTCGAGGTCGGCCTGCTTGTTAGTCGCCCGTTCGGCGGCAAAGGCGGCAAAGGCCGCGCGCTTGTCGACGACGGGGGTGACGGGGCCAAGGCCAGCTGCGGCGGTGCCGGCAGGGCTGAGCGCACTGCCGCTGCTCATGCCGCCCATCGTCGCCGTGAGCAGCGACCCCGCCGATCCCATCGCGCCGCGCGCCTCGCGCGTGCGCACCCGCTCCGCGACCAGGGCCCGGCGCGCGGCCTCGGCCACGGCCGCTCGCGCGGCGTCGCTCCCAGCCCGCCGTGCGGCAGCCGCGGCCGCGCGCTCTGCTGCCACTCGCTCTTGCGTTTGCGCGGCCTGGGCGATGCGCGCCTCGTCCGCCGCCCGCTCCGCGGCCCCATCGGCGGCATTTTTCTCGCGCAGGCACTCGTTGGTCACGCGCAGCCCCTCTGCCGCCGCGCGACCCTTTGCACGCCGAGCCGCCGCGTCGCCCTGGGCGCGCGCCTTTTCCGCCGCGCTGGCCGCCAGGACCGCCGCGCCCTCGTCGGCGGCCTGCTCGCGCTCGCGCGCGATGCGACGCCGCAGCTCGTCCAGCTGGCCGATCCGCGCGTCGCGCTGCTCCAGCAGGGCCTCGTGCGCAGCCTGCTCCTTGCGCGCCTCGGCGCGCTGCGCCAGGACGGCCTGCTGCCGGAGCGCGGCGGCCGCGGCCGCGTCGCGCCGCGCCTCGAGCGCGCGCTTGCGCCGCGCGAGCTCGTCCGACGCGGCCGAGGCGGCGTGCGCGGCGGCTAGCTGCGCACGCTTCTGGAGCGCCTTGCACGCGTCGCTCGTCGAGGCGTACAGGAGGCGCTCGGCGCGCGTGATGGCGGCGTGGCGCGCGGCGGCCTCCTCGGCGCCGCTGCTGCCGGTGCCGGCGCTGCTGCGGGCGTCGTCGGCGGCGGCGCTGGTGTTGACATTGCTGCTGCTGCTGTTGTTTTTCGGCGGTGGTGGTGCTGCTATTGCTGCGGGTTTTGAAGCTGTCGCTGCCAGTGTTGCAGTGATTTTGGCCGACGGCGCCTGCGATTGGGGGGGGGGCGGGGGTTTTCTTTTTTAAGCGGGTCAACGGCGGCCGTGAGTCCAAGTTTTTCTTGCCTCTCCCGCAAAACGACCGACTTACCGCCCGCTCGCCGTCCTCGCCGCGCATCCGCCGCAGGTCCTTTGGGGTCAATTCGAGCACCATGTTGCGAGCCATTGGTTGCGTTGTTTGGTGTTTTGGGGGGAAAATGAGTAGCGTCGATTGTGTCGCGGTCGAGCGACGGCCGGCGCGCGTTTTTTTGCCGTTTTCGAGCGGAGGGGACGAGCGCCGCCGTCTCCGCGCTGTCGCCGCCATTACCCCTGTCTCGTGACCCTTCCAGTGACCCGCGCCTTTCACGAGAGGCAGCTTCGTTGCGGCCCCCCCTGCTTGTACCCTTGAACGTAAACACGTCCCATGCCTGTGCCATAACCATCCAGGTCCTTGTCCGACCGCACGGCGCGCAAGGACGACATAACCCCTCCCCTCCCGCTGGGCCGTCTCTCAATCGCGCCATGGCGACGCCGCTCGGGGCCCCGCGGGCCCCGCCCGAGGGAGTCACGAGTCGATCACTTGCAAGACATCGCTCCTGGCGAGGCCGCCTGGCCAGCAGGAGGAGAGAGCCCCCGCGCGCGCCAGGGTGATCGATTTCGCCCGCCGGCGGCGCCGCCGCTCAGGGGGAGGGGGGCAACCGACGGCGTCCGGCCGCGCGCGCGCTGTCGCCTCGCGCTGTTGTGATCGCCGGCGGCCAACGATCGCTGCGCCCCGCGGGTGCGGCTTGGCC
>Ga0209491_10006735_pt1 | contig 15661 bp, 12 predicted proteins | sample BON02_FD_187213 | JGI IMG/M metagenome (GOLD analysis project Ga0209491, IMG submission 187213) | Freshwater microbial communities from Lake Bonney liftoff mats and glacier meltwater in Antarctica - BON-02 (SPAdes) (version 2) | ecosystem: Environmental > Aquatic > Freshwater > Ice > Glacier...
CGATGCAAAGAAAGAGCGTGATGTCACCCCCTGGAAGTGCGCTGGCCAGCGCAAATGCCCTGGGGTTGAGCAGCAGCACCCTGGCACTTGCGAGCCGCTGCCGCGACGGCAGGGGCGAGGGCAACAAATGCGACGGGGGGACGGGTGGCCACGAGGGCGGAGCGGGCGGCCATTGGCCCGGGGACGGCGGCCACGAGGGGGGGCATGGCGAGACCAGCGGCCCCCGCGCCGGTACCTCGACGCCTGGGCTCGGGTCCCCTGGCATGGGATGCCGCCTGTCCCACGAGTGCACGAGCTGCCGCGCGAGTGCATTCGGGAACGAGGCATGGACTCTACGTGCCCCCGCCCCGGCCCCGGCCCCGGCCCCGGCGCTGGGCGCCCCGACGTGCCAGGGGAGGCAGCCCAGCAGAAGCAGTGCACGCGGTGCGCATGGGGCCATCGTCCTTCCGCGCAGTGTACACGCACACTTTGCAGCGGGCGACCGTGCATCCCAAACTGATCCGGCACCGCCATTGTCCAACGTCGGAATCGAAACCCGATTGCGCGGAGGCGCGCCCCGACCGCGGTACGGGGGGTCTCGCCTCCGCCGAGGGACCCCCCAGGCGCCCGGCGTGGGCCCAGTGGCACGGGGCGCGGCGTGCAGTCCCCATGGTACCGGCAGCGCTTCAAACTCGACGCCGCGCCATGGGCGGTTTGCCCGCGGCCGATCGGTTGCCCGCGGCGCGCCGCCCCGCGCCCGCCCGTGCCGCGGCTTCGCGGAGCAGCGCACTCGCCACCCCGCGCGGGTTGTTCAAATAATCTAGGTGGGCACGGTACGCGGCGAGCACGCGCCGCCGGAGCTCGCCCATCGAAGCCGAGGCGTGCCACGCGCTCATCCACGTGGCGTCGTCCGCCGCGCACTCTTCGGCGTGCTCAGGGAGCAGCCGCAGCGTGGTGGCACTCCAGTCCACAGAGCGCGGAAACGGCAGACCCTTGTAGAACGTGGACCGCGTCGACTTCATCCAAAAGGGGCTGCGCACGAGCACCGGCACGCAGGCCGCCGACATGGCGTCAAAGAGCCGGCGCGACGCGCGTGGTGTCGCCCGAGGGAGAGGCGCAGAGCGAGGCGTTCTGGTATGCGCGGCCGCTCGCTTCGTACGCGGCGCGGCGCGCCCCTCGCAGCCTCTTCTTGGTCGCGTTGCCGCCGCGTGTAAACTCCGCGACCCGGAGGTCCACCGGGTCCCCCCGTGCCTGCATGAGGCGCATCGCTCTCACCGTCCGATCGCGCGTGGCAAAGTCGTAGCGCCCGAGCCCGCCGTGAAACATGACGCCGATCCGCTCCGCCCCGGCGCTGTCCCCCGCCGCGGAGGCGGCCTGCGAGTGCGCCCAGTACGGCACCGAGATGCCGCGGGCGACCAGGCCGCGCAGCGGCGAGCCCCGGGGCACGCGCATCTGCTGAGCGTGCATGGGGTCCGCGACCGCCAACACCGCGTGGCCGCGGCTCAGCTCACGTGCCAGTGGCTCGGTGACGTGCCGGGCGTGCGCATAGTGACCCGAGAGGAGCACGAACGGCGTCCCCCGTCGCCGGCTCGCGCCCCAGTACCGAGTGGACGTGGACCGCAGCGCGTCGGCCACTCCGCGCATTCGACCCTCGTGCTCGGCGTGGCTGCCGTTCGGACAGGCTCCGATGCACACCCCGTGCTCGGCGAACGCCCACGATACGAACGGCATCGCCCCAATCACATGCACCTCGGTGGCGCCCGCCGTGAGGGTGCGCCGCGGATGCGTACGCAGGGCGCGCAGCAGGGGGTATTCGAAGAAATGCTGGGCCGTGCCAATCGGCAGCACCATGTCCGGCGGCGAGCCACCGAGCAGCTGGTCGACCGCGGCGGACACCGGGGAATAATCGAAGCCGCCCTCGTCGTGCAGGTAGAAGCGTGGCACCGACGCAAACGGCGCCAGTGGCTCCGACGGGCGCCCACCCCCCTCCGGCGGGTCGTACGCCGAGTCGCAGCGGGGCCTGCACGGCCCGTGGCACGCGGGTGGGTCCTCTGGCGACGCACTTGCCACTGCGACGAGCAGCATGCTCCACATCGCAACGGCACCCGCGCACGACCCTGCTCGACCCGGGAAGCTGAGGGACGCGCTCGTGACGGGGATGACCCGTGACCCCGCCGAGTTACAAACTCGCCTCGCGCGAGCACGGAGCAACCAAGCGCAACGCGCGCCCCCTCCACCGCGCCGAGCGCAGCACGGTGCATCGGTTGCTGCACGCTGCGGGGTTGCTGCACGCGGGGGGGGGGGGGGGGGGGCGCTGCGCGCAGCAGGGCGGGGGCCGGGGCGGGGCCGGGGAGTGCGCGTGGGGTGCGTCAGTTTGTGGGATGCGCGTGGTACTATCGTAGCAGACGTTTGGGATGTCTGACGTGACGATGCTGGCGGTGACGGAGCTTGCGACGGTGCGCGCGCATGCGACGTCGTTTTTCGAGCTACTGGAGCGGGCGCGCGTGGAGTGCCCGAGTGAGCGCCTTGACGAGTACGCTGCGGCCGCGGCGTCGGCATCGGTGTCAATGTTGACTGCGTCGGTGTCAGTGTCGACAGCGGCCGCGTTGGCGCCGGCACCGGCACCGGCGCCGGCGCCGGCGGCAGGTTCGAAGAAGCGCGATTCGGGTGCACCCGTGATGGCATCGAAGAAGGCGCGGAAGTGCGCGGCATCCACCGCCGGGTCGGCGGAGCCCTATCCAGCGCCTCTTTCCCCGGTGTCAACAGAGCCCCTTTCAGACCCCTTTTCGGTAGAGCCCCGTTTGACGGAGCCTCCTTCCGAGTCGGCGCCCCCTTCCGAGTCGGCGCCCGCGATGGGCGCTGGTGCCAAGGGCGCTGCCGGCGCTACCGAGGGCGCCAAGGGCGCCAAGGGAGCCAAGGGCGCCAAGGGCGCCAAGGGCGCGGCCAAGGGCGCTGCACGCGGCATTGCCAAGGGCGCCATCAAGGGCGCTATCAAGGGCGCTATCAAGGGCGCCGCTGCCGATGGCGCTGCTGCCGATGGCGCCGCTGCCGATGGCACCGCTGCCGATGGCGCCGCTGCCGATGGCGCCGCTGCCGATGGCGCCGCTGCCGATGGCGCCGCAGCCGATGGCGCCGCTGCCGATGGCGCCGGCAAAGCTCTCATGGAAGGCGAGGCTCACGGTGAGGGCAGGGCTCCCGAGGAGGACAGGGCTCCCGATGAGTGCAAGGCTCCCGACGAGGACAGGGCTCCCGACGAGGGCAAGGCTCCCGGTGACATGGCTCCCGATATGAGCAAGGCCACGGCCCCGGTGCCCAAGGAGGGCAAGGCCAATGCTCCAGCGTCCAAGGAGGGCAAGGCCAAGGCTCCAGCGTCCAAGGAGGGCAAGGCCAAGGCTCCGGTGACCAAGGAGGGCAAGGCCAAGGCTCCGGTGACCAAGGAGGGCAAGGCCAAGGCCCCAGCGTCCAAGGGGGGCAAGGCCAAGGCTCCGGCGACCAAGGAGGGCAAGGCCAAGGCTCCGGTGACCAAGGTTCCCGCGACCAAGGCGGGCAAGGCTCTCATCGAGCCCAATGAAGGTCTCAAAGAGCCCATCGAGAAGGCTCTCCATGAGCCCAGCGATGACAAGGCTCTCAGTGAGCCCAGCGAGGGCAAGGCGCCCAAGGAGCCCAAGGAGGACAATTGCAAGGCGAGCAAGGCGACGCCAGTTACCTCGATGGACCTTCCAATTGCCGCGGCGGTGTCAGAGGCATCGCCGATCGGAGCGACGGCTGAGGTCGAGTAGGGTGGGGGTGCAACCAAGTGCGACATACGCTGTCCGCGCGCGCGCGACCCGTGTGTGCAACGCGCAGCAGAGGGTATTCGCCGCGCATAGGGTTGCCATTCACACCCTCCTATCCATGCGGCTCGTGGCAATTTCCGAGTATGCGATACAAGAAATGGCGCAAAAAAAAAACATAGTCGTGTCAGGTAAACGCCACAACTGTCAGCGGTCCATCCATACCGGTCAGTGGTCACCCCATACATCAGTGGTCAACCCATAACGGTCCGCGGTAAACCCCATACGGGTCAGGGTCAACCCATAACGGTCCGCGGTCAAAACCCATACGGGTCAGGGTCAAACCATACCGGTCAGCGGTCAACCCATAACGGTCAAGCGGTCAACCCATAACGGGTAGCGGTCAACCCATAACGGGTAGCGGTCAACCCATAAACGGGTACTGGGTTTGTACTGGAACCTCAAACTTGACAGGTGCCCCGCATGACCCGCGTGACGCGCATGACCAGCGTGCCGGCCTTTCTACGCGCCTGCGCGCCGACGCGAGCCGCGTGCGCGCATGGAACGTGCACATGGCAGTGTCGCCGCTTGGCCGATTGGCGGCGTCGCCGCGTTGGCGCCACTGTGTGCCAGCGTGCCAGCGTGCCAACGTGCCAGCGCGCCGCGCGCTACGCGCCACGCGTCACCTGCGCGCATGGGAGGTGCACGAGTGGCATATGCGAGGCGTCGCCACCGGCGCCAAAGCGGCGTCGCCGCGTGTCCCGGCATGGGCGGCGCGCTGCTTTCTGACGACCGATGTGCACTGTCTACAGGAGGATGACCGAGCCCATGGCGGTGTGCACGGTGCCACCGCTCCCCTTGATCGATCAGGCCCAGGGGACGCAGGTCAAGGAAGCCGACGCGGCGCTCGTCACGGAGGCCATTGCCAGCGTCCTAGGCTCCCTCGTCAAACCCGTCGCCGCCCTCGTCGTCGCCACCCTCGCCGGCCCCGTCGCCGCCCGCGTCGCAGCCTCCCTCGACCCCCCCCCGCCCTCCCCCCCGTCGCCGCCCTCGCCATAGCCTCCCTCCTCCCCGCCGCCGCCCTCGCCGGTGTCATCCGAGCCTCCGGCGCCGCCAGTGCCCTCTCCTCGGCCGACGCGGCCGAGCCGGAGGTGACCGCGTCTACTCGCGGCGGGGGGGGTCGTGCACCACCCGGCTGCACGCGACTGACCGGCTGCACGCAACCGGCCTGTCCCAACGAGGGCGAGCACGCCACTTTTATTTTTTCCCGTGTGCCTAACGTTTGCCGCAACTGCCTTGGTGCAGCTCATGATCCCGCCGACTGCCCCGCCCCCGTGCTCAATGGATCAGTTGACGATATCACTCTGATCGCGGCCAATATCAAACACCACGTGACTGCGTTGACCGGGTTGTATGACAGTCTAACGGCCAACGACGAGCGGCGCGACGGCTCGGCGCCAATCGAGCCCAAGACCACCGCCGAGACGGTGATCGAGACCGAGATCGAGACCGAGACCGAGATCGAGACCGAGACCGCCGCCAAGACCGCCGCCAAGACGGTGATCGAGACCGAGATCGAGACCGTCGAGTCGGACGAGGCCATCGCCGGCGCGCGGGAGGCCGAGTCAACCGGCGCGGAGGGGGCCGCCGCCGTCGCCACCGCCCTCGACGCCGACACCGCCCTCGTTGACCCCTTAGACGCCGCCGTCGCCGACGCCCCCGACGCCGTCACCGCCCTCGTCACCGACCCCTCCGGCGCCGCCGTCGCCGTCGCCGCCGCCCCCGACGCCGACACCGCCCTCGTCACCGACCCCTCCGACGCCGCCGCTGTCGCCGCCGCCCCCGACGCCGACCTCGCCCTCGTCGCCGACCCCTCCGACGCCACCGACCCCTCCGACGCCGCCGCCGTCGCCGCCGCCCCCGACGCCGACCTCGCCCTCGCCGCCGACCCCTCCGACGCCACCGACCCCTCCGACGCCGCCGCTGTCGCCGCCGCCCCCAACGCCGACCTCGTCGACCCCGCCGACCTCGCCGACCCCTCCGACGCCCCCTCCTTCGTGTTCACCAATGCACTGGAGGGGGGCGCCTTCGGGTCCGCGGACGAATTGTCGTTGGAGGATATCTTCGACGGGCAGGTTCCAATGGATATGCTCGAGCTCGCGCATCTGGCGGACCCCGTGACCCCCCCTAACGCGCCGGATCAGGCGTTTGACGCCCGTCGCGGGTGGAACTCGCCCTCGAAGCGTAGGAAGGTTGCGTACCCGGTGTGGCACGTTAAAGGCACAGGCACCAACCCGCCAAGCGATGCATCGCGGGAGGTCGCCTCGCATTCGCTCCCGCGAGAGTGGTTAACCCCGTACGACTTTGGCGCCACACCCGCGGACCCATGGAGCCCCCCGCGTGACATGGGGTCGAAACCCAAATGGACGCCGAATGAGATTCAGTTGATCCAAGTCGGGGTAGATGCGGGCCTCGAAACGGACTGCATCGTCCATTTGCTGACAACTCACGGGAACGTCATGGTGCACCTCAACCGCCCGGTTGAGGGGATCAGACGCAAAGCGTCGAAAATGCGCAAGGTCGCGCTCTCGAACGGCGACCCGCTGCTCTTTTTGAACCGCATTTGTGTTTGACCTGGTTTGCGCGACTATGGTCGAGGGCGCGTCAGTGTCGAGGGCTGACAGGGGTGTGCATGACGTGTGAATACCCCCACTGGGGGGGGGGGGGGGGGTCGAGGGCGCGTCAGGGTCGAGGGGTGTCAGGGGGTTGCGCGACGGGTGAATACCCCCCCTGGCGGGGGGGTCGCGGGCGCGTGGTTTATCGGAGGGGTGTCCAGGTGTTGCGTGACGGGTGAATACCCCCACCCCTGGCGGGGGGGGGGGGTCGAGGGCGCGTGGTTTATCGGAGGGGTGTCACGTCATGTGCGCGGGGTCAGAGGACGTATCAATTGGGAGGTGTGTCATGTCGCGTGCGTTGGTTCAGAGAACGTATCGAGTGGGAGGTGTGTCCTGTCATGTGCGTGGTTTCAGAGAACGTATCAGGTGGGAGGTGTGTCATGTCACGTGCGTTGTTTCAGAGAACGTCTCAATTGGGCGTGTCACGTCATGTGCGCTGTCTCCAAGAACGTCTCAATTGGGTGTGTCGCGTCGTGCGCGCTGTTTCCGAGAACGTCTCACGCCCTGCGATGCCCCGCGAGGTTGTGCGTGTGTAGTCGTGCGAGGGTGCGAGCGCGTAGCGTGTGCGGGTTTGCGTCGCGTGTGCGTGTTGCGGGTTGCGCGTTGCGTGGCGTTGTGCGCGTGGCGTGTGTGCGCGTGGGCGTGTGTGCGTGTGTGCGTGTGCGTGTGCGTGGCGTGGCTTTGCGTGGTTGCATGTGCGTGGCGTGGCTTCGTGCGTAGCCACGTAGCTGCGTAGCCGCCGCGTAGCTTTGCGGGGGCTTGCGCAGCCGCGCAGCCCCCGCGCAGCCGCCGCGCAGCCGCCGCGTAGCCCCCGCGTAGCCACCGGGTAGCCCCCGCGTAGCCCACGCGCAGCCCACGCGCAGCCCTCGCGCAGCCCTCGCGTAGCTCTCGCGCAGCCCTCGCGCAGCCCTCGCGTAGCCCCCGCGCAGACGCGCAGCCCTCGCGTAGCCCCCGCCGTGGCGTAGCCCCCGCGTAGCCGCCGCGTAGCCGCGTAGCCACCGCGTAGCCCCCGCGTAGCCCCCGCGCAGCCCTCGCGTAGCCCCCGCGCAGCCGCCGCGCAGCCGCGCAGCCCCCGCGCTGCCCCCGCGCAGCCACCGCGTAGCCCTCGCGTAGCCGCCGCGCAGACGCGCAGCCCTCGCGTAGCCCCCGCCGTGGCGTAGCCGCCGCGTAGCCGCCGCGTAGCCGCGTAGCCACCGCGTAGCCCACGCGCAGCCCTCGCGTAGCCCCCGCGCAGCCCTCGCGTAGCCGCCGCGCAGCCGCCGCGCAGCCGCCGCGTAGCCCCCGCGTAGCCCCCGCGTATCCCCCGCGTAGCCCCGCCGTGGCGTAGCCCCCGCGAAGCTTTACGTAGCCGCCGCGCAGCCGCCGCGTAGCCCCCGCGCAGCCGCCGCGCAGCCCCCGCGCAGCCCTCGCGTAGCCCTCGCGTAGCCCCCGCGCAGCCGCCGCGCAGCCCTCGCGTAGCCCTTGCGTAGCCCCCGCGCAGCCGCCGCGCAGCCCTCGCGTAGCCCCCGCGTAACCCCCGCGCAGCCCCCGCGGGTTAAAGCCCCCGCGTAACCCTCGCGCAGCCCTCGCGTAGCCCTCGCGTAGCCCTCGCGTAGCCCCCGCGCAGCCGCGCAGCCCTCGCGTAGCCGCCGCGTAGCCGCGTAGCCGCGTAGCCCTCGCGTAGCCCTCTCGTAACCGCGTAGCCGCCGCGTAACCCCCGCCGTGGCGTAGCCGCCGCGTAGGCGCGCAGCCGCGCAGGGATCACAGCCAGGCATCCGTGGGCTCGAGCCAGCCAGCCGCGGTTAAAGGGTTAAGGGTTAACCCTTAACCCTAACCCTTTAACCGGAGCATCACCCCCCCCCCCCCCCCCCCCCGCACACACTACGTTCTGCCAGACGTGCCAACTCTAGGAGCAACTACGGTGTCAGGGGCGGAGCGTCAGCCCCCACCTAGTTTCTGCCGCGTCAGCCCCCACCTAGTTTCTGCCGTGTCAGCCCTGGGACTAGACTCTTCCGGGCGTGTCAACTCTCTGGGCAACTCCCCCTCGTATAGTGCAAGAATGCCTCGAGATGAAGCAATATCGTGTCCACCCCCCCGCAATCAACACGGGCGCGGTCCGCGTCTCCACCGCGCCCGGCTCCCCCGCCCTGGCGGCGCCCCATGCCAAAGGGGCCGGAGCGCTGGGTCCTCGCCCGGCTCACTTGATGGCGAGTTTGGCCCACCCCTTCTTGGGGTACCAGAAGGGGTAGCCCCACCAGACGTTGTCGTCCTCGCTGGTGCCAGCGTGGGCCGCCTTGGTTGCGTACAGCTTGGGCGCGCGCCACGGAACGAGGAGGGCGGCCTCCCTCTATGCCTTCTTGCGGCAGGCGACGCCTCCCGGCTCGGACAGGAGGAGTTGGGCCGCGTCCTCGCACGCCTTCCGGTGCGCTTTCACCGCGTCCTTGGCGCCGCGTCGCACCCACCCCGCCCGGTCCACGGTCTCGTCGATGAAGACGGCCACCACGCCGCCGCCGAGCGCCTGGTGCTTGAGAAACGCGAGGACCACGCTCCAGTCCAGCTGCGGGTGAACGAGCTCGCCCAGGTTGAAGGACGAGATGTTGGGGTACTTCCGAAGCAGCTGGAGGAGCAGGGCCATGCACGCGTTGTCAAAGCGCTCAAACCCAGAGGCCAGGAGCACGTGCAGCGACTCCATGTAGCGCTGCGCCCGTTGGCCGAGCAGCGCGATGAGCAAGTTCGCGATCTGCACGGCTGCGGCACGCGAACCGGGAGGCGCTGAGGGGGTGGCGCGCGGAGGCGAGCGGGCCGGTGCGCGCGCTACCCACCTGATGCGCTGGCGGCGAGGCCGAGGTCCGCCTGCAGGTGAAGCCGGCCATCCGGTTTGGCGAAGCGCAGGTCGGTGCACGTGATCTTCAAGCCGGGGACGAGCGGGGCGTCCTTCACCGTGCCCTTCAGGTACAGGACGGGCCCGTTGCCGGCGGGCTGCGCCTCGAGGAGGACTCAGACTGGCGCCGGGGCAGTTGCCCGTTGCTTCTTGACGCAGCCCCCGCGCGCGATGTCCGCTGCGCGCCCGTAAAGGACCAGCTTCTGGAACCGCTTGGCGTTGGCCGCGGCGAGCCGGTTGGGTTTACCTGCGGGGGGGGCGTCCCGCGCCAGCTCGCCCTTCCCCCGTGCGCGCACCGGCGCCGGCCGCGCCCTTCGGGTCGCAGCGAACGCGGCTGACGGCTGGCCGGCGATCGAGGCCGTGCCGGCCGCAGAGGTCATCGCCGCTTCGGGCGCGGGTGGGGCCCGTGCACCTGGCGCTCCGCGCGTTCTCGCCATCGAACGCTGGTCTTGACTTTGCACGATGTGATCACACCAACAATAAAAAAAATACCGAAGGGGGCGCCGTGGTGGTGGTACCAACTACGAGCAGCGAAAGCTGCCGGCTACTGGCCGGCGGGACGCGGAAACGCGCTGACCGCAGAGGGCCATCGCCGCACCAGCGGGCGAAGGGGTCATGTGCCTGGCGCTCCACGCCTGTTTGCCATCGAACTCTGGTCTCGATTTCGCACACCAAGTACCGGATCGGATCCCATTGTGAGTTTTTTTTCGGTATTCACACCGGTGTATCATACAGGTATCTTATAAAACACGATATTCACATTTCGCTACACCATTTTGATACGCTCGGCTTGGGGTTTCAGTTTCACAGGTTCCAGGCCCACGCTTCACAGCTGCTTGTTCACCGCAACGTCCCACCGGCTAGTACTGACTGGTACCAGTGACAGCAGTGGTTACCTTGGCCCGTACCAAAGATTGCCACACTTTGATTGCAGGGGGGGGGGCGGCACTACATTGCACGCATGGGTGGGCAAGAAAGGGGGACTGGGCACGGCCTGATCCCCCACCCACTCAGAACTTCCCAAGGGGCTCCGCGGGGCGACTAGTTCACATGGCGTGGTGTGGAACCAACTACGAGCAGCGAACGCTGCCGGCGACTGGCCGGCGGTATGCGGAAACGCGCTGACCGCAGAGGGCCATCGCCGCGCCAGCGGGCAAAGGGGTCGGGTGCCTGGCGCTCCACGCGTGTTTGCCATCGAACTCTGGGCTTGATTTTGCACAGCAAGTACCGGATTGGATCCCATTGTGAGTTTTTGGTGGTTTTTTTTTTTATTTTTTGGTATTCACGCGGTGGTACGCGGAAACGCGCTGACCGCAGAGAGCCATCGCCGCGCCAGCGGGCGAAGGGGTCGTGTGCCTGGCGCTCCACGCGTGTTTGCCATCAAACTCTGGTCTTGATTTCGCACAGCAAGTACCGGATCGGATCCCATTGCGAGATTGTTTTTCTTTTGAGTTCGGTATTCACACAGGTGTATCATACAGGTATATTATATGCACAATGTTCACATTTCGCTACAACACTTTCATACGCTCGGCTTGGTGTTTCAGTTTCACGGTTCCGGGCCCACGCTGCACAGCTGCGCGTTCGCCGCAACGCCGGTGACTATTCACATGGCGCGGCGTGTAACCGACTACGAGCAGCGAACGCTGCCGGAGACTGGCCGGCGGGACGCGGAAACGCGCTGACCGCAGAGGGCCATCGCCGCGCCAGCGGGCGGAGGGGTCGGGTGCCTGGCGCTCCGCGCGTGTTTGCTGTCGAACTCTGGGCTTGATTTTGCACAGCAAGTACCGGATCGGATCCCATTGTGAGTTTTTGGTGGTGTTTTTTTCTTTTTTTTCGGTATTCACACGGTGGTACGCGGAAACGCGCTGACCGCAGAGGGCCATCGCCGCGCCAGCGGGCAAAGGGGTCGTGTGCCTGGCGCTCCACGCGTGTTTGCCATCAAACTCTGGTCTTGATTTCGCACAGCAAGTACCGGATCGGATCCCATTACGAGATTTCTTTTTCTTTTGAGTTCGGTATTCACACCGGTGTATCATACAGGTAGATTATATGCACAATGTTCACATTTCGCTACAGCACTTTGATTCGCTCGGCTTGGTGTTTCAGTTTCACGGTTCCGGGCCCACGCTTCACAGCTGCTTGTTCGCCGCAACGCCGGTGACTATTCACATGGCGCGGTGTGTAACGGACTACGAGCAGCGAACGCTGCCGGCGACTGGCCGGCGGTACGCGGAAACGCGCTGACCGCAGAAGGCCATCGCCGCGCCAGCGGGCGAAGGGGTTGTGTGCCTGGCGCTCCACGCGTGGTTGCCACCAAACTCTGGTCTTGATTTCGCACAGCAAGTACCGGATCGGATCCCATTGTGAGTTTATTTTTTTATTTTATTTTAGTTTTATGCATTCTCGTTTAAAGGGTATTCACACTGGCATATCATACAGGTATACTACATGATATTCACATTTTCGCTACCACACTTGATACTCGGCTTGGTGTTTCACGGTTCCAGGCCCACGCTCCACCTGCGTGTTCGCCGCAACGCCACAGCTGTTACTGACTGGTACCAGTGACAGCAGCTGGTCAAACTTGGCCCGTACCCGAGATTGCCACACTTCGAGTGCAGGAAAGGGGGACTATTGCACGCTAGGGTGGGCACGATCTGATCCCCCTCCCACTCAGAACTACCAAAAAGGGGCTCCGCAGGGTGACTATTCACATGGCGTGGCGTGTACCCAACTACGAGCAGCGAAAGCTGCTGGCGACTGGCCGGCGGTACGCGGAAACGCGCTGACCGCAGAGGGCCATCGCCGCGCGAGCGGGCGAAGGGGCCGTGGGCCTGGCGCTCCACGCGTGTTTGCCATCGAACTCTGGTCTTGATTTCGCGCCGCGCGTACCGGATCGTACCCCAGTGTGAAGTTTTGTTCGGGTATTTCCCACCGGTGTATCATACATGTATATCATGGACACGATATTCACAGTTTCGCTACGCCACTTGCCACGCTCGGCTGGTTGGTTCAGTTTCGCGGTTTCCGCGCCCACGCTTCCCATGGCGCGGGGCACTAGATGGCACGCTCAATGGGGTGGGGGGGGGGTATCGCACGCTCCCAGTCCCGCGTCGAGACCGAAGTTTGAGCCAGCTCCCCGACCGCTAGTCTGGTCTGCCGGCTAGTGTCGATTTCCCCCCGCCTTGCCGCGAGAAGGCGCTACTCGGTCCACTGGATGCGCGGCCCGTCGGGCGCGCCGTAGATCGCGGTGACGGCCATGTGCAGCGCTTGGAGGGCGGGTAGGTCGCCCCCCCCTAGCGCGACGCGGGCCTCCTTGTCGAGAAAGTAGGCGCGGCGGGGGGCGAGCGCATGGAAGAGCGCGATCGCCGCCTCGGCCGCGTCCCTGGTCTGGAACGCGCCGAGCAGGTACTCGTCGAGCAGGTCGTAGGGCCGTTCGGGCCGGAATACGACGAGCGGCAGGCGGTGGGCCCTCACTGGGCGGACGACGCGCTGCCAGATGGCCTCGCCCGCGAGGCCGCACTGCTTGGCGGTGGCGGCCTCCGCGAAGCGGACCGAGTACCGGGTGAGCAACGCCGAGGCGTAGACGTCGATGCCCTGGACCGCGCCCTGCCGTCCGCTGAGCGCGGCTGCGGCCCAGAGCCAGTCGCGGAAGGCCTCGGCGAGGCCACTGGGGAGGGCGTGGCAGACCGCGATCGTCATCGTGAGGCGGTGCGTTGGGCGAATGGCGCGCGCCTCCCACGCGCCGTCGGCTCGGAGCGAGCAGTCGCGCCACCCCGCGTAGCCCGTACCGGCCGGCGGCAGGCCGAGCGCGCCGCGCGGGAGCGCGAGCGCCGCCGGCAGAGCGGGCGCGAGGGCCAGCTGGTCCTCGTAGAGGGAGGCGACGCGCCACTCGCCGCATACGCTCTGGAGCTCCGCGCGCCCCAGCCCCGGCCCGGACGGCAAGGCGCGGCGCCACGGCGCGACTTGGGCGCCCGGGGGGCACTGCTCGAGCATGTGGTGGCCGTGGACTTGGAACTGCGCCGCCAGCTGATCCCACTGCGCGGGGGTGCGCCTGCAGTAGCCCACCGAGGGTGCCGCGCGAGCCCGTGCAATCGGCGGGGCCAGGTGCGCCTCGGCGTAATTCACCGCTCGCTTTGGCCGCGTCACGCGATCGGAACGAACCCAAGGCGCTGGTGCCGGCCATGGCTTCCGCGTGCGCTTTTCGACTGCACGGGTTCGGTCGACGAGGCCCAGCTCGGCCAGCTTCTTGTTGTTGGCCCGTATGTTGGCCAGGCGCTCTTGCTCATACTCGGAGATGGGAGCCTGCGGGGCAAGCGGGGTGGTCGCGGCAGAGGGGCGGGCCGGCAGTTGGCCAGCGGCGGGTGGCCGAACGGGGCCGCGGGGGGGGCAGCGCCGCTTGGGCGGCGACGCCGCCTTGGCGCGAAGCGCATCGCGCCGCGGCGCCCGTGCACGGACGCGCGCGATGGGCGGGCGCGTGGGCTTGCAGCCCACCTGGTCCATGCGGCAGCACCCAGAACTGGGTCCAGTCGGGGTGAGCGAGGTTGAGGGTGACCGCTGGCAAGAACGGTTGTTTCAAATGGTCAACCCCGTTAAGGACTTGTTCGTTTGAAATCGAACGGTTGATTTCAACTGGTCAAACGGTTGATTTCAACTGGTCAAACGGTATTTGATCAGCAGCCTATTGTGCACTGTACAGTTCCACTTCGAACGTTGACCACTGGGAAGAACGGGAGAGTTTTGTTTCGAAGAACGGGAGATTTGGGTTTCAAATGGTCAACTTTTTTTGAGAAAGAGATGTGTTTTTCCGAAAGTTGACCACTGGGGATAACGGGTGATGTTTTTTGTTAATAGTGGTTCAAATAACGGGTGATTTTTGGTTCGAATAACGGGTGATTTTTGTTTCAACTGGTCAAATATTTAGAGAAATAGATGTGTTTTTTCGATTAACGGGAGATTTTTGTTTTCCCCACTTCCAGGCAGATCGAATAAAAGCGAATGAAATTGCGGGTAAATACCCATCCTCGACCGCAACCTCGCAGGTAGCCAGCCTGCCAGGCGTGCCCGCGCCGCGCTCCCTGTGCGCCGTCGCCCTCGCCGCCCTTGCTGACCGATGTGCACTTGCAGGTGGATGTCCGAGTATTCCATGTTCGACTCCGGCGCCGTTCTCAATGCCTTCCCGCTCTGGCAGCTCACGGAACAGCCCAGCGACATGTTCCAACTCCAGCTCGGTGCCATCGAGAATGGCCGTGGCATGTATACCCACCGCCAAGCCGCACCCGCCGATGCCGCGCCCGTCCCACGCAACCCGCCGCTTCTGGGGCCGCTGCGGGTGCCGCTGCCGGTGCCGCTGCTGGTGCCGCCACTGCTGGCGCCGCCCGCCACCAAGGCATCTACCCGCCCGAATGCTCGGGCGCCAAGCAACGGATCTACCCGCCCGAAAGCTCGGCTGCACAAGCGGCGTTGGACGGCCCAAGAAATTTACAGCATCAAGTATTTGCTTGCGCTCCAGGTGGAGCCCAGAACCATTGTGCTAACGCTCATTGCGCAAGGCTCCGGGCGCAGCGGGGATATTATGTACCGCCGCGCGTGCAACCTTAGGGCGGGCAGGAAGCCTCGATGAGCAAATGGCGCGAACCACTCGTACGGAGGGGCGCCAACCCTCGTACGGAGTGGCGCAGTGACCCAGTGGCGCGCAGCCGTCCATCGAGTGTCAATCAAGCACGTGTCCTCAAGTGTCAATCGAGCACGTGCCAATCGAGTGTCCATCGAGTGTCCATCGAGCACGTGTCAATCGAGCGTCCATCGAGCGCGTGTCAATCGAGTGTCACAAACCATCAGTAGTAAGAGCAGGTGGCGATGTGGCGGTGAAGACTAGCTTTGGGGGGGGGACTCGTAAAAAAACAAACACGCAGTTTGAAGAGTACGGTGTGGCGGTGGCGACTATAGCTTTTGGGGGGAGGGCACTCTGTTTTTTTTATCTCCTTTTTTTATGGCACGGTGTGGCGATGAAGACTAGCTTTACCATTGGGGGGGGGGTCGGGGTGTTAATATAACACCATGGCGAGCCCAGTTGCACTGCAGCGCCGACTGCACATGCATGCGAGTTCGTCGCGATCCGTCTCCTGTCCCTGGTTGGAAAATGGTGTTATCGCACCGCTTGGCCATTCCCGGAGATTGCTTGCGCACGATTGTATGCAAATAGGGGAGCTGGAAGGGGGGTACATTAAAATAACTTTCGCGTATGCGTCGGCAGCTTGACGCCGAAGAAGCGAGCGAAGACCAGGAAGAGCTCCGACACCTTGTTGCGCGAGACATTGGCGCGGGTGAGGCACTCGGCGATGGCCAAGTCGACCGCGAGCGAAAAGGCG
>Ga0209491_10006740_pt1 | contig 15654 bp, 12 predicted proteins | sample BON02_FD_187213 | JGI IMG/M metagenome (GOLD analysis project Ga0209491, IMG submission 187213) | Freshwater microbial communities from Lake Bonney liftoff mats and glacier meltwater in Antarctica - BON-02 (SPAdes) (version 2) | ecosystem: Environmental > Aquatic > Freshwater > Ice > Glacier...
CTCCACGGCTCGCTATCGCGCCCCATTACGAAAATGCAAAAAGGCGTTGCCTACCGGAGACTAATCGACTTCGCGTTGCTCTCCATGTCGATCAGCGATTGAATGTAACGCCTGTGTCACGGCGTGTAAAAATGAACATGAAGTACCTTGGGGCGTTAACCGTCGTCGTGTGGTGACTATGGATGATGGTGTACCTGGAGAAAAATCTATTTCAGTTGCGTGCATGCATTGTACTGACGCGCCCTGTCAAGCAGTATGTCCAGTAGATTGTTTCTATACGACTGATGATGGCGTGGTATTACATGATAAAGATATGTGTATAGGCTGTGGTTATTGCCTTTATGCCTGTCCGTTTGGTGCTCCCCAATATCCACAAGAAGGTGCTTTTGGTGCCCGCGGTAAGATGGATAAATGTACGTTTTGTGCCGGTGGGCCTGAAGAAGATCACTCTCATGCGGAGTTAGAAAAATATGGTCGAAATCGTTTGGCAGAAGGTAAATTACCTTTGTGTGCTGAAATGTGTTCGACTAAATCATTATTGGCGGGTGATGGTGATATGGTATCGGACATCTTCCGTAATCGAGTAATACGTCGTGAAGGTCAAGCAAATACATGGGGCTGGAATACAGCATATAAAGACTAATATGAAATATTGTCTAGTTATTATCACACTATTTGGTCTAACTGCTTGTTATGAAGACACCGACGTTATTCTGCATCAAGCGGGGATCTACAAAGGTAAAGTAGATATTCATACGCAAACGAGGGAAGAGCGCCAAGCCATATTGCGAAAGCGTTTATCTCAGGTTCAAACGGATCGCTAATATGCCGACAACAAGCACATTAAGCAGACGAAAAAAAATGATGGCTTGGGCAGGTCTTGTTATGTTGATGGCAATATTCTTATTACCAATGACGGGGTATATTTCTACCGGTTTTGTGACCGCTGTAGGTGAACAAGTACAAGAACAACAAACAAACCCACGATCGGATTATTGGCGCTTAGTTCGGGGAAATACTAAAGGTTACTCAGCGGTCAAGGGTCGTGAAACCAACGAATTAATTCAAGGTTCTGGTCAAAATTGGCGTCAATTACGCAATGGGCCGATTGCCACTTATGGTAGTTGGCTGATCGGTTTTACATTAGCAGTATTGGCTTTATTTTATATGTGGCGTGGCAAGCTCGAACTCGCTCATCCACGAACTGGCCAAACTATCGAACGTTGGACTCTAAATGAGCGACGTATGCATTGGCTCACTGCTGGATTGTTTGTGATCCTTGGCATTACAGGCATGAGCCTTTTTTATGGACGCATGGTGTTAATTCCTGTATTTGGCCATCATGGATTTTCTGCCTATGCCGAGATAGCAAAGTGGGCGCACAATATTCTTGGTCCAGTCTTTATGGTTGGTTTATTGTCGATGATCGTCGCTTGGTTTAACAATAATTTTCTTAATAAAGTTGATCTAGAGTGGTTTAAAGCTTTTGGTGGGATGATAGGTGATAAACATCCTTCGGCTGAAAAGCTTAATGGCGGCGAAAAAATGTGGTTTTGGGCGCTCGCTACCGTTGGCGTGATGTTATGCTTAACGGGCTTGGTATTAGATTTTCCTAATTTTGATCAAGAGCGTGAAGTTATTCAAATTTCACATTTAATCCACGTTATTACTGCATTAGTTTTAGTTGCCTTTGCCTTTGGTCATATCTATATCGGCACTATCGGTACAGAAGGTGCACTTGAAGGTATGATGACGGGCAAAGTTGATACTGCTTGGGCTGAACAACATCATGACTTGTGGGCTAAATCAGTTATAAATAAAGAGTCTGATTCGCATTAATTAAACATTAAATTTTGAAATAAAAAATAGATCGACAAATTCATGAGCAGGCATTGCAGATAGCTGCGCTTCATTTAGACATATATCCACAACGTGTTGTTGTTTATAGCCAAATACATTCAAGATGCAGATCCAAACCGTTGAAAGTTGTCATTGACGATACTATCCAACGAATTCGCGATTTGAGGTAATGTAGTAGAAAAAAACGGGTCTATTTGTTTTCTAAATTCATTAGTGCTTGCAAAATAGCGGCTATTCCGAATCTGTTTATTCATCACCTTCCATAATCGCTCAATCGGATCTAGATATGGCTACTTAACCGTCACGTACTTAGCTATTATGGCTTGTGCGGCGATGCGAAGAGATCGAGAAAGATAAAAACTTAGTGGTCGTGTATGTTGTGCTTCAAAAAGGAAGGGGACACTCGATGAGTTATTGGCATTTGGCAAGAAACACCTTGCAATTTACAAAGCTCCCAAAGTTGTCTAGTGAACTCAGAGTTTTCTAAGAACAAAAAATAGCAAAATATTAAGGCGGGAAGCCAATCTTGATATCGCAACCTTACGTTCAGGAACAAAACCATAGCATCGATGCCTCAGACTAGATATGATAGTCTGTTATTATCAAATTCAGTCGGAGACAGCTCATCAATAATGAGTTGCTCCACTTATTGTTTAGGTGCGGAGATGACTAATTCAGCTTTGAATGAAAACGAAATATTACGTACTGTCTTTTTTGTATCTGATCGTACCGGCCTCTCGGCCGAACATTATGGCAAAACTTTATTAGCTCAATTTCCTAATCAACGTTATCAAATTATAACCTTATCGTTTGTTGATACTAGGGAAAAAGCGACGATTGCTAGTAACAAAATTAAGACTGCATATAGAATGTCAGGAAAACAACCTATTGTTTTCAGTACATTAGTTGAAGAAAATGGACAACGCATTCTTAAAAGCACCGATGCTTGTATCATTAATCTATTTAACGCATTTTTAGAGCCATTAGAGCAAACCTTTGGAGAGGCGTCTTCTCATGTTCCAGGAAAGTTTCAGGGAAAAAGTGGGATTTCAGGCAATCTAAGCTATCAGAAACGGCTTGATGCCATCGATTATTCCTTATCTCATGATGACGGAGTGCGTTATGATCAATATGATGAGGCCGATGTAATCTTAGTCGGTGTTTCACGATGTGGCAAAACACCTACCAGCCTTTACTTAGCAATGAACTTTTCACTCAAAGTGAGCAATTATCCATTGACTGAGGAAGACTTAGACAAAAATACATTGCCTGACTTTCTACTGAAACATAAACATAAGCTTGTGGCACTCACTATAAAAGTAGTACCTTTAAGCAAAATACGCAGAGCTCGTCGACCTAATAGTGATTATTCCTCACTTAAAGTCTGTGAACGCGAAGTGAAAATTTCAGAAATCATGTTTGAGCATGCAAGAATTCCGGTATTTGACACGACCGATACTTCTATTGAAGAAATTGCGAGTGATGTCGTTCAAGCAATGAAGTTTGGACTAGCAGAAAATGGTGTCTAACTAGGGGCTACTGATTTGGGGGATATTTCTATTTTTGAGTTATTCTTTCATCTATCAAGGCAGAAAAGAGGAGGTTTAGTCATTCTAAATCCCTTTTTTCTAACGTAGATAGATGGAAAAAGGGCCACACAATAGTTTATGCAGCAAAGATCAACAGCCCCTAAGTTAGAACTAACTAAAATTAATAACTTGATGTAAACGAGGACTTAAATAATGATTGAGTATGTAGTTGAATTAGACCAATTGAGCATGGATGATGTCCCCAGAGTCGGTGGCAAAAATGCTTCGTTAGGCGAAATGCTACAAAATCTGGCGCCGTTAGGAGTGTCAGTGCCAGGAGGGTTTGCAACAACTGCCGATGCATATCGCGAGTTTCTTATTCAAGATGGATTGAAAGATAGAATTGCTGAACGTTTACATCAACTAGATATAACAGATATTCCAGCATTACAGGCGGCGGGTAGTGATATTCGTCGTTGGATTAACGAGGTAGCATTTCCTATCGAAATGGAAAAGGCAATCGATGAAGCTTATGGCCAATTAGAGAAAGAATATGGCCAAGAGGCAACATGGGCAGTGCGTTCATCCGCAACAGCCGAAGATTTGCCAGATGCCTCTTTTGCAGGACAACAAGAAACATTCTTGAATGTTTCAGGCTTAGCGAATATCAAACAATCCATTCGCGAAGTATTTGCCTCTTTATTTAACGACCGCGCAATTTCATATCGTGAACATCAAGGGTTTGAGCATGATGAAGTGGCGTTATCCGCGGGTATCCAAAAAATGGTGCGCTCTGATATCGCAAGCTCTGGTGTTGCTTTTAGTCTTGATACTGAGAGCGGTTTCCGTGATGTTGTATTCATTACAGGTAGTTATGGCCTAGGTGAAATGGTCGTTCAAGGCGCTGTTAATCCAGACGAATTCTATGTGCATAAACAAACGTTGGCTGCAGGTCGTCCAGCTGTATTACGTCGTACCTTAGGCCCAAAAGCGATCAAAATGATTTATTCTGGCGAAACGAGTAATCCTGTTAAAACAGTTGATGTTGCTCCAGAACAACGAGTGTTATTTTCTCTAAGTGATGATGAAGTTGAAACTTTAGCAAAAATGGTTGTAACCATTGAACAGCATTACAAACGCCCCATGGATGTTGAATGGGCAAAAGATGGTATTGATAACCGAATCTATATCGTGCAAGCCCGTCCTGAGACAGTCGAAAGCCAACAAGAAAATGTAATTGAAGAATATGTTCTAAAAGAACGTAGCAATGTATTAGCGGTTGGCCGGTCTATAGGTAAAAAAATTGGTAAAGGTCGGGTTAGATTATTCACCAGTCTTGATCAAATGGATCAATTTGAAGAGGGCGATGTGTTGCTCACCGATATGACCGATCCTGATTGGGAACCCATTATGAAAATATCTTCGGCCATTATCACTAACCGTGGTGGTCGTACTTGTCATGCTGCAATTATTGCGCGTGAATTGGGTGTGCCGGCTGTTGTAGGTTGTGGCGACGCAACTGAACTTGTAGCAGATGGTTCTGAAGTTACCGTCTCTTGTTCAGAAGGGGATGAAGGTCATATCTATGCTGGCTTATTAGACTTTGACTATAACGTTCGACAACTAAATGAAATGCCAGAGATTCCTGTTAAAGTGATGATGAATGTGGGTAATCCAGATCGCGCATTTACATTTGCTCAGTTACCCAATGATGGTGTGGGTTTAGCGCGTTTAGAGTTCATCATTAATAACATGGTGGGTATTCATCCTAAAGCATTAATCAATGCCGATAAAATGGCCGATGATGTTCAAAAAATTATTTATGACAGAACGACTGCTTATGGTGATCCGGTTGAATTTTATGTAAGCCGAATTGTGGAAGGTGTGTCAACCATTGCAGCTTCATTTAGTCCTAAAAAAGTAATTGTTCGTCTATCTGACTTTAAATCAAATGAGTACGCCAATCTAATTGGTGGCGCTGATTTTGAACCGCATGAAGAAAACCCAATGATTGGCTTTAGAGGAGCCTCTCGCTATATATCAGATGACTTTAGAGAATGTTTTGATCTTGAATGTAAAGCGATGAAACGCGTTCGTGATGACATGGGCTTTACCAATGTTGAACTGATGATCCCATTCGTACGTACAACGGCAGAAGCCGCTGCGGTTATCGAGATCATGAAAGAAAATGGCCTTGAACGTGGTAAAAATGGATTGCGTATCATTATGATGTGTGAATTACCTTCTAATGCAATATTAGCATCTGAGTTCTTAGAATTTTTTGATGGTTTCTCTATCGGGTCAAATGACATGACTCAGCTGACATTAGGATTGGATCGTGACTCATCATTGGTTGCTGATTCGTTTGACGAACGTAACCCCGCGGTTTTAGCCATGTTGGATATGGCTATTACAGCGTGTAAGGATGCGGGTAAGTATGTTGGTATTTGTGGTCAAGGTCCATCCGACCACCCTGATCTAGCGAAATGGTTACTAGGTAGAGGTATTACTAGTATTTCTCTGAATCCAGATACTGTTGTTTCTACATGGCAAGACTTAGCAAACTAAACTCAGGTAGTGAATTTAGTTTGCTGTTGGTATACATAGTCGATAACGTAGCCAATAACAATATGATTTTATAGTGTTATTGGTTCGTTATTTACTATCTTTGGTATACTGGTATCTAAGGTGTCTGGGAAGGAATGATAGGTTAGGTTGATACCGCTTGGGCAGAATAATATCATGACGTGTAGTTAAAATATTTGCAGCAAAAACGATAGCGCTTAGGATTCAATTAAGATGGGATTAATGATCTAGATTAAAATAGTGATTGTTCGTTAAAGTGTTTGAGCGATGCATTATTAATATTGAACTTTGAATTTAAGGAATAAAAAATCCCATTAACCCATCACTCTTTAGTGAAAGGTTTTCCAGAAGATAAAGATGAAATCCATAATCTGAAAGCGAGTAATAACTATTTTAATCATCTGATGGAACGTTATGAAGCGATTGATAAGCAGATTCTCGAATTGAAAGTGGCGAAGAACCGACTAATGATGAATATGTAAATAAATTGAGTAAAGAACGTCTTCAATTGAAAGATGGGCTTTATCAGATAAAACTAGTAACAAATAAACTTCCTTAATTAGGTACTTGTTCTTACTTCACAATAAAGTCAGGGCATGGTACTTTCGTCATTAACCATAATAAACCCCCCCTGATGGGATACAATTGAAGTGTAAGAGGAATATAAATGAGTAAGCAAAAAATCGGTACTATGAAGGATGGGCGTGAGCTGAAATGGCCAAGATCTGAAGGTAAAGGTCGACAAGTTGACACCAAGGCATTGACTGATGTGCAGGCATTATTGGGTGATGAGTCGCGCCAGAAAGATTTATTAATTGAACATCTGCATAAGATTCAAGATACTTATCAACATATATCGGCCGCTCATCTAGTAGCGCTTGCTCGTGAAATGAAGCTGTCAAAAGCTGAAGTGTACGAAGTTGCAACTTTCTATCATCATTTTGATGTTATTAAAGAAGGTGATACTCCGCCTCCGGCATTAACCGTTCGTGTGTGTGAATCACTTACTTGTGAAATGATGGGAGCAGAAGGCTTAATTAATTCATTAGAAAGCGGCTTAGGTGATGGTGTACGTGTACAACGCGTCCCTTGTATTGGCCGTTGTGATAAAGCGCCTGTTGCCGTCGTGGGAATGAATCCTATTGAGCATGCTGATACGAGCAAGGTGACAGATGCCGTAAACAATAAAATGGTTGAAGCTGAGAGCCTAGAAGCGATTGATTATGAAAACTATATTGATCAAGGTGGTTACAGTACTTATCAACTGTGCATTAATGGAACCTATAACATAGATAAAGTGTTGGATGCCATGAGTGATTCTGGCCTGCGTGGTTTAGGTGGGGCGGGTTTCCCCGCTGGCCGTAAGTGGCGAATTGTACGTGAACAACCCGAACCTAAATTGATGGCAGTCAATATTGATGAAGGCGAACCAGGTACATTCAAGGATAAATATTATCTAGAACGTGATCCACATTGTTTTCTAGAAGGAATGTTGATTGCTGCTTGGGCGACAGGTATTAATGAGATTTATATTTATTTGCGTGATGAATATGCCGCTATCCGCCAATTATTAGAAAAAGAACTTGCCAAATTAGTTGCTAATCTACCCGTTAATAATCTACCGAAAATACATCTTCGTCGTGGTGCGGGCGCGTATATCTGTGGTGAAGAATCAGCAATGATTGAGTCTATAGAGGGCAAACGAGGCATGCCAAGACTTCGCCCGCCATTTGTAGCGCAAGTTGGTTTGTTTGGTCGCCCAACCTTAGAACACAATATGGAAACTTTATATTGGGTACGAGATATATTGGAAAAAGGCTCGTCTTGCCTAACGGATCATGGCCGTAATGGTCGCGTTGGTCTACGTTCATTTTCTGTCAGTGGTCGGGTTAATAAACCTGGTGTTCATCTAGCGCCTGCTGGCATCACCATGCGTGAATTGATTGCTGAATATTGTGATGGTATGCAAGAAGGTCACGAGTTTTATGGCTATTTCCCTGGAGGCGCATCTGGTGGAATATTACCGGCATCATTAGGTGATGTACCACTCGATTTTGATACATTACAACCACATGATTGTTTTATTGGTTCGGCTGCTATCATCGTATTTTCGAATCAAGATAAAGCGCGTGACTTAGCGGTTAATGCGATGAAATTCTTTGAAGATGAATCCTGTGGTCAATGCACGCCTTGTCGCGTAGGTACTGCTAAAGCAGTAACCTTAATGAAACAAGAAACGTGGGATACCACGCTATTAGAAGAACTTTCTGAAGTAATGATTGATGCCTCTATTTGTGGTTTGGGACAGGCAGCACCCAACCCAGTTCGTAGTGTAATCAAATATTTTGCTGAAGAGCTAGAAATTGGGGGAGTGAAATAATGACTATTAATTTCATATTGAATGGCAAAGCGGTTATTGCTGAACAAGGACAAACATTACTTGATGTTGCAAGACAACAGGGTATTGAAATTCCATATTTATGTTATTCAGAGCGCCAAGGTGCTGATGGTAACTGTCGTGCGTGTATGGTGGAAGTTGATGGTGAGCGTGTATTAGCACCATCTTGTTGTCGTCAACCGTCAGAAGGAATGAATGTTCAATCTAACAGTGAACGCGCCGTTAAATCACAAAAAATGGTGTTGGAGTTGCTCAAGGCTGACGTGTCAGAAAAGCCTCACACCCTGAATTCAGAATTAGACTACTGGGCTAGCAAGTTAGAAGTAGGTTTGCCGCGATTTGATGCAAGGCATCAACCTAAATCAGATATTTCGCACCCTGGTATCGCCGTTAATATGGATGCTTGTATTCAATGTAATCGCTGTGTACGCGCATGTCGTGATGAGCAAAACCATGATGTAATCGGTTTAGCAATGCGCGGAACACATACACAAATTGTGTTTGATCTCGATGATCCAATGGGTGAAAGTACCTGTGTCGGTTGTGGGGAATGTGTTGAAGCCTGTCCTACTGGCGCATTGATGCCCGCTAATAACCTTGGTATGGTAGAACCTGATCGTAAAGTTGATTCAGTTTGTCCATATTGTGGTGTCGGTTGCCAATTGACCTACAATATTAAAGACGAAAAGATTATCTATGTGGAAGGACGAGATGGCCCTGCCAATAAAGGTCGTTTATGTGTGAAAGGTCGTTATGGTTTTGACTATGTCCATCATCCACATCGTTTAACTAAACCGTTAATTCGCCGAGAAGGAGCACCGAAATCGGCTGAATTCTCAATGGATCCAGAGGATGTTGATAAAATATTCCGTGAAGCTACTTGGGATGAAGCCTTAGATTTTGCTGCAGGTGGATTTAAAACTATTCGTGATGAGCAAGGCCCCAATGCCTTGGCAGGTTTTGGTTGTGCTAAGGGAAGTAACGAAGAAGCTTATTTACTCCAGAAATTGATTAGAACAGGTTTCAAAACAAATAATGTTGATCATTGTACTCGACTCTGTCACGCGTCTTCGGTAGTAGCTCTACTAGAATGTTTGGGTTCAGGTGCTGTTTCAAACCCTGTATCTGATGTTGATAAAGCTGAAGTCATTGTGATCATTGGTGCTAATCCAACCGTTAATCATCCTGTGGGCGCGACATGGATGAAAAATGCCATGCGTAAAGGCACCAAGTTGATTTTGATGGATCCACGTTCAACAGAATTATCTCGTCAGGCAACGCATCATCTCGCAAACAAACCGGGTAGCGATGTGCCGATGTTAAATGCAATGATGCATGCGATTATTGAAGAAGGTCTGACTGCGCCTGAGTTTATTGCTGAACGTACTGAAGGTTTTGAGGCGATGAAAGCGCATTTGAAATCTTATACACCTGAACTAATGGCACCTATTTGTGGTATTCCTGCCGAACAATTAAGGCAAGTTGCAAGACTGTATGCACTATCGAAAGGATCGATGATCTTTTGGGGTATGGGGGTTTCTCAACATGTTCATGGAACGGATAATGCGCGTTGTTTGATTTCATTAGCATTGATGACAGGACAAATTGGCCGTCCAGGCACAGGTTTACATCCACTTCGTGGTCAAAATAATGTGCAAGGCGCATCTGATATGGGCTTGATACCTATGGTATTTCCAGACTATCAACGTGTCGATGATGAAAAAGCACATGCTTATTTTGAAGAGCTTTGGGGATGTAAATTAGATAATCGTCCAGGGTTAACCGTTGTTGAAATTATGCATGCTATTCATGACGGAGATTTAACCGGCTTATATGTTCAAGGTGAAAACCCTGCGATGTCTGATCCTGATGTTAATCATGCACGGCATGCGTTAGCAGAGCTTGAACATTTAGTTGTGCAAGATATCTTTTTGACGGAGACCGCTTATTTTGCCGACGTGGTATTACCTGCTTCCTCATTCGCTGAGAAAACAGGAACGTTTACCAATACCGACAGATTAGTGCAACTCGGTCGTAAAGCGATTGATCCGCCTGGCGATGCAAAAGAAGATTTATGGATCATCCAGGAAATGGCAAAACGCTTAGGTCTAGATTGGAACTACAAAGATTCTGCAGAAGTATTTGAAGAAATACGTAAAGCGGTACCAACGATGGCAGGTATGACTTGGGCTCGCCTTGAAGCGGAAGGCTCCATTGTGTATCCATGTCTTAAAGAAGGCGATCCTGGTGAAGCGGTTATTTTTACAGAGACATTTGAAAGTGAAAATGGTTTGGGTAAATTTGTACCGGCAGATATTGTGCCGCCTGCAGAGCGCCCTGATGAAGAATATCCATTCGTTTTAATTACTGGACGGATGTTAGAACATTGGCATACTGGTTCTATGACACGCCGATCAAACGTATTGGACGCGTTGGAACCTGAAGCGGTAGCAACAATTAACCCAATCAGCTTAGATGAAATGGGTGTGAGACCGGGCGAAATGATTACCTTATCAACACGACGTGGTGAAATTTCAATGATTGCTCGCGCTGATGAATCTGTGCCGACTGGTGCGGTATTTATGGCATTCTGTTATTACGAGGCAGCGGTTAATAAATTATCTAATGCTGCGTTAGATCCTGATGCTAAAATTCCTGAATTTAAATATTGCGCTGTTAAAGTCACGCCAGGTGGTAAACCATTAGAATTCCATTCCTATGGTGGTGGCCAAGCTAACAATAAACTTAACTAGCGAATTGCCACTAAATCAATCATATTACTAGATACTTGTGATCCTTAGAATGCAGAAAACGCATTTTGAAGGTCACAAGTTAGTTAATAATATTGATAGTAGAGCAATGCGGGAAAACTTGGTGTACTTTAAGCTACAGGCCGAAGATTAAGGTTTTTCGTCGTTCATGAGTGTATAGTTAAACACGTTTACAGTGAACGTTTATCAATGTGCATTTTCAGTTTTTTGTTAAATTTGGGTGACAAATAAAGGAAGTAGAATGAATGCAGTCACAGCGAACGTCTAAAGCTAATATAACGGCCAGTCAGGATGTTGAAGGTCGTATTATATTAAGCAGTACGGGTGATTGGACGGTCGCTTGTATTCATGATCTAACCATTAAATTAACTAGCCTTTTAGACCCTTATAATAACCAAGCTGTTCAATGGGAACTTGCCAATATTGGCGAAATAGATTCAGTAGGAATAATGCTGTTTTTGCACTACCATGACCTGTTAATTATCAATAGATGTAAGGTTACTATCACTGGTGCGACAGTAAATAATCAACGACTCAGTCAGTTACTACGTGAACATATCGATACAAAAATAGTTGTCAATACCAAAAAAGTAAACCACGGCTTATTGAATCCACTTTACCAATTAGGAAAATTAACTAACGAGTTTTTTAGCGAACTATTGTTATTTTTTACATTTTTTGGTGAAACGACCACTGTTTTTGTTAAATCATTGCGTCATCCTTTAAGTATCCGCTACGACGCAATTATAAAGAATATTGAAGAGTCTGGTGCCCGTGCGATTCCGATTATTATATTAACCAGTTTTTTGATCGGTGTCGTCATTACCTACCAAGGTGCTGTTCAGTTAGAAAAATTCGGTGCGAATATTTTCATCGTTGAAATGATAGGTATTTCTCTCACCAGAGAATTAGCCCCCTTGATAACTGCAATTGTTGTGGCTGGTCGAACAGGCTCAGCGTATACCGCGCAATTAGGTGTGATGAAAATCACTGAAGAAATGGATGCTATGCGAACTATGGGCTTCAATCCATATCATTTTTTAGTCATCCCCCGTATTTTAGCTTTAATGATTGCCTTACCATTACTGGTTTTTCTTGCCGACATTGTAGGTATTTTTGCTGGCATGATTATTTCTGAAGTACATTTACAATTATCATTTTCAGAATTCTTTCATCGTTTGCAAAATGTACTGGACGTAAAACATGTTTGGATTGGCCTTATTAAAGCACCATTTTTTGCCTTTTTAATCGGCATAATTAGTTGTTTTCGTGGGTTTCAAGTTCAAAAAAATACTGAAAGTATTGGACGATACACCACGATAAGTGTGGTCAATGCCATTTTCCTAGTTATTGCTTGTGATGCAATATTCTCGGTTATCTTAACGGAAATGGGCATTTGATCAGTCCCCTTATTACCGTGAAAGATGTTGTGACACAGTTTGGCCTTAATCGTGTGCATGATGGTGTCAGTTTGCATGTTGATCAAGGTGAGATCTATGGTCTATTAGGTGGCAGTGGCTCGGGTAAAACAACCTTGTTAAAAGAAATGATCATGTTGTTAGAGCCGAAAGCTGGTGAAATCATTATTCTCGATCAGGAAATTTTTGCCTGTAGCGACAAGGAAAAAGATTGGTTAAGACGACAATGGGGCGTGTTATTTCAGAATGGTGCCTTATTTTCATCGTTGACCGTCGCTGAAAATGTAGCCATCAGTTTGAAAGAATATACAGATATTCCACCTTCTTTGATTAGTGATATAGTCAGTATGAAAATCAGTATGGTCGGACTACCATCACATGTTGGCTCATTGTATCCAGCTGAATTAAGTGGCGGTATGATTAAGCGGGCATCATTAGCAAGGGCGTTGGCTATGGATCCTAAACTATTATTTTTGGATGAGCCTACTTCAGGGCTTGACCCTGTCGGTGCAGCAGCATTTGATCAACTTATTCTTCAATTGCGCGATATGCTTGGATTAACCATTGTCATGGTGACACATGATTTAGATTCAATTTGGACGACAGTCGATCGCCTAGCTGTTTTAGGAGAGAAGAAAGTTATTGTAGAAGGAACGCTTGATGATGTGAATCGATCAGATCATCCTGACATAAAGGCTTTTTTTAGAGGGAAACGAGGATTAACCCGTATGCAAAATGGAAAGTAAACTTAACTATACAATTGTAGGCTTATTTGTCGCCATATTATTAACAGGCTCGCTGATATTTCTTTATTGGTTGAGTAAAAGTACCGGTAATCAACAATATGATTATTACCACGTCTATATGACCGAATCGGTATCAGGTCTGAGCGCAGATGCCTCCGTTAAATATCTGGGCGTTGATGTTGGCAGGGTTACGAAAGTCGATATTAACCCAACTAATTCAGAGCAAGTAGCATTATTATTAGAAATCCGCCAAGGCATACCCGTCAAACTTGATACTAAAGCCTCGCTTAGATTCTATGGGGTAACGGGATTAGCTTTTATTGAATTGATGGGTGGTGGAAAGGATTCCCCATTACTCTCACCTAAACACGCGGGTGAAATTCCCGAGATAGCTGAGTCAGCGTCAACCTTCTCAAATATTGAAAAAACCTTGAATGATCTAGCGGCTAACTCAGCAACCGTTTTACAAAAAATAGATCAGCTGCTCAGTGTTGATAATTTAAATAATGTTGATGATATTTTGGAGAAAACTAAGTTAATTTTGATTGATTTCCACCAATATCAACCGCAGATTGCCAGCTTGATTGAGCAGGGCATTATTGTTGAAAAAAGTGTTGACGGTGCCGTCAAGAAAATCAGTCAAGCAGCTGAAAACGTAGCCAACATAACCGGTAGCTTAGCTGGAAACGTTCAAGTAATGCAGAAAGATTTTAGTAAGACCTTATCTGAAATCGATTCGGCATCGCAAAGTGTAAAAAAAATGGTAGATAGTTTTCAATATAATTATGTTGATTCAGGTCAAGCTATAACGAAAGAAGTTTCACAAAGTTTAACGTCATTTCAGCAACTTCTTTCTGAGATGGAAGTTTTAGTTGTTGATTTACAACGTACAGCTAGAAAAGTTGAAATGAGTCCAAGCGATTTATTTCTGAAGAGTAGCAAAACGAAATTAGGGCCAGGTGAGGGAGTTAAGGGTGATAAATAAACAGTTTCCTTTATGGCTACTAATTACTACTGTTTGGCTGTCGGGCTGTAGTGTGATTACGCCGAAATCTAGTCCAGCTATTGATGTGTATACACTTTCGCAACAGATGCAACAGGCTAAAGCTCCATCGGAGATGAAAGATGCTACGGCGTTGATACTGGCATTGTCACCGATACGTAGTCCGCAAGGTTTAATGAGTACAGACATTATTTACAGAGATACTGACTATGGTTTTAACAGTTATGCCTATAGTCGCTGGAGTGATAGCCCGAGTAAATTATTAGCTAGCTATCTTCAACAATATCTGGCTCAAAGTCAGCTTATTTCTGCTGTTGTCCCTGTTGATTCAAGAGTAAATGCCGATCTATTGTTAGAAACGACATTAGTCGATTTTAGCCATCATATTCAAGCTAATGATAGCGGATCAAAAGGTGTCGTATCCGTTATATTTTATTTGATTAATCAACATGACAAGACACTCTTAGCCACTAAACAATTTACACAAGAAATAATGGTAGAACAAAACAATGCTAAAGGCGCAACTTATGCTATTAATCAGGCCAGTAAATTAGTGGCAATAGCTTTGCAGGAGTGGTTAGAGCAAAAGATTACAAATTTACCTGAAAAGTAAGTTTAGCAAAGCATCAAGTTTCAAGTGTTTATTATGAATAGAAGTGGGAGAAGATATTAATTGATAGCGAGTTGATATATTGGCTTAACGCAATACTCGCTCCAAAATATTGAAGCAAGTGCTCTTATTAGCGTTTAAGCAGATCTCTTATTTCTGTTAGCAACACCACCTCAGTTGAAGGTTTGGCCGGTGCCACCGGTGCTGCCGCTGCTTTCTTTTTAAGCGAGTTCATCACTTTAACAGCCATGAAAATTGCAAAAGCCACAATAAGAAAATCAACGATTGATTGAATGAATAAGCCGTAGTTTATTGCAACAGCAGTAGCGTCACCTTGTGCTTCTTGAATAATGTATGCAAGCTCTGAAAAATCAACGCCACCTATCAATACGCCGATTGGCGGCATGATGATATCTCGAACTAAGGAAGCAACGATTTTACCAAATGCCGCACCAATGATAATACCAACGGCCATATCAACGACGTTGCCTTTCATGGCGAAGCTTTTAAATTCACTTACATAACTCATACACGCTTCCTTTAAAATAGTTAATTTTTATTAATACGAAATTAGTAGGGGTAATAATGATAAGTGCATAAAGACTTAAGCATTATGGTTTTGAACTGTACCCCATCCATCGGACAGCTAAATTGAAAACTAAGGCGTTATTTTCTGTTTTATAATTATTGAAAAATGAGGAACAGAAAATGAGTCAAAAACGTAGAAATCATT
>Ga0209491_10006741_pt1 | contig 15651 bp, 9 predicted proteins | sample BON02_FD_187213 | JGI IMG/M metagenome (GOLD analysis project Ga0209491, IMG submission 187213) | Freshwater microbial communities from Lake Bonney liftoff mats and glacier meltwater in Antarctica - BON-02 (SPAdes) (version 2) | ecosystem: Environmental > Aquatic > Freshwater > Ice > Glacier...
AGAGTCGGGGGCGAGGGGGCGGAGAGGGGGGAGGGGGGTTGCGATGCGGCGGCCACGGAACGCGACGGCGGCTAAGGGGGGCAGCCCCCCCAGCCCCCGCCCCCTCTCTTGAGGCGCCTCCAATGATACTCACGAGATGGTGTACTCGATGCTGTTGCGGGTATAAGGGAAGGCGTTGGAACACGGACAAGGGGCGGGGGAGGACGGGTGAGCGCGCGCGTGCGGGGCGGGGCGGCTCTGGGAGGCACCGCCAACAGAGCGCCGTTCGACGGCGAGGGAGACGCCCCCGAGCCCCCGGAAGGAAAAACGAGAAAGAGGACCGATCTCACTTGATCTGCTCGTTGATGGCGGCCTCGAGGTCGGGCATGAAGTTGCAGCGGGCGAGAGACTCGGACGCGGCGTTGGTGTTGGCGACGGTCGCGAGCTCGGCCTTGACCTGTTGTGGGGTTGTTGCGTTTTTGAGAGGATTGTCGTGTCTCGTGAGCGGCGGCGGCACAAACGGGAGGAAACGGTACGACGGACGCCTACGCGCGCCGCGCGCATGCGACCTCCAATCATTTCGTTTCGTCTCTGCTGCCCGCTCTCACCTCGTTGAAGGGCTGGAAGACGATGCCAGTCAGCTGCGACGTCGGCTGGCGGGTGGCGCGGGCGGCGGTGGCCAGGCCGCGGGGGCGGAGGGCGGGCGCGCGGACGCCGCTGTTTCGAGAAAAAGGGGAGGGAGGGGGGAGAGAGGCGAGGGGATCGTCAGTGATGGGGCGCAAGAGGGACGCGGAGAGACGCTGCAGCTCTGCGAAAGAGGTGGTCGACATGGCACAGATCCATGCATGGGATTGCTCTCGGGCGCGGACGCGCGACGCGCCGCAGCGGGCCGCAGGGGGAGGGCGGTGATTCACCGTCACTCTTTGGCGCTTTTGCTTTGTTCCAACATCGCCTCCGCTCCCTCTTGCCGATCCTTGCGGAGATGGAGGCGCCCAGCGGACAGGGCGTGCGACGTGCATGGCGATCACAAACTTACGCGGCGGCGCGCGACGACCCGACGGCCGCGGCGCGGGTCTGGAGGAGGGCCATCGAGGATGTGTGTGTGCGTCAAGCGCGCGCGCGGAGAGAGGCAGGGTCGCAGAGAGGGAGGGAGAGACTGAGAGAGGATGAAGGGACGGGCGACGTGGGGTGTGGAGACCACTCTGTTGCTGAGCGCTTTACAAGATGTGGCGTCGACCGCCGCCCGCGGCCGTCCGCCGCCCGCCCGCGACAATCGCGATCACACACGAAGCCCCTGTTTTCGCTCGCCCGTCCCGACAGAGAGCCGCCGACACCGCCTCCACAGCCTCCTCGTCTCCCGCGTCCGGTGCGCACGCGTCCAGCGCCGCGACGGCCGCAGCGTTCAAGCCAGGCGCGAGCGCGGCGAGCGCCAGCGACGGATGTGCTCCCTGCAGCAGCGCCGAGCGCAGCCGCGCCTCGGCCGCCGCCGCGGGCGGCCGGGCAAAAGCGGCGCTCCCGCGCGCCCCGCCCTCGCCTCGCTGCTGCCACTGCTCCTCCTCGTCCTCACGCCACCGCCGCCGCTCCGCCAGCCGCCGGCACGCGGCCGCCAGGCGCGCGTGGCCCTCGCGCAGCTCGGCGGGAGAGGCGGCCAACGCCGCCAAGGCCGGCGGAGAGGGAGAGGGAGAGGCAGAGGCATAGGGGCAGGCGGCGGCCGGCGGAGCGGGCGGCGGCGGCGTCGCGTACGGCGCCTGCAGCAGCAGGGCGCGCCGCAAGGCCTCGGCCGGCAGGTGCGTCGCGGCGCACAGCGCCCGCAGCTGCAGCGGCAGCCACCCGCGCTCGGCTGCCGCCCACGCGCCGCCCCCCGCGGCCGGGGGCAGGTCGGCGAGCAGGTCCCACAGCCGCTGCGAGGCGGCGGGGCCGGCGCCGCCGGGGCCCGGCGCCGCCAGCGCCGACGCGAGGCGCAGCAGCGCGCGGCGCACGAGCGCGGGCGGCGCCGCCAGCAGCGACGGGTCGTTTTGCGCGGCGCGCCGCACGGCCCGCGGCGAGGGGGGCCGGGCGAGGGCGCGGCCGAGCTCGCGCGCGAGGCGATCGGCGCGCGCGTCCATGGCCGCGGCGGCGCCGCCGGCCTTGGCGCGACCCTCGACCGCCGCCAGCAGCAGGCGCGGGTGCCGGCGCGCGAGCGCCAGCGCGAGGGCGCTCCGCGCGGCGGCCGGCCCGCCGCCCGGTCGTCCCGTCCCGTCCCCACCCTGGCCGCCGGAAAGAAGCCAGTCGGTCTGCGCCATCCCGCTGAGCGCCTCTTGCAGCGCCGCAAGCTGTCCGTCCCCGCCGAGCGCGCGCAGCAGGCGCGGCGCCAGCAGCACCGCCCTGGCAGCAGAGGCGGCAGCGGCGGACGAGACCCGCGCTGCTCCCGCGCCGCCGCCGCCCCCGCCACCTTGTCGCTGCTCTTGCTCCTCTTGCTCGACAGAAAACAGCGCCTCGAGCGCCCGAAATGCTCCGTCGAGCCTGGTCCAGGCATCCAGGCGGAGCGGATCCGGGGGAGCGAGCAAGAGCGCGGGCTCGGCGCGCAGCAGGGGAAACAGCGGCAGCGCGGCGCCGGCGGGGGACGGCGGCGGCAGCGGCGGCGGCGGCAGCAGCAGGCGCGCCTCGAGCGCGGCGACCGCGTCCGAGGCCGCCCCGGGCCCCGCCCTCAGCAGCCACGCGTCGCGCGCGTATCCCTCGGGCTGCTCGGCAATCGGATCATCAGCCGCGACGCGCGACAGCCGGAGGAACTCGACGCCCGCGGCCAGCACGCCCATCGCCTCTGCCACGCCGGCGCGGGGGGTGCCGAAGACGCCGCGCACGCCGCCGCCGCCGCCGCGGGGCAAATGAGCAGCAAAACGGCCTCCCGCCGCCGCCGCCCGCGGAGGAGCCGAGAGGCCAGCGCCGCCATCGCTTGAGGGGTCTGGGCCGCCCGCCCGCGCCACGGCGGCCGCCAGCGCCTCGGCCCACTCGACCAAGGGGCGCGCGCGCGCCGTCCCCAGCGCGGCCGGGTGCCGCCACATCAGCGCGGCGGCAAGGGCGGCCGGCGAGCGGAGCCGCTGCTGCTGCTGTTGTTGCTGCGGCTCGCCCGTGCCGCCGCGCGTGCTGCCTCCAGCGACTAGCGCCCGGCCCAGCAGCCCGGCGCGCGCCTCGGCCGCGTCCGGGTGCGCCAGCAGCAGGCGGGGGGCCTCGGCCGCGAGCACAAGCACGCGGCGGGCGGGGAGCGTTGCCGCCGCCGCCGCCGCCGCCGCCCCTGCCGCCGCCGCCGCCGCCGCTACCGTCGCCCCGCCCTCGACCAGGCGCGCGCTGCGGGCGTGGCCGCGCACGGCCGTCGCCAGCTCGGACGTCGGCTTGGCCAGGAGGCCCGGGTGGCGCGAGAATAGGGCCGAGCACAGGGCGGGGAGGTCGCCGTCGCTGTCATCGTTTCCGCCGCCGCCGCCGCCGCCGACGCCATCAAGGGAGGGCCGTCCCGCGCCCCTGTCGTCGCTCCAAGCGCCGCCGTGATCGCCGCCAGAGCCCTCGCCATCGTCGCCCCTGCGCCACCCGAGCGCCTCGGCCAGCGCCTCGCCCCTCTCCCCGATCACCTGCGCCCGCGCCGCCTCGGACAGCTTGCCCGCCGTCTCGGGCCGCGGCAGCGCGTCGTTGTCGTCGACGTAGGAGCGGCCGCGCAGCGGGTCGCCGCCGCCGCCCCGTCCCCTGCGCCCACCGTCGCCGTCCTCGAGGGCCGAGCGCTCGGCGAGCAGGCGGCGCTTCTTGAAGTAGAGGCGCACGTCGCCGTCGCGCGCCAAGGAAGGGTCGCGCACCACGCGGGCGTAGGCGGCCTCGAGGCGCGCCTTGCGCTCGGCGCGCGGCGACGGCGGCGGCGATGGCGTTGTTTTTGTGAGGGGAGCAGAGGCGCCTTTACGGCGGTCGTCATCCTCGTGGTCGTTATCGTCATCGTCATCGTCGGCGTCGGCGTCGTCCGCATCGCTCCCAAAATCCAGGAGGGGCGCGGGAGGGTCGCGGCGCCCGCGCATGAGGGGGGGCGGGCCCGGGTTGGGCGGGGGGCGGCCGCGCGTCGGCGGGGCGCGCTGGCGACGACCGCCGTTGCCGCTGCCGTTGCCGTCGCCGAGCGCGGCCGTTGCTGGACGCCACTTGGCTCGTCGTCCGGGCACGGCCGCCGGCCTGCAGGACGCGTGACGCAATCGTAGCATCGCCCGTCTTCCTCCTGCCGCGTGCAGCGGCTGCGTGGTGCTACCTCGCCCCCATCATTGGGATATCTTGCTCGCAGTAGGAGCCTCCCACTCGCCCAATTCGCGATTGATTTGAATGCGCAATGGTGATTGGTGGATGTATGATGCAGCAGTATTCAAGTTGTGGTTGGGGCGTGGCAAGCGCGTGCGATTGTATCGAGAAGAACCGTGCTCAGGAAAACGCCGGCGCCGACGCGGAACCCGGGCTTGAGGGCGCGCCGCGACGCACAAAAAGAGACGCGCCCTTGCAAGCACCACCTCTTTGCCGACAACACGCACACACTTCGTCACTGCGCAACGATCTACGGATCTCACACACTACAGGGAGCGCTCGGCCGGCGCCTTGCGCGGAGCGATTGGCCAAATCCAAAGGTGTCGATTCCCCGCGACGAAGGACGAGACGAGTGAGCGCACAAGCGATGCCTCAAGAGGGCGCCGCTGGGCGCGCGCAGCATGGCGTCGTCCAGATGGACGAGCGCGAGGTCCCGGCGCCAATGACGGTCGTGCGCCTGCCCGACGGCGCGGTCCTCTGCCTGCCGCCACGCGGGGCGTCGGCAAGCCGCAGCGACGACGACGGCGGCACCAGCGACCACGGCGACGCCTCCTTTTCCACACCCGCCACCTACCCCGTCTACACCAAGCGCTACGCCGCCGACGGCGCCCCCCCGCCCGACCCGTCCCCGCCGAAGGAGGGGCCGCGCTCCCCGTGGGCCGAGCGCGCGCGGGGCGCGCTGCCGGTGCTGGCGATGGCCGCGCTGGCGGCGTGGCCCTTGGCGCGGCGTGCGGCCGGGCGGTGGTGGCGGCGGCGGCGGCGCGGACGGCGGGGGCAGGGGGACGGGGGCGGCTCGGACTGCGGGGGGGAGGGGGAGGAGGGCGGCGGGCAGGGGCGGCACGGGCGCGGCTTTGTGTTTGAGGAGGCCGAGGGGGACGGCGCGAGGCGCGAGTTTCGGCGGTGGGAGCGAGAGCAGCAGCAGCAGCAGCAGCAGCAGCAGCAGCAGCAGCAGCAGCAGCAGCAGCAGCAGCCGGATCGGCAGCGGCGGGGGGGGCGGGGATCTGGCGGGGTCGCGCGCCTCATGCTTCCGGCGATGCTCGGGCGGCCGAGGGCCGGGCGATTAGCGCAGTATCGGCAGCCGCAGCCGCAGCCGCCGCACGAGCAGCGGCAGGACCAGGAGCAGGAGCAGCGGCAGCTGCCGCAGCGGCAAGAGCCGGCGGCGCGGCGGCGGCCAGCACGGCGAGCGGCGTCGTAACGTGGGCCTTTGATTCGTGTCGCCTGTCTGGTGTGTTGCCGATTGTGTTTCGATGCGCGCAAGTTTTGCGTGTGCTATGTTTTGCGTGTGCGTCGGCGGCCTACGGTCGGCCTCTCTTCTTCTCGAGCTCTTTCTCTCTCTCTCTCGTCGTCGTCGACGGCAGCGGCGGCGAGGCTCCTCCTCACCCGCCCGCCGTCATTCCCCATCCCCCCCCTCCGCCTCCCTCGATCACTCGCCCGTCAGCGCCTCCCCTCAATCACTCGCCCGTCAGCGCCTCCTTGAGCGCCGCAATCTCTGCGCCGCTCATGCGCCCGCGCCGCTCCAGGTAGCGCTCGGCGCCGCCGTAGCGCCGGCGCAGGTCGCCCAGCACGGCCAGCGCCACGTCGCCCTGCGCCGCGATGATGGCTTCGGCCAGCGGGATGGGCGACGCCGCCTGGCCCCCGCTGCCGCGCCCCTGGTCGTCCTCAGCCGCCCCTGGCCCCGGCCGCCGCAGCGACTCGCGGTACCGCCGCAGCTCGCGCTCGCTCTGCGCGTAGTCGGCGGCGATGGCGCTGTCCTCGACGCCGCACAGCTGCAGCAGCAGCATCGCGACCACACCGGTTCTATCCTTACCGTGACAGCAGTGAATGATTCCGGGCAGCTTGTCCCTGCCGGCGATGGCGCGGCACGCGTCGCCGATCGCCCGGCCGCTGTCGGCGCCGGCTAGAATGGCAGAATAGTAGCGGCGAAATCCGACGAGGCGCTCGTTGGCAAATGCAGCGGCAAAGACCGGGCTCGGGTCGCGCAGGGTGGCGAGGCGCAGGGCGGCCTGCCCGAACACCGAGGGCGGGAACCGCCGGACGGCCTCGAGCGCGAGGCGCCAGGTCGGGAGGAGGTCGAACTGCATCGTCGCCGTCGCCAGCGTCGTCGCCGAGGCCGCAGGCGCAGGGGCGGTGGCGCCCGTCGCATCAGCCGGCGCACTGGCCGCCAAGCTCGCCTCGACGGGCACGGCGGTAATGACCGCCGCGGCCGCCACGTCTTCGGCGACGGCTTCCTCGGTCGTTGGCATGTCGTCCGCCTCGTCGACCCCCTCGGCGCCCGCCGGCTCGCGTCCCGCGTTCAGCGGGCGCAGCCCCTCCTCGTCGTCGATGCCCATCGCCGCGCGGCGCATGCGCGTGGCCTCCGCCCGCCTCGCCTCGCTCCTGCCGCGCAGGTCGATCACCGTTTTGATGCCCAGCTCGCGCAGCAGCCCCGCGGAGAAGATTTGGCTGCAGCGGTAAACGCGCCCGCGTTTCACGGGCCCGTCCGGCGACACCTCCGCCAGGTCGCGCAGGTTGACGGCGCGGATGGGCCGCTGCTGCGGCTGCTGCTGTGCCATGGCGAAGACGGAGCGCGGGCGGGGCGAAGCGACGCGTGAGAGGGACAAGGCAGCTGCGGCTGCGGCGACGGTGGCACCGCGACGGTGGCGCGGCGGCGATTGCATCGACTGTCGTTTTTCGTTTCGTTTCGTCGCTTGCACAAGGCGTTTCGTTTCTTCTCTTTGGAGTGAGCTCTGCTTCCTTAGGAGATGGACAGAGGGATTGGATTCTCTTGGTTGTTTGTGAGGACGCAGAACGATAATGTTTTCCGCTCGAACAAGCCGGGGGGAATAAGAAGGGACGACGACGCTCCGAAATTTCGCCGGGGTCCAGGAGGCCAAAAAGGGCTCCAACGATGCTACTCCGACCGTCAAAGCTCGCCGGGGGGGGTCGATGCACGCCGCGGACGCCGACGAGATTGACGCGGCGGTCGCAGTGGCCCGGGCGGCGGCGAATATGCAGGAGGCCCGACGGAACGAGGCGCTCCGGGCGTCGAATCGCGCAGCCGTTTTGCGGATGGCCGCGTCGGCGGGGACAGCGGCGGCGGCGGCGGCGGACGCGGCGGCGCGGCCAATTGTGGCGGCCTTTAACGAGAGCGACCGGCGGGTGCCCATGCCGGGCTCCGGTGGGTGGGTGTCTGCAGCGTCGGCGGTGCTCGGCGCGGACCCTGTCCCGTCAATGACCCGCTCGGAGCTGCGGGCGGAGACGGAGGTGACCCTGGCCTATGAGGCGGGCTCTGTCTTTGGCAAAGCCAGCCGCTCCGCTTCAGTTGCAACTTTTATAAGCCTTGTAAGAGAGGCCAGGCCTTTTCCATGTCTTTCAGACTCGCGGCCACCGTTCGCGACAGGCGTGGATGCGAACCGGACGGGGCGTCGAGGGGCAAAGAGGCCGCCGGCCGAGGCGGGCGACTAAAAGGAAATGCGCGCGACAGCGCGCGCGGGCGCGGGCGCGGAGAACCGACGGCTGACGAAACAAACAAAAGAATCGTTCTATGGCGGGACAAGGAGCGGGCGCAACTCGACCACCTCGACCAAGGCCACCAGCCAGTACTCCTCGCCGACAGACCCGGCCGCTCCTCCAGCAGCCCGCCCGCCCTTCGCCCCCGCCCGCCCGGCCGGGCCCGCGCCCATCATCGTTGCCGCTGCCGCCGCCGCCGCCGCCGCCGTTGCCGACGTCGCTGCGCCCGCCCCCGCCCCCGCCGCCGCCGCCGCCGCCGCCGCCGCCTTCGACTCTGCGACGGCCTTCCCGGCCTTCCTCAACATCGCGTGCATCGTGTCGCGAATGGCCCCGTTTGAGCGCGCCAACCCCGGAACAAGGGCCGCCACGGCGCCGACGTAGACCGACCCCCACCGGACGCCAGGGCCGCAGTCGGCCGCCGCCACGCTCATCTGGGCCAGCAGGGTCTCTTTGTCGTGCAGAGACCACTTGCCGCCGCGCGGGACCGGGACCGTCGGGGCGCCGCCCGGGCAGATCGCGTAGCCGCCGGCCTCGTCGCGGTCGATGCCCTCCATCCCATAGACCAAAGCGCCGAATGCGGCGTGTCTCGCTTTTTGGTAGGTGGCCTTGCAGTCGCCGCCGGCAAAGAGGGCGCACCCCCCCCGCGCGCGCATCGCGTGCAAGTCGGTGCCGGCCTTGACGATCTGCCAGGGCGCGTAGTACTCGAATCCGCCGCGCGCGCTCGTCGTTGGCAGCCCCAGCTCGGCCGCGTGGCGGATGGCGTCGGCGAGCTGGCTCGCGGCGTCTTTTTTGGGCTGCCGAATCTTCCCCGTGCCTTCAAGGAGCTTGCCCCGCGCGCTGAAGTAGGCGAGGGGCTTCTCCAAGTCCAGCCCCTGGCCCCGCAGCAGCGCCAGGAGACGAGCGATCGGGCCGCGGTCCGCGCGTTGTCCGAGGAAGGCTAGCGCCGCGCGCCCGAGGGCGGTGCCCGCGACGTCTGTGCTCGGCGACGCGTCGCCGTGGTGGTGGGGGTTGTGCTGCTGCTGTTGCTGCTGCTGCAGCTGCAGCTGCAGCTGCTGCTGGTGCTGCTCGCAGTCGATGGCCTGGGGCGGCGCCTGGCGCGCCGTCAAGGCAGAGGCGGCGGCGGCGGCGGCGGCGGCGGCGGCGCGCTGGCCGGCCGCGCGCGCGAGCTCGGCGTGCGACGCCTCGAGCCGTTGCCCAGGAAGCCGTTGCTGCAGCTGCTGCACCCCCTCCACCTGCCGCGACTGGCCGAGGGGGGCCCGGGGGACCCTGCGGGGGTGCACTGGTGCGGCGGCGGCGGCGGCCAGCCGCCAAACATCCTGGCTAGCGACGGCGACGCGGCGGCGCGGGCGCGTCTGGGGCCCCATCGACGACGACCCGGCGGCGGCGCCGCCGCCGCCCGGGGGGGCGGCGGGGCCCGCGAGCGCGGCGAGGCTGTGGTGGTGGTGGTGCCGCTGCTGCTGCTGCTGCTGCTGCTGCCGCTGGCGCGAGGCGGCGGCGACGGGGCGGGCCGCGCGCTTCCGCTGCGGCGAGTCCGAGTTTTCGGCGCGGTCCGCCTGCCGGCGCGCTTGCCGCTCGCCCGGAGCAAGCAGGTCGGCGGCGCGCGCGCGTAGCACCCGCGCTGCGTCGGTTGCCTCGTCTCTGCTCGCGGCCGCCGCCGCCCGCCTGCGCGGCCTGATCGGCCCGGGCCGCTCTGTCTCCTCGTTTTTGCGCGTCGCCGCGTGCCGGCTGCCGGGCGGCCGCGTGCGCCTCCTCGTCACCGCGCGGGGCGGCCCCGTGCTTTCGGACGAAGTCGCGACCATTTCCCCCGCCGGGCAGGCGCGGCTGCGCGTGTCGCTCGCGCCCATCCTCGAGGAGCCACCGCAGCTCCTTTGGATGATGGCTCTCGTGCCGGACCACGACGCCCGCCCCTCCGCCGCGGCCGACCGCCGCTCGCTGCCCGCGGGCACCTTGCTGGGCGCCATGCCGCTGCTGGCCGTGCCCGAGGACGCAGGAGCGGACCTGACCCGGCTGCTCGAGGCCATGCTCGACGAGCTGACGCCCAAGCAGGAGCAGCAGCAGCAGCAGCAGCAGCTGTCGCCCGCGTCGGTCGACGCCACGCCCGCGCCCACCCCGCCGCGGACGGCGCGCGTGCGAGCCCCTCGGGCCCCTCGGGCGCGCGCTGGATCGGCGAGCTCGAGCCGACCGCGCGCGAGCGCGAGCGCGCGCGTGCGCCCGCGGGCGCTGGCGGCGGCAGCGGGGGCGGCGGCGAGGGCGAGGAGGGCGAGGGCGGCGGGCGCAGCACCTTGTCGGCCTCGATCTCGGCAGCGGGCGGCGGCAGCTTGCCCCTCCAGCGGACCTCCTACTTCTCCTCGGCCTCGTCCTCGTGCGCCGAGGGCTCGACGTCGGACATGGCGGACGGCGGGCTCGGGCTCGGCGTCGCAGAGGCGGCCGCGGCGGCCCTGGACGAGCGCCAGGCGTCGTTCTCGGCGCCCGCGGCGCTGCACCTGGCGGGAGATGAGCAGGTCAAGGAGCCGACGGCGTCGATCTCGGACGACGCAATGGCCGCCGAGGCCGGCCGCCAGCACGGCCAGGCGCCGTGCGAGCAGCAGCAGGACGGGCAGCAGCAGGACGAGCAGGCGCCCGTCTCTGCCTTGGCGGCCCCGTCCGAGGCCGCGCCGTTCGTGGAGCCGCCGGCGCTGCGCCTGCCGGCCAGCTGCGAGATGCTCGCGCGCGTCCAGGCCGACCACTGGCTGCCCTTGGCGCTCGACTTGGGCTTGCTGCTCGAGGCCGCCGCCGCCGCCTCTGCTCCCGCCCCGCGGCCGTCGCCCGGAGCAGGAGGAGGGATCAGCGGCGGCGGCGGCGACGGCGCGGGCCGCCCCCCCTCTTCTCGCGCGGGCATGGCGCTGGTCAACCCCTCCCCGCCCGCGGACCTGGTCGCGGCGACGCTCGAGCGCGCGCTGCTCCTGCTCGCGAGCCAAAACTGCCTGAGCGCCGCTGCGTGCGTCATGCGCTCGGCCGCGCGGCACAAGGGCGTCCGCCTCGTCGCGACGGCGGCCGCGCGGCGCAAAGGCGGGCGCCCGCCGGTAAAAAAACGCGGCGCCCCTCGCCACCCGGGGAAAACTCTTCAAAAATTAAGTTTTGTGTAGTCAATTTAATACGTTTCTTCTACTTTCGGTCGGTTTTAAACGCGGTTTGCGCAGGGAGGGGGTATGAGGGGGGCAGCTTGGCGTTCAACAACAAATTGTGGCAAAAAGGGCCGGACAGAGCGCGCGGCGGTGTGGCGCTTCGCCCCCCCGTTCCCCGACGCCGCCGGGCAAGCGGGGCAAGCGGGGCAAGCGGGGCAGGCAGGACGAGAGGTGACCGAGGCGTGTGGGCGTGAGAGCGAGGGAACAGAGGACAGGCTAGTTCCGGTTGTTGTGTCCGCGCAAGAATGGACGGGGTTGGTCGAGAGGAAGGGGCAGCTGCGGCAAAAAAGAATATTCCAAAAGGGATGGCGTGGGCGGGGAGGAAATGGGGGCGGCGAGATCAAGAGGAGGCGCCGAGCCGCTCTGCCTCGCGCCCCCGCTGGCCCGCGCGCCTGGGCAAAATGAGGATTGTGTCGGCGGTGGTCAATCGGAGGGAGACGAAGAATAAAAAAAGGGCGAAAAGACCCGATCAAGCGCCGTTGACCGCCGCTCGGCGCGCCGCGCCGCCGCCGGGGGTGGCGCCGCCGCCGCCGGCCGCCGCCCACGCCGCGGCGGCCGCGGCCGCCACCTCCTCCTCGGGCCCGCCGCCGCCTGTGATGCTCGTGAAGTCGGCCTCCAGCAGCGTGTGGAACGAGGGCAGGTGCGGCAGGCCCGTCGCGGAGCCCGGCGTCGTCGCAGCGACGCCGTGGCCGCCGGGCACGCCGTCGCCGTCGCAGGCGGCGCTAGGGCCGCCGCACGCGCCCGCGCCGCCGCTGCCGCCCCCGCTGCCCGCGCCGGCCAGGGCCGCCAGCACCGCCGCGCCGCCCGACAGCGACAGGTGGTGGTGGTGGTGCCCCACGGCGGCGGCGGCCGCTCCGTTGCTAAAGACCATGCGCAAAAAGGCGGACGGGCTCGCCCCGCCGCCGCTGCTCGCCAGATTCCCCCCCCGCTGGTCCGCGCGTGGGCTGCGGTCGCTGCCGCCGCCGCCGGTCAGCGCGCGCGAGGCGGCGGCGGCTGTCGAGGCGGCGGCCGTCGCGGCAGCGGCGGCGGCGGCGGCGCTGCTGTGCGCGTGCGGGTGGTCGGCGTAGGCCGCGACGGTCGCCTTGGTCGACGGGCTCGCCGCGGCCGGGAGGGACAGGGCCGCCGCCGCCGCGTGGTGGCGCTGGTGCAGCTGCTGCTGCTGATGCAGCTGCTGCTGCTGCCGCTGCGCCTCTGCCTCTCCTGCCGCCGCCGCCGCCGCCGCCGCCGCCGCCTGGTGCGCGTGCCGGAAGGGGCGCAGGCCGCCCTGCTGCTGCTGCAGGTGCTGCCGCTGCTGCATTTGCTGCTGCAGCTGCACCTGCTGCTGCTGGTTCAGGCTCTCCAGGGCCTGGGAAGGTGACTCGGGCGGCAGAGACAAAGGCGGGGGCGCCCCGGGCCCGCCGCCGCCGCCGCCGCCGCCCCTCGCCCGCGCCTCGTGCTGCTTTTGCACCCCGGCCGCGTCGGAGGCCGCCGCGAGCGCCGCGATGGCCGCCGCAGACGCGAGCGAGGGGCCGCCGGCTGCCGCTGCTCGCTGGCGCAGATGCTGCTGTTGGTCGTGCCGGACGGTCGGGACGCGCGCGCGCCGCCCGCGACCCTGCTGCGCCTGCGGCTGCGCCTGCGGCTGCCCGTGCTGCTGCTGCTGCCCCTGCTGCTGCTGCTGCTGCTGGTTGTGGTCGTCGTTCGACTCGCGCTCGCGCCGGCCCGCGCCCATCGGCGGCGGCTCCGTGGCCGCGGCTTGCCCCTCCGCCTGCTGTGCATCATGCTGCTGCTGCTGCTCAAGCTGCTGCCGCTGATGCTGCTGCTGCTGCTCATGCTGCAGCTGATGCTGCTGCTGGCGCCGGTAGTTCTCGGAGGCCATCGCAATGGCGGCGGCCAGCTGCTCCGCGCCGAGCGGCATGCCCGTCCGCGTCGCCGCGGCGGCGGCGGCCGCCGCCACGCTCTTGGCGGTCTCGCGCGTCAGTCCCATGGCGGCGGCGGCGATGGCGATGGCCGCGCCGATGTCGTCGTCCGTTTGCCCGCCGGCGCCGCCGCCTGCGCCGCCGGCGCCGCCGCCGGACGACGAAGCGTGGCGCTGGGCGGCGGCGTCGGCGTCGGCGGCGGCGGCGACGTTTCCCGCGTGCTGCTGCTGCTGCTGCTGCTGCTGCTGCTGCTGCTTTTGCTGTTGCTGATTTTCCTGCTGCTGCTGCTGCTGCTGCTGCCGCTGCTGCTTCTGCCGCTGCTTGAGCTGCGCCTGCGTCTGGCGCCCGCTGCCGCCGCGCGGCCCCCGCGCCACCGCCGCGCCTCCCCTGCTGCGCTTCTGCTGCGGGTTGGCCTGCACCGCGTGCGCATCGCCACTCGTCACCACCACGGCGGCTGCCGCGCGCCAAAGGGCGGCCGCTGCGGCCGATCCCGCGTTGTTTGGGTTGCTGTTGTGGCCGCCGCCGCCGCCGCTTCCGCTCCCGCTCCCGCTGCCGCCGGCCGATGCCGCCGCCGCCCCCTGCTGCCCCTGCTGCTGCTGCTGCATCTGCTGCTGCTGCTGCAGAAGCTGCCAGTGCTGCTGCGCCGCCGCCGCCTGCAGCTGCGCCTGCTGCTGGGTGGACATGGGCGCCCACGCTCCCTGCGTCAGCGCCGCGCCGGCGGCCGCCAGCGCCGCTGCCGCCAAGCGAGGGCCCCCAGCTGCGGTGGCCTCGCCGCCCGCGCCGCCGCCGCCGCCGCCGCCGTTGCCGCCGCCGCCGGCCGGGCCGCAGTGCGCGGCGCGGTCGTCCGCGGCCGGGTCGTGGTCCGCGTACCCCTGCGGGTGCGGCATCAGGTCCGTGTAACACCGCGCGCTCGCCCCTTCGGGCGTCCCCTGCTGCGACGGCGACGGGGGGCCCGCGCCGCCGCCGCCGCCGCCGCCCGGCGCCGCCGCCGCCAGCGCGCGCAGGCCGCGCAGCACGGCCGGCGACAGCGACGAGCCAAAGCCGGGCGTGGCGTACGCCCAGCTGCCGCCCTTGCCGTTGGCCATGAACACGAGGACCTTGGCGTCGGTCAGGCGGAAGAGCTGGTAGGCCTTGAGGACGAGGCCGCGCTTGCGCTTGGAGAAGGCCTGGCGCACCTGGTCGGCGCCCTGTCGAAGTGAGTTTTTTGTGCGGTTCGCGGGAGGGAGGCGCGTCGGTCGGTCGGGTCGGTCGGTTGGCGCCGCCTTTGCTCTCTGCGGGGGGAAAAGGGGGCGGCGCGCGGGGTCGCAAAGAGACGCAGGCGCGCGCCCGCTTGTCGGGCGAGATATCGGCCAGCGCTGGAACCGATGTTCGCGCGCAGGTGTTGGTACCCCACCGCCGCCAGGGCCACGGACAGAGAGCGAGCTCCCCGCCCGCTCCCCAGCTCCAGCGGCAAACAGGGGCAGGAGCAGGCGCCGAGACCGCAACCGCCGGTCGCCCGCGTTTTTTTTTGCACCCCTGCTCTTTGAAGCCCTGCTCTTTTCGCGCCTCCCGCGCCCGATCCAGGCCCCGCCCCATGCGCAATCGAGGCCATGCGAGGTCGGCCGATATGCCCGCGCGCGCCTCGGGACCCAGTCGCGCGATTGCAGCAAAGAGAGAGGTCCGGGACGGAACTCTTTTTTGCCGCCCCCCCCCAGCCCCTCCCTCGTGGATGGTTTTGTCCCCCCCCCCCGAGTCGAGGCCGAAAAACCCAATCCCTCACCTGCGGCTTCTGGTGCGCCTTGCGGCGCGTCTTAATGGCCTGCTCGGCGGGCGCGCTCGAAGGGCCCGCCTCCATCTCCTCGTCGCTGTCGCTGTCGGGGTCGCGCGGCATGGTGGTCTTTTCCCTCCTGTTTTGGTTTCAGTTTTTGTTTGGTTCCGTACAGTCCGTTTGGGTGGGGTCGTCGGTAGCGGGCGGGACGCCGAGAAGCAGAGCAAGGTCTGGTGCGTTGTCTCGGGCTCTCGCAGCTGCGGTTTGTAGGCGCTGGATCGCCGGCGGGGGGCTCGTTTTCGTTTGTCCGCGCCGTGTCGAGCGCGCACACGCCGGCCGGCGTCCCCCCCACCGGACGGCGATCGTCCTGCGCGCTTACACACAGCGGCCCCCTCCACCCCTCAGCCCGCCTTTTGCCGCTTGCTCGCCCCTTCCTCCTCCTCCTCCTTGGCCCGCTGCTGCCGCTGCTGCTCGCGCCGCCGCCCCTCGGCCTGCACGAGCAGGCCGCGCAGCGTGCCGCGCTCCGCCAGCAGGCGGGCGACCTGGAACACCAGCGGCACGTAGTTGTGCCTCCGCCGGACGTTCTCGCGCCGCCACGACTCGCGGCGCGCGCGCTCGCGCGCGAGCGCCTCGCGCGCCTCGGCCGCCTCGCTCAACGCTGCGGCCGCGGCGCGCCGCAAGAGGGCCTCTTGCGCGTCGCCTTGGCCGCCGTCGCCGCCGCCGCCGCCGCTGCCGCTGCCGCTGCCCTCGACCACGCCCGCCGCCGCCGCCGCCGCCGCCTCGGCGGCCTGCCCGCGCACGGCCTCGGCCTCGGCGGCGCTGCCGGCGTGCTCGATCGCGTCGGCCAGCGCCTCCGCGGCCTCCGCCTCGGCGCCGGCGGCGTCGGCGGGCGCGGCGCCGGCGGCCAGCGCGGCGACGCGGCGCGCCGTCGCGCAGGCGAGCGCCGCGCGCAGCCGGGGCCGCGGGTCGGCGGCCAGCGCCATGAGGTTGAAGCGGATCTCGCCAGAGGCGGAGAAGCGGTCGATGCGCGCCTGCATGATGGGCCCAATCTAATTTTTTTTTTTTTTTTTTTTGG
>Ga0209491_10006747_pt1 | contig 15644 bp, 34 predicted proteins | sample BON02_FD_187213 | JGI IMG/M metagenome (GOLD analysis project Ga0209491, IMG submission 187213) | Freshwater microbial communities from Lake Bonney liftoff mats and glacier meltwater in Antarctica - BON-02 (SPAdes) (version 2) | ecosystem: Environmental > Aquatic > Freshwater > Ice > Glacier...
GGCACCGCCATGACTGGAAGGCGTGTGGTTGCCCTCAAGACTCAAGCACAGGCATATACATTGATGGCGGGTTGGCTTATTCCCGTGGTGGCGCTGGTGTAAACGCCGACTATTTTAGTCTATGCGAATATGAAGGAGACAAGAAATGAAATACAAAGAGATCAACAAAGCAGAAAGAATAGCCAACCGAATTGGATTCTGGTTGTCAGTAACTTTCATCATGGCAATAACAGTGTGGTTAAGTGGTTGGTTCGCATGGCAAGTACTTGGGTTCTTGGTGAGCCGTAATGGGTGACCCAGAATCTGTTAGCGACAGGATTGGCAACATTATCTCAGAGGACTCTGGTGAGTTCCTTACCGAGTTTGTTGTGCTCGCCAACTGCGTGGATACGGATGGAGACAACACCTTCTATTATTTGACCCCAGCAGGGCAACGTATGTCCAACACTCTCGGACTTCTGGAGAGCACCGCCGCTACCGTTAAGAGTTGGATAGTGGATTCATTCTCCGCACATCAGGAAGGCCTAGATGGGGGCGGTAATGACTGAACCAGTTACAGTATCTATCGAACACGCTCGAAGCGAACAGCCATCATGGTGTCTTTGCGACCTAAAGCAGTTGTTGTTACATAACAACACCGATTCAGCGTGTCGTCACGAGGAAATGGAAGCCCTACACTTCCGTATCGCCCTACTAAAAACACAACTACAGATAGCGAACGACAGGCTATTGGATAAGATCTTTGACCCACTAACAGGAGAAGCAAATGGAAAATCAGTCACAGAAAATAACCGATAACAGCCCAGAAACACCCACCAATCCCTTTGTAGAAATCCTAGTTGAAAACCCGTCATGGATGAAAAGAGGAAACTGTTACGGAGAACCTACTGCTATATTTTTCCCAACCAAAGGTAAGTGGATAAATAAAGTCGTAGAGGAGTATTGTGACATGTGTGTAGTTAAGCAAAGTTGCTTACAGTACGCGCTAGATAACAACACCAAAGGTATATGGGGTGGAACATCAGAACTGGAACGACGACTACTCAAGAAAGTCTGTAGTGTCTGACCCCATGCCAGTGAGGCTGTCATGGAAGGATTATGTCTCCCACAAGAAGTTTGATGTGTGGATAAATCTCCAGACAGTAGGTAATGACGTGTTATGTACGGGATTTAGTGTCAATGCTGTTGATAACGCCCCAATCAACATCGAACTTTATCGTAGGATACCAATCATCAACTTGATTAAGAGGGCAAAGGAACTAGTCCTGCCAAAGCCCGATCTCGACACAGCACAGACTGGTGCGCATCGTGGGGCAAAGTTAGATGACGACACCCTGATGGAAGTTGCCCGCATATATAAAGAAGCACACAACTACGGGAACTCACCTATCAAGAGCATCGCCAAAGCCTTTGCTATCTCGCCCAGTACATCAGCAAAGAGAGTCATGCTGGCAAGGCAAAGAGGGTTCTTAGGCAAGGCCATAAGAGGTCGTTCGGGGGAAATAAAAGAATAGTTGCTATGGCACTGAAATGCCTGTAGTGTTCCTACCAACAACGACAAAGGGAGAGCACAACATGAGCACAAGATGTATTATCGCAGAGCCACACGGAGATGGGTGGCGTGGTCGCTATTCACATTGGGATGGTTATCCTGACAGTAAGTTGCCCGATCTCACCACACTTGTTCTGCGTGACGGAGTTGAGAAAGTTCGCGCAGTGCTACTACACCTCAACCATTCGTGGTCGAGCATTGACCCTGACGCTGAGTATGGCGTTCACTACGGCAGAGATGACCTCGGCTATGTCAAGGGCTACGGATTCGCCCACACTGATATGGAAAGAAACGAAGCGTTCTTTACACAGAGTGATAAAGACTTCGCTTGGGCAGAGTACCTTTACATTCTCGGTGACAAGGCCATATTCTATGCCACAGCCGAGGGCGGTAAGGCAGAGGATAATCTTGGGTGGAGTACCCTCACAGAACATTCATACACAAAGGGAGAAATGAAATGAGGACATCATCTAGGTTTGCTGGAGATACCAAAGACCCGTGTTTAGAATGTGGCGAGTCCACAGTTATGGGAAGCGGTAACTTCGTTAATCGTGTGCCTGCTTTTGGGTATGGTGAGGACATGACCGATGGCTGGCTATGCGCGGTTTGTATCGAAACCGACTGGGAGAACGAGCCCAATGACAATAAAGCGTGGTGCGATACGCAGGTGCTGAGTGAGCATGACCGTGGGCTACTCCAAGATATTGTCAATAGTTTGGAAGCACGACATACGGATGGGGTGTCATGAAAGTGTCTGACCCATGTACTCACTGTGGTAAATCCACAGCGATGGGCTCTGGTAAGTTTGTCAATCGTATTCCTGTTGATGATGGTTGGGGGTGTGCGGAATGTTCTGGGTATGAGTGTGACGAATGTGGTACACAGATATACCTTGACTCCGAGATACGAGTTGATTACACCGATGCTGGCGGTATATATTATTACGGTAACTACCACGAAATCTGCCACAGTGTAAGCAAGCATGGATTAGAAACTACCTATTCATAAATAGAAGGAGAACCAAATGAAAGTCAGCAAAGTAATCGAGATGCTCAAGACATACCCCGACCAAGACGCAGAGATATGCGCATCGTGGTGGGATAAGGACTTGTTTGACCGTTCATACGAGGATGCGCATGAAGTGCCAATGCCAGACGATGTTTGGAACAGGGCTGTAGCGTCATTCGATGAGGAACAAGGGTTCGACTTCATCAACAGCAACATGTATGAACTCATTGAGGACTTTATTGACGCGCCCGAGTTGCCAACGGACTAAAATGCTTGTAGTGTCACCATCAACCAAAGGAGAAATGAAATGACCGATGAGTTCGAGCAAGAGAGGACGGTTTTTCAGGATGATGAGCAGGTCGTGTGGCGAGCGAAGTGTGGGCATATAGATGCTCTCGGCTACTTCGCCAACACCTACTGTAAGAAATGCGCCGATAAAGGCCATCGAAGCGTGATGGGCAGATAAGATTAAGTAACCAACATTAAAAGGAGAAATGAAATGACTGACACAGAACTATCAGCGAGCATAGAGATTCTCGCCCGAACAAAGCACACCGAGGGGATGATTAAAGACATCATTCTTGCGATGACCACACACGGCGAGTACGCCACAGATGGCGAATGTATGGATAGGGTGTGGGCGATTCTAGAGGACAACGGATATGACCTACGCACCGTACAAGCCCAGCAAGAGGCAGAGTGGGAAGCAAAGATGAACGCAAGGCCACCACAGGAAGTGCTTGACGAAGCCATGACGGTGTTTGGTGTTGCTCATTTAGACTTCGTGTACGCCGAGGGTAGATTCATGGATGCCACCAAGGTGTGGGATATCGCACAAGGCGTATTCACCGCCACATCGGAAGGGGCAACGAAATGAAACAATACCTAGTACACACTAGTAAGAACATCAACTACGGATTCCTTGTTGAGGCAGAGAACTCCGATGAGGCACAAGATGTCTTTGAGCGTCTAGAGGACACCGAAGTACGCAAGGCTCTGGTCTATGTAGATGTCAGTAACATGGATACTCCGTGGGGCATTGACGAGGCATCAGCAGACGATGGACACGAAACAGTGACCGATGAATACCTACACGAAATCAGGGTGTTCTAATGACTAACGAAACAGAAAAGCCTGTAGTGTCCGACGAAAACGCGGAACTGTTCGCTGACATTCTAGAGGATGTCGTTGATGAGATGAAGTGGTACACACCGACACGGCCTGAGTTGTTAAAGGACTACTCGTTCATAGTGACCAGTGAGATGGAACACTCTGGTGGAATCTGTTGGGCTGGGCAAGTCATCCTAGATGGTGTCATCCAGTTTGGAGTGGAGAATAGAGGTGATGGTGGTTCTAACAGGTACAAACATGATCGCAGTACGGTCTCTGAAAGGATTGCCTTTGCGGAGTTTAAGAGACTCGCAGAGGAGTGCTACCCAGAGCACATTGAGCCAATGGACTCACTAATCGCGTACTTAGATATACGACAACTAGAGGAACAGGAAGTAGGTGTTTAATGTCCACAGGAGATATCACAATAAATAACCCAGTAGAGCGCACTCCAACTATTTGGTGGAACATCACTCCGAACATCGAGCAACTTGGTGCTTACTGGCATGTTAGTCACTCCAACAGGACACTAGCCTTAATCGGCTCACCAGACTACGCCATTGTTGTAGATGGAGAGTTAGAGATACATGTAACCAATAAGCAAGAACACATTAGTTACATCCAGTCCACAAACGACTTGTTCATGTGGGGGATAACAACTGATGCGCAGTTGCTTGAGTTTGCTAGGAACACCAAGGGATTCGTATTTATATCTCGCCCAATATTTAAGGCCATTTACCTTCCAACAATGTCTCTAAAGTTTACGGGTCATAACTTATTAGACATGGTGAGACAGGTAGCAGTTGCCAGATGACATACGATGAGTTCATCACAAAGGTGGATGTAACCTACGCGAAACTTGGCGAGGAATGGCGATACGGACAGACCTACTGGAGTGTTCTGTCGTTTCATCGCCCAGAGATTGCCGAGGCTATTCGAGGCACTCTCTTAGACCCGTACCAAAAAGAGATAGTCTCACAGGCACTCACCGACTTCATAATATCTCGTTGGTAAGTAGCCACAAGGCCTGAACGCAGGGCATTATTTATTCTCCTTTCACTTGTCCTGCTGTTCGCATAAAGCCCCACCGCCGTGACCATCACGGTTGTGGGGCTCTTATGTTTATTGGTCAAAAAGAAATATGGAATAGTGCTTGCTATTGCCTACCGAAGTCTGTAGTGTTTCTCTCGTAACAACAAAACAACTCCCACGAAAGGGGAACGAAATGATTGACCTACTAGAAAAAGCACAAAGGTTCGAGGAAGGTGTCCACCACTTGTTCAGTCTAGAGGGAGTGTTCGCGCCTGAACATAACATCATCTACAGCGTCTGTGAGGAACTGGATGATGACCTACAAGTTCCATCAGTTACATTCTCAGAGATCGCAGAAGGTGGAGACATCTACCAACTCTTGGGTAGCACGAATGTCCATGATGCTTGCCGAGTGTCTGATTGCGTAGCGGTTCTCACATCGGGATGGGCGAGTCCTGCTGACTCGATCAAGGATTGCCCACCGTCACAGCATCCCGATAGAAGGCGTGTTCGTTTAATCTGCCTCACTGATGAGTCAGGTATGGCTAGTGTCATTCGATTCTCTGATGACATAGACAACCCGATAGTAGATGCTGGTACTGCCACTGGTTCACTCGCTGATGCTCTCCAGCAAATGTTTATCACCAGCAAGATGCTGTCACTCGTAGCAGACGACTTCGCAGGGTTCACGGACTAATGGGTACTTACTTTACAGCAGATGGAACAGGGGAACTTGTGGCAACAACAGAGCAAGACACCGACCAGACTTGGGAAGTCTCATTCACGGGCGATTACATGACACTCACAACCACGATCACCAATGCCAACAACCACGAGCAGGCCATAATAATCGCCAAAGAACTGATACTGGACTACTACGGGATAGATACATTCGCCCTAGGGCTAACCGACATTCTGACGGAGACACTATGAGCACTTACCGAGTAACTGTTCAGGTCACTACTGATGTTGAGGTGAAGGAGTATCAAAGCCCAACCACTGAGGCGATATCCAAGATCAGTGAGTTACTCGGAGATGCTGTACTCGCCACTCGTGAAGCGTGGATTACTGGAATAGCCCGTGACCCTCTGACTCGTGAGTATTTAATATTCGAGCAATCACCTAACCCATACATTGTTCCGATCACACGACAAGAAAGCATCGGGCAGTGTGAACTGTGTGATTCAGACATTCACCCCGACAGTGGTTGGGAGTTCACTGATGAGGAAAATGGAGACAAGATGTGTGAGGAGTGCTCTCACACAATCAAGAACTTTAAGCGCAATACTGATAAATAGTCTGTAGTGTTCTAACCAAACAACAAAGGGAGATAGACATGACAACGAAAGAAAAGGAAGTACAACTCAGATTCCCAGAAGGCGACTTCTACACACTCTCCAGTGAGTGTGACTGCTGGGATGAGGATGATAACGGAGATATTGTCCAACCGAGTGAGTGTCGGGGCGGTTGCTGGGCAGATCAAGTGGACATTCTTGATTCTGTCCTACAACAGATTCCGCATACTACGGGGTGGTGGCATGTCGAAGGCTTGCCACTCTGGTCAGGCACACAGTCATTCTTATTCGAGGCTCGTAATGGCGCAGAGTTCTTACACGCCATCACACCTAACTCGGAGTTTCATCTGAGGTACGCAGTGTCAGGTACGGCCTTGATTGGAATCATCTCCCACCACGATGTTCCGACTGGTGGCTTGTTTAAGTGCTCACCGAGTGTGCGATCATGAAGGACAAGTGCGCTGTTTGCGAGAGCACCATCGAGGTAGAGGAGTCCATGTGCGCAAAGTGCTACAGCGATATGCCCATGGATGAATGGGTAAGTGCCGAGCGACTGAGGCGAACAGAAGTCCGTGGGGGTGAACTGGTGCGCTTACACAAGGCGCTACTACAGGCCGATGAGGCGGTACACCTAGCCAGTAAGGTGCGAGAGAACGCCGAGTGGGAGTTTAATAGGGAGATGGATATCCAAGATCACAAAAGAATAGTTGCTAATGCGATAAATAGTCTGTAGTGTTCTGAATGTAAGACCAACCAATGAAAAGGGAGAACAGACAATGAGAACAAACGAAATAGTTGGGTTCTGCGCAGTTGATAGCGGAAGCATCATGCTCACAGACCCGTGTTATGTAGAGCAGTTCATAAAGCAAGATGTGGAAACCTTCACGGCAGAACTGAAGTCAAGTCAGAGTCGGACTGGAATGAACACCTATCCGTACTCTTACAACGGTTCAGCCTCGGCAACATGTGGCGAGAAACTGGCTGGTGGGCTAGGCGGTGGCTTGGGAGTGTCTGTTAGCACTGGACACGGTGACGGGCTCTATCCAGTGTTCATCACTCGTGATGACAGTGGTCGAGTTGCTACTGCCACAATCGTATTCCTAGACATTGACAACGAGTACGGATTCGGTGATGAGGATGACGATGACATGGATGATGAGGATGACAATGATGACGAGTGACCAGATCATCGTGATGACCCCGAAGTGTTGGCACTGTGGTGACATCGGGGAAGTAGTCATGTCATTCGAGGATGCCGAACACGGCGAGAACCTACGCTCGGCAGGTGGGCTCATTCAGGAGTGCTACCCAACCTTGTCACGAGGTGAGCGAGAGCAGATTAAGACAGGAATCCATCCCCAATGCTGGGCTCTAATGTTCGGGCAACAGAAATGATCGCCATCCCAATAACCTTGTTATTGTGCGTCATTGTATTTGGGTTGATGATGTGGTAAATAGTCTGTAGTGTTCCGAACAACTAATAAGGGAGATAGACATGACAATACTAGTAACTGATCGAGTTAATGACCTAATCAAGGACATCATGCTTGTAGCAAAGCGTTACAACGGTGATGAGCGTGATGAGGCGGTTGAGGGGGTACTGGAATATGTCTGTGAGAACAACAACCTCACCTACGAGGACAGTGGCATACTGTCTGCGATTGTTTGGGAACTTGTGTCCGAACTCCCCAAATAGTCTGTAGTGTTCTAAGTACCAAACCAAAGGAGAAAAGCATGAGCACAAGTGAAGTAAGGATGTCAGTTACCGCCCACCAAGTAACCGCCAGTGATGTCAGTTGCGTAGTAAGTGAGTGGTCACTAAATGGTGGCGAAGGAATCTGTGGTGGCACGATCAAGATACATATCGGAGATCAGGTTGTCGAGATGTTCACAGCGACAAGAGATGATCTCTACGACATCATGCGCTCACTCGCCAACCCAACCCTTGACGGATGGGATACTGGCCTGAAAGGTCACTACACGCCTACTGGCCTGATTAGTCGGGATGAAGTATTGGTCTGACCACCACTAAAGAAGGGAGTGCCGTTACTGGGTAAGAGTGGTCGGCTAGAGCCCCATCCACAAGCAGACGCTTGATTGTGGGTGGGGCTCTTTGCTGTGCCAAATAAGTCTGTAGTGTTCGCCCAAACAAATCTCTAAATAGATGTTGCTATTCGTTCACGGCGGTATTAGTGTTCTGAATGTAAGACCAACAACGCCGAAAGGCAAAAGGAGAAGGACATGTCAGCAGAATCATCCTCATGGCTCAACACCATGACTTTAATCGGGAACACGCTCAAGCGTGGACTCGCATGGCATTGGCGCAAATCAGACCAAGGCACAGAATCAAACTCCTACGAGGGGTTCATCCCAGTCGAGGATGTACGGCGCAGGCTGTTTAACTTCGAGGCCGTTGAGAAGCCAGTGTTCGTTCAGAACATCAACCCAGATGGCTCGATCTCCTACAGGGTGGTCGAAGGCAAGAAGGCAGTGATTCACGGCACTGATGGAAATGTGTTCGGAGTGTTCTCTGATCGCTACCAAATCCACCAGTACAACGAGGCACTACTCTCGAACCTCGAAGCGATTGTCAGCAGTTCAGAGATCGGCATTGACTCGGCAGGGCTTCTCAAGAAGTCTGGGCGAGCGTGGGTTCAGATCTCAGTTCCAGAGAACCTAGTCACCTCGACAGGGTTCGAGTTTCGCCCAACGATTCTGGCATCATCATCGCACGATGGGTCACTCCAGACATCGTATGCGAGGGTCTGTCAGGCGGTGGTGTGTGACAACACTCTGGCGATGGCTCACCAAGAGGCTGGGCAAAAAGTGTCCTTCCGCCATTATGGCAAGTCAATGACGGGTCTAGAGTCAGTCCGTCAAGCACTCGATGTTGTGTTCCAGACTGGCGAGGACTTGATGGCAGAGATCGAGCGTCTAAACGCTTGGGCAGTGACTGACAACCAGTTTTCTGAGTTGCTCAAAGTTACCTTCCCAATCGTGCTCGATGCGCAGACACTTGCTCAGGACAATCGCTCGAAGGGCAAGATGTTGCCACAGCGTGAAGTGATGGAGAATATGTGGCGCACAGATGCCCGAGTATCACCATGGCGCAATACAGCCTTGGGAGTCATTCAGGCCACCACCACCTATGCCCAGCACATGTCCGGCACAGACAAGAACCGCACGAATCGCAACTACGGCAAGTTGCTCTCGAACCATCAGGCAGAGGCGGACACGATCACGCTTGCTCGACTGTTCGAGATCACGAGCCCAAAGATGGCGACTGTATAGGGCAGTCACCTTGATCGAGCCCTCGATTCCCAGCCCCCACTGGTCGAGTCGAGGGCTCTTTTATTTGCCCTTGTGTTTGGGTAAATAGTCTGTAGTGTTACGAATAGGAAACTAACCAAAGGAGACAGGACATGACCAAGGCAACACTGAGCCCTCACATGGAACTATCTTGCGCATGTCGCAAGATTCCACAGACCGAGGGCTTCTACACTTGCGATAAGAACGGCAACCACCTAGAGCCTGACATTGACTCACCGTGGGATAGCGACTACCGCTGTGAGGATTGCGGGCGAGCGTGGCATGTCGAGGGATGGGATGTCACTGAGTTAGTGATCGAGATCGGCACTGATTGGTACTCATGCGAGACTTCACCAAAGCAAGGCGAGCCCAAGATATCCGAGTAACCAACCAGATAAAGAGCCCCAGCACCTACCCTCTGGTGCTGGGGCTCTTTTATTTGCCCAAAGAAATAGTCTGTAGTGTTGCCCTAAATGGTCGGGAAGCCTATATGATGAACGGAACGAATGAAAAGGGGCAAACCATGAAAATCAACTATCCGATAATCACCAGTGGCATCACACTCGACCATGAGCAAGTCCACGGTGTCGTATTTGGCATCGCCCATCGCAGTGTGCTGATCGGGGATGAGATGGGAGTCGGTAAGACATTCCAAGGTGCGAGCCTCGCCCTCGCCACGATTCAGTCAGGCTTCGACAAGTTCTTGATCGTTTGCCCACCAACACTCCGCAAGAACTGGATGGTCGAACTACATCGAATCGCCCCCGAACTATCGGTGGCTCTGCTCGAAGGTACTCGCCCCTCGAAGCAAGGCATCACAGCGTTGCCAGACTCTGACATTCTGTTGATCGGGGATGCGAGCCTATCTGGTTGGGCGAACTTGCTCACTGGCAATATCTCTGGCGTGGTCGTTGATGAGTGTCACAACTTTAAGGCACTCCACGAGGCCAAGAGCAAGAGGTCGAGGCGATCAGTGGCACTCGACAAGGTGTGCGCAGGCTTGCCAGATGGTGCGATTCGTTGCTTCATGTCAGGCACCCCATTAGTGAATACTCCCGTTGATCTGGCCTCGATTATCACGATGCTCGGCAGGCAGAGTCACTTCGGTGGTCACGCTTCATTCATGACTCGCTACATGCCCTACAGTGGTGTCTCACGAGGTCGTGTTCGCAGGTCACCAGCGAACTTGCTCGAACTCCACGAGAAGTGTCAAACCTTCATGATTCGCAGGACTCGTGATGAGGTGCTCGATCTCCCGAACAACGGGCGTATCGAGATCGCTTGTGAACTCTCGGCAAAGTTCGCAGGTGAGTACCAGATCGCACTCGATGATATTCGCCAGTACATCCTCGACCGCCGAGGTGAGGAATCCGCCCGAAGGTTTGACAACGCTGAGATGCTCGTAAGGCTAGGTGTACTCCGCAAGATCGCAGGACTCGGCAAGGTAGAGATGGGAATCGCCTACGCAAAGAGCCTGCTCGATCTGGGCGAGAAAGTATTCATAACGACATGGCACTCCGAGGTTGCCGATCTCTACGCTTCTGGGCTCGAACACTATGGGGTTGCCAAGGTGGTCGGTGGAATGAATGACAAGGCAAAGCACTCAGCGGTCGAGGCGTTCCAGAACGGTGAGGCAATGGTCATGATCGGCAACATCAAGGCCGTGGGCGTTGGGCTCACACTCACATCTGCTCGACATCACATCAGTGCCGAGTTGCCATGGACATCGGCTGATCTAGTCCAGTGCGAGGCTCGAACGCTTCGCAAGGGGCAGACCCGTGAGTGTGTCTCCCACATCATGCGAGCAGACCTCGATGAAGCCTCGACGATAGACTCTCATTTACTCGCCATCATAAATCGCAAGAACGAGATACTCACTGCGACTCTAAACGGCGAGGAAGTACCGCTGTTCGACTCCGATCAGGACTCGACCTGCCAGCGCATCCTTGACGCTCTCTTTGCCTAACTAATCGCCCAGACTCTATTTCGCCCTCACCTAAGCATCGGAGAGAGTCTAGGAGAGAGAGGGATGGATGATGGAGACCTTGTGATCGAGGCGTGATCTGGTCGAGTCGGGGATGGGTACTATCGTACCGGTGTTTCGAGAACCACTGAGAATCCATGGCCGGTGTTCGAGCGTCATCGAGCGTGATCGAGGCGTGATGGCCTGCGAGTTGCTCGTGAAGTACCAGAACTAGTGCTAATGCTCACCTCTCTCCCCAGAGCCCAGCACTCACCACGCCATAGACCACCAAATAGGCCATATTCATTGGCTATTTGGCATACCACTGCCAGCACAGCCTCGAATACGCTAATGATTACTGCCCTATCTCTATATTGGCCTGATTGGCCTCTAGGAAGCCCGTAGAGAGGCGCGAATAGGATATGGCACTACGAGTCACATCGAGCGTTAATGACGCACCACGGGGCTTACAGTGCGAGCACCAATACCAGTAAGGCTTATTCGCCCTATCTGGATGGTTGATCGAGGCTTTATCCACAGGGTATAGGGATGAACCATTGGTCGAGGGTTGAGGGTTAGGGTTGGGGCTGTGGATAAACTCTCAAGTGAGGGTTGAGACCCCCCCACCCTTAAGTAGAGGTTGAGGGTACGGTGGAGACGAGGGCCTCACCATAACGGAATCCACCACTGCCCAATAGACCTAGTCCAAAAATTGGGGACACACCCACTTTTCGCCCCCAATAGACCCCTGTTACTGTCCGCTAATAGTTATCCACAGGGTAGGTAGGAGTTACCCCTCTGGGTTAAATGGGTGTTTCGCTTCTATCGTGTGTGTACCACGCACCCCAAACGGTTTGACAAACTCGCCTTCATCGCCATCAAATACCTTGAATCTCCGACTTGGGTATGAACCATATGCCATCTCCACCATTTTCGCCGTGCGCTTGACAACCGCCCATTCTTCAGTTTCGTGGAACTGATGGTTGGAGATGACCTCATGACCAATTTGGAATACCCGCCATTTAGGGTTGTTGATCATTTGCTTCTCCTTTTTGTAAGGGTTGTGTTATGCAGTATACACAAATAACTTGCCAGATTGCAAGTTATTTGTTCAGTTGTCCACAGGGTGTGTACGACTTATGTACCACCCCATGGTGTGATTACCGCCCCTGTGGAGTAATCAGTACGCCTAGGGGTGCTTGACTTGGTGTGCTCCTTTGGGGCACTCCCAACGTAACTCTTCCACCCCTCACCTTCATCAGTCTGCCCACCTTCTAGGTGCATTGGGGCTGGGATCTTGCCTTTTGATGCTTTTGCTATTGCATGCCCCTTGTTCCACATTGCTGTTGCGATGCCCCTACCTTGGTGCTCAGTGTCAACATCAATAAGATGGACGCCCCCATCTGGCTCTTGGTACTTCATTGACGCGATTACATCCTTAGAGGGCATTTGACGTACATGAATCTCATGGTTGTAGTCAGGCTCACCACTATTGTTAGAGTACCCCCGAGTGTTTTGGGGCCCTGTAGGGCGATAACGGAACTGATAGTCACTTAGGTGGTCTTTAGCGGGCACGGGGGCGCTTTTCCTGATTTGTGTGGAGGTGCCTTACAACATCAAGATCCTCTGGGTTGTAGATGACTATGTCGCTGTTAGAGAGGAGGCTGTCCCTGTGCCCGTGGAAGCCACGTTTTTGGAGGTGTTCTGATACATCTCTAGCGGAGTCGGCGGACTCTTGGGTTAGGGGGAATTTGAGGTCGTCAGGGAGGTTTCTGTATGTTGCAATTGTGTCATTGTGACTAGACCCGTCCTCGTTCCAATCGTTCGCAAATTGGTTCTGTTGTCGCATTCTGGCTAGTTTTGGGTAATTATCAATGTTTGGGTGGATTTTGAGGACTTTATTGGGTTTAGCCACAATTACGTGGCTTTCACCCCAATGACCAGTGTCCTTTTTGTCCCCGAAGAAATAGATTCCGCTGGCCCCAGCGATAACATCGGAGTGTGATGGCCTTAACGCCTTGTCCTGCATGATGGATTCAGCGTGATTATCGTCAGTGCTGTGGTACAGGAACTGGTCTGGGTGCAAAAATTCGTGCGCGGGCATTAGCGTGTGTGCCTAACGGGAATTTCCATATTTGGGTTAATATCATTAGCCATAATAATGCGGTGGTGGCCATCTGAAATTAATGATCCTGTGTAATTATGCCCAGGAAACTGGTCAACTGACATTGGTTGTCCAGTCCGATGATGTGTATAGATATGGGGGTTTTGCCCAATATCAATTGGGTGTGTTACACCCTCTTTTCTTATAGACAAGTCCAATCCATCCATCCGTGCTTCTTGTCGTTTGTTTTTAATAGTTTGAGGTGTGTTCCGCAAACTACGTGGGGGCTGAGACTTATCGTCATTAAACAGTATTTCAGTGTTATTGGGATTTGAAGCGTCGTATCCTGCTGATTCTGGGGTAATCATGTCCATTAGCGCATGGGCGGGAATAAACATGGCTAATTGTTCACCTTTTAAATATTCGTGTGCAGCCATTACATACTCCTACGGATTTGTTCCATCTTGTATTGTGAGTTGGGGTCTTGTTGGTGAGTATCCCAGTGTTGTTTGATGTTGGCGACTTGTTCATCAGTAGCAGCGGGCCAATTCCAAGCATCTTCATTTTCAGGAGTAACCATGCTCGTAGTTCCTGGGGAGGCGTTTACGGGGGTTCCATGCTTGTCTGAAGCGGCTCCCGCAGGGGTTTGTACCACCTTGAAGGCTTTACCATAGTGTTGGTCCCAATTGATGTGTTCGTGTGCGGGCATCAGATTCCGTTCATTCCGACGTACTTGACAGGGATTTCCATCTTTGGGTCGATGTTATAGGCTGCTGCTACACGATGATGACCGTTTGCGAGGGCGATACTCGCGTCTCTGCCCTCTTCTGGGTCACTTTCATCAAATTCAATGGCTACTGGTGACCTAACACCATACTTCTTGATGCTGTGGTAGAGACTACTGCCAACCCTATCGGCGGCGGTTTCATAGTAAGTGTTATCACGGGATCTGGATTCCTTCAATTTTCTATTAGAAAGTTCGTGTTCAGTAGACATTGGTGCACCCTCCCAACTAAAGGATGCTTCTCTAGAGGGGATTTCATTCATTAGTTTGTGGGCGGGCATAAACATCTCGAATTGATGATTATGTAGTGCTTCGTGTGCGGGCATTATGGTGTGATCCCTGGGAGGCTGTCTTGTGGGTAGATTACGGGCGGTTTAACTGCGGGTTCCCCGCGACCAAGTGCTTGTCTGACAAATTGCTTTGCTTGTAATATATGGTGTGGTGGGACAATTCTCGTGTCACCTTCTATGGAGGCAGCATGATCCATTCTGCTTACGAAGTTCGGGTGAAGTGAGCGGCGATCCATCGTAATGTCGTTTGTTTGCCCGCCATCTAGATCGTCGGCGTTAGAGTCTACGTAGATTAAACCCTTGTCCACAGCATGTTTTACTAAACGACTACTGTATTTGGAAAGATCACTCCCAACGACTAAGTCAGTTCCAGGATTGTGGACAGCGGCTAGTCCCACTAAAGTTGGGATGTAGTGACGCATGGTCTGGTCACTGAAGGCGGTTTCTACGGTAGTACTCCCCTGGTAATGGGTGAACAACTCTGTTGCCTTACTAGGCTCCGCAGTATTACGCCAATCAAAATTAGCGTATTCCCGTGGGGGGTTAGTCGATGTAGTGATACTTGCATAGGGGTGTTCCCCCTCTAAATCAGCAGTAGGCTGTCCTACAGCAGTGTACTTGGTGTTCTCAAGGTATTCCCTGTGCTTTTTGTAGTAACGGGCCATTCCCTAGTATAGAGCATGGCGAATACAAGGCCGTGGTAGGCAACCGTTGCATACACGTCATAAATGAGAAACTTGTTCGATATTTGATGTATATGACTTATTTACTGCTCAGTAAATATACACCATTCAACATTTAGTGAAAGATGCTGCTAGAGTGGTGCTCAAGGAGGTGTGGCTTGCGTGTCACGCTAACTAGGAGTGCCAGTTGGCGATTGGTTTTCCTGCTAAACCTTCAGTGTCATACTCCCACGCAAGGGATAATATGACTATGCAGGCGCTGGCTGGCACTCTGAGCAACATGCTATGCTTTCGGTGCGGAATAGAACATTGGTAGTTCGCCGGGCTCATAACTCGGATGTAGTGAGTTCGATTCTCACTTCCGCCACTAGTTAAGAATTAAGTCTTAATATTCCGCAGAAGGGTAAGCCATGAGTTTGTGGGCGGGCATAAACATAGACAACTGTTCACCCTTTAGGTGTTCGTGAGCAGGCACTAGTTGTTATCGCCTATGACCATACCATGAGTACCTGAC
>Ga0209491_10006748_pt1 | contig 15643 bp, 16 predicted proteins | sample BON02_FD_187213 | JGI IMG/M metagenome (GOLD analysis project Ga0209491, IMG submission 187213) | Freshwater microbial communities from Lake Bonney liftoff mats and glacier meltwater in Antarctica - BON-02 (SPAdes) (version 2) | ecosystem: Environmental > Aquatic > Freshwater > Ice > Glacier...
CCCTTTCTTGCGCACGGATTCGCGCCGTCTAGCACCCCTAGCAAGATCTCTGAGATGGCGCCGCGAAAAGGAGCAGTGGGGGGAGGTGTGTTGTTGATGTGTGCTGTGTGTGTGTGTTGCATCAGCGGCGTGTGTGTGTTGCGTCCGAGTCAGCGGCGTCTGGCCGGCCGCGCCTCCACCGACCTGCGCCGGCAATACAAGCTGCTGAATTGGTAGGACGTTGCAGATATCGCATAAAATGCTTGTTTCTCAGGTCTCCATTCACGCACACACAAACGCCGACGGAGCCTTGTCATTTACATCAACGCGTGCACGTGCATTGCGCACGTGCGCATGTATGTATACATTTACGTACGTATGTTTGTATGTCTTTTTGTGTGTATGTATTTATCTTGATGTATCCATCATGATTCATGTATCAGTGTATGTATATATGTTACGATGGCACTGTGTATACATTGATAGATGGATGTGCGCAAATAAAACTCCAGGTTTTGGAAAACAGTTGAAAAACTGGTTTTGGAAAACAGTTGAAAATTATTCTTGAGCGTTTCAGGCTGCGTTCTCTGATTTCTTTTCGAAAAGCCTCGTTCTATGTTCTAGTAAAATAGAACGAAGCTCAGGCTATACAAAAACAATCTAGAGGACAGTCATGCAGAGAACGCAGCCTTAAGCGCTCAAGAATCATCATGTTTTTCAACTGTTCTCCAAAACCTCTTTTTCAAACAGGCCTGCGCCAAAGAAATCCGGAGTGGATTTAAATTGTAAACTCTGGTATGCTTAGCATGCCTGATCGAGAGCGGCAAAAGCGTGACGTCAAGGTCCGAATCAGAATACACAAGGGTGCTGCTTGAGACTTACTAAACACCATCATTTACTCGAGTCTAGTTTTTCTCGTGACTGCCAAACTTGAATACCCCCGGGCCCTTTTGAACACCCATGCCAGTGCGAAGACACCTTTTCCCCGGGTTAATTTGAAATGGGCTCCGAGTCCCTCTGGTACATGTGTTTAGAGACACAAGCTGGTGTTTAGAGAGACAAGATTTAGAGTTGCAAGATACCCAAATCTGATTGGATACCACATCTCCTTGAGACTTACCACGTCAGCAAATTCGTCACCGGTGGTACGTATTTCAGGAAGAATCTCTTTCGACAGGCCCGGGTCGCCCAGGAGCAAGGAAATACCCCACCCATGACATGAGTATTTGGAACCTGATGTGTTTGCAAAAAAAACTGTCACTGTTGTCGAACCTGGCGGTACAGGGCATCAGAATGACAATTAATTTGGATCGAATGTTTCAAGGCGACTCGGACACTGCATATGGCCTCTTGAGGTTATAATCGCTAACTCAACAAGATAAGAACCTGGCCCTATCGTAACGTGCCTGCTTGCTTCACCCGTGTCGCCGTGACTTTTGGTGGCGTGGCTGCATCTACTGCGGTACCATTCGAATATCATCATCTGTCGCAGTCAACTTGAATATTTATTGAGATTCTTTTCAGAACTGTGACCGTCATTTTACTCCATTAGGTACCAGGACACACGGACTTGGTTCTCAGGCTTGATTTCTTAGCAGGTTTCGTGGGTGGTGAAAACTCACCTTCCGAGTCATCACTGGACTAAGTGGGTGGTCACAGTGAACACCCAACTATTCGCTTAAGACCCAAGAGACTTTCCCGGATCGTTGCCCTCCCACTTGCCAGTGCCAACGAATCTCAAGTCGATAACCCATACCGACAACTTGAACTTGGTCTCGAAGACTGATCAGAACCGAACCGGACACCAACTTGATTTTGTTATTTTTGAATTTTCAACGAACCCCACATCGACAGTGTTTGCAAAAATAGGTCTGCGTGGTTTTGTGTCGAATTGGCTCATATATAAGAAAAGATGCAGCTTCCCCAAACCCAGCTTCTAGTTGTCTGTGTAAGTTCTCGACTGAGATTCAATGGCGAACACGCTAGGTACTACAGCGTGGTTCAGGGACATAGAAACTGGCAGATAATGACTGCAGTCTGGAATTTGGCTGGTTTTTTGCACTGTGCTTGGGCGCGCGGCAAGTGGAGGGGCTTCAGCCCCGGAGCCGCCGCGCGCCACTCGCATTCAGCCAGAGTTATACGGATTCAAGTCAAAAATCGTTTTTTTTCCCAAAATTCCAGGTTGAGCCTGTTAAACGTGTAGGCATTCTCGAATCCGCGCCGCCGTATGTTGCACTTACACCGATTGGAGCAGGCGCAACCGCACAGTGATAGCAAAGATGCTAAGGCCTGCTAAGGCTGTGCTAAGGCTCAACCTGGGATGCGCGCGAATGGGGCGACAAAATTGATAACCAATCGCAAGGGAAAGACATGGAAAACAGGAATTCAGGAAAAATTGAAAAAAAACCAACAAAAAAAAACTCAAAAAAAGTTCACAAATTGGAAAAAAATTCAGCAGAAAAAAAAAGGGGGCAACAAAAAACCGGACCAAAATTAAAAAGAGCAGAAAAAAATGAGCATAATTCTAAGGCTTAATGAACAAAATGAACTGAAAAATTGAAAAGGTGAAAAAATATGGCTTCAAAATTTGAAGATCATGATGATGATGAAAAAATTGAGGTAAAAATTGGCAAAATCTCAAAAAAAAACCGCTTGAAAACTTAGAAAAGGGCAAAAAAAGAGAGTTTGAAGGAACTGCATTAAAAAGTATGGCTTACAAGATTGAAAAAGATAAAAAAAAAATAGCATGACAATTTGCAAACGAACGACTCGGGAAAAAAAGGCATCAAATTTTGGAAGAAATGGACAGAATACTTTGACTCACTGAAACCTGCTGGCAGCGATTTGGTCAGCAGAACCCCGCTGGCAGCGATTTGGGCAGTTTCGAATGATTTTCTTAGTGATTTTCTCTATGAACATCTTAGATTTTCTTTAAGTAAAATTTTAACGATTTTCTGTATGATATTCTGAATGATTCATAAAATCCCTCACTACAAAGCTAGATTTTCAGTCTTTCTTATGAAAAATATGTCACAAAAATCGGTCTTCCTTATCAAAAATCGGGCTTGAAAAATTGGTAGAACTTATTAAAAATTAGAGTGTCAAAAATTGGTCTTCCTTATCGAAAATCGGTCTTGAAAAATTGTGCTTAGCTGAGCCGGTTCAACCCCAATTTTCTGTCAAAACTTCGAGTTGAGTACGCGCCCAAAATCCGGAATTCGAAGTTCTTTTGACTTTACTGTCGCAGAAGACCTCTATAAAAAACTACGAGACCAAACCATGACTCAAACTGAGTTGGTACCACTGTCACTCGATTTGCCTGGTTTTGTTGTTTGTGTGTGATTTCTGTTTTGATTCAAAAAAAGGTGTCCGGGTACCCGGAGACGGAGCGTGAAAGAATAAAGATTTATAATGAAATTCAGGCGAAGTGGTAAAAGTGTCGAGAAATGCGGCCGCCGGGTGATTATAGAGCTGCATTGTGGGTAGGCGAGTGCATGTGCTTGTTTGAAAACCTGTGTGGGGGACAAGTTGCCGAGTGTTTGTGCGTGTTTGAGCGTGCATTGGTTTTGTCTTTCTGCGGTGGTCCTGGTTTCGGTTCTATTGGGTCTTGGTTAGGTGGTGTGGAGTGATGAAAGGGAAGCAGGATGCAGCAGAGCCTGGATGTCGTGTTCCATGGCCATCGGATCAATTTGCGAGGGATATTGATGAACGGGGAATCCGTCGTGGTCTATCAGGAATTTCTGGAAGTTCCACGGTATTTCCTTAATGCCGAACTTGTGCTTGAGAAAGACAAATAAGGGATTGGCGTCTTTACCATTGACCTCGACCTTTTCAAGGAGAGGGAAAGTAGCGTGTTTAGTATCACGAGCGAACTTTTCAATTTCTGCTGGTGTGCCAGGCTCTTGATTGCCAAATTGATTCGAGGGAAATGCCAGCACCGTAAAGCCCTGGTCCTTGTACTTTTTGTAGAGCTGCTCTAGCTCTCGATAATGTACATCTGTGTAACCACACTCCGACGCTACGTTAACTACGATGGCCACCTTGTTCTTATAGTCCGACAGCGCCACTTCTTTGCCGCTAAGTGATTTGGTTTTGAATTCATATACACTGTGGTGTGTGCCTGACACCATATCTGCAACGGCGCTCGTAGCCTTTTCTGTGAGCGTCTTTTTACCCGTGTAATCTGGCGTCGGAGCTTCGTGAGGCATCTCAATCCCCGCAGAGTCCGCTGCGCCAGGCGGGCCCCCCGCTATTGGCACGATACTTGAAGACACTTCACTGTCTGCGGCTAGTGCAGTGGGACTGCGTGACAGTGTTACAAAGAGCAACGTCGGAAACGCCAACAGCGTGATAAACATGATGCCGCCCCGTCCAAAGCATCGCGGAATACACCCTTGAACATGAGTCACTCCATGTGATGCGGCTGCAACCGAGCGAAGAGCACATGTCAGCCGTGATTGCCACGCACACAGTCGAACTCTCGCTCACGTATGTGCGAGCGAGAGCAGCCTGGGATACTAGCATCGCTTGTCCTCACTCAAAACACACACCATATTCTGCAGCTTGCATTGGCGGCGCGGGCGGCCGGCCAGACGCCGCTGACTCAACACACACACGCCGCTGATGCAACACACACACGCCGCTGATGCAACACACACACGCAGCACACATCAACAACACACCTCCCCCCACTGCTCCTTTTCGCGGCGCCATCTCAGAGATCTTGCTAGGGGTGCTAGACGGCGCGAATCCGTGCGCAAGAAAGGGCTGGCAGGCGGGATCGTCGTCTGCCGACGCCGATGAGTGCGAAGCCAGCGTGGCGTGGTTGGCCCAGCACACGGCGTTTTGGCAGTGCACCCTCGCACTCCTTTCGTACACACCCGCCGGCAAGGCGTCTACTCAAAGGACCTTTCAACCTTGAAAGTTGTTCGGTGTTGGTGACTCAGCTTTCGTATGCCACGAACGAGCTCGACCTTGGTTGGGAGTTACGCCTAATAGCAGGGAACACATAGGGTGATGAGACACAGGTGCGGACACTACCGTGGCGCAATGTGTTGAAACTGGGTATCGCAAAATAGAGTGATTTTCTATAGGTGGTTGACTAAACTAGAAGTAAAAGATCGAAATTGGACCCTTTGGTCTCGGATTTCGGCGTGTCCTTTCCTGGTGTGTTCTCTCACCCTGGTTTTACTCTAAGAAGATCGGCTTTGTGTGTCTGCAACTCAGCCAACTGTGAGAGAAGGTGCAGAGTGCTGAGGGCCTGACGCACTACAACGAGCGTGAGAGCGGGCTGACGGTAGCAGCAGCGATTTAATCCACGGCGGGACCACGTTACATGTCCAACACGGGTGCAGGCAGGCACTGCGACGAGCGTCGCATCACGCACCAGCATCGGGCGCGTCGTTGCAGAGACAACCACACGGGCAGTATGCTCCGAGCCGCGCCACTGCTGCTCGCCGCCGTCGTCTCCCTCGATTTTGCCTACCAGAGCTCCGTGGATGCGTTCCTGCCCGCGCCAAGCATGCTGAGAGGCATTGCGCGCGATAAATGTCCCTGCATAGCCAGTCGCATGCAGGTCCCCAGCTGCTCTGCCACGGGAATGCTGCCGGCTGTTTGCGTTCGTACTTTGGTCGTACGAATTGTCTTGTGACATGCACCGATCTGTAATCTGGCTCTTGGATGACCCTTTGTTGTGACAGGCCCCACGGTTTCGTCCTGCAAATCGGAAAAGCAGCTGTGCGCTGCTCCAAACCAAGGCGATCTTTGGTTTAGGGAAGGTATGTATGTGTACATTTGTGCACGCTCTTTCGATTTATCTGGAATGCTGGCAGTGGCAGCCACTTTTAAAACGTCGTGTTTCCATTCACAGTCAGCTTGTGAGATGTGCACATCGATCAAGTCAGTAAGGTGATGCATGTGATGCGAATGATGCGTGATGCGGTTGGCTTGCTGACTAATAAGGGGGTTTTGACAGACGGCTGAAACCATTCGTGAGGTAACAACACATTTCCCGACGGCTGAACGTTTGATTGCCATCGGAGATGTGCACGGAGATTTTGATGCTCTTGCTGGCTGTCTCAGGGTTGTTGCTTCTTCCTTGTCACCCCCCCCCTTCTTTGTGACCCCCCTCTGTAAACCTCTTCATCTTCGGTAGTGTATTATTGAACACACTACCCTGTTTTTAGTGAACGTCGCACGCACTGTATTTTCAATGCATTCACCCATTTTTGAGAATATTTTCACCCTCATTTAGTCTACCCTCGTTTTCTTTGTGTCGAATCTCCTTATTTTTTTTGGACCAACTTCTGAAATACCCCATGTGCAAATGGGAAAGGGGTTTTGGAGGATCTGACGCATAAAGTGTGTGGCACAGCTGTCAGGGTTGATAGACGATGAGGACTCCTGGATCGGTGGCAAAGCTACCCTAGTTCAACTTGGCGATATCCTCGATCGCGGCGACACAGAGAGAAACTGTATGGACTTACTCTTCAAGCTGCGTGACCAAGCGGCCGAGGCAGGAGGCAAAGTGCACATGCTGCTGGGCAATCACGAGGTCATGAATGTGGATCTCGACTTCCGCTACGTCACTCAAAATGCCTGGGACGGCTGGGGCGATGCGCCCAAGTCTGGCAGCATGCGGCTGGATCTCAAGGCGTCGTTGGCTGCAGTGGGTTTCCCAGGCTACATGAAGCAGCGGGTTCAGGCGTTTCGGCCGGGTGGTGTGGAGGCACGACGCTTGTCCATGATGCCCATTGCCATTATGGTTGGCGACACCCTCCTCGTCCATGGCGGACTGCGCAATAAGCACCTCAAGTACGGTATTGAGCGAATGAACAAGGAAATGGCGGCGTGGCTGCACGGCCCTGCAGTAATGGACAAGCCAGAAATCATAGACGACTCCGACTCGCCAATTTGGGCTCGCCTCTACTCTGTGCCGACGCCAAAGGACAGCGCAGCGCGCGAACTAGAGGATGTCCTCAAGGCCCTCGGTGCCAAGCGCATGATTGTCGGCCATACTCCCCAGCTCCGAGGTTCCCTGCTCCTCTTTCTCCGTCCTCTTGTTTTGCGCCTCTCTTGTCTGTCTCTCTCTCCTTTTGTTGCCTGTAGTATAGCATAGCAGATACCTGTGTTGAGACTCTTGCATACCGCGCGCCAAGACACGCGACAATAAGTAACGCAACCATCTGACGCTCCGACCCGAGAGACAAGGTCGAAACCGGAGCGAGCAAAGAGGCTGCAAAGAAGCTGAGGCGTGTTGTCAAAAAAACTAAGACGTCTTGCAGTGTGTTACACCTGCAATGAGGCTGAGACAAAGTACAAAACACCCTCTCTCCTGTGGGCAGGTATCAATGCCTTTGTGACGGACGGAGGATATGAGGTGTGGCGCACGGATACGGGCATGTCTTCAGGCATGATGTCGGGACCTCTCGAGGCCCTCGAGGTGAAGGCCTCTCTTTCCCCCTCGCCTCTCTCTTTGTCTTGGCACATCTTGTTCAAGATGTCTTGTCACATCTTGTTGTCACATCTTGTTCAAGGCACATCGTCTTGTTGCTTACACCTCTCAACAAACTTTACCGTAATCTCTTTCACACTGCACTCGCAGCACTCGTGAACCTCGCTCCACCTCCCCTGGTACTCAATTGTGAGAATTCTGTGACATTGACTTGTGACGAGTCTAGTTGCACGATGACTTGTGACGAGTCTAGTCATTGACTTGTGACGAGTCTAGTTGCACGAGTCTAGTTGCACGCTCCCTTGCACGAGTCTAGTTGCACGATGACTTGGACGCTTTGATCGCACGCTGCGTGCAAGATAGGTAGAGTGAGGATGGAGCAGCAAGATGCTCACACGACAGTTGGGTTTTGTTGTGGTGTTGCCAGGCATGTACTGACTAGGCAAGCTTTTGTCAGCTGCAAGGTGGCCTGTGCGCTGCACTTGAAAGCTTTAAGTGTCCGCATCTTATGGTGTGGCTGCTGGTGGTAGTGTAGTATGAGTGTGCGCTGAAGGGGGGCGTTTGGAATGCATACAGGTGTTGCCGGATGGGACTGTGCACGTGCTAACGGAAAAGGGAGTGGTGCCTGGTGTGCTGCGGATGCCCGAGAATGAGGGCGAATTCATGGATGTGTGCGAAATAGATTTGGCCCTGTGTACCGACACGCCTGCCGATTCAGCTCAAATAGACATGAACAGCCTCTCCAAGAATCCCGACCGGCAGGCTCCGGTGGGGCCATTGCTTGCTGGTTTCACGCTTTTGTCTGCTTTTGTTTGTTTCACATTCTTGCTTGCCTGGTCGGTGTATTCTCTGTATTCTCTCTCAACTCTACTCAACTCTAGGCACTTTCTCAAAACTCGAGGCATTCTCTCTCAAGTGTATGTTTGGCGTTTACCTTGCATGCAACAGCTTGTGAGAGTGTTTATAAGCTGCCATTCTTATTAGTACACGACTACAAGATGGGATGGTTTAACAGATAGCACAGTACAGATACCAGAGTCGGATCTAGGTCTGTGCATGACTTCGGTACTTGCAAAGAGAATGCTGCTGCGCAGTGCCGACTTCCGACGAATCTTGCAACCAAACACATTTAAAACTCGTTTTCTTGTGAAAATCCGAGTTGAGCCGGCTTAACTTGAATTTTTTTCAAAATTTGGGTTGAGCCGGCACAACCAAATTTTTCTCAAAAATTCGAATTGAGCCGGCTTAACTCGGTTTATTTTTCAAATTTGGGTTGAGCCGCTCAACCCAAATTTTTCCTGACGGTCAGAAATTGCCCAAAAATGCGTTTTTGGCGGTTTTGGCCACTTTTGAGTTGAGCCGGCTCAACTCGGATTTTCAACATTTGGGTGTAGCCGGTAGCGGCAGCGGCTCAACTCAAAAAAGTGACCAAAAAAAGGTTTTGTTGGGCAAAACAAAGGTTTTTTGGGAAAAATTCCGTAAACACTCCGGCGTATTGCGAGTGGTGTGCGGCGGGTACGGGGCTTGCCGCGCGCCCGGAAACTGGGATACCACAGACAAGACGAAGTTGATGTCAAGTATCTTGGGCTTGGTGCATCGAACAATCTTGCACCATGCAAAGGGCACGGCACCTTTCCTGAAAGCAAGGCGGTCTGGGCGTGGCAGGTAAAAGCCAGGCCAGGAGAGGAGCTCGTGAGTGTCATCGGGCCGAGCGCCACGCCCTTCGGCAAGCTCTCTCAGGAAAACCAGGCCGAGGTTGAGTTGTTAATTGCCTTTGACGACAAGTCTGCGCCTGTTGCCTTGCGGATCACTTTGCTGGTGGAGCGGCTGATTGTTGATGCTATTCAGCGACAGGATGAGGGTCTCACCAAGGTAGCCCCCCTCCCCTCTCTTTGCGAAGCTGCAAGTCGTAGGCCCATCCGGAATGAAGCTCAAAGTCCATGCGGAAATGTGTGACTGTAATAGTGTGACTCTTGTCGAAGGTGTGTCCAAGCTCCTGGTCGGGCGAAATACCTGGTGTGCCCTTTGTGCTCGTTCTGCAGACGCTCACATGTGGCAGCCAGACCGCAGCAATTATCACATGTGGGTTAGCTGGGAGGCGAGCAAGGCAGCGGACGTCTTTTTCGAAACTCTCTCATTGATCTCTGTCTGTCTTGTAACGCCAAACTGTGTGGGGGGGGGCAGAAAACGGTCAAGGACATGCTGAGAAAGGTGGTGGGCAAGACAATAGTGGATGACAAGTCGGACTACATCTCTTGCGAGGTTGATCGCATCATCTCTTCTGATGTTGCCACCCTCGTCGCTAAATACATGAGGGGTAACTCGCGCTCTGGCAACTCGGCCGCTCAGCCTCAGGAGCCGTCACGTAAATAAGGCTAGCCCTTGTTTCGTTGCTGTCGCCCTGGCCTGCCCTGCGCTGTTGTGTGCTCGCAAGTCGCTACTGCTCCTCTTACGCTGTCACGCATTGTGCGGAGAAAAGGCTCCCTCGACAAGACGCGGTTTAGAACAGACGCTCTCGCGCGCTTTAGACAAGACGCTCTCTCGACAAGGCCCTGTCGCAACTAGACATGCTCAATCCATCCGGCATGCATTGACAATCTCACCTGCGCCAGCACATGTACAATTACGCAAACTCGCATTCGTGGCATACATCTGCCAAGTGTGGCGTGCTTCTCGTCTCAAGTGTGGTGCCTACCTTGGACTAGACAAGGTCGGCAGGCTGTATCAAAGACACGCTGTATCAAAGACATGCCACATACAAGCCTATCTCAAAAAGATGCGCCGTACAAGACAGGCATCAAGGAGATGCCATGGAGGCCTCACGTGCTTTACCTGCCTTGCGACCTATCTGTGCCTGCCTTGCGACCTCTCTGTGCCTGCCTTGCACATATCAGGGGCTTGCGAAGAATCAGTCAAAGTTTCAAGTGTTTGATGGCGTGTCTTGATTGACGAGGAGGCTTTGGTGAGATACGTCACACCTTGCCCGCATGCGCCTTTGCCATCCACCACGACTAGCACGACTGCTTTAACATGTACAAGACACAGAGATGTACAAGACACAGAGATTCACACGCAGGATTCCCGGCAAACAACACTTTGAGCCTTGTCCTCATGTGGGTGCGCTATCACAAATGGCTGGTGTACCAGAGGAAGGGGTGCGAGTGTTTGGACAGCAGTCGGCAACCTCTCTAGTCAGCCATAGTGTCTCGAGTCAGTCATCTCTCGAGTCAGTCATAGTGCATCTAGTCAGTCATAGTGCATCTAGTCAGTCATCGTGCACTCTTTCTTTCGGATAATGAAAGGAAACACAAAAGAAGCTAAAAACGAAAGGAAGGTGTGGCCCAAAAGATCTGGGCCACAACCCCTTACACACCTGCACATGCAGGATAAAGTGAGAAATGTTGTTTATGTAGCAATCGCCAATTAAAATTGATATTTTACCTAATTTAAGCACTAGTCCCACGATAAGGTGTGGGTGCTTGTCAAGATGCATGTCAAGGTCTCTTGTGCCCGCATTTCTCGAGGTTATTGTACTTGGCAGGTTCCGACACTGACTAGCCCCGAGGCACGTGAGGAGTGGTCAAGAAGCAACATCAACAGTTAGCCAGGCGGCCACGCAAAGTCGCGTCCTGCAACAACGTGCATGTGCAGGTGATAAACCTCTTGTCCGGCCTTTGGGCCATCATTGACGACCACCCTGTAGTCGCCTAGTTGCTTCTCCTTGGCAACCTGCTCGTCATGACACTTAAGTTTGTAAGTGGCAGCAACATGTATAACGCATGACTGATGCTTCCGTCACACGGGACGCGCGGCCTCCAGAGCCGCCGCGCGCCACTCGCAACACGCCAGAGTTTACACGGAATTTCCCCAAAAACACTTTTTTTTTCCATCATTTGAGTTCAGCCTACACACAAGATCGCCATTGTCACGAAACCCCAAGATTTCGAATGTCAGCCTTCTTTTTTGTTGATATCTTCTCTCCCCAATTCCTTCTTGACAGTTACACAGGCTGAAGTCCAAAATATGCGAGTTCAGCCGGCTGAACTCAAACTGGCAAAAATCGCATGAATCCGATGTTGCTGCAAAAAATAGTGCCGGAAACTATTTTGAGCTCAGCCGGCTTAACACAAATTTTAAGAAGAAAAATTGAGTTCAGCCGCCTGAACTCAAATTTCAACAAAATTTCGAGTTCAGCCAGCTGAACTCAATTTGTGAAAATAGTTTGTGTGCAGCCGGCTGAACTCAAATGTTTTGCAAAATGAGAGAACTGCCGACACCCCCCGTAGAAACTCTAACTTTGCAGTGAGAGATTTTATGAATCATTAAGAAACCCATAGAGAAAATCATTAACATTTTGTAGAGAGAAAATCTAAGATTTTCATATGTACATGAAGATTTTCACAGACAAAACCATGAAAATCATTAAGAAACTGCCAAAATTGCTGCCAGCGGCTTTCAAAGCAGAGTGCAAGAAACCGGCCAGCACACACTGATGAAGCCAGCACCCAGGCTGCCAGCGTTGTTTCGGGCGCGCGGCTTTCGGAGCCGCCGCGCGCCACAGGAGTCGGACCAGAGGTCCTCAGATTTTGACTTTTCTGGGCGCTTATTTTTGAGTTTGGTTTTTCCCCCCTGATTTTTTTTCTGAAATGCAACATAAATTCTCGGAAATCCAACATAAAATCTCTTCATAAATCATTAAGAAACTGCCCAAATTGCTGCCAGCGGGTTTCAAGCACAGTGCAAGAAACCGGCCAAATTCCAGACTGCAGTTTTCATGTGCCAGTTTCTATGTCCCGGGATGCTACTGTACGCCACATGAGAGCGCAAGCATGAGAAAGAGACTGCTTGAGCGCACACCACACACACAGAGGTTGGCGGAAAGATAGACGGAGAGAGAGAGCGAGAGAGCGGGAGAGAGAGCAAGCGAGGGGGGGGGGTCCGCCTGCCACACACACCGCCCACACAGCCTCCACCGCTTGACAAACACATACACGCCCTTCAAATAGCAGAGGCATGGAGTGAGGAGGGCACGACAGGGCAACCTTGGCAATGGTGGTCATCATATGTCCCAAAATACTGGCATGCTCCGCTCTGGCCTCGCGCAGCTGAGTGAGGCCTTGACGCGTCTTGGGTACGACAAGCCAATGCGTCGGTGCTTGGGGGTTAATGTCTTTAAAGACCACCACCTGTCACACACACACACACACGCATTCTTATGGGTGTGAAAGCTGGATGATAGACGTCATGTATGACATGTCAAAGGTGCATGAGACACGTCGTGCATCATACACGTCATACACCTCACACATGTCATATGTGATACACGTCATACACCTGACACATGTGATATGTGATACACCTGATAGATGTGATGCATGTGACACATGTGATACAAGACAGATATGCCTGTGCCTATGCACTTGGAGCTTGACACATCCTCTTGGCCATCGAGGATATGTCGTTGGACCTTGACACCTGCGTCTGACAGTGACGCAGCATGATAAACGCAGGTATCATGCTGCCGATGCCTATCCCTATTCACAAGTCATACGCACAAGTCACTTGCACCTTGCACCTTCATCTGGGGGGATATTCTTTATGAGTGCAAATGGACTTGGTGCTTGCACATGTGATATCACATGACGTGATAGCACATGTGATATCACTTGACGTTGCACGTGCCATAACACTTCACGATGCACATATGTTGCACATGTCACCTTGCACATATCTCTCGTCACCTTGCACATGTCTCTCCCGCTGCAGCATGTCTGTAATTCAGACATGCCGCAGACATGCCGGAGACATGCGGCATCCTCGCGACATGCCGCATCCTCGCGCGCTCCTGCCCGTTACTCCCACTCTCTTTCTCTTCCACTCGCACCCATGTGCAGCACGCTCGCTCAGTCTGTGCGTGTTTCGCGCGCTGTCTCTCTCGCGTGTGCACTCTCTAGGTGTGCACTCTCTAGGTGAATTTGACGTGGTGGCTTCTGTGGTCATCTTGTGTCATCTTGTGTCGCATACCATCTTGTGTCATCTCGTGTCGCATACGTCTTGTGTCATCTTGTGTCATCTTGTGTCGCATACTACATTTGCCTTGTCTCTTTTCTATCTTTCTTTTCTCCCTTGCTATCTTTCTCTATATCCGCACACCATAGTGTGCGTACATGCATGTGTAGGTGTGCGGGTCTTTGCGTCTTTGCGTGTCTTTGCGTGTCTTTGTCTAATTCTATACGCATCAATCAAGTAGATAGTCTTATACATGTATATATGTGTGACCGTTTTTGCGTGTGCACGTGTAGATACACAGACACAGAGAGAGCGCGCGCGCGCGCGGTTGTGAGCGAGAGAAAGGGCGAGAGCGAGAGAGAGAGTGGCACCAGTTTATCTTCGAAGATGACATCGGCCGGAATCTGCTTGGCAAGGCTGTGTACACACACCACACGTAACCTTGTCTCAACACATGAGCTGCGGTAATTCACGAAGAGGACATGCATTCGATACGACATGTATTCGATAGCACATGCATTGGATAAAGACTTGAAGGACATGCATTGCATAGACCTTCAAGTCTTCATCCATTGCATACAGACTTGACACACACCACAAGCCCATGCCCATAGAGGCCAATGCAGTGTGAGGGGGTGAGGAGATCAACCTTGACCCACGAGGGAGGTCATGTTTGATCAAACATGACACACGCCTGATAAAGCATGACGCACGTCTCTCTCGATGCGTGTGGCAGATGATACATTTGGTGGATAGGCCTATGCAGTGCTACCTTGCACACGCGTCTCTCTCGACGTGCGTGACAGCTCAACAAGAAGCTGCCTCAATAACAAGCTGCCTCAATAACAAGCTGCCTCAAGAATATGCCAGCTGCAACCAAGCAACAATGCTCAATGGGGGGGCATACCAAGGCGCAAGGTGCAGCATCAAACCTCAAGGGAGCACCCCATGACCGCCATCAGGTACACAAGTGCCTGTATGTGAGTGCAAGTGCCTGCAGCTAAGTGAACTAGACATCTATGATGGAGGCACCTCGGCACATATCATGGAGGCACCTCGGCACATATGATGGAGGCACCCTAGACATATATCATGGAGGTGCCTTAGGGAGGCACGGCCAAGAAAGGAAGGAGCCTTTATGGAGTTGCAGAAAAGAGAGACACAAACAAAGGGGATTGATACATCTTGTCAAAGATGGTAGAAGCCGCCATATCCTTGGCGCCAGCGTGGAGAATATCATGCCACCGTCCCTTGCCGGACCATCCGTCGAGAGCAGTCTTGATCTCCGTGTGCACCTGCCGGTGAGCGCTTCAGATTAGTCACCACGCCTCCTCAAGCTGGACGCGAGGTTAGTTCTCACGAAAGAGGAGGCTGACTGCTAGACACCTCGCAAGACAGCTAGACAGGTAGACAGCTGACAAGACACCCTTGACTCGACACCTCACAGGTCATGTGACAACACACCTCACAGGTCATGTGACAAGACCTTGGCCGCTTGCGCCATTCGCTTACCTTCCCACTCATACCGATGCTTCAAATGGCCCCGTAAGTGCCCACGGGTGCTCGGCCTTGATGAGACGAGTCGAGACTAGTGCATACTGCTCGGCCTTGATGAGACCAGTCCAGACCAGTCGAGACGAGTCGACACTCGTCGATACTCGCTATACTCATCAATACTAGCTGTAAGCTGTAGCACATGCGAGGCTATGCACCAGACTAGTCGATACTTGACAGATGCGAGGTGTATGCACTATTCGATACACCGAGGTGTATGCACTATTCGATACACCACTCTTGCACTATTCGATACACCACTCTTCCTCCGACCAATGCACACCAGCAACAACCCACAACACTGCACAGCAGCACCAACCCACCAGCACCCTGTCGGCCCCACACGTGGACACACACCTTCTGAAAAACAGCATCGTGGGTTTGCATCTCAAGATACCATCTGTGTAGCCTCTCTCCCAAGACTGCCTTGAGATCAAATTGTTCTGCCTCTGCCGAGGCATACAAAGGCAGCATGTGCTCGACAAAGACCAGGGTCGGAAATACTGTGGCATCTGCTAAAGATATGTCTTGGCCCTGTCAAATTCACATGCACACAAATCAAAACAAATATATAAATATAAATATACATAAACAAAATATACACGGTCATGCACATGTGCGTGTATAAAAATGTATATATATACAGAA
>Ga0209491_10006751_pt1 | contig 15637 bp, 16 predicted proteins | sample BON02_FD_187213 | JGI IMG/M metagenome (GOLD analysis project Ga0209491, IMG submission 187213) | Freshwater microbial communities from Lake Bonney liftoff mats and glacier meltwater in Antarctica - BON-02 (SPAdes) (version 2) | ecosystem: Environmental > Aquatic > Freshwater > Ice > Glacier...
CCCCCCCCACCCCCGGGGGGGGGGGCGCGCGCCCGCCACGCCCGCGATGGAGCGGGGCATCCGCGGCCTGGTGTCACAGGAGCTCCATCTCGAGCGGCGCACACATGGCAAGGCACGCCGTGACCACAACCAGACGGAGCCGGAGGTTGTCCGACATCGGCACGCGCTGCCGCGTCCCGTGCGACGGAACCGTCGCCGCCACCCAGTCGTGCTGGCAATGCACGCGGAACCGGCTCTTGAGGTCCACGTTGGACCTCCAGGGCATGGTGCCCTGGATGGTCTTCCAGGGGCAGGCAAACTCAGCACGAAGCATCACGAGTGCATTGTCCTCCTCTGGGCTCCAGGGGTGCTCGCGGGCGATGACACGCAGCACTCGTGTGTGCCAGTGGGCGCGGCACTGGTCGGCGTTCTGCCCGAACCGCGACAGCTCGGATGGAGCTCCACAAACACGGGCGGAGCCGAGCCACGGCGAGCCGCAGCGCGTCGTCCTCGTCCTTGGACCAGTCCCCGCCCCCGTTCTGCGCCGCCACGCCCAGGCCAAAGACCGACCAGGTGTAGCTGTTGTCGGTGCGGGTGTAGAGCTGTCCAATCAGCGGGCGGCTTCGGTGGCGAGGGGGCGGCAAGTGAAGGCGGTGGCGGCGGCGGAAGCGGCGGCGGCGGAAGCGGCGGCGGCGGAAGCGGTGGCGGGGATGGCGCGGGTGGCGAGGGCGACGGGGGGAGCTTTAGCGGCGGGGAAGGGGGCGGCGGGGGCGGCGAGGGCGGGGTGTACGCCGACTGCCCCCCCCACTCGGCCCAGATGAGCTTGTCGATTCCCTGGCACTCTTGGTTCGCGTTGACCTCGCACCGTCGGATGAGACGGCCCTGGTAGTTGTCCTCCTGCGAGTACTTGGACCGGCAGACGTCGGCGTTGGCCGGGTCCGACATCGGGGCTACATCCCACCCCTGGTCGAGGGGGTCGCCGCAGAACCGGTCCGCGGGCAGGATGTCGCCATGCGTGATGCCGCGCGCCGCGTATTCCGGGTACACGGGCTCCTCGTCCCCGTTTTGTCTGGCGCGGCACGCGCTGCCGGCATAGGACGCCGTGAACCCATTGGCTTCGCCGCAGAAGCCCGCCTGGTTGTCCTGGCAGCACTCGGCGGAGACGGCGCAAGTCTGTGCTTCCGCGATGCAATCTCTGGTAACCCATGGAAGTGCGGGTGGCTTCGGTGGCGAGGGGGCGGCAAGTGAAGGCGGTGGCGGCGGCGGAAGCGGCGGCGGCGGAAGCGGCGGCGGCGGAAGCGGCGGCGGGGATGGCGCGGGTGGCGAGGGCGACGGGGGGAGCTTTAGCGGCGGGGAAGGGGGCGGCGGGGGCGGCGAGGGCGGGGTGTACGCCGACTGCCCCCCCCACTCGGCCCAGATGAGCTCGTTGATTCCCCGGCACTCTTGGTTTGCGTTGACCTCGCACCGTCGGATGAGACGGCCCTGGTAGTTGTCCTCCTGCGAGTACTTGGACCGGCAGACGTCGGCGTTGGCCGGGTCCGACATTGGGGCTACATCCCACCCCTGGTCGAGGGGGGGGTTACCCCACTGTCCCATTTTGCAGATCTTCGCAGAGTACCTCCGCGCCATTCTTCTTGTAGGCGGTAAACGCAGCCTTGATGAATGCCGTGTGGTGGGCGCCCGCGGCGAAGATGAGCATAGAAATGATCGACGCGTATATATCGCCACCTTTCGCATCGGCCATGCTGGCGGGGGGCTGGTACTGGCGGTCACGCAACCGCGCCGCTACGTGCCGGGATTGGACGCGCGATATCGTGTAGAGCATCGACAGTTGGAACGCGAATAGGGCGGCCCTGGGTAGCAGGGGGAAGAGGCACGTCAACAATTTCCCGAAAAACGCGATAAACGCGTAGACGTATCGTTTGGCATCCGAAGCCGCCTTGGCGGTGTACACGTATACAGCGCCTGTTGCGACAAGGTTCAAGGAGCTGGTCAAGTTGGCAATCGCGGAGGCCCATGTGCCCGGTCCGCCGCCCTTGCCTTCGCCCGGTCCGTTCGATTGTCTTTCGTCGGGTCCTTCGCCATCGCCTCTGCCTTCGTCCGCTTCATCGCCCTTGCCCTTGCCCTTGCCCCTGCCCCCGCCCGCTGCGCGGCGTCGCTGCTTGCGCGCAGTTCCCCGACGGCTTGGTCTCTGGCGGCATTGAGCTCCGAGCGCAGGCCACGGAGGTCGCCACCCGTGGCGAGGCCGAGGAAGGGCATGGGGGTGTACCCACTGCCTACGATTTTTGGGGGGGGGGTCACAGGCACTCTGGTCTGTGGGTCGGTCCACGGTCAGGCACGTGGTCGCGCAATGGCCAGAGGTGCTGTGCGTGCGCCTGGGCCCTGGCCGGTGTGCGTGCGCGTGGGCCCCAGCGGCCGGTGTGCGTGTGCCGTGGGCCCCAGCGGCCGGTGTGCGTGCGCCGTGGGCCCCAGCGGCCGGTGTGCGTGCGCGTGGGCCCCAGCGGCCGGTGTGCGTGCGCGTGAGCCCCAGCGGCCGGTGTGCGTGCGCCGTGGGCCCCAGCGGCCGGTGTGCGTGCGCCGTGGGCCCCAGCGGCCGGTGTGCGTGCCCCTGGGCCCCAGCGGCCGGTGTGCGTGCGCCGTGGGCCTGGGCGGGCAGAGGTGCCGAGTGCACCTGGGCCTGAGCGGCCAGGGTGTGGGCCTGAGCGTGTGCGCCTGGGCCTGAGCGGTCAGAGGTGCGGTGTGCGCCTGGACCTGAGCGGCCAGAGGTGCCCAGTGCGCCTGGGCCCCAGCCGCCACTGCGCTCGCCCCGGCGCCCCCTCTCCTCTGGGGCCCCTAGTAGCCGGGGTTGCTGGACCGGGCGGGAAGGCTCGTGGAGTTTTTTGCGACTTGGTGCCGGGCTGTGCAGAAACGGTGCGATGGGCGGGCAAACTTGCCTGCGCTGGGTGGGCAACTTTGCCGAGCCGTGCCACGCAACGGTGGGTGCAAGTCGCCCCGGTGGGTGGGCGCGGGTGGCACCGGCGCCCGGGGCGTGGTCCGGGGCGTGGCCCGCGGTGGGCCTGGGGCGCCGGCGTGCACCGGCGTGCGCCGGCGTGCGCACGCGCGCGCACGCGCGCGCACGCATGCGCGTGCGCACATGCGCACAAGCGCGCACGCGTGCGCACGCCCGGCCGGTGGTCACAAGTTGTGCCGCGCCCCGGGGTGGGCCCGGGGCACCGGCGTGCGCCGGCGTGCGCACGCGCGCGCACGCGCGCGCACGCATGCGCGCGCGCACGCGCGCGCAGGCGCGCATGCGTGCGCACGCCCGGCCTGTGGTCACAAGTTGTGCCGCGCCCCGACGGCCCCCTCTGGGGCCCCGGCCGGCGAGGAGCACTCGCCGCCGGGGTCCACACCAGAGTTCGGGGTTGGTGGCGAACGCGCAGCGAGCGCGGCGAGCGCCGAGCGCAGCGAGCGCCGAGCGCAGCGAGCGCAGCGAGCGCCGAGCGCAGCGAGGCACACACACCCGCACCCCCACGCCCCTTGTTCAGCCGCATGGGCCCAGGCGCGTGTGCCCGCACCCCTGGGGAAGCCGCCGAGGGGTACCCCCAGGCACACGCACCCGCGCCCCTGGTGAACCCGCCCAGGTCCAGGCAGGCGCACTCCTCGGGTCAAGTCTGTCCGGCGGCCCACGGTGCCACTCGGCGCGCTCGTGCTCGCACTCGCATGGGTTGGACGGTCGACCCCCCTGTCCCTGGGCGCTCGCTGCGCGCGGCGTCCACGTTGCCTAGATCTTGGCCAGTCCTGCGCACGCCCCACTTGGGTCGGGTCCCCAACTTTAGGCCACGGCCAGGGGTCGGTGGCGAGCGCGCAGCGAGCGCAGCGAGCGCAGCGAGCGCGAGCGCAGCGAGCGCGAGCGCAGCGAGCGCCCCCACGCCGAGCACAGCGAGCGCCCCCACGCCGAGCGCAGCGAGCGCCCCCGCGCCGAGCGCAGCGAGCGGCCCGCCATCCTCGAGCCGGGGCAGGTCGTCTTGGCGGGCGGCTTCCTCCTGGCCGCGCTGCACGGCCACCGCGCCGCCGACGCCGACGTCTTCGTGGCGGCGACGCGGGCCGCCGCCGTTGTGCGGCACCTGCGGGCGGCGGGCTACGTCGAGGTGGCGGCGCACTACACGGCTCCCTACGACCAGTCCTTCCTGCACCGCACCCGGATCAAGTGGCGCTGCCGCTTCGAGCGCGGCTCGCGCGGCGGAATGCACGCCCCGGTCGACCTGCTCTGCGTCGAGGAGTGCCCGTTGGCGGGCAGCTCGACAAAGTTGCCCAGCGCCACCACGTGCACCAGGAAGGTGTTGTACATGTTGAACGCCAGCGCCAGGTTGAGCAGCGTGCTGAGCATGTTTAGGTAGAGGTCGGTCGGGGGCGGCGCCGGCCGAGCTGGCGCAGCGGGCCGAGCGCGAGGCGGCCGACGTGGCGCCTGCGCCGTGGGGCACGGGCGGCGGCGCGGCCGGCGCGGCCGGCGCCGAGCGCCGCGCGCCGGCCGCGTGGGCGCCGCTGGGCGCCGACCGCAGCGCGCGCGCCGCGGCGCGCGAGGCGGCCGTCGGCATGGCGCGGCCGCCCGTCGCGGGCGCCGCGCCGCCCATTGCGACCAGGCAGCGGATGTGCAGGTGGGAGGCCTCTGCGCAAAGGAAGGCCCCCATCGCGCCGCCGATCCGACCGGATGCCGACACCACCACCGTGATCTTGCGCACCGCGTCGAGGGCGCCGGCTCTCGTGCCACCTCGGTAGTCCTGATGGGCCTGCTCGAACAGCGCCATAGACAGCCGCACCACTTGCCCCGGTCCACCGGGGCCGTCGACGAGGCGGCAGGCTCGGCGTCGACACGGCAGGCTGCGCCGCGGTGGCCGAGCTCCCAAGCGCAGGCCTGGCACGCGCGGTTGCAGAACCACGCCTTTCGACACCGCCCACACCCGGACAGCTTGCCTCCGTGCTTGCCACAGGCGAGGCAGGAGAGCACCGGCGTCATCGTCGCCATCGGCGCCAACGCCGTCATCATCGGCGCCATCGCCATGGGCGCCATGGGCGCCATCGGGGAAGCGAGTGCGTGGTGAGGGGGGGTCCTGCGGCGGAGCTGGAAAGTGACCCCCCCCCCCACCGCACGGGTCCGGGCGCGCTGCCGCTACGACAACCGACCGTGCCCAGCCGCGGCCGCGCGGATGTATCGTTCCCACGGGGCGGGTGGGCCCTGGGCGCGCGCCCACCTGCAGCAACGCGAAGAGGCGGCCGCTGACCTCGACGCCGTAGGCCCCCCGTGTTGCACCGGATGGGCGCGTGGGCGCCCGCGCGCGGAGCGCCCGCGCGCGGAGCGCCCGCGGCACCTACAGCCGGTCGTGCGCCAGTGGCGCGCCGCGCCCGCGCGCAGTCGCCCTTCTGCACCTCGGGGCCACCAACTGGAACAACTCTCCGTGGCGCAACGCGAGCAAACGCGCCCCAGCCACACGGCGGAGTTGGCGACCCAGTCCTGTTCACGCGCCACGGGCACGACGCACCACGCCGGTCGCCCTCGCGCCACCGCGGGCTGCAAGTAGCCAGTCGCCGAGGCCCGACCGGCCCTTCGGCTACTTTGCCCCGATCGACGTTGGCGCCTGGATGACGACGCCAATGAACGCGGCAGACGGTGCCTCGGTCAGCCCGCACTCCTGGAACGCCGCGTCGCCACGTGTCTCTAGTCGGGCGGGCAAGTCCACAGGGTGCGCAGGAACGACAGCCGCCGTGGGCGAGTCCGGGCCCGACGCGCGGGCGGGCGGGGGGCCCGGGGGGGGGGCGCCCGGCAATTATAACCGGCCCGGTTGGGTAGGAGCCGCGATGGGGGCCGTCGACATTGATGAAGCGTGGGCCAGCCACATCATAGACGCGCCCGCGCCGCCCGCGCCCGCGCCGCCCGCGCCGGCGCCGCCCGCGCCCGCGCCCGCGCCGCCCGCCGCCCCGCCGCCGCGACGCGCCCCCGCGTCGGGGTCGCGGCGGCGCGGCGCGCTGAGCGCGCGGCGAGCCGCGGCCGCCGAAGCCGGGCCAGCCGCCGCCCGGGGCACCGAGGACGAGGCCGCGGCCGCCGCCTCCGAGGCCGAGGCCGCGGCCGCGGCGGAGCCGGACCCGCGGCGGCGCGTGCGGTGGGCCGACGACGCGCCGCAGCGGTCGGCCGCGCTGCTGCTCACCGAGGTGCAGCTGCTGCGCGAGCAGGTGCAGCGCCAGGCGGGGGCGGCCGTCGTCGTGCAGCGCGTCGGCCTCGCTGCCGCGCTCCGGCTGCTGCTGCTCCTCCTCCAGACGCACCTCCGGCTGCAGCGAGCCACCGAGTGCCTGGTCTGGCAGCTCAGGGCGGCGCCGTTTGGCCCGCGCTGAGCAGGGCGGCGCAGACCGCCGCCAGCGCGGGCGCCGCCGCCGGGAAGAGCCGGCGCAGCGCCGCTCGCTCGCCCAGCTCCACCACCGCCCAGTCCAGGGAGACGTAGTCGCTCCACTTGCGCAGCGGCGGCGCCGCGATGGGAAGCAGCAGGAACAGGTGGCCGAGGCCGAGCTCGAGCGCGCGCGCGCGCTTGTCGTCCAGCTGCGCGTACGGCCCGCTCATGCCGACCCCTCGACGCGTGGTCTGGAGATGCCGGAGCCGCCATATCCGCACAGCACCAGCTCGAGCCGCGAGTCGAGCCATTCGAAGAGGGCGCCGCATCCCATGCCGGCCGTGAGGTCTCGGTCCTCGACGCTGGGCTTCGCGAGGCGCGTGACTGTACACGGCAGGTCGATGAAGACGCCCGACCCGCGGACCACGTAGAACCAGCGCTGGTGCAGCTCAAAGTCCGACACGCGCAGAACTTCGACCCGGCTCCCGGTGGTGAGGCTGACGTCGGTCAAGCGGTGGTTCACAAAGAACCCTCGTTGGGACAGTGCAGTTTCCGGGTTTTCGGTGTTCCAAAAGGTGTGCCTCACCAGCACCCAAGGACTGCCCGGCGGGACGTCGCCGGCTGCCTTGGAGCGAAACACCGCGCGCCCAGGGTGCCACGGCGCCCACCAGTAGAACCACGTGAAGGTGTTGAGGTCGACCGCAGAGGTCACGGGCTCGCCGTACACGCGCTCGAAATAGGCGTGCCAGTCCGCGTGGCAGGCGCGGTTGGCGACACGCAGGACGGGGAGCGTGTCCATGGCCCTCGTACAAACTGGTCCAGGAAATAACCGGTGGAACCGGTCACGCCGTGAGCGCGCGCGTCCCCTGGTTCAAACGGGCCCACCTGCACAACTCCCATGGCTCCTCGAGCCCCGCTGCTGGGTGGAGGGACCCCTGGGGAAACTGGTGTTGACGGAGAGGGGGGGTGCCCCATGAAGACGCACTTGAATGTTCAATTCTCAACTATAGGCCCCGTCGAGCAACAAACCCCCAAAGACTCCATTCCAACGGCACCAGGGATGAATCCATTGGCAAGACCTCCTCACACGCCGCGCCCGTCCAACACCACACCTCTTGGTGCACCAGGTCCCCGCCGGCGAAACTGCAACCAGCTCGAGTCAAGTGTCCGATACGGCCAGTTGCAAGTGGATGGTGGCCATGTCGCTCCTCTGGGCGATGGGGACTAGGCGGCGCAGCGCCGCCAGGCGCGCATGCGGTGAGACGACGAGGAGCGCGTTGGCTGACGCGGCGCAGTCGCCGCGCTGCGTTTCCTGGTTCAGTTTCAGTTGGATGGCCGGCATGGCGACCGTCGTCTCGTCGCGGACGAGCCCGCCGAGGCACCCGCGGCGCAAGCCGAAGATCTGCTCCATCGACTCCTGCAGCTGCTCGTTGGTCTGATGAGTTGAGGTGGCAAAGAGCGGCTTGCGCGTCGCCATCTCGGAGGCAATCGCGCCGAGGGCCCAGGCGTCGCCCGCCTCGGTGCACTTGCCTCCCACCACAATCTCGGGCGCGCGGTAGGGCACCGCGAAGGCTCGCGGGCCGCCCGGCGCGGCGGACGGGGCGGAGGTTGTGGCGCTGCGCCGCGGCCACATGCGGGCCCGCCACCCACCGGTGCACTCCAATCACGTCGGCCACCTTCTTGAACATGGGCACGAGGCACAGGGCCGAGCAGAGCAGCCCCGCGCGCAGCCCGCACGCCACGGTGGTCATCACGACCTCGCCATCGGCGGGAGGGTCCCCGGGGTGACTCCGCTTCTTCTTCCCCATCGCCCCCCCCCCCCCCAGTGGGGGCCCGCGGGTGGTGCCTGGCCCCTGCCCGAGCGGTGTCAGAATCTGACGCCCCCCCCCTCCTCGTGTGGGGGGGGGGCCGCGCAGTGCGCAAAGGCAGACCCGCCAATCGATTGGATCGAGACGGGCAGCTCGATCGCCGCGAGCGAGCTGCACCTCCAGAACGCACAGGTGCCGATGCTGAGCAGCGTGGCGGGCAGCGCCACGTCCGTGAGCGTGGTACAGTTACCGAATGCTTCGGTGCCGATGTGAACCAGCCCAGTGGCCTCCGCCATCCGGACCACCGCGAGCGCGGAGCATTGGGCAAAGGCGGCGACGCCGAGGTACCAGAGCCCGACGGGCAGGTCGACCGCGGTGAGCGCCGAGCAGCCCTTGAAGGCGCCGCTCGCCACGACTTGGAGCGCCGCGGGGAGCGCGACCGCCGCCAGCGCGGTGCATCGCGAAAACGCGCGCGCCTCGAGCACCCGGAGCGCGGGCGGCAGCACGACCTCCGTGAGCGCGGTGCAGCCCTCAAACGTGCATGGGAGCACCACGCACAGCGACGCGGGCAGCGCGACCCGGGCGAGCGCGGTGCAGTCCGCGAAGGCCCAGGCACCAATGTCGACCAGCGAGGCGGGCAGCGCCACCTCGGCGAGGGCCCCGCAGCGGCGGAAGGCGGAGTCGCCAATCTGGACGAGCCCCCCCGGCAGCGCGACGGACACGAGCGCCGGGCAGTTCTGACAGGCGCCGCGGCCGATGGCTGCGAGCGCGGCCGGCGCGGACATGTCTGCCACCCGAAGCGAGGTGCAGCCGCGAAAGGCCGAGTCGCCAATGTGGCGGAGGGCGGCGGGCGCCGTCACCGACGCGAGCGCCGCGCACAGTTCAAAGGCGCCGCTGCCGAGCCGCTGCAGCTCCGCCGCCGCGGACAGGTCGACCGACGCCAGCGACGTGCAGTTCTTGAAGGCGCGGCACCCGAGCGTCACCAGGGCCGGGGGCAGCGCGACCGACGGCAGCGAGGTGCACCCCGCGAAGCAGTCGGCCCCGATGGCGACGAGCGCCTGGGGCAACCGGACCGACGCCAGCGCCGTGCAGCCGTCGAACCCGGCCGTGCCCAGGGCCGCGACCCCCGCCGGGAGCTCGACCGCGGCCAGCGCCGTGCAGCCGGCAAATGACCGGGTGCCCACGCTGGTGAGGTCGGCGGGGGGTCGAGTACGCGGTGGGGGCGCGGGCCGCGCCGCTCGACGCCGTGACGGCGCTCTCGGCGGTGCCGCTGGACAACCCGCCGCCGGCCCCCGAGGGCGACGCGCGCCACCTGTGGGACGCCAAGATGCCCGAGGCGCCGCTCGGCGGCCTGGTCGAGCTGGCCGCCGGGCTCGACCTGGGCGGCGCCGGCGCGCGGCCGGCCGTCGCCTTCCGCGCGCGCGGCGCGCCCTTCCGCGACTGCGTCGACTGCGCCCAGGCGGTGCACGTCCACTCGCTGCAGGAGCTCGGGGTCGGCGGCCAGCCGGCCGGCGGCGTCGGGGTGTTCGACTACTCGGCGTTTGCCTGGGCGAGCGGCAGGGCGGCGGCGGCCGAGGGCGACGCCCCGCAGGCGCCCGCCCTGGGGCCGACCGACGGGGCCAGCGCCATGCGCACCATGCTCGTCGCCGACCTGCCGGTGGGCCGCTTCGAGGGCGTCGCCTTCCGGCCCGCTCCGATGGACGACCACCTACCCGACGACGACGATCGCCGCGTCGACCGCGAACTCGAGGACATGCTATCATCCCTCCTGGGCGACTGACCGACATCTCTCGCGCCACCCGTGCCCTGGCGTAGCCCGGCGGCAGGCACTCAGAGCGGCGGGGCAGCTGGCCCCATGGGCTGGGGGTCCCCCGGGCGTACTTCACGCAGCGGTGGTCGGCATGCGCGGAGGGGGGGGGGGTGCGGTGGGTGTACGGGTAGCCGCGGGGTTCCCATGGGGGTTTGTTGGGTGGCGAGCGGGCGCTCGGAGCCGTGGGGACAGTGGTTGTCGGGCTGCGCGCACCGTCCGTGTCGCAAGTGAGCGGGTCGGTCTGGATCGGGCAGTCTGTGCGCACGTGTGTGAGTGCGTGCCTTGTCTCTTGCCGCCGATGCCACCGGGACGCGCTCCTCCCGGCGTCCTTGTATGCCAGGTCGAACAGCGCGTTCGCTGCCGCCGCCTGGGCGGCCGGCATGCCGTTGCGCACCAGCGCCACCAGCGCCTCGATGCCGCCCGGCATGCCGTTGTGCACCAGCGCCACCAGCCCCTCGATGCCGCCCGGCATGCCGTTGTGCACCAGCGCCACCAGCGCCTCGATGCCGCCCATCGACGCGATCGACGCATTCCTGTTATCGTTGAGTGACATGTGACCCAGCGTCTCCGCCGCCGCCGCCGCCTGACCCTCTGGCGAGTCGTCGTTCACCACCGCCCCCAGCGCCTCGATGCCGCTCGCCGGCGCGATCCACGCGCTCCCTTCGCCATGGGTTTGTGCCAGGTGGCACAGCGCCGCCGCCGCCGCCGCCGCCGCCGTCGAGTTGGGCCGCAGGTTGTAATGCTCTCCTGAAGCCGCAGGGCGGCAAAGGGGTGAGCTCGGCGCGCGGGCTGCCCCGCTGTAGCGCTCGCTGGTGGCGCCGCGCGTCGCGGCGCTGCACTGGGCTGCCGCGCGTTGGGCCGACGCATGGGCCGGCCGCGCGAGCTGGCGGTGCCGAAGGCTACACCCCCCCTCGCAACGCCGCGAGCTGCAGCCGCTTGGCGGCCCACTGCGCGACCGGTCGCCTGCGCGGATGGTCCGGCGCTCGCCCGCCGCGCCGCCGCGCCGCCGCCATGGCGGTGCCGATCCATCGGTCCGCCCCACCCAGCACAGCCCAGCCCAGCCCAGCCCTCGCACCTGCCATCTTTGCGAAACCCCCGGGTGAACCCGATTCTCGACGCGAGTCGAGAATCGGGTTCACCCGGGGGAGCATGCTAAAAGGGGAAACAAGTGTGTTTTCTTTTGTGCGTTGTTCTGGGGTTATTCCCAGCTTTGGGGTTCGTTGATCCACAAAGCGTTTGGCGCCGATTAACCCCAATCCTTAACCCGGTGGCAGCGGTGGCGAGGGTGGCGGCGGGGGCGAGGGTGGCGGCGGCGAGGGCGGCGGAGCTGGCGAGGTCGGCGGTGGCGGGGCGGGTGGGGTCTGGGCGCGCGCCCACTGCAGCAGCGCGAGGTGGCCGCCGTGGGCCGCGAATGCGCAGGTCTCCTCATCCCATGGAGCCGGTGGGTTCTCGGCGCGCGCCCACTGCAGCAGCGCGAGGTGGCCGCCTATGGCCGCGCCCGCGCAGGTATCCTCGTCCCATGGAGCCGGTGTGCCCTGGACGCGCGCCCACTGCAGCAACGCGAGGTGGCCACCTCGGGCTGCGCCATGGCAGGTGCGCTGGTGCCACGGGGCGGGTGGGCTCTGGGCGCGCGCCCATTGCAACAGCTCGAGGTGACCGTACCGGGCCGCACCCCAACTGGTCATCTCGTCCCACGGGGCGGGCGGGCTCTGGGCGCGCGCCCACTGCAGCAGCTCGAGGTGGCCGCCCTGGGTTAGGGTTAGATTCACCGGGCCCCACCGGGCCCCACCGGGCCCCACCGGGCCCCACCGGGCCCCACCGGGCCCCACCGGGCCCCACCGGGCCCCACCGGGCGGCGCGCGGCGGACCGCCGGGTTGAGAGGATGGGAAGCGCGGGGGGAGGGGGCACCTGGTGCCACCTGCCGTCACCAAAAAAAATCGACCGCTCGGGTAGGCGGGGCCGCTTATGTGCCCGATGACCATCACGGCGGCGCCCGCCGGCGCCTGCGACGCCGACTGCACCCTCGAGTCTGCGCCCTGCACGGTGCCCGCGGGGGGCGGCGAGGCAACGCGGGTTCGCGGCCAGTTCTGCATCATGTGCCCAGTCAACGCCAAGAAGTGTGCCAAGTATGACGGAACGTGCGGAAAAAAAAATATACTGTGCGCCGAGCACTCCAGGCAGATGAAGACGTACAAGGTCCCATTCCCCTGCGTGGCATGCCCTCCCGGGGCCGAGAAGACAGCCTCGTTCAACGACAAGGAGGGGAACATCAGGAAACTGTGCAGCAAACACGTTGATGAGTTTGGAACGCGCACTGTAATCAATCCCTGCATCATGTGCCCTCCCGGAGCCGAGAAGTCGGCCAATTACAACGACACGGAGGGGAACCCAAGGAAACTGTGCGCCAAGCACTCCAGGCAGATGAAGACGTACACGGTCCCATTCCCCTGCATTGCATGCCCTCTCGGAGCCGAGAATATATCCTCGTTCAGCGACAAGGAGGGGAACCCCAGGAAGCTGTGCGGCAACCACGTTGATGAGTTTGGAACGCGCACTGTGCTCAATCCGTGCACCGCGTGCCCAGCTGGTGCCAAGAGGAGCAGCAATTTCACGGGGCTGAACGGACTCAAGAAACAACTGTGCGCCAAGCACTCCAGGCTCGCCAAGACGCACGCTGTTCTCCGCCCCTGCCCCGATTGTCCAACCGGGGACGAGAAGCAAGGCAACTACCCGGGAAGGCCTGGAGGGAAGCGACTGTGCGGCGGGTGCGCCCGGGTCGCGGGCACGTTCACAGTGCGGAACCCATGCACCAAGTGCCCTTTCGGCACAACGGAGGCCCATTTCACGGGAGAGAACGGGGTCCCGAACCAGTTGTGCGAGCAGCACGCAAGGGACGCCGGTACCCACGAGCCTCGGCAGCAAGCACAGTGCGCCAACTGCCATGACAACGCGTACCGCTGGTTCTCGGCAGAGTCGACCAAGTTCGCGGGCGAGCGCGCCTGCCTGCCATGTCTCACGTACTTCGACAAGACACATCCCGTCGCGCTGCGCAGGGATCGCGAGCTCAAGTGCATCGGCGCCATTGTGGAGCTAATCCGGACCCAACTCGGTCGACCGGATCTCGCAAACGCCATCCGCGAGCTGGGCTTCAACGATTGCGCGGAAGGGCCCAGCAGGCGCCGCGGCGACCAGGTCTTCCCCATCGCCGCGACCCTGATCGGCCAGATCGAAGTGGACGAGAACGACCACGCAGGCTACCAGACGTCGTGCGAGACGGCCAAGGTGGCGAGGCACATTGCCGACCGCAACGGGATCCACCGGCGCCCGGCCATGGACGGCGACGCGGACGAGAACCTCGCCCAGCTGCGGCTCATCGACAATGTCTGCCACCCGGACGCGGGCACCCAGGTGGTCAACACGCACGTCTGGAGGGTCGACACGACCGACGCCTTCAAGTACCGCCCCCAGTATCGTGCGTGGGAGCCGGTCCAGGTCGCCTTCGTGCCGCTGATGCTTCGCGTGGCCGAGTCGATCGTCGCCTTTGTCGACTCGGTGACACCGAGCCCGTCCAACACTCCCGCAGCGGCCTCTGCCGCCAGGGCGGCGGTGCTGAGCCACCCGCTGTGGAAGGCGGAGACGTTTCACGCCCCCCCGGCGCGGTGACTGCACCTGCAGATTGATATCGGAGTACGGTGTGCGCCCGGCGCGGCGACTGTGCACAGCCTCCGGTCGGCACGCCCCGTTAATGGTAACCCCATTCCACCACAGTGCGCCAGTTGTTCATGTGAAACACAGTCCAGTGTGGCAAAAAAAAAGTGGTTGTCGTTCCGCGGACGGAGCGGCAGATGGTCAGGGACGACGCGCAGAGGGCCTGCGGCGCCATGGGACTTGCTTACGTGGCGTACGCGAGCCCGGCCAATCCCTCCCTAAATCTTCCAATTATTTTGCGAAAACCATCACAGTGGTTTGTTCGCGTCCGAGTCCGTCCTGGAGCTGGAGGGTGAGGTCGACGTGGTCGACGCGGGAGAAGTTGCAGGAGCCGGAGGGCGACGAGTCCTCTGGGTGGAGGGCGAAGGAGTAGACGTAGAGGTAGCACTCTGGGATGTTGGAGTGGAACTGGTAGGGCTGCACGAGGCGGAACCAGGTGCCGGGCTTGTTGGAGAAGCGGGCCTGGTTGTTGAGGAAGAGGGCGGCGGAGACGACGGGGTCCTGGCCGTCGAGGCCAGACCAATTGAACCACTCGTTGGCCTTCTCCTGGCACTGGCGGCGGACGAACCAGAAGAGCTCGAGGCAGGGGTGGTTGAAGTTGAGCGAGACGCGGACCTGCGAGTTGGTGGTCTGCATCTGGAAGCTCTGGTTCTGGACAATGAGTACCTCAAAGTGCATGGTGGCGAAGCGGTCGCGCTCGGTGGTGTCTAGGTAGATGTAGGTGGTGTCGAGGCAGGCGGAGAGGTCATTGGGCCCGAGGCAGCAGGCGGTGGCGCAGTTCTTGACCACGATGTTGGGCCCGGAGACGACGACGCAGTGCTCGAGGCGCGCCCAGTCGACGTGCACCTGGACGCCGTGGAACTGGAGCGAGGCGAGGCTGAGCGCCTGCCCCGAGTGCTGGGCGAACCAGAAGGGGAGCGGCACGTAGAGCGTGCGGCGGGTGCGCGAGTCGCAGACGAGCTGGCTGCGGTTGTAGCGCTTGCCCGTCATCTCGGTGAGGCGGCGGCTGGACTTGCCGGTGAGCTCCTCCCAGCAGTGCAGGAGCATGCCCCACAGGGTGTCGATGACGGACCCTCCGATGACGATGCGGGCGGCCGGTCGTCGACGGCGTGCGCGTCGAGTGCTACGGCAGCGAGTGCGCGCTGCTCGAGGCGTGGCGCGACCTCATCTGCGTGCAGGCCGACGCCGACCTCGTGCTCGGCTACAACTCGCTGGGCTTCGACTTCCGCTACATGCTGGCGCGCACGCGGCCAGCCCTGGGTGCGCCATATTCAACCCCCAGGCCACGCAGCTCAGGGTCAGTGGCGAACGCGCGGCGAGCGCGGCAAGCGCGGCAAGCGCGGCAAGCGCAGCAAGCGCCGAGCGCAGCGAGTGCCGAGCGCAGCGAGCGCCGAGCGCAGCGAGCGCCGAGCGCAGCGAGCGCCGAGCGCAGCAAGCGCCGAGCGCAGCGAGCGCCGGCGAGCGCTGAGCGCGGCGAGCGCCGAGCGCAGCGAGCGCCGAGCGCCTGGCCGCTTGGGCCCCTGGCGGTGCAGGGCGCGTGCGCCTGGGCGGCCTGGGCGCGTGCGCCTGGGTGGCCTGGGAGCGTGCGCCTGGGTGCGTGCGCCTGGGTGCGTGCGCCTGGGTGGCCTGGGTGCGCGCGCCTGTGTGGCCTGAGCGCGTGCGCCTGGGTGGCCTGGGTGCGTGCGCCTGGGTGGCCTGGGTGCGTGCGCCTGGGTGGCCTGGGCGCATGCGCCTGGGTGGCCTGGGCGCGTGCGCCTGGGTGGCCTGGGTGCATGCGCCTGGGTGGCCTGTGCGCGTGCGCCTGGGTGGCCTGGGTGCGTGCGCCTGGGTGGTCTGGGTGCGCGCGCCTGTGTGGCCTGGGCGCGTGCGCCTGGGTGGCCTGGGCGCGTGCGCCTGGGTGCGTGCGCCTGGGTGGCCTGGGTGCGCGCGCCTGTGTGGCCTGAGCGCGTGCGCCTGGGTGGCCTGGGTGCGTGCG
>Ga0209491_10006752_pt1 | contig 15634 bp, 12 predicted proteins | sample BON02_FD_187213 | JGI IMG/M metagenome (GOLD analysis project Ga0209491, IMG submission 187213) | Freshwater microbial communities from Lake Bonney liftoff mats and glacier meltwater in Antarctica - BON-02 (SPAdes) (version 2) | ecosystem: Environmental > Aquatic > Freshwater > Ice > Glacier...
GTTTCAGTTTTTTTTTTTGTTTTTTTTTTTTTGTAATTTTTATTAAGTTTTTCAACTTTTTTTACCATACATTTAATTGTCTTTTTGTAAGAAATCTCATTTGAAAAAGAAAAAAAAAATATTACCTACCTGGTATTTCAAAAAGCAATCATTTATTTCAATCATGTAAACTTTGGAAAAATTAAAATTAAAATTGTATTTATTAATTTAAGTTTCAAAACTATAAATATTAAAATTATTTTTGATAAAAAATTGAATTTTAAAAATTAGAAAATATTTTTTAAACACCTGTCTTATCTAATTAAAATAATTGTGAAAATAATAATGTCGTCCAATATTCAAAAATACAATTCAATAATAGTATTTATTTATTTTACTTGCTGGTTCATCTCCAAATTGAAAGTTATATTAATGAGAAAAGAATGTCTCTTTAAATCTAGTATCAAACTATTAATAGAAAATATTAAAAATAGGAAAGAATTACTTGATTGGATCAACCACCCGGTACTTAATTTAAAAGGTGGTGGAAAAAAAAGAAAGAAGAAAAATTACACTAAACCAAAAAAAGTAAAACATATACGAAAAAAAACGAAGCTTAAAGTTTTGTCATATTATTCAGTCACTGAAAAATCAATTTCAAAACTTCGTAAAGAATCCCCTGAATCACCTGGGTGTTTTATGGCAGATCATGAAGATAGAATTACGTGTGGGAAAACAGGAATTACATTTATCCGGAATGCAATTTAAATAAAAAAATAATTTCTTACAAGCCAATTTAGTTTATAATATATAATAATAAAATATGTTTTTCTGTAATTTTTTTTAAAAAAAATAACACGTTGTACGATGAATTATTTTTAAAAAAATATTTCTGGAAAATTTATTATAAAATTTTTAAATAATTTTAATATTTTCTGATTTTATTTTATAAATATTATTTTAAATTTTTCCGATCTGCCAGATTCGAACTAGCGACGTTCTGATTACAAAATACAACTACAGTCAGATGCTCTTCCAACTGAGCTAAGATCGGATCAATAATGTTTAATTTTATGTTTATAAATTAATACCTAATAAATATTTGAAATGTTAATTTTGGAAGTTGATTTTGCATCTTTTAGTTATATCAACGATCCTTCGTATTTTTCAATAAACCATTTTATAGCATCGTCTTTTCCTACGCGTTGAGATTTGCCAATTTTTTTTTTACTTCGTTTTCTTTGACAAATACGATTTCCATATCTGGAAAGAACAACATAAAAATCCATACCATAGATACCAGAAGAGGGGTCATATTTTATTCCTAAGTCAATATGTTCACTAATACCAAATCCAAAGTTTCCTGTATTGGAGAAATTTGTCGATTTAAGTTCATATTCTTTAACTTTTAAACCTCTTTCTAAAATTTCATCAGCCTTTGATCCCCTGACTGTGATATGACAAGCTATTTTTTCATTTCTTCTAATGCCCCATGATCTAATAGTGAGCCTTGATTTTGAAAAGATAGGTGATTGTCCAGTCAATTGTTCCAAAACTCTTGCCGCCTTTTTAAGTCGATCACTAGATTCTCCTACACAACAATTTAAGACTAGTTTTGAAATTTTTATTTTTCTAAATTGATTTTCTCTTTTTAACAACGTCGTTGATTTGTTCATTAAAATAATTGATATAAGAAAAAGATATTAAATTATATATTTGATAAATGTAAAAAAGAATTAATTATATTAATTTTTTATTTTATTTATTAATAAAAACTCATTTTCCATATATCTCTTTTACTTTAAATTATGAAAAATTTTCTTCACAGGACCAAAAAATACTTTTATTTAAAAAGAAAAAATCTTTATTTTAAAAACAGCCATCATTATAAAAAGATTATGATTTTATGTTTTTTTGGGAGAAATAATGTATCAAATAGCGGTAGGTTTTTATTTGGAGGAAATTTTAAACCACCAACAATTTTTCGTAATGATTTTTCGAATATCATAGTTTCTTTTTCTAAAAATATATCCTTTTATTTATGGGAAACTATAAGTGGAAGAATGATAAGAAATATCATAATTCCAAGGGAATTTCCGAAAAGAATTATTTGTCGGTATACCTTTAATAGGATTATAACCATAACAATAAAAAATCTATTGATTCATACTTTTAACAACGGTAGTTTATTTTACTCTCTTTCGATTGAATCAGCCCCGCATACATTTGTACAGGTAATGAAGGATTATTCCCAAATTATAATTTTTACTGAATCAGGAGGATTTTATTTTTTAGATTACATGAGAGGATATCTCATTAAAAAAATATGTATACCGGGGTTAACTTTTTTCTCTGACGCAATTTTTAATAGATCTGAAAAATATTGTTTAAAGAACTTTAATTCAATATATATATCTAATTTAAGCGGAATTAAAAATAATTATTATTTGACTCAAAATTGTATTTTAAGAAATGAAAATCTTAGACCCAAAAAAATAATATTCAATGCTTTTTTTAAATATGTATCATATTTTTGTATTCTCTTGTTAAATAAAAATAATTATCTATGGGAAATTAATACAGGTCTATTGATTTATGATTGAAAAAACCATGAATCATACTTATTTTTTAACAGTAATGACCTAAATTGCCAAATTTGTATTTATTTGTAAATAAATCATATTTTTATATAAATTTAAATCGAAATATTTAATTATAAATTCAAAAATTATGAATTTTATACATCAAAGACTGAGACACGGGAATTTTGTATTACATCCTTATTCAATTATTAAAAGAAAAATAGATACTATATTAAAAACTTCAACCTTTTATTTTCAAAATCTAGGTTTAAAATATTTTAATTCCAAGATTTTTTTTTTTTCGATCAAAAAATCAAACTTTAGTTATGTCCAAATAAATTTAATTTTAGAAGATGAAATTTTTTCAAAACATTTCTATAAAAATATGACTCGGTGTTTAGGATCATATAAATTAAGTTATTTTCTAAATGGGGAAGGGAGTATATATCCCTCAATTTGTAATTTAAAATATTTTGGGAAAGAATTTTTGATTTGCAATAATCTTCAATTTAATAAATTAGCTGATAAAATCATTTTAAATAAAACGCAAACTAGAAAAATTAACGAACGAACATTTTGTTTGATATTCAAAGAAATATTAACCTTTACGGTCAATCCATCAATTTTTTCTACAATAGTTAGATTGGATGTTTGTAATCTCAAAAATTTATTGAAGAACGAGGAATGTATACACGTTAGTGTTTTCTTCGAAAAAACAGATTCAATTAGCACGGTAAAAAGTTGTACTACATTTTTTGAGTATAGAAAAGAATTTAGTTGTTTTTCTAACATTTTATTAGAAATTAGTGGTGCCTATCTAATAGGTCTACCTAAAAAAAATCTAAACTATTGGTTCAGACTTAATATTAGAAACAAATTCCTGGTTTCAAAAAATTTTGTAATTTCAAATAAGGTTAGAAAAAATGCATCGGTTAAAAAAATGTATCAATTGAATTTTATATTTCTTTCAAACTGGAATGATGAAATATATATGCTCTATTTTTTAAAATTAAGAAACTTAACAGAATGGGCAAATAAAGAAATCATACAAGGTCTTAAGGAAAATGACTTGAATTCAAAACACCCAACAAGCTTGGATACTAGTTTTTTTGTTCAAAAAAAAATAAACAATTTTATTTTTAGTAGTATTAACATTTCTTTACGAATTTCATATGAGATGTTTGAATCGCAATTTTTAAACTATATTGATCATTCTGATTCCAATAGCTCTTCTAAAAATTGGAAAAAACGTGGATTATGCATTGAGAATAATTTCAATAAATTAATATTCAAAATTAGTAATTCAGCATTTAAGCATAATGAAATAAATATAACAAATGGAATAGTTTGTACAAAAAAAAATCTTATTTTATTTAACGGACTTCAATCTCAAAAGATATATAATGACAATTTGAAAATTAAAAAAAATTTTAAATTTTCACAAATAAGTGTTACTAAAAAAGAAAATTTTAAAACTTATAAATTTTCAATCGGGAGTTCTTCAAATTACTCAAAATTTTGAGAAATCTAAAATAATAGCCTAAAATTAATTTAATTTATTAAATGTATTTCTTTAAATTAAACTAATTTGTTTTTAAAATTTTAAAAAAAGGTTTAAAATGGCATTGTTAATATCTAAAATTAAAAGCCTACTTCACACTAATCAATTAATTGGAAAAATTGATTCTCCTGTGCCAATAATTTTGGCCAACACAGTAGAAATCTTTATAATTGATCTAATTGGTACATCCTTATCTATAATTAAAAAACTTGGGAAAAAAAAACTTAGAACTAATCATATTAAGTATGTTTTAAATAAAAAAAAAAGATTTAAAGATCTAACTAAAAATATAAGCTTTTAAAATACGAACTTAAAAGTAAAAGTTTGATCTAATTTTTTTTAATATCCACCTCACAATAGGATGAGAATTTGAATAATTATTTAAAAAATGTCGACAAAAAATTAAAATACTAAGGGATAAAACCTGATAATTAAGTATCAAACCTTCAATCGATTGTAAAATCAATAGCAAGTCAAATAAATCAAAAAATCTTAAAAAAAAATTTCTAGATTTTTCAATTATATAACAGGCGGAAACTTTCTGTTCATTTTTAATAAGTATGTCGCAAATTTTAAAGGAAAAATGTTCTTCTGTAAGTTGGTAAAAAAAACATAATTTAAAAAAAAAAAATCTTGACATAAAGAATGAAGAATTTAATATAAATGGAATAAGTTTTAGATTTATAGAATTTGTTAACCCAACGTCTAAAATCGAGTCACAATAATTTTTATTCAAAATGAAATCAATAAATCTTATTTCTACCAATTCTTTAAAAGATGATTTAAAGTTGGATAAAATTCCTGATAAACTATTATCTGGCTTTTTTAAAAATTTATACCACCTAAAGATTTTAATTAATTGTATACTATCTATCAGTATATTTTGAGGAGAGTATCGTATCAGAATGTTTTTTAAAAGATATGTATTGGTTTGTAAAGAATTACCAGATATTACTTTTTGAATAAATACTTTGAATAGTATTGTTGACTTATTTACGGTTTTAAAATAAATATGCTTTATTGAGTTTAAAATCAATTTTTTAAAATCAAAAACTAAATTTAAACTTGATAACAAATCATTTTGGTTTGTGGAATTTAAAGTTAAAATCTTTAATTCTAATTTGTCGACCTCCTTTTCTTTATAGCTAATAAAAAAGCTTACCTTACCTTTACAACGAAAAAATTCGGTGTCTTCTAAAATTAATCGACCTAAGTTTTTTAAATAAATACATTTAATTTTGAACATTAATACTTTTAATGATATAAGCCTTGTGGCGTAATGGATAACGCATCGGACTTCTAATCTTGAAATCCGGGGATTGCGGGTTCGAATCCCGTCAGGGTTAAAAAAATCTTAAGACAGGTGGTTTATATTGTTCATTAAATCATTTAAATGAAAAACTCCGAAATGATTAAAAATTTCAAATTAGGTTATAAAAATGAGAATACCAAGATTTTCCAAAGTAAAAAAAATATATCACTTTATATCGGTGATTTGTCACAATTAATTGATGAAGAAAATATATTGAATGCTTTCTCAAAAATGTCTGGTTTGCTTTCAGTCAGAATTTGTAGAGATGTGATATCGAAAAAATCTTTATGCTATGGCTATATCAATTTTAAGAATAAAGACTGTGCAAAAAGGGCAATTAAAAAGATGAATTTTTTTTCCGATAAAAAAATCTTTGTTAAACCTTTAAGAATAATGTGGAAGGAAACAGATAAAACTCTAAGAATATCTAGTAAAGGAAATATTTTTATTAATTATTTACCGATCGATTTTAAAACAAAAGATTTATATAAGCTTTGTACTTCATTTGGAGAAATTCTTTCCTGTAAAATTTCTTTTGATGAAAGTGGAAGATCGAAAAAATTCGGTTTTGTTCATTTTTTTTCTTCAAATGACGCAAAAGAAGCTGTGATAAAACTAAATGGAGTTAATATACAAGGTAAAGTTTTATATACAAGCCCTTTTATAAAAAAAGAAACAAGAGATCTTCGTCCACCTAAAAAATTAAATTATACAAATGTTTATATTAAAAATCTCAGCATAGAAAAATTTAATGAAATAGATATTAAAAATATGTTTGAAGTTTTTGGCGAAATAACTTCGATTATGATCCCAAAAGAAAACCATAAACCAAAAGGATTTGCTTTTGTAAACTTCGCATCTCATTTGGATGCAGAAGATGCTATTTTCAAAATGAATAAAAAAAAGGTTGGTGATTCTATCTTATATGTATCTAAAGCCGAGACTATGTTAGAAAGAAAATTAATACTGCACACTGCACAAAATTTTAGAAAAGGAATTAAAAAAACGATTCAAATTGGTACACCTTTAATTGTTCTTGGAATAAAAAAAAAAATTTTTTTGAATTTGACAATTTATTTACTATTGGCTCTAGGAATTTATTGTAATTTTAAAATTGTACAACTACCTGAATATGACTTTTCATTTTTTATAAAAATATCTTCAAAAAAAAAACTTTTTACAACTTTAATGAAAAAAAAATATTATGTTATTTTGACAAAATTTTTTTTAAAATTCTCCAATTTTTTGTTAAAAAAATATCAAAACATTGTTCCTGGCTTAACAAAAAATGAACAACTCTTTCCAGAATCAGGAAAATTCGAAACAAAATTTTGGAAAAACATGAAGTGTTTTAAATTTAAAAACTCCGAAATATTAAAAATGTTAATCAATAGAATTAAAATGAGATATTCAAAAAAGGATCTTAAATACGAATGGAGGAAAATTATTTATTTCTGGTTTAAATCTAAAAAAAAAAATATTCTTCCCGAGTTAATATTTTTCCTCCAGTTTTTATTCATTAAATCTATCGAAAAATTAACTCTATTTGAAAATAAGGTGAACTTCGAAACGGAGGTATCAATCAGAATTTATTAAATTTTTCCCTTTAATCTCATAGATACTTTACAATGATTGTTTTAAAATTTTACATTATATGATTTCTTGGACTACTAAATTTGATTTATTAATATAAATTCCAGTATTCTTTTCAAAATTACTAATAAATTCTATTTCATTTTTATTAATGAGATTTAAACAATAACCTTTTTTTTTAAATCTACCTATTCTACCAATTCTATGTAGATAAGTATCAATTTTTTTTGGTACATCCACATTTATAATCAAATCTATGAAGGAAAAATTCATTCCCCGGCTACCCACATCGGTTGAAGAAATAATATCTACAATACCTTTCTTTACCATTTGAATAGCTAGTGTTCGCTGATATATATCAATTTCATGATGTAAAATACAGGCAAAAATTTTGTTTTTTTTTAAAAATTTAACAAAATTTTCTGATTTCAGGTGATCTTTAAAAAAAATCAAAATTGGACCTAATTTCTTCATACCAACCAGCCTTCTTTCTTTATGTTTTAAAAACGCCAGTAAAAATTTTAATTTAAAATGGTTTGAACAGTAAATATATTCATGTTTAATTTCTGAAAAAAAATTAAATTTAGTGTGTTTTTCATTATAGAAAAAGATAGTTTTTTGAAAATTGAAAGCTCTAGTATATCTAAAAATATTAGAATTAGTAACACCAAACATATGAATATGACTTGGAGTAATACTTAAAATTATTTTTTTCAATAAAAAAAAATTCTCTGGTCTAAATAGTAAATCAACTTCGTCAAATACCAAAATTTTGTACGAACTTATAATAAATTCGTAAAAACTCTCAAAACAATTAACCAAAGAAAACATAGTTGAAATTAAACATCCTCTCCATATCATTTTAAATTTTTCGTAATTATACTTTTTCTCAAAAAAAATAATAGAAACTTTTCGAGTTTTTCCTATAATATTAAAAGTTTCATAAATCTGTAGGCCTAATTCTATTGTGGGAATAATAATTGCAATGAAACATTTTAAACCATTAGCATAGTTAATATGAATAAGAGGGAGTATATAAGATAGTGTTTTTCCTGATCCCGTTCTAGAAAAAATAATGCTATCTTTTCCAGAAATTATAATAGGAATAATTGCTTGTTGAAGTGAAGTTGCGTAAGTTATTTTTTTTTTTTGGCATTCATGATGTATCCAATTAAAAAGCCCAATGTAACTTATTTTACAATAATTCCTAAGACTCATTAATAACGGACAATTTGAAAAATATTAGACTAATAAAAACTATAAAATGATAAATATTATTAAGAATTATATTCTTAGAAAAAATTTTAAATAAGTTTTTAAAATATAAAAATCAAATAAGATAAGTAAACGAACACAATTCTTTTCCTAGCAAATATGAAATTTAAATAATATTTTGTTAAAAAATCGATTAATTAATTAATTGTGTAAATAATTTAATTGGGAATTTTTATAATTACATTCATTTCCAAAATTTTTCTAAAGATATTAATTTAAGCTTAGGAAAACGCAAATAGGGTCATAGTAAACAATAATTTTTAAATTAAATAATATTTCATTCGCAATTATTGACAACTGTCTTGAGTAAAGTTTCCCCCAACATAATGATAACATCCAGTGTTAATGGATTAAATTCGAATAAATCCCCTGCTCTTTTTTTTAAAGAGAAAGAGTATATAAAGAAACCGATATGTGAATGTCGAATTTCTTCAGGTGGAGGAGGTAATGGTAATGCAAATAATCCAAAAAAACTTTTTGATGAAGAACCTGAAAATTATTTAACCCTACCTTTATTCATTATATTTTCAAAAAAAGAGAACTCTGAACTCTTTAATTTTTCAGAAAAAAATTATAAAAATAATAATTATCAAAAAAAGGTAAAAGATGTTATTTTAAAAAGTTGCGATTCTATTCCAGAATTTTTTTTATGTGATACCTATGAAGATTTATTTTATCAGAATTATTTAAAAAATACTAATCAAAAAAAGGCAGAAAAATATATTGATGATTGGTATTCGAGCCGAGATCATATATTTTCTGAGAGTGAACCAAAAAAAAAAATGAAAAAAAATGAGGATATTTATTATTTTTTTAAAACATCTGAACCAAAAATAAAATCTTTTAAGATATTTTCTAAAAAAGAAACAAAAGATAAAGTATATTTGAATATTGAAAGATTTAAAATTTTTTTAATTTCAAACATTTTAAATATTTCTTTTGGCGAGCGGTTTAAATTTAATCTAACACCTTGGAAACGATTCAAATCTGCGAAAGGAAATGATATGGCCGAATTGTCAATTAAAGATCAGGAATTAGGTGACTTCGGTAAATTTTTAGATTTAACATTAAAACTTACAAAAAAACCATCTTTGTCAATTGAGCCAGAAGTAACGTTAATTGATAAGCAAATATCAAGTTCCGTAAGCTTTATAGAAAAAAATTTTTTGGGTACAGGAATTTCTGTCAAACAAAAAATTTTGTTTAGAAAATTTAAAATTTATTACATGAAAATTGAAATTGATGATAACAGTTTAAAAAAATATCAAAACATTTATGCTTTTGGAAAATATTTAAAAAATTTTTCATCGATCGGTTTTATTTATGAAAATTTTTTAAATGAAAAAAAAAATGCTTGTTTTAAGTTGGGTTCTGGTTTGGAAGTTGCTTCTAAAAAACAAAATTTTAACCAAGCTCTATCTTCCGTTCAATTAAAGGCTTCCTTAATGATTTCAAAGATAAATTTTTTGAAGAGTCATATTTTTTTTATTTCTATCTCGATGAATAAGTTTTCAAGGTCTATTGGTTATATAAATTCTATGATTTTAAATAGTGAATTTGAACCAACTTACAAAAAACTTAAATTACTTGGATTAATCTTTGTAATCGAAAATCAATGGAATATCAAATCTTATTCCAGAGACTTATATTTTTCCAACAAAAAAAAAGAAGATAAAATTCGTTCGCTAATAATAAGAAAAAAAGAAAATTTCAGAATGTTAGTAGGAAAATATTTAAGTATAAACACGCTACTTTCAAAAAACTTTAAATTTGCTTTAATATTAAATTATAAAAAAAAAAATCTTTCAATAAATTTATTCAAGAAAATAATAATCAAATTTGAAATTGGAAAGCTACTTTCACTTTCCTTTGATTTTAACAATTATGGGAAATCAACTATAATATTAGATTGAATAACAAAAGTAAAATTTTAAAAGTAAAAAAATAAATAGTTGTGTTTTTAAATTATTATAATATGCGAACATATGTCATTGACGGGAAGGGACATTTAATGGGGAGATTAGCTTCAATTTGTGCAAAAGAGCTCCTTGAAGGAAAAAAAATTGTTATTATAAGATGTGATAAAATAGAAAAATCAGGAAAGCATATTAGAAACAAACTTAAAATTATCTCTCGGTCTAAAAAAAGAACTAACACTAATCCTAAACACGGCCCTTTTCATTTCAAAACACCTTCTCAGGTTTTCTGGAAAACAATTCGTGGAATGATACCACATAAGACTTTTAGAGGAAGTAGTGCCCTGATGCGATTAAAATTATATGACGGGATTCCAAAGAATTTAAATACTACCAAAAAACTTATTGTTCCTTGTGCTTTAAGAGTAATTAAACTTGCTCCTGGAAGAAAGTATACACAAATCGGTGAAATTTTTAATGAAATTGGTTGGACCAAAAAAAAAAATATTGAAGAAAAGGAAGAAAAATACAAAACAATAGGTAAAAAATTTTGGCAAACCAAATACAGATTGATTCAGAAATTTAACAAGAGTATAGAGAATAACACCAACTTGGAAGTTTTAAAAATCTAAAACAAATAAAATAATGTTTTGTTATTTGTTCAATCATATCCTTAATATGTTTTTTAAACTCCTCCAAATTTTTATTGGGTTATATTAATTCTGAAATTTTTTTTTCCATTTAATAAGACAATTTTTTTTTGTATTTTAAATTTTTAAATGAACTTAGTAAAATTGTTTTGATTTTATGTTTTTATTTTTATTTTTAAACGGACCTTTTTTGATTTATTTTTATATTTATTTATTTAGTAAATAAAAAGAAAAATTTAAATAAAAAAAAAGCTAATTTAAGACTTTCATAAAAAAGTATTTTTAAAAAATTTTTATTAGAAATAAATTTATTGTTCTTTTTCAAAATAAAATATTTTTTCAAATATTTAATCAAAAAAACCAATAAATTGTATGGAATTCTGAAAATTGTCTTAAATTCAATTTGTATAAAAGTAAATAATAGTTTATCTACTTAAATAAGTAGATTTAAATAAATTATTAATTAATATCTAGCCTTCTAATTGTAGTATGGAAAATCCAGATGCAACTGAAATGAAACTAAAGGAGGTTACAAGTGTCTTTTCAACAATAAAAAATAACATAAATGAAGTTTTAAGTCTTACAAAGGTGTTGAAGACTTCTTTTGGTCCATTAGGTATGGATAAAGTAATCAAACAATCCTCAGAAAACATTATTATAACTAATGATGGTGCAACGATCTTAAGTAAGGCAAAAATGAAAGGAGAAATTCGTAAAATGCTCGTTGAATTATCATTATCACAAGATCATGAAATCGGTGACGGGACTACAGGTGTTGTAATCTTTACTGGAGCTTTATTAGAACAAGCAGATAAGCTATTAGATAATGGAATTCATCCGACAAGAATAGCGGAAGGCTTTAGTTATGCGACTGATATTTGTGTTAGCTTCCTAGAAAAGCAAGCACAGAATCTTTTCGGTGATCTTTCTGATTATTCTTTTTTACTTTCAACTTCAATGACGACTATGAATTCTAAGGTAATAAATAGATCAAAAAAGAAACTAGCAGAGATATGCACCAAAGCAGTTTTGACAGTTGCTGATTTAGATAGAAGAGATGTAAACCTTGATCTAATAAAGATAGAAGGAAAAGTAGGAGCAAATTTAGAAAATTCTATGTTAATTAACGGAAGTTTACTAAACAAAGAATGGTCTCATTCGCAAATGCCAAAAAAAATTGAAGATGCTAGAATATGTGTATTAACATCTCCATTTGAACCACCAAAACCCAAAAATAAACATGAACTTCAGATCGAAAATGTGAGAGCATTTAGAGAATTAGAAAAAACAGAATTTGAATTTTTTCACAAAATTATTTCACAAATTAAAAAAAGTGGAGCGAACGTTTTAATTTGCCAGTGGGGTTTCGATGACGAAGGTAATCATCTTTTATTAAGAAATAAAATCTCAGCAATACGTTGGGTATCAGGTTTAGAATTAGAATTAGTTGCTATTTCGTGTGGAGCCCATATTGTCCCAAGATTTAATGAAATAACTTCATCTACTCTTGGCTTTTCTGGAAGAATAAGAGAATTGTGTATTGGTACAGAACATGATAGATATTTAATTTTTGAGGACTGTCCAATGGCAAAATCCATGACTATTTTTATTAGAGGTGGAAGTGGGTTGATCATAGAAGAAGCAAAACGAGCAATGATTGATGCTATGTCCGTTGTTAGAAATTTAATCCGGGATAGTCGGATCGTTACGGGAGGTGGCTCATCAGAAATGGCATGTAGTATTAAAATATCAGATAAAGCAGAAAAATCAGTTGGACTAAAACATTATGTTTTGTCATCTTATTCAGAGGCTTTAAAAATAATCCCATATGTTCTTGCTGAAAATTCTGGCTATGACCCAATAAAATCAGTTAGCTCTCTGGAAAAAGAACAACGTGAAAGTATGAATTTTAACTTAGGAATAAATTGCGAAAAAGGAAACATAGATAATATGATCAAATTAAGAATTTTCGAAACTTTAATTAGTAAACAACAGCAGATACAAGTTGCGACCCAAATGACTAACGCTATTCTTAGAATCGATGATATAATTAATATTTAATATTTATTAGTTTTTAATTGTTTAAATTTTTTTTAATATAATTATAAATTACCCATGAGAAAATTCGTTTCGATACAAAGACTGGCGTATCTCAAAAAAGAAATGATTCAGTTTTTTTTATTTCAATTATCAGAAAACCCTCAAATTATAAAAGAAAAATACAAAGATTTGAAAAGAAGTGAGCAAAATTTTACATATAATTTTAAGCTTGATATTTTCCAGAAAATGGCGATAAAATGCATTGAAATGGGAAAAAATATTCTTATAGCTGCACACACTTCCTCAGGAAAAACCTTGATAGCTGAGTACGCGATTGCATACTCTCTATTTAAAGGAAAAAAAGTTATATATACTACTCCTATCAAAGCATTATCAAACCAAAAATTTAGAGATTTAAGTAGAATTTTTTCAAGTGTTGGATTAATTACAGGTGATATCAGTATTAATCCAGAGGGAGAGTGTATTGTTATGACCACTGAAGTTTTGCGCTGTATTTTAGGAAATAGGTCTGAAGAGATGTATTCACTAGAATGGGTTATAATTGATGAGGCTCATTATATCAAAGATCTTCAACGTGGTTTTATTTGGGAAGAAATACTTATTTTGTTACCAAAATCTGTTAAAATTATATGTTTGAGTGCAACCATTCCAAATATATTAGAGTTTTCAGAATGGTTAACTAATATAAGAAAATTAAGTTTTGTTTCAATTGTAGCTCAAAAAAGACCTGTACCACTTAAAGAATATTTTTGTTTGCCTGAAATTTTTGGTTTAAAACTTTTTAAGGTAAATGAAAAAAATAAAATTTTGAAACATCAAAAAATCAAGAGTAAATCAGAAGAGGAAAAACTTCCATCCTCTATTGACTTATTTTTCAAAAGATTTATACAAAATCTATTAAACAAATTATATGATATTAAGTATGGACCGATTATTTTATTCACCTTTAGTAAAAAGAAATGTCACGAATTTGCTAAAAGCCTTTGGTCGATGAATTTTAGTGATGTCAAGTCTCGAAAAGTAATTGAAAGGTTTTTAAATAAATTGTTTATTAAGTTACCAGGAGAAAAAATCAGTTATTCTTCTTGTGAAACTTATTTCAGATCTCTCAAGAAAGGAATTGGTATTCATCACGCAAGCCTTTCACCTTTTCTTAAGGAAATAACCGAAACTCTATTCCACGCCAATTTATTATTCATTTTATTTGCAACAGAAACATTTTCAATAGGTCTTAATATGCCTTCAAAAACTGTAATTTTTTCTTCTTTAGTTAAATTTGACGGAAAAAATCTAAGATTTTTAAATCGAGGAGAATTTATTCAAATGAGTGGTAGAGCTGGAAGAAGGGGTTTAGATAGAAAAGGAATTGTGATATCAATTTTGGATCATAAAAACAGCTCTGATAAAATTCAAAAAGTATTAACAGGATTTTCTGAGCCAATAGGATCAGTATTTAGACTTTCTATAAATACTTTTTTGGATTTTATCGGACCAAAAAAATCGAGGATTAAAAAATTAATCAATTGTTCTTATTATGAATTTCAACGAAAAATGAATACAGTTAAAAAGTATTTATTGTATTTGATTTTAAAAAAAAGGATAAGTTTGCTTATTACTCCAAAGTTTAAATTCGTTTCCCAAATCAAAAATTCGTTCCAATTAATTGAAAGTAATTTAGATCTTAGTTTTGATACTGAAAACGTTCTAGATTATAATAAGAAAATTTTAATAGAATTTGTCAATAAAAAAAATAAATATTTGGAAAATCAACTTTTTAACATCAATGAGATGTCATTCTCAAAGATTAAACCAAATCTAAAATCAGATAGTTTTAATTTTTTGGTATTTTATCCTGAAATTATAAGAAAAAAATTAAAATTTAAAAAGTATCAACAAAAAATGATTACAAATTTAAACTTTAAAAATTTAAATGTTGTTGAACAAGTAATTATATTAGGTTCAGAAGTTTTAAAAATAAAACTAGGGCGTTCATTAATACTTTTTAATGTGTTACTCTATCATTTTACATTTTTTTATCAAATAGATTTTTTAAACTGGAAATTTAAAATTAAATGTACTTTAAAAAATTCGTTGAAAAATTCTTGTTTTTTGGACTTACCAAAATTTTTAAATGCCTTTTTAAAATTGAGATTAGTTCGTTCAGATATGAATTTGTCATTTAAAGGGGAACTTTGTTCCAAAATAAATTATCCGGAAAATTTGGTTTTAATGGAATTGGTATATGGTGGAATTTTTGCAATCCTACCTTTTCCTATTGTTATTACGATTCTTATTGGTTTAATATGCGAGGAACAGTATAAAGAAACTTTATTACACCCTATTCTTTTGTCACCTTTTGAAGAATTTCAAAAGATTATTTTAAAATTATATTCAATAACAAGAAATTCAAGTTTATCAATTTATATTTTAAGAATAGTCCAAAAAAAAAAAACTACTGCTTGGAATTTAATATGGGCGTGGTTCAGTCAGTATCAATGTAAAACTAGTCCTTCATTAAATTTATTAAACAACAATATTTTTTCTAAATATTTAGAATATGTTTTAAAAATATTGGAAATTACAGCTAAATTATATCAATGTATCGGAAATGTATTTTTAGCCTCCAAAGTTGAAAATTTTTGGTTTCGGCTCAAAATAATTGTATTTCAGCATACCTAAGGTTTTCTCTACCAAACTCCCGTTAT
>Ga0209491_10006755_pt1 | contig 15628 bp, 15 predicted proteins | sample BON02_FD_187213 | JGI IMG/M metagenome (GOLD analysis project Ga0209491, IMG submission 187213) | Freshwater microbial communities from Lake Bonney liftoff mats and glacier meltwater in Antarctica - BON-02 (SPAdes) (version 2) | ecosystem: Environmental > Aquatic > Freshwater > Ice > Glacier...
TGTGGGGGAGGGGAGGGAGGGAGGGAGGGAGGGTTGGTATAGCGGGATTTTGTTGCGGTTGGCTAGATGATCAATCAGAAGAGGTTGATATCGAAGTTCAAGATTTGATTCTTGTCTCTTCATCTGTTAGCTCGCTCCTCCAAGCACTCACTCACTCATACTCACACCCTACCCCCTCCCTCCCTCCCTCCCTCCCTCAGGGTAATGGCACGAGTGTCCTCCACCGTTTCCCCTACGCAGGCATCAACTTCTACTGCTACGAAAAATTCAAAGAAGCTTTAGGGGACGGCTCTCCCAGAAACGAAACGCCTTTTACGCGCCTTGTCGCTGGGGCGTGCGCGGGGGGGGTGGCTTGTAGTGCGTGTTATCCGCTGGATTTAATTCGGACGAGATTGACCATCCAAGATGAGGGGCCACATAGGGAGTATCGATCTATAGGGCATGCGTTTCGAAAAATCGCGGCTTTGGAAGGGTTGGGGGGTCTTTATCGAGGGTTGGGTACTACTTTGATGGTTGCTGTGCCGAATTTAGCGATCAGTTATTGTATTTATGGCACGATGAAGGAGTTCATCTTTCATTATAAGTACCCGACGAGGGACGTGATGGAGGCCACGGTGGAGGAGCCGCATTTTGCGGAGAGCTTGGTGTGTGGGGCCACGAGTGGAATTTGTAGTAGTTTGATCACTTACCCTATGGATGTAGTTAGGAGGAGGCTGCAGATTTTGGGGGTGCATCCTGGGTGTCATCGGCCGGGGGAGAGTGTGGGGCCGTGGAATGAATTAAGAGCGATTGTGAGGAATGAGGGGGTGAGGGGTCTTTATAGGGGGTTGGTGCCTGAATTGTTGAAGGTGACCCCGATGGTGGGGTGTACCTTTACGACGTATGAGTTGATGAAGGATGTGTTGGGGGTGTAGGGAGGGAAGAGGGAGGGAGGGAGGGAGGGTAGTATGGAGATGACGCATATGATGGTGGGGCGTACGTTTACGACGTATGAGTTGATGAAGGATGTGTTGGGAGTGTGAGGGAGGGAGGGAGGGAGGGAGGGAGGGAGGGGTTTTGTTTTTTGTTTGCCGTGCGTGTGTAATGTCGAAATGGTGAGTCTTGAAAGATGAGCGGGGACAGTTGGTGATAAGTAAGAAGCAGTAAGAGTAGTAGTAGCAGCAGCAGCAGCAGCCCGTGCAGCATGAGGAGCAGCAAAAACCAAATGATGATAATCAAACACAACAAATGCGGAAAGAAAAGAACCATTAAAACTGAGAGAGTATTCGTACCACCACCTACACCCCCCCAAAACGCCTGGCTTATCTAGCTTCTCGCATTCTTTTCTTTATTATTCTTCCCTCTCTCCTTCCCTCCTTTTTCTTTTTCACGAACTCTCCAAATTAATCGAATTCCCAAATCGTCCATACAACGCCTTCTTCAACTCCATCTGCCTCGTCGTAATCCCTTCCTTCTCCGCCCCCAGCTCCTCCACCCGTGCTTGCAACTGCTCCTGCTTCCGTTCACAATACTCAGTGGCATAATCTTCTGATACCTCCACAAAGGCCTCCCCTAACAAAAGCCGCACCGGCCCGCCTACCCCTACCATGAGCTCCGTCACGGCGTCGTCGAGCTTTTCTAGTTGCTCCTGTGTGGGGAGGAGGGTGTGGTGTGGTGGTGGGGGAGGGTAGAGGGAAAGGAAAGAGACGTGAGTGAAAGGGGGGGGGAGGCAGATAAGGAGTCGAAGCGTACGCCCTGGAAGAATAAGGAGCTTATGGTAATGCTGGTAAATGGTTGAATGGAGGGCAATGTGCGTCTGCTGGGCACAAGGCCGAGGAGAATGAAAAGGGGACGGCGCATTATGCATGCTCGCTTCGCTCCGCCCAGCGCCGCACCAGCCAACCTGCCACCACCATGACACGTACATTCAGCCCAATAAGGTCCTCGTCCAGCTCAATGTACTTGTTGTTGAGCCGTCCAAATTCATTGATCATCTCCTGGTCTGCCTTCCGCACTTCGACGTCTGGGCTATCGTCTGCCGGCGCGCTCCCACTCCCACCACCACCAGCAGGACCACCGCCGCCCCCGCCGCTGCTGGGCGGGGCGATTTGTCGCATCACGCCCGTTGTGCTCATGGTTCTGGCTGTGTGTCTTGTGTGTTGGGTGGGTGGGTGGGTGTGAGGTGCTTGGCCAAAGAAGAAATTGTGTGTCCGTTGCGCTGCTGCTGCCATCCGAGGAAAATGGCGGTCTGGCAGACCTCCAGAAACCACCTCTGGGGCAGGAGTGACAGGACCGAAAAGAAAAGAACCTTGCCAAGTCCAAGGATTCCATAAACAAACACCTTGGAGAGCAATAGCGGGTTCTGCCAGACCTCATAGAGTTTGGGTTTTGCACACGGCAACCTCCCCACCCCCTCGCATGAGCGACTTTGGGTGCCTCTTTTAGTGGCTTCTCTTGTGTCATGCGGTCAAACTTTGCAAGTAGGCCGTCGATTAGTCTATTGAAAAATGGCGTGGCCTGGAGGTTGGCTCCAGGCTGTCACGGCCGTGCTTTTGCCTGTCTAATTTACGCTCGCTCAGCCCCGTTCTACGAGCCCGGAAGAGGGGTAGGAATGCGTGAACCGCCAAGACATTTATGGATTAGCTTAAAAGCAAAAGTTGAGGGCAAATATGGTGGGTCTGGGTGCTAAGCCATCACGATGTTCACATTTCTTTTTGTTGTTCACTTGGAAAAGGGAGAATTTTGATTTCGAGCGCCAGGCGAACGGTGGTGCCGCCGCTGCTGCTGCTGCTCCTCCTCCTGTTGGTGTTATTTGCACAACCTCTCTCTTCCCTGTTTCTGCTGTTGTACTTTATCCCACCTTGTTTTCGTTTCTCTCCTACTTGATTTACCGAGGCCTGTCTTGTATTATCACATTTCTTTCCTGCACTTACACATACACGTACTCTTTTCCTATGCATACATCCCACGCACACACTCACTCCCTCACTCCTTTCCACACACACACACTGTCTCCTCCTCTTACTTCTTCCGGAATTTGATCCCCAACCACAACCCCAATACCAGCACCACCACCACAATGAGCCCCGCGAGCATAAACTGGAACTTGGCCTGTTGCCTGCAAGGAGGGAGGGAGGGAGGGAGGGAGGGGTACGTAAATACGTAAGCATAACACCGCAAAGAGACACAGAAAGGCAGGAAGTACGTACCACCACATCATCTTCTTCAACGTCACCGCCTGCTTCTTAAACACCAACGCACTCGCCTTCAGCTCTTCAGACCGCACCATGATCTCCTCTGTTGTCTGCAATCCCTCCAGGGCCTTCGTAATATTGACCTGCATCTGCTCCCTCACTCCCTCCACGCCCGCCTGGACCCTGGTCAATTGATCCTTCGCCCCCACATCCTCAAAGCGCCGCGCGAGGCCCAACACACACTCACGCACCGCGAAACGACACCCGTCCTCCACACAAGTCAGAGAGCGGGGACCATGCTTGCTCTCCTTCCATTCCTTGGCGAGTTCATCTACTGCTAATAAAGCAACGCGTGCAGGATAAGTCTTTTCGACCGCCACGAGGAAGATACGGGCCTCTTTGTCCATGCCAACATGGAAGTTGACTTTGTCGCTGCAGGTTGTTTCGCTGAAGCGGAAAGCGCGTTGGTTGGGGGAGAGTTGGGCGCATCGCTGCAGGTGGAGGGGAGGGAGGGAGGGAGGAAGGGGAAGGGTGAGATCGTGGAATAAGGATAAGAGACAGACGAAATAGGAGATTGAGGAGAACGTCTTGCTAGTATAAAAGTGAGCTAGCTAGTGACGCACTTTTGAATGTGAGAGAGAGGCAGCAAAGAAAAGAATAGAAACAAACAAACCACCTCTGTCAGACTTACCAGTGCCAGGACCCGCGTCACTCGCTGCAAGAGATCTTCGCTAATGGCATGTGCGCCTTGGCCTGTGTAGGTGCCCACGATCACGCCGTCGATTCGCGCCACTGCGCCTGCCTGTGTTGGGGGGGAAGGGAGGAAGGGAGAGGGAGGGAAGGAAGGGGAGGGTGATGAGGGACTTGGTGCGTGCTTCATCGAGACTACAGCTTGCGTACTCGCAAAACCAGACAGAGGCGATGCATCAAGACCGTGGCAAAGCAAAGCAAAGCATGGCATGGGCCCTTAGGGAAGAAGGAGGCAGGCAGGTGAAAGTAGGACTAGCAGCAGCAGCAGCAAGCTCTCCTTTCTTTCTACACAAACGTACCGTGAGCCGCAGGTTTTTGTCCCCGCCTGCAAGCAAGGAATAGGGAGAGGTGGGCGGAGAGGTGGCGTCGACGGGCATTCTTGCTGGTGGGTGCTTGTCTAGGAGCGCTAGGGGCCAGAGCAGAATACTTTTCCGTTCGCGCTGCCGGGTTGGGGAGAGCACGCGGCAGCAGTGGTAGCACTCGCAGGAGCCCGAGCACGAGGGAAAGACAATCAGGAGATGAGGACTGTCGTGGTGGTAGTAGTAATAGGGTGGGGTTGGAAAGGGGTGTTAGTACTACGAAAAGGAGGAGGACTTTGGGCATTGGGGGAGAGGACAAGCTTCTGCTTTCTGTGGACCCGAAGCGGCGTCATCTCGTGGAAGCGACAGGCGTTTCATCAAACTCTTCTTGCGCCCCTCGTGTCCTTGCTTTCTCAAGCCTTGTCTTGTCTTGCATGCCCCGCGTACACCACTGCACTTGTCTTAGCCTTGTTGTTTCGGCTGTGCTTGTAGGGTGTGGTTGTGCTCGCTGTGTCCAATCAGGGCAGGCAGGGAGCTGCCGTTGTGTCGGTTGTTGCCTCGCGCCTGGTTTGACGAGGCCATTCCATCTCACGCTCACCCAAAAGGATCGTTGCGTTGCGCTGCGCCCTTGGTCGTTCGCGTGCCCTACAGTCCAAGCAGTTTCATGCCCTACTCACGCACATACACACACAGGCCTGCATTATACTGCGGGAAGCTGGAGGGAGGCGGCCTGCGTCATGCGAGCTGCGCGGCGCCACAAGAAGCCCAAGACAAGGCGCACCCCTCAAGCTGCGGCCCCTCTGTTTTTTCTTGGCGATGACCCTCCAGCGGCTTCCGTCGAAAGGGGGCGCCTGCGAGCCAGCGGCACTCCCTTTGGTTACCCTGTGGAGGGCGTGGTGCTGGCCGCGGGTGTGGGGCCACAGAGGCGCGTCCATTGTCTCTTTGTGGTGACGGGCTTGTTGCCTTGACCCTCGGTCGTTTCCTCCGCCGCACACACACCCAACACATGCAATGACCTTCGACGACGTCACGCACACGACACTCACCCACGCGCTTCTCCCCCTCCATCCCCACCCACCACACGACAACACAGCGCAACAAGGACGAAAGGCGGTCCCTCCCTTCTTCTTCTTCTCCTTCTTCTCCGTCTTCTTCCCAAGCACCCGCACCCGATCATGTCGGCCAAGGCCATCCGCGAGTACTACGGCAAGCAGCTCATCGCCCGCTGGCTCCCCGAGTACAGCAATGGCAGGCACACCATTGAAAAGAAGCAGGTCCTGATCACGCCTGATGTGCTCGAACCCGCCAAGGGCCACAGCTTCGAAACCATCGCCGACGCCAACCCCTGGCTGCTCACGGACAAACTGGTGGTGAAACCCGACCAGCTGATCAAGCGCCGTGGCAAGGCGGGCCTCCTGGCCGTCAACAAGACGTGGGAGGAAGTCCAAGCCTGGGTGCTGGAGCGAATGCAGCGCGAGGTGGAAGTGGAGCTGGTCAAGGGCGTGCTCAACCACTTCATTGTCGAGGCCTTCGTCCCCCACAAGCAAGAGGAGGAGTACTACTTCTGCATCGTTTCCAACCGGGACGGGGAGGAGATTCTGTTCACGCACGAGGGAGGGGTGGACATTGGTGACGTCGACGCCAAGGCGCTCCGTTGCCAGGTCCCTCTGCAAGAGCAACCTAACCCCGAGGCGATCAAGGCGGCGTTGCTCGTGCACGTGCCCGCGGCCAAGCAAGACTTCCTCGCTACCTTTTTGGAGGGCGTGCTCAAGCTGTACCGTGCGTTGAACTTTGCGTACATGGAGGTGAACCCCTTGGTGGTGACGGAGGATGGGCGCGTCGTCCCCCTCGATCTCGCCGCCAAGATCGACGAGACTGCTTCTTTCCTCTGTGGGCCCCAGTGGGGACATATTGATTTCCCCGCTCCCTTCGGCCGACGCGAGTTCCCCGAGGAGGCGTACATTCGTGAGTTGGACTCGAAGACGGGCTCGTCCCTCAAGCTGACTGTGCTCAACCCTGCGGGGAGGGTGTGGACGATGGTGGCGGGGGGAGGGGCTTCCGTTGTGTATGCTGACTCGATTGCTGACCTGGGGCAGGGGCAGGAATTGGCAAATTATGGGGAGTACTCGGGGGCGCCGAATGAGCAGCAGACTTTTGATTATGCCCGGACGATTTTGAGTTTGATGACGCGGGTGAAGGATCCGAGGGGGAAGGTGTTGATTATCGGAGGGGGGATTGCTAATTTCACGGATGTGGCGGCTACATTTAAGGGGATTATTACTGCTCTGCGCTCGTTCCAGGAGGAGTTAAGGGAGCATAATATCACGATTTGGGTGCGACGGGCGGGGCCGAATTACCAGGAGGGTTTGCGGATTATGAGGGAGTTGGGGACGGAGATTCGGGTGCCGATTAAGGTGTATGGGCCTGAGACGCACGTGACGGCTATTGTGCCCTTGGCTTTGGGGTTGGAGGATCCTAAGGACTACCCGGAGTTTGACGAGACTAGTACGATCACGACGGTGCCTAAGCCCGCGCAGAGCCTGCCGAATGACCCTGCTGATCTGGCGCCTACTGATGCTGTTGCTCCGGAGGTGACCCCTTCCTCGACCGAGCACCGGATTGTGACCTTCACGCCCGAGACGCGGTGCATTGTCTACGGGCTGCAGCAGCAGGCGGTCCAGGGGATGTTGGACTTTGATTTCTTGTGCAAGCGGAAGAAGCCCTCGGTGGCTGCCATGATTTTCCCCTTTTCCGGCAACCACTATATCAAGTTTTACTGGGGGACGGAGGAGACCTTGATTCCTGTGTATCAGACCACGGAGGAAGCGATCCGCCGGAACAAAGATGCGAATGTCGTGGTAAATTTCGCGTCGTTCCGCTCGGTGCATGAGACGATGATGGAGATTCTGCGGTTTTCGGCGCAGATCAAGACGATTGCTATTATTGCTGAGGGGGTCCCTGAGAGTCAGACGAGGGATATCAATTTGGTGGCCGCTAGTAAGGGGGTGGGGATTATTGGCCCGGCGACGGTGGGTGGGATTAAGCCTGGGTGTTTTAGGATTGGAAATACGGGGGGGATGCTTGATAATATTGTGGCGTCGAAGCTTTACCGACCGGGGTCGGTGGCGTATGTGAGTAAGAGTGGGGGGATGAGCAATGAGCTGAATAATATTATTTCGAGGAATTCGGATGGGGTGTATGAGGGGGTGGCGATTGGTGGGGATCGGTACCCGGGGACTGGGTTTATTGATATGCTGGTGAGGTATAATGATGACCCGGATGTGAAGATGATGGTGTTGCTTGGGGAGGTTGGTGGGACGGATGAGTACGCGGTGTGCGAGGCGTTGAAGAGCAAGCGGATTACCAAGCCCTTGATTGCCTGGTGCATTGGTACGTGTGCGTCTATCTTCCCTTATGAAGTGCAGTTTGGTCATGCCGGGGCCTGTGCGCGTGGGATGGGCGAGACGGCCGCGGAGAAGAACGTGGCCTTGAAGGAGGCGGGGGCGTTGGTGCCTAAGACGTTTGATAAGTTCGGGCAGATTATTCGGGATGTCTTTGACAAGCTCGTCAAGTCGCGTGTGATTGTCGTGAAGCCCGAGCCGGAGGTCCCTAAGGTGCCCCTTGATTATACGTGGGCGAAGAAGCTGGGTTTGGTCCGTAAGCCGGCTAACTTTATTTCCTCCATTTCGGATGATCGTGGGGATGAGTTGCGGTATGCTGGCATGAAGATCAGTGAGATTTTCGAGGAAAACTTGGGGTTGGGCGGGGTGGTGGGCTTGCTTTGGTTCAGGCGACGATTGCCTCCGTATGCGACTAAGTTCATTGAGATGGTGTTGATGGTGACGGCGGATCATGGGCCCGCTGTGTCGGGGGCGCATAATACGATTGTGACGGCAAGGGCGGGGAAGGATTTGGTGAGCTCGTTGGCTTCCGGGCTGTTGACGATTGGACCTAGGTTTGGGGGGGCGTTGGATGACGCAGCGCAGATGTTTACGAATGCTCATGATAGTGGGATGGTGCCTGCAGAGTTTGTGAAGATGTGCAAGAATGAGAATAAGTTGATTATGGGGATTGGGCATCGGATTAAGTCTCTGGCGAACCCGGACGCGCGAGTGGTGTTGGTGAAGGAGTACGCGAAGGCGCACTTCAAGAATTGCGATGTCCTGGATTTTGCGCTGGGGGTGGAGCAGATTACGACGGCGAAGCGTGATACGTTGATTTTGAACGTGGATGGGTGTATTGCTGTGTGTTTTGTGGATATGCTCCGGAGCTGTGGGGCTTTCACGCGGGAGGAGGCGGATGAGCTGATAGAGAATGGGTGCTTGAATGGCCTGTTCGTCCTGGGACGCAGCATTGGCTTTATTGGTCACTTCCTGGATCAGAAGAGGCTTAAGCAGCCGTTGTATCGCCATCCCTGGGACGATATTACGTACATGCAGGAGTTCTCTTAAGCAGCGGTGCCTTTGGCCGTGTGGAAAGGAGGGGGAGGAGGAGGGTAAGGAGGGCGGGGTGGCAGCCTTGGCTTTGCCTGTGGTTGGGTAGGGGGAGGGAGGGAGGGAGGAAGAGCCGACGGCGGCAAGCGTCTCTTTTTTCTCATTTTCATTACACGTTTACATGTGCTTGTGGAATTTGATCAACTTGACGGGAAAGGGGGGGGGGAGGGAGGGAGGGAGGGAGGGAGGGAAGGAGGGATGGAGCGTTTCATTTGTGTTTTTAGTCATTGAGTGGGAGCAGTAAGAAGAGGGAGAGAAAGAGCAGCAGCAGCAGCAGCAGAGGGGCAGACTGAGAGAGAGGGTTGCTGTACTAGTAGAGTAGGGAGACGACATTGAGGGAAGGAGAAATTTAAACGAAGAAGACAAAGACAAGAAGCAAGCGAGTAGGTCTGATTTTTGACGCGAGGGATGGAGAGAGCGTAGGAGGGATCAGATAAGCTCAATAAATCCAAAAAAAGAGAACTTTGGGGAAGACGCAGCGGCGCACGCACCGTTGTGTTGCAATGCTAGGTAGGAGCTGAGTAGAGGTAGATGCAGCAAAAACAGAAACTCACGTTTTTGGTGTTGTTGGACAAAGCTTATAATTAATCGTCCTGAAAGGGAAGAGGAAGCAAAACAAGAAGAAGAGACAAGCATAAGGGGATATAATGCAAGCGTCTCGCCGTTGTTGCTCATTCGTTTGTTATTTCTTAATTTGTTCCTCTCATACGCTTCTTGGTTGTTTTTATTGATTGAATAAGGGTGGTGGTGGCGATGGTGCTTTGATGCTTGAAGCTGTCAATGCCACGTCGCCTGGCTCAAAAACACACACCCTCAGACGCAGACAAAATACACACACACAATATATATGTATTATATGTGATTGAATAAATGTAAATGTATAGATAAAACTTCGTTCTCGTCTCCGCCGCGTCGACCCTCCTTCATTCTCAATGCTTTCCTGCTCGCTTTTCTCACACCCACACCAACTCCTTCTTCAAAATCTGATACAAGCACTCCAAGAGCTCGTCCTGGGGCCGCACCGACGTATCGGCCGTGTCAACATAATGCACCTCAATCGTTAACGCGTCCAAAGTCACGCGATGCCGTCCCTCCCTCCCTCCCTCCCCTCCCTCCGACGACGATGACGAGGCAAAAATCCAGGCAAATAAAGGGACAGCGCACAAAAACTCCGCGCCCTCCCCAAAGAATCGCCCCTCCTGCATCTCCTGCTGCTCTTCTCCTTCAGCTCCAGCCGCTCCTGCCGCAGCCGCAGCAGCCCCAAAGCGAGGCCCGTACCCATCCAAGCGCCGATCCAAATCCGCCTGCCCCTGACCCAACAACGCCATCGTCTTGGCCCCCCGATGAAAGAGTGTAAAATCAAACCGCAAGCCCGCGCTGGCACCGACACGGACACTGCTGCCGTTCTCCCCCGCTCCATCCTCCTGCTCCTCCGTTGCTGAGGCTGCTGCCATGAACGCTTGCGCCTCGTCGTCCTCGAGATCCAGGTCTACTCCTTGCACCAAAAACGTCTCCTGCACATCCATCCCGTCGTAATGCCCCGCCAAGCGCATGTCCGCCTTGAAGAGCTTGCGGACATTGGCCAAGGTCAAGGGCACGGCCATGGAATGGACGGATTTGCCCGTGACGGCATGGCGGAGGTCGACAAACAAAATCATCTCCTGGAAGAAGTGCGCCAAGTACCGTCGCCTCGCCTCGGCTGCTGCGTGTGCTGCCGCGGCGGCTGCGGCCGCTGCTGCTGCTGCTGCGGCTGTCTTGTTCTCTCTGCTGCTGGTTCCGTTGGCGGCGTTGCTGCTGGCGGTGGAGGGGCGGCTGCTCATGGCCCGCTCAAAGCGTGCTTCGAAGGCAGAGCGCCGGTTCTTGAAGAAGAAGCAGCGGTACGCGTCAGGCTGGGCGTCCAGGCAGCCCTCGAGCTGTTGCATCAAGCCCGGCCATTCGGACTGGCACGCGGGCTTCCACAAGGAGCGGCTGGTCGCCATGGCCCGCCAGTGACGGTCCGTGGCCAAGAGGGCAACCAAGGCAGGGACCTCGAGAAAGCCAAAGGTGTGTAGGAGCAGGTTGTCGGGCAACTGGGTGACGGCAGGCAAGCAGCGTGACCGTGACGACGACGATGGGTACAACAGCAAAGAGGAGGAAGCTCGCTTGGGCCGAGGAGAGGCCACGGTGGCGGTGGTGGTCGAAGCACCCTGGGGAAGGAGGATGCTGCACATGGTCTACTGGGGTGGGAACTGGCTCTCAAAGGTGAACAACGGCCGCCTGTATATCGTGGGAGAGTGGTAGGGGGAATGACAAGCGTTGGTTAGTACACCTGCACATGGAAGGAAGGAAAGCGCGCGACGTTACCACCCTGCGTGTGTGCACAAGAGATGGGAAGTAGAAGCGTGGCGCCATTACACACAGGAGGCGCATTTGTAGGACGAGCAACGGCTGCTGGCAATGGCAAGCCGCAAAGGGAAGAAGAAAGTCACAAGTATAGCTAGGGGTGGTAGGGACAACGATCCACCAGCCTCCTCTGTATCTAGTTGCGACATACGCCTAGAAGGCTAAATCGCCAAGAAGCAGCAGGATACCATATCTTTATCTGCACAGCACAAGAAGCTTGGCGGCCATGTGAAATTTGAATTTATGAAACTGATTCAAAAAGCCAAGCGGCGGGTGTGCAACGCCCTGGTTGTAGCAGCCTACACATCCCTGCCACATGATAAGACACGAGCAATGACTCGAAATGACATATTTTCATGGTTAGCGCGCTGCTGGTGTGCCTGGGCGTCACACCCTGTGGCTTTTGGCAAGGTCGTTTGGTGCGAGGTCGAAACGTTACCCAAATCGCATTCCCTTGTTCGTCGTTTCTCCGGAGGGCCGAAACCGCGCTTCTTTTCCACTGCTTTCTCTTCGCCCACTTATGTGGGGAGGAGAAGAGTGGCATATGTTTGTTTGTATGTACAAGAAGCAAAAGTGAAAGCAAATCGAGGTTAGAAGGAGCAAGCAAACGCATGGGATCGACGCCAGTAGGCAGGAGGCGCGGAGCCCTACAATAGCAGTCTTGCCCCTCGAAGAGCCCACACAACATGAGATGCGCAGGACTCGATGCCAACAAATGAAGAAATAACAAACGACTGGGCAACAGCAAGACGCAATTCGATTATCTTCCCTTATGCTTGTCTGTTTCACCTCTTTTATCTTTCCCTCCCTCGTCCTCGCTTCCCTACTCTACTAGTACAGCAACCCTCTTTCTTTCTCCCTCTCAGTCTGCCCCTCTGCTGCTGCTGCTCCTGCTGTTGCTGCTGCTGTCTCTTTCTTCTTGTTGCTTCCATTCAATGACTAAAAACACATATCAAATCCTCCCTTTTTCCCTCCCTCCCTCCCTCCCTCCCTCCCCCCCCTTCTTTCCTGTCAAGTTAAGCAGATTCAACAAGCATATGTAAACGTGTGATGGAAATGGGGAGCGGAACCCTTGCCGCCATCAGCCTTCATCCGTCTTTCCCTTTCCTTCCCTCCCGCTACCCAACATGCGAAGCCAAGGCTGCCATCCCCCCCCTCCTTACCCTCCTCCTCCCCCTCCCTTGCCACACGGGGGAGGGCGCCGCTGCTCAAGAGAACTCATGCATGTACGTGTTGTGTGTGCTTGTTGTAAATGTCTGTGTGTTTGGAGAATTGAGGAGAAAAGTGAGAAAAAATGAGTTTGACAGAAGAAAAAAACTTCGAAAAAATGGAGGGGACAGCCACATAGACACCCCTCCCTCCCTCCAACCCTCCCCTCCTCATTTGTCAAAGTCGAAGTCGTACATATCGTCCCTCCCAGGGAGAAGGTAAATATGAAGACAGAAGAGGAGGGAACGGGGGAGGGGAAAGATGAGGGTGGATGAGGTTGAAATTGTTTGAAATGAGATAGAAACGCAAAAATAACAAAGATTTAATTTCAATTTTCCTACTTCTTCTTCCTCTTCTCGGGTTTTCCTCGTCGGGCTTCGGCGCCTTGCTGATCTTCTATCCTTCCTCTCTCTTCACAACGCTCATTTCCTCCTTTCCCTTCTTTTTTACATCTCTAGCCGCCCTTCCTTCCTTCCCTCCCTCCCTAACCCAACCCCACGCTCCCTCCTTCTCTAATGGCCGTGCCGCACACTCTCATGCCTCAACTTCTTGCTGCCCCCCTTCCCCATGTCCTTCAGCGCCTTGCGCACCCGGCTGGTCCGACTCTCCACTCCCCCCTCCCTCCCCGGCTCCCGCTCGTTCACCTCCATGGCCTCGTCCTCCTTCCCCTGCCCCCGGTCAAACTCCTCCCGGAACGTCAAGGCCACCTTCTTGAAGTTGAAGCCCGTCCGAATGGGGATCACCACCCCCCGCGCCGTCGTAGACATGATGAACCCGCCCCCCCCCGCGTTCGCCTTGGCCTGCTGCGCCTGCCGCGCCTCCCGCCCCTCCATCTCCTCCTCGCTCGTCCGGCTTTTCAGGGTGGTGCCCTTGCCCGTGATGAGGCGAGACCAGTTGTCGACGATCTCCGTGAGCTTGGCCTTGTTCTCCACCGTCTCCTCCGGGTGCTTCTTAAGCTGCTGGATGACCCGGCCCACCCCACTCTCCTTCAGCCGGTGCACCTCCACCCGCGCCGTCAGCAGGTAGTCGATCAGCGGCGTGCGCACGGCGAACAGCGGCAGGCTCTTGTCCGGCAACGGCTGCAACCACTGCTTAATCAACCCCAGCAACTGTCCATTATCCACCAATGCCCCTTGCAGATGCTTGCTTTTCAGCAAATCCAGGACTTCGGTTAACCTCTTCAACTTCTGTGTGGCGGGCCTATGCTGCGCCATGGCCTGCCTGTCCTCCTTCGCCGCCACTTCCATCACCTCAATCAATCGTTGCGTCATATCCTGCACCTGCTTATCCGGCAGCTTCTGCGACCGATTCCGCTTGAAACTAGCCAAAGCCTGCTCCACCACCGTCAGCTCTCGCCCCGCCCGGCGCGAGTCCCCCCCTCCTACTCCTCCCTGACTGCTACTCCCCCCCGCGCCATCGTCCTCCTCCCCGTCCTCGTCCTCGCGACGGACCCGCTCATTCTTAGCTTTGGGAGCCTTGGCCTCCTTCTCCTTTTCCCCCCCACCCTTGGTAATCCTCTTGTTCTTGGTCTTGGTCGACTTCTTCTTCTTCAACGCCCCCTTCTTCCGTCGGCGTGAATCCCCTTCATCATCCGAAGAATCACTCTCACCACTACTACTACTACTACTACTACTGTTCCCATCACTGCTCAAATCCGGAGGCGCACGAGACTTACGCGCACGGTCCTCCTCCTCCTCTTCTTCCTCGTCAAAGTCGGCCGTGGCTCGCTTCAGGGCATCGTTGCCTGTGGTGCGGGCCTTGGGGGCAGGCCGAGCTGCTGCTGCTGCTGCTGCCTCCTCCTCGTCCTCGCTTTCACTCTCGTCCGACGACAAAGACGCCAAAGGCACGCCCCTCTTCTGCAAGCGCTTCTTGGCCGAGAGACGTTCGTCCTCGTCGTCGCTGCTCTCGTCTTCACTGCTGCTGCTGGCATCTCCACCTGTAGCCGAGGCAGCAGCCGCCGCAGGGCGAGCCGCTTGGGCAGGTGCCGAAGCTGGGGCAGCGGGCTTCTGCTGCTGCTGCTGCTCCTCCGCCTCTTCCTCGTCACCGCTCTCCTCGTCGGAGCTCCCAAACAGGTTGTTGTAGTCTTGATTGGCTGCCATCTTGATTAGTTGTGGAGGAGGACGTGGATGTTGATGATGATGATGCTTGCTGGGTGGTGGGATAGATGGACGGAGAGCTGGCTGTGGTGCACACGGGGAAGCGCGTTGGTCCTGCGATAGAAAAATAGGTGGTTACGTGATGGTGGTGCGGTGGGTTAGATTGTGGCGGTTGTGCGCGTGTGTGGGATGGTCAAAGTCAAAGGCAAGCAAGGAAGAAGACGAAGCCTCGAGCTCAATAATTTCGTCTCTCGACCTCCCCCCCTCCCTCATTTCATTTCACATAGCTTGCTCTTTGCTTCTTGCGTCTTGCCTTGATCTTACTCACGCAGCACATTTGGTGTACCCTCTTCGATGTACTTGTAGCCAGTGGTCTCCTCCTTTCCCCTCCTCTCCCCACACAACACACACAGGCACTACCATCATCATCGCCTCCTCCCCTATCGACTTCAACCCGCTGGGAGGCATGGGCAAATACGACGACGAGGACGACCGGGACGACCACCGTCACAGCAAGGGCGGCAGCAGCAGCAGCTGCAAAGGGCGCGACAGAAGAGACGACAGCGACGACGAGGACGGCAAGCACCGCAAGAAAATGAAGAAGCGCAAGCGCGAGGTGGCAGACTCCCCCTCATCCTCCTCCTCCTCCTCCTCCTCCTCCTCCTTTTCGTCGGACAGTAGCAGCAGCAGCGCGGCCTCGTCTTCCTCGATTTCAGACGACGAACGGAGTAGGCCAAAGAAGAGGGACAAGACGGAGAAAGAGGAGAAGAGCAAGCACAAGGTACGGGTCCAGTAGGAGGTTTAAAAAATGTTATGGGAGCGGACACTTTCTTACCACTTACCACGCGCCCCTCCCACACTTACAGAAGGAAAAGAAGGCCAGAAAGGAAAGCAAGAAGCGAAACGACAAGAAGGAGAGCAAGAAAAAGCACAAGAGGGAGCACAAAAAAAGCAGCAAAAAGAAGGACAAGAAAGAGCACAAGAAAAGCAGCAAGAAGAAGAAGCGCTTCTCCTCCTCCGCCCGCGGCAGCAGCAGCGACTCGAGCAGCGACGACGACGCGCCCCGTTCCGCCATTTCGGGGAAGAAGATCAAGATGAAGCTGAAGCGGGACGCGGCGGACAAGCAGATGGAGAAGGGTCGTAAGGAGTTTTTGCGTTTCATGAATTCTCAATTTGACTGAAGAGGGGAAGGGGGGGTGGGGAGGGACGGAAGGAGGGAGAGGCTT
>Ga0209491_10006757_pt1 | contig 15625 bp, 14 predicted proteins | sample BON02_FD_187213 | JGI IMG/M metagenome (GOLD analysis project Ga0209491, IMG submission 187213) | Freshwater microbial communities from Lake Bonney liftoff mats and glacier meltwater in Antarctica - BON-02 (SPAdes) (version 2) | ecosystem: Environmental > Aquatic > Freshwater > Ice > Glacier...
TGCATATATGTATGTATGTATGTATCTGTCTTCCTATCTATCTATCCATATCTATATCTGTATATCTGTATATATATACATGTGTGTGTATGCATGCATATATGCATGCATGTATATATATGTATTTAGGTATGTATGTTTGCATTATATGTATATAGATGGATACATAAAGATGCACATAGATAGATATAGATGTATACGTGTTGAAATCGAACTCGAGCGAGGCCGGCGCCGAGAGCAGGCTGCCGGGCAAGACGGGCCCCACGACGGGCTGCGAGAAGTAGAACTTCTCCGCGTCCGGCGCCAGCGTCGTCAGGTCGACGCCGTAGAAGTTGGACTGCGTCCAGAAGCCGAGCTTCTGCTGCTGCTCAGCGTAGAGGGCCGCGTCGGAAAACGGAGCCACGTACAGCACCGACCTGTCGGGAAACATCTTGCCGCCAGGCTTGAGCAGATTGTCGCGCGCGACGAGGTAGGACTCGAGCATCCGCTCGTTGACCAGCGCGATGCCGAGTGGCTCCGAGATGAGCACGTCCACCTTCTCTTCCAGCACGACGTCCTCGACCCGCTGGTTAATCACGCTTACCACCTCGCCGAGGTTGTTGGCCTCGGCGAGCCGCTTCGCGTAACGAGCCATCCCCGACGCCTCGACCGCGTAGACGCGCGACGCGCCGGCCTGCGCTGCAAAGAAGGAGAGGATGCCGGTGCCGGCACCGACGTCGACCACCGTTTTCCCGCGGAAGTCCGCCGCGTTCTCGAGGATGGCAAACTGATACAGAGAGGTCCGCACGTGGTCTTGGAGCATGCCCTGCTGCTGCACAAGGGTCGCGTAGTCGTTGAAATAGACCTGGTCCTTGTCGCGCAGCACATCCGCCACAACGCCATCTATAGCTGGCAGTACAGAGTCCGACACCGTAGCTGGCATTACAGGGACGTCCGACATCGCGCAACGTGGAAATTTAATGAAAATCTATTTGCAGGCGTGCTAGTTCGGTGCGTGTGAAAATCAGCCCACCTGCGCTGCGCTGCTTGGATTGGCCTGCCTGGCTGGGCTGGCAGAAGGGGCGGGCGCGCTGAATAGAGCATCGATATGGATATACACATATACACAGACACAGCACACTAGACCACACGTGCGCGTCGCGGCGTCGCGCGCGCTCGCTTGCAAAACGGGCCGAGTCCAGAGATGGAGATGGAGACGGCTGCCCTGAGTTAGCTCCTACTCCTACTCCTAGCTCTAGCTAGTGAGTTCTTACAGGACGGCGCGGAAATCAACGCACAGAGGAGGGAGGAGGGCCGGCCCCGCTCCTCAGTCCTCGCCCGTGTAGACGGGCTCGCCCGGGTTGCGCGACTTGTGCATGGGTGAGCGCTTCGAGTCGGAGCCGTAGTAGTACCCCTGGCCCTTGGGCGTGGGCACCTCGCCCAGCATGAGGAAGAGGGTGCTCTGCGCGCCCTCGTCCACCTGTGGTTCAAGGGAGGGAGGGGGTGTCAGAGAAACTCGATGCAGGTGGCTGCGCAGATCTCCGTCGGCAGCAGCGTCGCGAAGGCGGGCCAAAAGAGGGCGCGCGTCAAAAACAAAGAATCTCGATCTATTTGTCCATCTGATCGTCTATATATCTATCCAGCTGGCTATCGATCGATCGATCGATCGATCTACATGACTGTTACTCTATCCAACTATTTATCTATGTATACATATATATATATATATATATATAGAGACAGAGAGAGAGATTTCTCTCATCGCACCCGATCCGATCCGATCTCATTGATCGATCGATCGATCCATACATCTATCTATAGATCTAGATCTGTATCGTGTATATATTACGCTGAGCATGCCCATCTCCTGCAAAGTCTTGCGATCGATCGATCGATTCATCTATCCACATACACATCTCTGTATGTCTGTCTGTCTGTCTATATATCTATCTAAGAGAGAGATGCATCTCTCTCCCTCTCTTTCTCTCTGTATCTCTCATCGCACTCGATCCAATGCAATCTTATTGATCGATCGATCGATACATCTATCTATCTATAGATCTAGATGTGGAAAATATATCTTACGCTAATCATGCCCATCTCCTTCGGCGTCTTGCGATCGATCGATCGATTCATCCATCTACATATACATCTCTATCTGTCCGTATGTCTACCTATCTATCTATCTATCCATCTATCTAGAGAGATGCATATCTCTCTCTCTCTTTATCGCTCTCCCATCGCACCCGATCCAATCCAACCCAATAGATCGATACATAAATACATCTATCTTTATGTCTCTAGATGTGTATTATATATCTCACGCTGATCATGCCCATCTCCTTCGGCGTCTTGTTGTACTTGACCGCGAACTGGCGCGTAAGGTCCGTCTCGACGAAGCCGGGCGAGCAGGCGTTGACCTGCAGCCGCGGGTTCTCGCGAGCGAGGAGCATCGTGTACCTACACGCAAAGGGGTGGTGATGGATTCGTGTGTGCGTTAGAACGTGCACCTACAAGAGACGAGGGCGGATTCGTTCGCTGTGTGCAGGGTTTGTCTGAGACCGCGGGAGGTTTCGGGGGACGTGCGCGTACGAGTTCAGCACGGCCTTGGAGAGGCCGTACGAGTTGGAGCCGTAGCCCGCCGCCACGAAGGCCGCCTCGGCCGCCTCCGTGTCGGGGGCCGCCTTGGCGATGGCTTCGCACTCGTCGAGCACGCCCTTGATCTGGTCCATCGTCACGAGCGGATTGCAGAGCAGCGCCTGCTTCTCGGCCGAGCACTTGGCGACGAAGGAGGGCGCGGAGCCCGACGAGATCATCACGATGCGCCCGCCGTCGGACAGCAGCGGTAGGCACGCCTCGGACACTTTGACCGTGCCCCAGAAGTTGAGTTTGAGGGTGGCCACGTGCGACTCGTAGCCGTCGAACGAGGCCGGCGCGCCGCCGCCAGCGTTATTGACCAAGCCGTCGAGCCCGCCCTCGCCCTGGATGTACGCCGCGCACCCGGCCACCGACGCGTCGTCTGTCACGTCGAGCGGCACCACCTGTGGGGACGCGCCGGTGGGTCAGAGTGGAAAGGAGGGCGCGCGTGGACGGTGCACACAAAACGTGGTCAGAGCGGGAAGGAGGCGTGCCCGCCGGTTGGTAACAGATTAGCGCAGGGGCCGCCGCACCTCCACCATCTCTTTGAAGAGGGGCTGGGCATCGACCAGCGACTTGCACGCGGCCACCCCGCGGGCGACGTCACGGCTGCCGAGGTACACGAAGCAGCCCTTTTCGAGCAGGCCCTTGCAAATGGCCAGGCCGATGCCCTTGTTCGCTCCTGTCACGAGGATCTTCTTCTGCGCCTGCGCTGCAACGGCCATCGCAAAAAGCTGAAGTCGTCGGAGAGGGCGTCTGGTCGGAGCGGCCGAGCCGATGTGCGAGAATGGAGATCTATTTTAAGAAGTTCGCGGATCTATTTTAAGTTCTAAGTCTCCTGGTTCTCGCCTTCGAATCACACGAAAACCGACGCACGCTCGCTCGCTCGCTTCGCACGCTCGCTCGCGCGATGGAAGGGAAAGACCTGCTGCTGCAGCTCGAGGACCAGAACGATCTGCTGGAGAAGCGCGTGATCGTGCAGGATAACGAGATTTCGACGCTGCTCGAGGAGCTTCGGCGGCGCGACCAGGGTTTGGAGCAGCTCGCCTCTGCCGAAAGACGGAACCTGTCGGAGCGTGGCCGGGGCAGCGATCGGGAGCAGGAGCTGTCGGGGCGGGTCCAGCTGCTCGAGAGCGAGCGCCGGACGCTGAAGAGCGAGAACAAGGCGCTGGTGGACATTGATGCGCGCAAGAGCAAGGCGCTCGACGAGCTCGACGCCACGATCGCGTCCCTCGAAGAGGAGCGCGACGTGCGCGCAGTGGTGCACGCGCAGGAGGCTGCGCAGCTCAGGGCGCGGGCCGCGGAGGCGGGCCTCGTCGCGCGGCGGTACGAGGAGCTCGAGCGCGAGCACGCGGCTCTATCGGAGGAGTGCGCGTCACTCAACCAGGCGGACGGCTGTCGGGTCCGGGACTGGGTCGCGGAAAGGAGGCGCCTCAAGGAGGAGGTGCGCGCCTGCCCCTCGCCACGCCGCAGTCTGCCGCCGCCGCCCGCCGCGCCAGGTCGCCGCGCCGCGACAGGCTGCTTGCCGTCACCAGCCTCCACTGCGGCGTGGCGAGGGGCAGGTCGCCGCGCCGCGACAGGCTGCTTGCCGTCACCAGCCTCCCCCCGCCTTGCAAAAAACAACTGTGAAATGACTGCTGGCCTCGCAGGTGCACCACGAGCGGCAGGCCAAGATCGCGGCGCAGGACAACGCAGCAATGCTTCGCGCAAAGTACGTGACCGCGCGCAAGCAGCTCGACTCGCTGCGAGTTTCGCTGCGCAACTGCCCGCCGAGCAAGCAGACCTCGCAGCACGGCCACGACGCCGTGCTGGTGCTCAGCCCTCCGTTCGGCCCCGCGCACGCGGGCGGCGTCGCGGCGGTCGAGGCCGCGGACGGGCAGCCCGGGCGGCCGGCCGTGCCCTATGAGATTTTCGCCCAGGTCGAGGCCGAGGTTCGGATGCACCGGAGGCGCGCGGCGGGCGGCGGCGGCGCGGGCGGCACCTCTTCGCCGGCGCCAAAGCCGCTGCGCAACCTGCTCGGAGCTCCCGCCTGGACGCCGCTCTCCTCGGGGCTGCGCGCGTCGGCGGGCAACTCTGGCAGGCCCAAGTCTTCGCCGTCGTCCACCGGGGCGCGCACCAGGGCGACCGAGGTGGAACACCCCGTGGGCCACGCTCCCGGCGGCGCCGTCGACCAGCCTGGCTCGCCCAGCTGGGGTCACCTCTCCAACGACCTGAACGACCTGGTCCGTTCCGTCTCCGAGCTCTCGCCCGCCAGCGCCACCCAGCCTCTGCCTCGCGTCGCCGCCGACCTCTTTGGGGCGAGGTCGCCGCCCGGCGCGGCGGGGACGCCGGCAGCGCAGCGCGGCGGCGGCGGCACGGGGTCGGAGCCGCGGGTGGGCAGGGTTGAGAGCGACGGGTGGCCGCAGCTCGCCATGGCGGAGACGGCTGGGTCACCGGAAGGCCCAGCCGAGGGCACGGCGGTTCCGCCAGGCAAGAAGCTGGGGAGCACAGCCGCGGGCAAGACATCCTTCCCCGTCAACTGGCGGCGGTGAGACGCCTTGTATTTATTGGATGTGTCCATCAGAGTGAGAGTGATGCGTGATGTCAGAGAGAGCAGACCAGCCAGAGATAGAGAGACGTAGAGACCGGAGAGACCGGAGCGCGTTGTGGGTGCGTCTGTTCGTATATGGATATGGGCGTTGCGCAACAACTGGACTACTGACTACTGAGTGAGGAGTGAGAGGCCTCGGGGCCTCGGATCTGGATCTGGATAATCTGGATCTGAGCGTCATGGTCGTGGGCGGGTGTTGGGTGTTATTGCAGCTCTGGCTCTGGATGGCTCTGGGAGCGCGAATGAGAATGAGAGCAGCTCGCCCCTCGCCCTCGATATCATCATTCGTCCCGAATCATTCCCTCCACCTTCCTCTACTCCACCTCCACAAATTCAAATTCGATGCGCGCAGTCACAGTCGTCACAGTGACAGTGACAAAATGGCGTGCTTGATGTGCGACATAGAGCTCTCTACTGGAAGATGTGATTCTGCTGATTCTATAGATGTTATATATATACAGTATGCGGCTGATCGTGTTATTGAATGATATCGCGGGTCGTGTCTTTGCCTTTACAAGACATTGTTTTACTTTTAGTCGTTTATGCATGAGTCAATCTCGTCCTTTTATGCTTCCGGCGCGCCTGCATTGCCCACACTGTTGCAATACTATTGCACGGCTATTGGGCAATACAAGACCCCCCCTCGACCTCCCTTGTGTATGCCATACACCATACAAGATTGGTAAAAACAATATCGTGTAAAGGCCAAGTCGTGTCGTGGTCGTGTGTCATCGTGTGTCGTGTGGGGGGAAAAAGTTGGGCAAGAGATACCGGAGGGCGGCTGGCGTTGGCGCGTAAAATGGCCCAACGGAAGTTGGACGATATGGCTTCGAGTGCCGCGTCGATGATATCCGAGACGCACAGCGGCGGGCACGTCCACTCCAGCCTCGGGTTAACGCGAAATCGCGAACAGGCCTCGACGAGTGCCGCGTCGATGATGTACTCCGAGACGCACGAGCACAGCGGCGGGCATGTCCAGTTCAGCCCTGATGGCAAGCTGCTGGCAACGGCGGCCGTGTACCGGCTGGTGATCCGTGACGTTGACACGCTACAGATCGTGCAGATCTTCGCCTGCATGGGTCGGATCGACCGGATCGAGTGGAGCTGTGACTCCCAGTACGTGATGTGCGGAATCTACGCACGCGGCATTGCGCAAGTGTGGAGCGTCGAGCAGCCCGATTGGCACTGCGAGATTGACGAGGGTCCATTGGGGTTGGCGCACGTGCGCTGGTCGCCCGACGGCCGCCACGTCCTGGCCACGTCGGAGTTCCGGCTACGCATCACCATCTGGTCGCTGCTGGACCGGTCCGTCTCCTTCCTCCGCTTCCCAAAGTTTGACAACGCGGCGCTCTCCTTCTCTCCCGACGGTGAGCACATGGCGGTGGGCCACCGGCGCGACGGGCGCGACTTTGTGCAGATATTGGCGTGCGAAGGCTGGTCCATCGCCAACCGGTTCGACGTGGCCTCCAAGGACCTGGCGGACCTGCATTACGCGCCGCGCGGCGAGACGCTCTGCGTGATGGACGGGCTGCTCGAGCCGCAGGTGCTGCTCTACACGCCCGCCGGCCAGCACCTTGCCAGCTACAAGATGAGTTATGGCCCAGAGACGAGCCTCGGGCCCAGGGGGATCTCGTGGAGCCCGGCCGCCGATCTGCTCGCGGTCCGCGGCTTCGACGACACAGTGCGCGTGCTGCACCATGGCACGTGGCACTGCGTGGCCGAGCTGCGGCACGAGTCCAAGCTGCGCGCCTCCTCGGCGAGCGACCCCGTAGCCTATGTGCAGCTGGCGCGTAGCACGGCAGAGCGGCTTGTCACGGACGCCTCCTCGGCGCAGGAGAGCGAGTCGGAAGCGCTGGACGCGCCCGCGCTCCCGGCGCGCGGGCAAGAGCTCGTCTTCACGGCGCAGAAGCTGCCGCTGACCATCCCGACGGTCCGGCCAGCGCCCGACAAGGTCAACCCACACATGGGCGTGGGCGTGGCCGAGTGGTCGGCCGACGGCCGCTTCTTCGCGACGCGGAACGACGCGATGCCGCGCGCCGTCTTTATCTGGGAGGGCACTGGGCTCAGCCTGCACAGCGTGATGCTGCAGGCACACCCGGCTCGCACCGTCAGCTGGCACCCGACGCGCCAGCTGCTGGCAGTCTGCGCGGGCGTTTCGGCCGTCTTCCTCTGGTCGCCGCAGGGCTGCCAGACGGCGCCTCTGCCGGAGGATCGCGCCTTGCGAGTGTCTGCCGCCGCGTGGAACGCGGCGGGGGACGCGCTTGTCCTGCTGGACAAGGACCGCTTCTGCGTCTGCTTTATTCGTCTCGGCCCGGAGCCCGAGCTTCTTCCGCCGGTAGGCGCGGCGGAGCTGACCCCCGAGGAGGAGACGGAGCTCCAGCACATTCTGCTAGCGGCCGAGGCGAGGGGCAAGGCTGCCGTAGGGACGCGAAGGCGGGACGAGAACGCCGACACACAGCACGAACCTAGGGCTGCGGCGGCGCGACCCGACGAATGACGCAGAAACGGGGCGCACGTGCGATACGCTCGCCAGCCGCGCGGTTTAGCATATCACCATGTGTAGCCCGCCACTTGATCGAGATTGAATCAGTGCGGTGACGTGCGCGTTTATTTTGTTTATATGAGGCTATCATTATACCACATGGATTATGGACATGTGTCATGTGTCATGGGTCATGGGTCCATGTGTTTCTGTGATTCTTCAGCATCTCAGCTGTGAAAGCTAGAGCTAGAAGCTCGAGCTTGCTCGGTGAGTGTCGTGATTATAGTGTTAGTATTGTCGTGTTGCATAATACATAATTTTAATGTCTCTCTTTGCTCTTTCTCTTTGTAACGATAAACGACTCGACCATCAAATGTGTGCCACAAAGACGACGAATCGCATCGGGTTAACCCGATTCATGTACATGTATGTATGCGATGTATGTATACGTATACGTATCTGTCTAATCTATATCTATCTAATCTTAATCTATATCGAAAGCTATAAATAAATGGATATCTATATCTATATCTATCTATCTGATTCTATCTATCTCGATCTATCTAAATGTCTATCGATATCGGTCTATGCCTATGCTTCTATGCGCTATGCTATTATACTATCTATCAATATCTATCTATCTATATACATATATACATAAATATACTTCTTATATAATATGTAACTACAATTACACACACGTATATATATAAGTATATATGGAGGTATTAAACATATACATAAATCTATGTATATCGCGATAGATATACATATAATAAGTATGACATATATCCATAGAAGTAGATACATACCAAACATATAGGTGGTGGGAGTAAGCTATAGGCTTCCACTCAGCAGTAGACACCGACCCTCCGCTCGTCCTGCAGCGTACACTCGCCCCCGCGCAGCGCGTCCACCCTGTACGAGTAGAAGGTGCCATTCTCCGTCACAAGCAGCAGCGCCATCTCGTCCCCATGGTCGTCGTCCGACCCCGCGGCCGGCCGCAGCCCGGCCACGGCGCGCGTCCCAGCAGGCAGCTTGGCGTGGGCGAAGGCCCGCTCGCCAGAGATGAGAGAGAAGTCCTTCTTGCTCTTTCCGCCCTGCACTGCGCCGCGCTGTGCGTCGAGGCTCCACACGTGAACCGTACCGGACGACGCGACGGCGCACAACATCTGGCTGCATGCTGCCGACGTCGATGCTGTGCTTCCCTCCGAGCCAGACGCGGGCAATGCAACCACCTCTGCGGTGCCACCGGAGCCGATGGCGCCGCCCGCCACCAACTGGTCGGCAGCGCTCTCTCGCCGGATCAGCGCCGGCACGGTGGAGAAGGCCAGGCTGTAGATGGTGGCTGGAATTGTGCCGCGCCGAAAGGCGTGGAGGAGCTCGCCCTGGCACCAGAGAGGGGAAGGGTATAGCTCGTTTTGCGCTCAGTGTGCGTTGGAGTGAGTAGCGAGAGTGTTTAAACCCAGGGGTGGGGGAAGACCCCAGCGCTTTAGCGCTGGAACATTCCGCTCTGTGCTCAGCCTGTGGAGTGTCAGTGTAAGATACGAGGAACTTCAAAAAAAATCACCTGCGGAAACGAGTGCACGTTGACCACCGTTCCCTTGTCCGAGGCGGAGGCGATCATCCGACCGCACGGCGAAATCGAGAGCAGTGAGAGCGCGGATCGCCGCGCCTGGAGCGTCGCGAGGGACAGAAGCTGCAGCGCGTCGAAGAGGAGTACCTGACCAACTCCGGCCGCCGGCAGCACCACGTGACACCGCTCGCTATCGGCGCACATGTCGGCGAGCCCCAGCTTGTTCGGAGCCGTCTCCAGCGTGTGGAGAAGCCGCATCGAGCCGAGCTCAAAGACGTGCGCTTGCGCCTCGAGGACGACGAGCAGGCGCGCATTGTTGAGCCGTACCGTGAGCACCGTGCTGCTAAAGGTGAGTTCCGTGATCGCGGTGTTGCTCTGCGTGTTCCACAGCCGTAGGCGCCTCGTCGAGTCGCCCGGCCGCACCCCTGCACCCACCAGCGCCACCAGCGACGACGAGTAGAGCATTTGCACCACGCCCACGCCACCATCGGAGGACGAGTGGAGCACGGTCCACGGCGCACACTTGAAGATCTGGTAGCCGCGGTCGGTCCCCACGGCCAGACACGTGGCGGCCTGATTGAACGAGTAGGCCAGCAGCGGCGCAGAGTCACTGTCGGGCATTGGCCGAAGTTTGTTCACAGTTCGAAATTCAACATTCACAGATGGTTTATAATACAAAGGGGACACGAGCACGATGAGGGAAAGGGGAGCTTCCTGGAATATATCTAGATGCTTGGGGGGGGAGTCGACGCCTTAGGCGCCGGCGCACCGCCCCCCTAGTGCCGCCGCCCCATTCACAGCGCCGTTCAACCCGAAAATCAGGTTCTCACGTGAAGATCCCTTCATTTTTCTGTGTAGCATTCAAACGTTGGACTGAAAAGCTGCTTCTGCGTTCGCGCTCGCGCTCGCGCTCGCGCTCTCGCTCTTGCTCTCACAGAATGGCCGGACGCAGCGCAGCACACGCCGTCCGACGCGAGCTGCAAGGCCTGCTCGACATTGCGGCGCGCAAGGGCGATCTCGAAACGTGCAGGGCCCTGTGTCCCGGCTTCCAGCCTGACGATCGTGTCCCGCTCATCTGTGAGGACGAGGTGAGTGTGGCCGCCCCTCCAGTCCTTCGAAAAAACCAGCGCTCACGCAATCCCATGCCCACCGCAGGTGCCCGCGGCTCTCATCGGCCTCGTGGCCAAACGCGGCCACGACGCGCTCCTCCGTCGCCTGCTCAGCCTGAACGGCGCGCGGCACGTGCCGCCCGTCTTGCGTTATTCGGCACCCATGCCCGCTGCCGCCGCGGCTCGGGTGGTACCCAGAGCCTCGCGAGGCACGGAGCAGGCGCTGCTGGGATGCCTCGACGCGCTGCTCGAGGCTTCCATCCTGGCTGGGGACCACGAGGCGACCTGTGTGCTTATTCCATCCTACGACCCGCACGACGATGCATGGCACCTGAGCTGCAGCGCGTGCGCCCTGGCTCCCTTCACCGCACTCTGCATTGCCCGCGGAGACGAGGCGGCGATGCGCTCCCTCCGGAACGCGGGTGCCGCCGAGTGGAGCCGCGACCATGGCGACCACATTACGCTAAGCCACCTGGTCCGTGGAGCCGAGGACGCGTACGTACCAAGAAGGAGGAATACGAATCGCGACCAGCTCTCTCCGCCCTCTTACGGCGCGGCTGGTGCGTCGACTGCGGCCTCGGAGCGCGCCTCGAGCCGCCGTGGTGGGGATGTGGCACAGCCTTCGCCGCTTTGCCAAGCCGCAGCACGTGTGCCCGCGTCTGTGGTCCGCACGCCCGAGCCGACCGCACCGGCGACGTGCGAGGCCGACGCACAGACCGTGCTGAAGGATGGGTCCGCCGTGAAGGAACCCCAGTGCGCCAGCGCGAGCGGCGATGCGGAGCGGACCTCCGCGGATGTCCATGTAGAGGGCCCGACACGGCCCGGCGGTGAGTCGGAGGGGCAGGTTGAGGGCGCAGCGGACGTGTTGAGAAAGTACGGTATTGGCTCGGCTGGCGCGAACGACCCCCCGCCCTCGCACGTTGAGAGCGCGGCGGACGTGTTGAGTATATACGGCATTGACACGGCTGGCGGCGGCGAATACCATGGCAAGAGCACGGCTGCGCCGCCCTCGCACTTTGAGAGCGCGGCGGACGTGCTGCGGAGATACGGGATTGGCGAGGTCGGGACCGCCGGCAGCAGCGCGGACGCCTTCTTGCGAACCATTCCGCTGGGCAACAGCTGCAAGGCGGGTTCGCCTACACGGCGGACGTCGGCGCACGGGAGCCGCAACCACCCCGTGGCGCTGCGCGACGCGCTGCACAGCATGGAGGAGGCTATGCTCACCATGGCCGTCTCGTCGGGAGTCGAACTTGAGTCTGCGACGTCGCCGCGCCGGCACAGCGCGAGCGGTGGCTCGCCCGACCAGGGGCCCCTCGTGTGTAAGTCGCCGAGCCAGCGCTCACTCTCCGAGGCCCTCGCCGAGATGCAGCTCGCCATGTCGGAGTTTTGCGCGACGAGCCCCGTCGTGTCGCCCAAGGCCATCGACCCTTTTGAGGGGGTCTCTCTCTCTGGCTCGCTGCTGGGCCTCGAGCTCAGCCTCAAGCAACTCTCCTCGAGCTTTGCCTCGAGATTGCCGCCGTCGCCGCCGAAGTCCGACGCCAAGCTTGCTCTCGGCGACGACAGCGCGCGGCTGGCCAAGCTCTCCTTCGGCGCCAGCGCCGCGGAGGAGCTCCTCGCGGCGGCGGCGCGCGCGGCCGAGGCGCTGGGCGGGCCGCATACGCTCGCGGGCTTCCAGGCGGCCAAGTCGCAGGCGCGCACTCGGGCCATGGGGGTGTCGGTGCCCACGGAGCGACGCGAGCGCATCGGGGACAACACGGTGCCGAGGATCGCCATCCCACGGCCCGTGGTTCTGCTGCAGCCGCGCACGCCGCCGCCGCATCGAATGCCGCAGCCGACGACCGACCGGGGCGCGGGCGCAGCGTGTCCGTCGCCCACGGATGACGAGCTGTGGCGGACGCTGCTGGCCGAAATGCCCGCCCACGCCTGGCGCGCGCGGGGCGGCGACCCGCGGGCGGTACGGCAGAGCTCGGCCCAGCCCTACAGGACGCTTGCGCCGCCACCGCTCCCTCCTCCGCCTCTCCCACCCTCTCTTGACTATGAAGATCCGCCGACGCCGACGTGGGTGGTGCCCGAACAGACGTGGCGCAAACAGAGGCCGCTCTACCTCGGCCGGACGCCGACCAGCCCGTACGAGCCGTCCGTATCCTCCTTGGATGCGGAGAAGCTGCGGGCGAAGCTCGCCGATGCGTCCGTTGCGGCGGAACCTTACCGTGTACGACTGGACCACCAAACGTTCGCCTACGCGCCGGGGCACCACACCAAGCTCGCGGCGAGAGCGACGGCGGCGGCGATCAGGGCAAACCAGCAGGCGATGCACGCGCTCGCTCTCTCCTGATGCGGGGCGTGCAGGAGGGCTTTGTGCCGCCTGCATGTGTCGCGCGGAGTACTACCTACGTAGGAGGCAAGAGGCGAGCTTGTGGGGGCGTGTGCGTGTGGCGTGGTAGATGGGTCCTCGGGTGTATAGGTTTCGAGGCGTAGGTGGGTGCACACACCGCACGGGGCGGGCGGCGCGCCCATTTCGTCGTGTGGTGTGTATATTTGTTATGAATGGTTCATTATTTTTGTATGTAAAGACTGTGTGTGCGTTTCGCCCAGAACCAGAATCCAGAATCCACAGATGTGGGTTAAGCGTTAATAACCCGTTATTAACCCATCGTATATCGTATCCCACCCCGCCGCCGCCGCCTCGAAAACGGGATTTGGATAATATGAATATGAATGGCCAAAAATACAAAATACATTCCAGGCTCCAGGGGCAGGGGGGTGGGCTCACCGGGCTCTGTTCTTCTCTTTGTTTCTCTCGTCTGACTCTGGCAGCGAGCGAGCTGTTACTGTTCTGTGTTCCGTTGCTGTGTTTGTGTTGGGCGTGCTCCTTCACGACCCCCCCCCCCCTGCATCCTGCAGACTGCAGCGCACATCGTCGCGCCGCCCACCTTCACGGGGGAGCTTGTCAAGCTCGACTCCGGCCCGGCGATCGACGCGCTCGCCAAGAAGCAGGTGCGGTTTATTGCAGTCCTCTCTAGCGGGGTTAACCCGAATGTACCTATAGCGCTTACTGAGTAGCTGCAGGGCACCTGTAAGCAGTCGCTGCGCCGTTGCTCGTTCTGTGTCGTGTGCGTGTGTGTCTGTCTATGTCTGTGGTTGTGTTTTTGTTGTGTGTGCGTGTGTGTGAACCGTGTTCTCTTTTAGGAAGGTCGGGCCCTAACCTGGAACCTGGAATGGTAAGTGTGTACGTTACTAACGGCTCTCGAAACGGCTTGAACATTGGTAGAAAGGTCGGGCCCTGCCCTGGAACTACAGACCGTGGTCGTTTAGGTAGTGTTCAAGCCGTTTCTCGAGACGATTATGCCGCAAACACCCGTCGTTCCAGGTTCCAGGTTAGGGCCCGACCTCCCTAGACACCGGCCTACGCCATCGGCGTCCGACACGTGCTGGGATGCCGCTTCTCTTTGCTCGTGTGTACCCCTAGAGGATTCTGACTTACGTACTCACTTGCACGGTTCATGAGTGAATTATGATGATGATTTCTTCGTCTTCTGGATTGGAGGGTAGAACTCTACACACCGGCCTATGCGGCGCGACAAGCGCCCCGACAGCGGCGTGTGAGAGCGGAAACGCGCCCCCCCCTCCGCGCTCTTTCGGTGACGTACGACCACTTAACTGTCAGTGTTGTGAGCATTCGATGCCACACGTATGTCTCGATATGAAGGGCGCTGTTTCCTCAGACCACTGATCACAGCTGATCTTTCAGATCCGTGGTTCGGTCCTCAAGATCAGTGGTTCGGTCCTTATGTTTTGACCCATGAGGTCGTGGGTTCGACTCCCGGTTCTCCCACATTCCCGTTTCTGGTTCGTGACTGCCAGCTCTCCGCAGAGAAAAAAAGGCAACTCTGCCAGTTGTCCTCTAAGCGCTTAGAGGACAATGCAGCCAGCGAGCTGGCGCCTCCCGAGCTTGATCTTTGGGGGACGCTGCTCAGGTAAAAAGATCAACAGGTCACACACACACACCGACAGAGAACAACACCCCCGACACCGACACACACACACGACAAGAACAACACCCCAAACCCCCAAACGAACACCTCCTACAAACACTTGACAACGCTCGAAGGTGGCGCGACGGCGGTGCGCGCCACCTCCCACGCCCGGGTGGGTGGCCGCGCCGAAGTCAGCGTGAGAGGTAGGGTCGAAGTCCGATGCGGCCTTGGGCGCGCTAGGGTCCGGCGCGCCCCGGCAGGGAACCCGGAATTATGTCCTCTACACTCTTACCCCCGGGGGGGGTAATAACACGCGGTTAATTCCAACGGTTCCATTCCATCAAAGCTGCGGTGTCGTGCTAGTTGACTTTCCGAATCGAAATTCGACCTGCTCAAGTACATTAGCGTTTCTCGAGTAGGCGTTTCGTCGATTTGATTTCAGGAAACTCGAGCGCGATTTACTTATGGCTGCAGGGCACCTTTAAATCCGACCGGCGCAAGTGCATTAGCGTGTCTTAAGTATGCGTTTCGTCAATTTGATTTTAGGAAACTGGAGCGCGATGTACTTCGGGCTACAGTTAAATCCGACCAGCTCTTGTACATGAGCAGGTTTTGTACGTTTCGTCGATTTGAGTACAGAGATTTGCAGGCGCACAGGGCACCTTTTAAGGTGCCTTGCAGTCCTAAGTAAGTCGACGCCAAGTTTTCTCATCAAGCTGTACTACTCGTACTGACGTCTCACAACTTGCATGCTGCAACTTATAATGAACCACAGTTTGAGTTTCCGCTTCTCAATCGGCTGTTGCGGATTTAAACTGGTGAATCGCCAGGTGATCGCCTTCAGCACGTGCAAACTAAACTCGTTCGTGTACATGAGCGGAGCGAATACATGAGCAGAGCGAATGGACCTATGCAGCTGACTTATGGACTGCAGCCCACCTTTTTAATCGAGGTGGCGTGCGTCCCTACAAGAAACTCCTCCTGAAGCCAAACCCACCCAGTGATCGCGTGTAGAACCTCTCTAAAACAGAACTCCTCCTGGAGCCAAACTCACCCCATGGTCCCGTATTCGCGTGCAGAACCTGCGCCCCTTCATGCTCGACGTCTACAACTTCGAGTTCAACTACGAGTGAGCGCGCCACGGCATTGGCATTGATGCAGGCCAGCGCGACCGTGTGCGCCGGTGCGGTGCGAGTGCTGCTGGAGGCTGGGCCAGCTATATATATGTATATATATATGTATATATGTATATATGTATATATATATATATATGTA